>Ga0137415_10002400_pt1 | contig 18683 bp, 16 predicted proteins | sample CZODoug3_1_1_16f_FD_183082 | JGI IMG/M metagenome (GOLD analysis project Ga0137415, IMG submission 183082) | Vadose zone soil fungal communities from Angelo Coast Range Reserve, California, USA - CZODoug3_1_1_16fungal (Hybrid Assembly) | ecosystem: Environmental > Terrestrial > Soil > Vadose...
CCAGGGCGAAGACGGGCCGCCGCAACCCGAGACGCGACCCCGACATGCCGACCCTTCTGCTCGAGGAAGACCACTTCCTCAAAATCGTTCCCGTCATCCTCGATCCGGACACGCCGCCCGCGCACCAGCGCGCCGTCGCCGACTTCTTCGCCCATGACGTGCCGGATTTTCCCGGCTGGTGCGCGCAGCTGCGCGAGCGCGTTCCCGGGCTCTATCCGGCCAGGGTGGTGTGGGCGCAGGATCAGGCCGATCTGCTCGCCCGGCTTCCCGACGCCGACGGCGTGATCGTCGAGAGCCTGCTGATCGATCGCGCGGCGCTCGCCGCTGCGCCGCGCCTCAAGGTGGTGCAAAAATTCGGCACCCTCGGGTCGAACATCGACCAGGCGGCCTGCGCCGAGGGGGGCGTCACGGTCGCGTTCCTGCACCGCCACGTGAATGTCGCCGTCGCCGAGCAGTGTTTCGCCCTGATGCTCGCGCTCGCCAAGCGCATCTGCGCCCTCGACGGCCTGATCGAGCGCACGGCCCTCGAAGAGGCCGGCTATGCGATCCGGCCGCGCGCTCCCGGCTTCATCGGCTACTCGAATTATGCCCGCGTTGCCGGGCTCCAGACGCTGTACGGCGCGACACTCGGGATCGTCGGGCTTGGCGAGGTCGGCCGCGAGATCGCCCGCCGCGCCGCCGCCTTCGGCATGATCACGCTTTATTTCCAGCGCAATCGCCTGTCCGCCGCAGAGGAAGACGCGCTGGCGGCCCGCCATGCCGCGCTCGACGACCTGATGGCGCGGTCGGACTATGTGGTGGTGCAATTGCCGTTGAACGACTCCACCCGGGGGATCATCGGCGCCACCGCGTTGCGCGGCATGAAGCCCGGCGCCTGCCTGGTCAATTGCGCGCGCGCCGAGCTGATCGACCGCGCCGCGCTGGTCGAGGCGCTCGACAGCGGCCGGCTCGGCGGCCTCGGTCTCGACGTCGGCTATGACGAGCCGGCGCGGGCGGACGATCCGCTGCTGAAATATCGCCGCAGCGGCCATGTCATCCTGATGCCGCACACCGCGATCGCGGCGCGCCACAACGCGTTGAGCGATCTCGAGCGGCTGTGCCTCAATCTGTGGCGCGGGATCGTGCGCTAGCAACGCACAGCGACTCCCGAAGATCGATTCGGCCAAATCCGAGCCGATCCGCCTTGACCGCAAAACCTCCGATGCCGTCTACTTCGGCGGCGAGGCCATCAAGGCCGGGAAACCTGCTCAAAATCAGGCCGGCGCGCTGCCACGTCCGGCATCCGCAAGTCGGCCCCGAGGGAGGATCACATGCGGCCCTGCGTTGCGGCCCTGATCATGCTGGGCTGCGCGGCAATTGGCCCCGGCCCATCTCGCGCCCAGACTTTTCCCACCAAGCCGGTCCACCTCATCGTGGCTTATCCGGCGGGCGGCGCCACCGACGCCATCGCGCGCGCGGTCGGCCAGCGGCTCGGAGAGGCGTGGGGTCAGCAGCTCATCGTCGAGAACAAGGGCGGGGCGGGCACGCAGATCGGGGCGGAATACGTCGCCAAGTCCGAGCCGGATGGTTACACGCTGTTGGCCACCGCCGAGGCGACTTTCGTCGTCAATCCGTTTCTTTACAGCAAGCTCACCTACGACCCGAAGGACCTCGTTCCGGTCAGCGGCCTGGGCATCGTCAACCAGATGCTGCTCGTCAATGCGACGGTGCCGATCAAGGACGTGCGGGATCTGGTCGCGCAGGCGAAAGCGAGGCCCGGCGACCTGAATTATGGAACGATCGGCGTCGGCTCGTCCGGTCACCTTAACATGGTGCTGTTCGAAAGCATGGCGGGAGTCCGGCTGACGCCGGTGCATTATCGCGGCGGCGCCCCGGTGCTCACGGATCTGCTCGGCGGTCACATCCCGCTCGCTTTCCTCAGCCTGACGCTCGCGGCGCAGCCGTTGAAAGCCGGCAAGCTCAAGGCGCTCGGCATCGGCACCACCCGGCGCAGCGCGCAATTTCCCGACGTGCCCACCATCGATGAAGCGGGCGTCCCTGGTTTCGACGCGCTCACCTGGTTCGGCCTGTTCGCGCCGAAAGGGACGCCGCCCGACATCGTGGCGAAGATCAACGCCGACGTGCAGCGCGTCCTGGCGGATGCGGCCTTCCAGGAACAGTTCCTCGCTCCCAACGCGTTCGAGCCGATCAAGGGCGGGCCGGACCAATTCGCCGACATGATCAGCAAGGAATCGGCGAAGTGGGGCAGGGTGATCAAGGACGCAAAGATGTCGGTCGATTGAGTGCATCCGTTCCCGCGCGGCGGCTCTGAGTTTAGGGGAGACAGCGTCATGGACATGAAAGTGACAAGCGGCGCGAATTCGAGCGATCTCGACGCCTGGCTCGACAAGGTCGAACAGATGGGCGAACTCAAGCGCATCACCGCGGAGGTCGATCCCGACCTCGAGGCGGCGACCATCACCTATCTGGTCGGCAGCGAGAAAAGTCCGGCCCTTCTGTTCGAGAACATCAAGGGCCATCCCGGACATCGCGCGCTCTACAACATGGTCGGCTGCAATCTGTCGCGCTTCTGCCTGATGATCGGCGAGAAGCCGGTCGACCATCCGCTGCAGGCGGTGCAGATCTTGCAGCGCAAGATGGGACGCAAGATGGCGCCCAAGGAGGTGCCGGCCGCGAGCGCGATCTCGGGCCAGAACATCCTCGAGGGCGACGCCATCGACATCCGGATGTTTCCGGCCATGCGCATGTGGCCGCTCGACGGCGGAAAATATCTCGGCACCGGCGACGCGGTGGTGACCAAATGCCCGGATACCGGACGCATCAACGTCGGCACCTACCGGATGATGATCAAGGGACCGCGCGAGATCGGCGTCTATACCTCGCCCGGCAAGGACGCGACCATCGACCGCGAGAAATACTGGAAGATGGGAAAGCCGATGCCGATCGCCGCCTGCTATGGCATCGATCCGCTGCTCTTTCTGGTCGCCGCCACCAGCTTCCCCAAGACCGAAAGCGAGTATGAATATTACGGCGGCATCAACGGCGCGCCGATCGAGCTCTTCACCAGCGATCTCACCGGACTGCCGCTGCCGGCGCGCGCCGAAATCATCCTCGAAGGGTTCCTCTATCCGAACGAGACTTTCGCCGAGGGCCCGTTCGGCGAGTTCACCGGCTATTACGGCCGCCCGAGCGGCGCGACGCCGTTCATGCGGGTGGAACGCGTGCGCTATCGCGACAATCCCACGCTCACCTGCGCCCTGATGGCGGACGGCGCCGCCAACGAGGCCGGCCTGTTCTGGGCGGCCCTGCGCTCGGCCGCGATCTGGGCCGATCTGGAGAAGCTCGGGATTCCCGGCATCCGCGGCGTGTGGTCGATCCCCGAGGCCGCCGGCTGGGGCATCACGGTGGTGTCGATCACCCAGAGCTATCCAGGACATGCCTCGCAGGTCATGGCGCTCGCCGCGCAATGCACCGGCGGGGCCTATTTCGGCAAATACGTGATCGTGGTCGACGACGACGTCGACCCCACCAACGTCAATCAGGTGCTATGGGCCATGGCCACCCGTTCGCGCCCGGCGCAATCGATCGACATCCTGCGCGAGACCTGGAGCACTTTTTTGGATCCCAGCCTCAATCCGCCGGAAATCCGGCCCTGGGGCTCGAAGTGCCTGATCAATGCCTGCATGGACTACCGTTATCTCAAGACCTTCTCCAAGCGCACCAAGCTGTCGAAGGCCGCCTATGACAACGTGGTGGCGCGCTGGCAGGAGCTGGGCCTCGGCGGCAAGCCGCCCGCCATCTCGGTGTTCGAGGACGAGACAACGTTTCCGGCGAGTATCGATTAGCGGGGGAAAGCGAATAGGAATAGCGAGTAGCGAGTAGGGGAGTAACGAGTACAACAGCCCGCCATACGCTATTCGCTACTCGCCGGGCCTCACTTCACCTCCATCGTGATGCCGGTCTCTTTGGCGAGCTTGCGCCATTTGTCGATGTCGCGCGCGATGAGCGCCCGCAGCTCCTCCGGCGTGGAGGCGGCGGCCTCGATGCCTTGCGCCTTGAGCAGCTCGACGACGTCGGGCTCGGCCATGACCTCCTTCAGCTCGCGGTTCATCCGGGCGACGATTGCGGGCGGCGTGCCGGCCGGCGCCACGACGGCGAGCCACAGCACCGCGTCATAGCCCTTCAGGCCGGACTCATCGAGCGTCGGAACGTCGGGCAGGACGTCGATCCGTTTCAGGCCGGTGACGGCGAGCGCCTTCACCTTGCCGGCCCGGATATGCGGCAGCACCGGCCCCATGGTGCCGAACTGCATCTCGATGCGGCCTTCGGTCGTATCGAGGATGGACTGGGCGGAGCTGCGGTAGGGCACCTCGGTGAGATCCACGCCGGCCATCTGCTCGAACAGCGCCCCGGCGAGATGCGCGAGGCTGGCCGGCCCGGCCGAGGCATAGTTCAAGGCGCCGGGCTTCGACTTGGCGAGCGCGATCAGCTCCTGCACCGATTGCACCGGCAGATTCGGGGTGGTGATCAGCACATAGGGGGCGTCGCCGATCAGCGACACCATCGCGAAGTCCTTCACGGCGTCGTAGGGCATGCTCGGATTGAGCGCCGGCGAGACCCCGTGCGTGCTGTTGGTGGCGACCCCGAAATTGTAGCCGTCGGGCGGCGACTTCGCGAGCATGTCGGCCCCGATATTGCCGCTCGCGCCGGAGCGGTTGTCGATCACGAGCTGCTGCCCGAGCCGGGCGCCCAGCTTATGCTGCAAGATGCGCAGCGCGATGTCGGCGAAGCTGCCGGCCGGAAACGGCACCACGAAGCGGATCGGCTTGGTCGGCCAATTGGCGTCGGTCTGGGCCGACGCGGTGCCGGCGCACAGGCCGAGCGCCAGCAGGGCGATCACGAAACGATTCATACCGGAACTCCGACGATACTGACGGCCGAGAAGCCTTGCGGGGCTGCGCTTCCTATCACCTAGCGATCGACGGCAGGCGTCGCAACCTCCGGGACAAGGATTGTCTCGCCCGCAATGACTCCGAATGGAAGCGCCCGACAGAGGACCGATTGTCTCACCGTCCGCGTTCGCTCGGCGCCTCGAGATCGATCCTGAGCGCCTTCATGACGCGGTTGTGCATCAGATAGGTGCCGACCAGCACGGAGATCTCGACGATTGCGCGCTCGTCATAATGCCGCCGGAGCTCGGCGAAAACGTCGTCCGGAACCGAGGTCTGCAGCACCATGGCGTCCGCATAGGCGAGCGCCGCGCGCTCGGCCGGGTCGAACAGGCTCGATTTGCGCCAGTCGGGGAGGGCATCGCATTCGGCGAGCGTGACGCCGTCCGCGAGCGCGAGCGCCGGCACGTGCTGGTTGATCACATAGTCGATCCCGTTCACATGGGCGATGCGGATCACCAGCAGCTCGCGCAGCCGTCCGCTCAGCGCGGTCTTCCAGCGCACGGCGCCGACGTGATCGAGCCAGGTCTCGGCGAGCGCGGGCGCGTGCAGCAGCAGCTTGTAGACGTTGAGCAGCCCGCCGCGCCGTCCCGCCTTGATGCGGTCGATCAAGGGCGCGAGCTCGGGGTGGTCGGCTTCTTCGATCAGCGAAATGCGGGCCATTGGTTCAAATCCTCAACGCGCGGCGTCATTGCCCGCGCAAGCGGGCAATCCAGTACTCACGGAATTCTAGATGAACACCCATATGCGCGACACAGGCTGGATGCCCCGCTTTCGCGGGGCATGACGAACGAGAGTGTGTGACCCGATCATCACGGCTTCACCGCACCACCTTGACGCCCGCGGCGGTGAGCAGGCCGCGCAGCCGGTCGTCGAACTCACCGAGGAATTTGCGCGTGTCCTCGGGCGACTTGAAGGCGTCCTGGAACTGATTGTCCGCGAGATAATGCTGCCAGGCCGCCGTCCGGGTGGTCTTGCGAAAGAGCTCCGCATAGAACGCGGCGGCGTCCGCCGGCATGCCGGGCGGGCCGACCACGCCGCGGATCTGCGGCACGTCGGGAACGTCGAATCCGGCTTCCTTCAGGGTCGGCACGTCCTGGAAATCGGGCAGCCGCTTTTCCGCCGCCTGCGCCAGCACGCGCAGCTTGCCGCTGCGCACCTGCTCGCGCGCCTCGCTCGGGTCGAGGATCATCAGGTCGACATGACCGCCGAGCAGCGCGGCGAGCCGCTCGCCGCCGCCCGGAAACGAGATGAATGACCAGCGCGCGCCCGTATGGGTCATCAGCAATTGCCGCACCACGTTCTCGCGCGACGTGATCGAGCCGCCGGACTGCTTGAGCTGGCCCGGCTTTTCCTTGGCGGCCGCGATGAAGTCGCCCAGGGTCTTGTAGGGAGAATCGTTCCGCGTCACCACCAGCGCCGGCTCGATCTGCACCAGCGCGATCGGCGTCATGTCGAGAAGCTTCGTCTTCGCTTCCGCCTGCACCAGCGGATCGACCAGCCAGATATTGACGAACACCGCGATCACGTTGGGATCGCCGGTCTTCTCGGTCATGTAGGAGGATGCCGTGGTGCTGCCGCCGCCCACCTTGTTGGCGACCTGCATGCGCACCGGCATCAGCTTCTCCTGCTCGATCACCTGGATGAGGCGGCGCGCGAACACGTCGTTGCCGGAGCCCGGGCCATTATGCACCACGAATTCCACCGGCCGCGTCGGCTTGTACTGCGCGGCGGCGGGCGAGAGCGTCGCGAGCAGCAGCGCGGCGGCGAGCAGATGTTTCGTCATGGCGATCCTTCCAACCTCGTTGTCGTCATGCCCGCGAAAGCGGGCATCCAGTACGCCCTGTCGTCGCGGTGATGGCGGAGCGCCTTTGCAGATTGCGGAGGGGATTGGATTGCCCGCTTTCGCCCGCAATGACAACGGCGAAGTGGTCGCACCGACGAGCCGCTCAACCATTCTCGGTCACCGCGCGCACGCGCCAGCGGTTGACGCGGCCCGCCAGGGGCGAGAGCAGCAGCAGAACGGCGAGCGCCAGCATGCAGGCCGACAGCGGGCGACTGAGGAACAGGCTCATGTCGCCCTGCGACATGGTGAGCGACTGGCGCAGTGCGCGCTCCATCGCGCCGCCGAGCACGAAGCCGAGGATCAGCGGGGCGGCCGGATATTTCAGTTTCCCCATCAGCCAGCCGAGCAGGCCGAAGCCTGCCAGCAACGCGATGTCGAACAGCCGCCCCGACACGCTGTAGGCGCCGACGACCGAGATCCCCAGAATGCCGGGGTAGAGAATATAGACGGGCACCCGCAGGATCTGCGCGAACAGCGGGACCAGCGGCAGGTTCAACAGCAGCAGGATCACGTTGCCGATATACATGCTGGCGACCAGGCCCCAGAATACGTCGGGCGATTCCTGCATCATCAGCGGGCCCGGCCGCACGCCCCATATGATCAGCGCCGAGAGCAGGATCGCGGTCGACGAGCCGCCCGGTATGCCCAGCGTCAGCAGCGGCACCAGCGCGCCGCCGGTATCGGCATTGTTGGCGCCTTCGGGGGCCGCGACGCCTTCCGGCACGCCGGTGCCGAATTTCTCCGGATGGCGCGACACCGCCTTCTCGATTCCGTAGGAGATGAAAGACGCGATGGTCGCCCCGGCGCCCGGCAGCACGCCGAGCAGGAAGCCGGTCACCGAGCCGTTGAGAAACGCGAAGCGGCAGGCCTTGAGCTCTTCCAGGCTCGGCAGCAGATTGCGCAACCCGCTCGGCACCGGCAGGAGCTGCGCTTCCTCGCCGGCCTCGATGCTGGAGAGCACCTCGGCGATCGCGAAGACGCCGATCGCCACCAGCATGAAGTCGACGCCGCCGAGCAGCGAGGCCTGCCCGAAGGTGAAGCGCGCCTGCGCGGTGAACAGGTCGGTGCCGATGCTGGCGAGCCACAGCCCGAGCAGCATCGACAGCAGCGCCTTGATCAGCGACGAGCCCGCGAGCAGCACGACCAGCGAGAGGCCGAGGCACATCAGGGCGAAATATTCCGGCGCCGAGAACGACAGCGCGAAGGCGGCGACCGGCGGCGCGATCAGGGTCAGGGCGATCACCCCGAAGGTGCCGGCGATGAACGAGGCGATCGCCGCGATGCCGAGCGCCGGGCCGGCGCGGCCCCGGCGCGCCATCTGGTAGCCGTCGATGCAGGTCACGACGGACGACGACTCGCCCGGCATGTTGAGCAGGATCGAGGTGGTCGATCCGCCGTATTTCGCGCCGTAATAGATGCCGCACAGCATGATGATCCCGCCGGCCGGGTTCATGTTGTAGGTGAGCGGCAGCAGCATCGCGATGGTGGCGGCCGGGCCGAGCCCGGGCAGGATGCCGACCACGGTGCCGAGGAAGCAGCCCACGAAGCACCAGAAGATGTTCGCCGGCGCGAGCGCGACCGCGAAGCCGTGCAGCAGGCTGGTCGCGATCTCCATCTCAGAAACCCATCTCAAAAACCCAACACGCCGGTCGGCAGCGCGACGTCGAGCGCGACCGCGAAAGTCAGGTGGAATGCCGCCGCGATGCCGACGGCGGTGAGCAGCGCGGTCAGCAGCGGGCGGCGGAAGATGACCGCGACGATGAAACAGGTCAGCAACGCGAAGCTGACCGTGAAGCCGAGCGGCTTGTACAAGGCGACCGAAACGGTGAAGGCCGCCCAGGTGCCGAGGCCTCGCCCAGCGGCGCGCCAGTCGATCGCGCCTTCCTGCGCGAGCGCTCCCTTGCGGATCTTATGGCCGACCATGACCAGCGACAGCGCGACGATGCCGAGCCCGTACCAGGTCGGAAAGAATCCGGGTCCCGGCCCGTCGGGGCCGGTGTAGTTCCACTGCTGCGCCTGGAGGAAAATATAAAGGCCGAGCGCCGAGAGCACCGCGCCCGAGATCACGTCGCCGTCGCGCCAAAGAGCCTTCCCCATGGTCACGGCATAGCAATCCACGGGCTTGCGTGGCAAGGTAAGTCGCGTGGCCCATCCTTCGAGACGCGCCCACGCAGGTCGGCTTTAGCCGACCTGCGCATTAATAAATGCCGATCTCGGGTAAACCCGAGATCGGTGGGCGCTCCTCAGGGTGAGGGCGGCATGAATCAGAACTTCACTTGAAGGCGAACAAATTGGAATCCGGATCTCTCGGTCCGCGCAGATGGCCGCGCAGCAGTTGGGCGGCGATCATCGCGAAGGTGATGCCGTTGCCGCCGAAGCCGAGGACCGCGAAGCAGCTCGGCTTGCCCCGCAATCTCCCGATCGCCGGGAGCCCGGTGCGGCTGTCGCCGAATGAGCCGGCCCAGGCAAATTCCGCACGCGCATCGAGCGCGGGAAAAAGCGCCTGCAGCTTACGCTCGAGGGCGGTCATTTTTTGGCCCATCAGCGCGTTGCGGGCGGCCTCGTTGGAGAAGTCTTCGTCCTCGCCGCCGATCACGACCCGGCCGTCGCGCGTGCTGCGCATATAGAGATACGGATCGGACGCCTCCCAGATCAGGCATCGCGAGCTCCACAAGCGGTCGGGCTGCGGCGTGGTGGCCATCGCCCAGGTCGATACGACCCGATGGCCGGCGCGCGGAACGAGACGCGGAAGCTCGTAGCCGCTCGCATAGATCAGGGCCGACGCCTTGAACGCAAAGCCGTTGCGCGCGCGCGCCGTGACCTGGCGGGGCGAGGGCCGGACATCGGTGATTTCCACCGGCGCAAAGATCCGCGCGCCGCGCGCGATCGCACGCCGCAGGAATCCGCCGGCGAGCCGGACCGGATCGACCTCCGCGTTGTCGCGGCTGCGGATCGCGCCATCGCGTGCGATGCCGTAGTCGCGGCGCAACTGGTCCTTGCCGAGATATTCGCACGGCCATCCGATGCCCTGGCGCGCCTCGGCTTCTTTTTTCAGCGCATGGGCGTCCAGCACGTCACCGGCGAGGTAAAGCCCGTCGCGCTGGGCCCAATCGCAGGCGATGCCGTCCGCGCGCCGCGCCAGATCAGGAACGGCCCGACGCGAACGCAGCCACGTCCGCGCGGCATCGCGGCGGCCGATGCGGTCGGCCATTATCGTCAGCGGCGTATCGATCTCGCCCAGCAACAGGGCCGTGCTGGCGACCGTGCTGCCGCGAATGGGGGCGCGCCGCTCGGCGATCGCGACCGTGAAGCCGGCTTGCGTCAGGACATCGGCAACGATCGCGCCGGTGATTCCCGCCCCGACCACGAGGATATCGGTCTCGATATTGCGGCGAAGGTCGCTGCGCGGCAGCAAGGGCAGCCCGCCGGCTTCCCAGACGGTTCGCCCGGTGCGCAGATCGCGGTGCTCGCCATGCAAGGATGTCGCTCGCCGGTGCTATTCTGTGCCCGGAAGCGGATCGCGCTTCAGCAGGCGGGCCAGATGCGTCGCATTGGAGGCGAGCATCGCCGTCATCTTCGACACGACCTTCGGCGTACGTAAGAGGTCCTTGTAATCCTTGTCGCCCATCGCCTCGCCGACCCAATAGGTCACCGCATTCGGCGGGATTGCGAAACCGCAGTCGTTGAGGGCCTGATAGAGCTCGGCCGACACATGATGGGCGCCGTCCTCGTTGCCGACGACCGCCACCGCCGCGACCTTGCCGTAGGAGGGCATGCGGTCGTTGTCGTCGGTCTCGTCGAGGAAGGCGTCCATGCGCTCGCACACGCGCTTGGCGATGCTCGACGGCTGGCCCAGCCAGATCGGCGTGCCGATCACCAGGATGTCGGCGGCGAGGATGCGCGCGCGCAGCTTCGGCCAGGCGTCGCCCCTGCCTTCATTGGATTTCACGCCCGGCTTGATGTTGAGGTCCGCCACGCGGACGATCCGGCCCGTGCAATCGTGGCCCGCAAAGGCGTCCGACACCTGCTTCAACAGGGCGTCGGTCGACGATTTTTCTCCCGCCCGCTTCAGGGTGCAGTTGAGCGCGATGAATTTCAGCGGGGCAGGGGCCATGGCGAGTCCATCCTGCCCCCAACGCGGTCGGGCCTGTCCCGTTCCCGAAACCTTCTTCCGGGAACCTTCGCGCGGGCCACCGGGTTGATGATCACGGCGTCCACTTCCCCACGGAGGAACACATGCAGGCCGACAACATGGAGGATCGGGCGGGGCGCCGCGATGCGTCCGGCCGGCCCGTGGTGACCACCAAGGAGGCCCGCCAGGGCGTCACCGGCCACAACGTGCGCTATGTGCTGATCTTCGGCCTGATCGCGGTCGTGGTGGGCTTTGCGCTGGGCTATCTCGGCGTCGCCGACTTTTGGTCGCACTAGCGGCCGCCGCCAGCGGCGCCTGCTCGGCCTGCCGCCGCCCTGGCACGGCTACCGGTTAATGCGTGAGCGGCGATTGGGAACAGAACGGCGTCAAATACCTTCGCGTGACGCCGGCCCGGCATCACGCCGGAGACGCCGGTGCGCAACGTGGAGACCGGGAAGAAGTAGGCGGCCGCCCCGAACCCACCCATCCCGACAAATCTGACGGAGCTTAAGTGGTCTCAGCCGATCCCGGACGCTGCAGCTTGTCCCGCATGGCCGCGGTTTCCCGGATGCCGTCCACCACGGCGTGAATGGCGCTTTCCATCCTCGCGATGATTCCGGTTGGGGGCGTCTGGCTCGATTTGGGCTTGGCCTTCCGCGGACTCGCCTTCGTCCGGGCCTTGAGCCTCGTCCTGGAACCGACTCTCGACTTGGCTCTGACCGTCGTTCTTGGTTTCGCGCGCTTCGTCTTGGACTTCGAAGCGGCTTTCTTGCGAGCTTTCTTGGCCATATGTGCCTCCCAGGCGCAGCCCCTAGCGAGTCGCGGCGCAATTGTAGGCGCGGAAATCGAATTTTGCATCAATTAGTTGCGGCTCCGCGCGGCCCCGCATGACGTCCGGGCGAAGACCCGTCACGCCGCGAGTCTTTTTTCGAGCGTGCTGATCAGCGACGCCAGTTCGCCGGCGGGGCGCGGCCGGCTGAAAAGATATCCCTGCACTTCGGTGCAGCCTTCGTGCTTGAGATGGGCCAGTTGCGCCTCGGTCTCGACCCCTTCCGCCGTGGTGGTCATGGCGAGGCTGCGTCCGAGCTCGGCCACCGCCCGCACGATCGCGGCGCTGTCCAGGCGGATCCCGAGCTCGTTCACGAAGGAACGATCGATCTTGATCTTGTCGAACGGGAAGCTGCGCAGGTATTTGAGGCTCGAATAGCCGGTCCCGAAATCGTCCATGGCGATGCGCACGCCGAGCGCGCGCAGGTGGTGCAGGCTCGCCAGCAGGGCCTCGTCGTCCTTGAGCAAGGCCGTTTCGGTGATCTCGAGCTCGAGCCGTTTCGGGTCGAGCCGGGCGGCCGCGAGCGCCAGGATGACGAGACGCGGCAGGGCGCGGTTCCGCAACTGCACCGGCGAAAGATTGACCGCGATCTGGAGGCCCGCGGGCCAGTCGGCCGCGTCCATGCAGGCCTGCCGCAGAACCCAATCGCCGATCGGATTGATCAGGCCGGTCTCCTCCGCCAGCGGAATGAAGTCGGCGGGCGGTATCAGCCCCTTGTCGCGATGGTTCCAGCGGATCAGGGCCTCGAAGCCGGTGACCTGATTGCTGAGCACATTGACGAAGGGCTGGTAGTGAAGCTCGAATTCGCCGCGATCGAGCGCGCCGCGCAGATCGGCCTCCAGGCTGCGGCGCGCCAGCGCCTGGATGTTCATCTCGGGCTCGAACAGGCGAAAAGTTCGCCGGCCATCCGCCTTGGCGCGATAGAGCGCCGTGTCGGCATGTTTGAGCAGCTCATCGGGGTCGTCGCCGTGAGCCGGCGCGATGGCGATCCCGATGCTGCTTCCGACGCGGATGTCATGCCCCTCCACCTTCATCGGCTCGCCCAGCGTTTTCAGGATCCGCTCCGCCAGCAGGACCACGTCTTCGGCGCTTTGCGCGCCGACGCGGATCATCGCGAATTCGTCGCCGCCCAGCCGCGCCACCATGCCGTCGCCGACGCAACGCCGCAGCCGGTCGGCGACGCCCCGCAGCAATGCATCGCCGGCCGGATGACCGTGCGTGTCGTTGACCTCCTTGAAGCAATCGAGATCGATGCTGAGGACGGCCACGCTGTTGTCGCGGTCCGGTGCGGCAAGCGCCTGCTCCATGCCTTCGCGGAACAAAAGCCGGTTGGGAAGACCGGTCAGGGCGTCATGCCCGGCCATGTGGGCGATGCGCTGCTCGGCCCTGCACTGCTCGGTGACGTCCTTATGGGTCGACACCCAGCCGCCGTCCGACATCCGGGTGTTCACGATGCTTATGACGCGCCCGTCGGGCAACTCGGGCGTCTTGCGCGCGATAATGCCCTCGGCGGCGTGCCGCGCCAGATAGCTTTCGATATTCTCGCCGAAAGTCCCGACGGCTTGGCGCGCTTCCAAAAGTTGTCGCAGGCTGCAACCAGGTCGGACGAGGTCGGCGGAGAGCCGGTACATCTCCATGTAATGCCGGTTGGCCACGGTGACCCGGTTGTCCCGGTCGAACATCACGAGGCCCTGGCTCATGTTGTTCAATGCGGCGTCGAAGCGCAGGTTCTGGGTCGTCAGCTCCTGCTCGCGCGCGCCCAGCAATTGATTGTCGGATTCGAGCTTGCGGCGGAACAGCGAGATGGCGCGCCACATCTGGCCGATCTCGTCGCTTCGGTCGGTGAGCTTGACGTCGGCCGCGCCGCCGACCGACACGGCCTGCAACGCCTTGGTGACGGCCTGGATCGGCGCCACGATCGAGTGACTCATCATGAAGGTGACGCCGACACCGAAAAGCAGGGCGGCCAGTCCCACCAGGACGATAAAGCGCTGATTGAGGCCGGCCTGGCTGAACAGGTTCTGCGCGTTGGACCGCGTCTCCATCGTCACCAGCGACAAGATCGTCTGGATGTCGAAGCCGACGCGGGTATATTCGTCGTCGATGCCGCCGAGCATCACGGTGCCCAAGGCGGGATCGGTCGCGCTGATCTCCACCGTGTCGTGCGCCGCATCCACGTAGCGCTGCCACTTGGTCGCCGCTTCGGTCACCGCGACACGCTCCGGCTCCGTCAGATCCGCGCGCGCCGCCAGATCGCCGAGACTGGCGGAAACCTTGGCCGATTCCTGCCGGAACTGCCCTTCAAGCGTGTCGAGCGTCGCCGGCTTGACGCCAGTGCTGGCCCAGGCCACGTAGCGGAACACGTCGATATGGGTGTCGATGGCGCCCTTGGCGATGTCGAGAACCTGCTGCTGCTTGGAAAGACTGCTGTCGGACAGCGATTTCAGGTCGGTCTTGAGGTTGCTCAGGAAGATGGACGCCTGCGTTCCCAGCGCGCCGATGCAGATCAGCAGCACGGCCGAGGCGGAGAACGCCTTGACGCTGATTGGGAGGTTGCGCAGCAATCGGATCATGGTTTCGGCGCTTTCATGCCGGGCTGGTTTTTAAGGCTTATAGATTCCGACGCCGACGAAATACCGCTCGCCCAGTTTCTCGACATAGGCGGATTTGTCCTGGATCTTGTGCGTGATCGGATTCGGCCATTTGTAATCGACCCACCCGCTGCCGGGACCGTGCGCGATCCCGACCATTTCCTTGATCAGGTAATTTCCGTCCTGGTCCTTGATGGAGATCCAGAGCTTTCCGACCATCAGCGGATTGGCGCCATGGGCGACGTTCCAACCGTCGGTGTCGTAGACGAAAGGATAAAGGTCGCGGTCGTGGAATTCGGCCGACGATGTGATCGCGTCGAAAGTCGCCTGCGGGCCCGCCGTGGCGAATTTCTGCTGCACGCGCTTGACCATGGCGATGGCCTCCGCGCGGCTGCCGGCCGTCGGGTCGGCCGCGGCGAGGGCGGAGAAGCAGAGGATGAGCGCGACAGCGGCAAGAGTCGCACGCATGACGTTCCTCCCTATCGAGTTGGTTTCGAGCCATTCTGTGTTGCAACCTATTCACAGACGATGAATCGCGCGCCAACCCGGCGACTATCGTTAAGAAACAAGGAAGGCGGCACCGCCCGCGGTATCGTGAACAAAGTGGTAATAGGCACCCCGGTTATCGCCGCTATTGCAAGACGGCGTCTTAAAAGGATCGGCGTAAAACCTGCACGTTGGGACGACGTATCGAAATGTAGAACGCGAGGAAAAAGCCCTTGGCCTTATCCATCGTCAACACCACGTCGGTGCTTCCGGCGCATCACGATTTCAACACCACGCCGGCGCTCAACGGCGCGCAGCCGCAGCAGCCCGCCGGCGTCGGCGACGCGGCGACGGTCGCGGTATCCACGGCCGCTGCCGTCAAGCCGGCAGCGCGTCTTGCGGGCACCAATCCGGCCGCGCGCGGAATCGACGCGGGCGCCGCAGCCCGTTTCGCGACCAACCCCGTCAGCACCGGCCCCGCCGCGGCCTCGGCCTTCGACTACGCCAAGGCGATCTCCGCCTATCGGGCGCAGTCGATCGTGGCCGGCAACCTGGCGTCCGCCGCGGTCGCGCCGGGGGACACCGCCCCGGGAGACACCGCTCCGGGAGACACCGGCAAGGGCGCGGTTGCTGGCGCGCATGCGGAGAGCCCGCATGTCGGTCATGCGACCGGCGGCGCTCATCAACTCAATGCGGCGCAACCCGCCGGGGACAATTCGCCTGCGGTGCCACGCGCCGCGGACAACGTCGCCGCGTCGAACGACAACGCGGCCGTCAAGACCGCCAACGCCCAGCCGTCGGGCAACCAGCTGGAGGCCGGCGGCCAGGCCAACCCGATCGCGGCCCCGACCGCGCATGCGGTGATGAGCCTGCTGAAGATGATCTGACCGGCCGCCGGCGCAGCGCGCCGGCGAAGCTGCTTTCTCACCCGAACCGCGGCACGAATCCCCCCGCCGCCGCCTCGATGCGGCCGGCGAACGGCGCCCCGACATGGCCCGGCAAGGTCAGCGCGCCGGTCGCGGCGCAATGCTCGAGCACCGTGCGGCGGCTGGCGCGCGCCTGATCGGCGTCCGAGTTCTTGGGAAAATTCCATTCCGGGTGGTAGACCTGCAGCAGGTGGTGAAACACGTCGCCGATGAAGACGGCGCGCTCCCCGGCGCTTTCCAGCCAGAACACCACGTGGCCGGCCGAATGGCCGGGGGCCGGAACGATCTCGATATGCTCATCGAGACGATGCGGCCCGGTGACCAGCTCGGCGCGCCCCGCGTCCACGATCGGCAGCACGCATTCGCGGAACGTGCCCATCTCGGCCGGTGCGGTCTTCGGATCGGTATCGAGCTTCTGGAAATACTCGAAGTCGGGCTGTGAGAACACGTAGCGCGCCTTCGGGAAGGTGGGCACCCAGCGGCCGTCGCGCTGTTGGGTGTTCCAGCCGACGTGGTCGTGGTGCAGGTGCGTGCACATCACCATGTCGATGTCGTCCGGCCGCGCGCCGGCCGCGCTCAGGCGGTCGAGATAATTGGTATTGAGATTGGTCCAGAACGGCCGTCCGGGCTTGACCTTGTTGTTGCCGCAGCACGAGTCGATCAGGATCTTCTTGCCGCCGATCTGCAACAGCCAGCTGTGGACGCTGAGCTTCAAGAGGCCGCTCGCCACGTCATAGTGATTGGGCGCGAGCCAATGCGCGTGCCGGGCGTGGATCGCGTCGGTCCACTCGGGAAAGAGGTCCTTCGGGCTGTAGGTCGGCAAAAAGGTTTCTTCGATGCGCGTGATCGTGGCCTTGCCGACGGAATGCACGGTCATGCGGGTGCTCCAACCTGATCTCCCCGATCGCGCGCGAACACCAGCAATCCATTCGCGGGGATCACGACGCGCGCGGACACCGGCCAGCCCGACAGGGGAGGGCCGTCGGCGGCGAGGCCGAACAGGTTGCCGGCGGCATTCGGGTTGTAGCGGCCGTCGCCCGGCATGCTGTCATAGGCGTCGCTGTTGAAGACCTCGTGCCAGACGCCTCCGGCCGGCAGCGGCAAGCCGTAATTCCAATAGGTGCTCTCCTTCAGCGAAGCGACCACGATCACGTCCCGGCCCTGGGTTTCGAGCCAGCGATGAAAGGCCAGGACGCGGTCGTCGTTGTGCACATAATACGGATTGCAGGCTTCCCCGCGCAGCGCCGGGTGTCGCCGGCGCAGCCAGCAGAGCTCCTTGACGAAGCGCAGGAAGTCCCGCATCGCCGGGTCGGCGTCGAGGCCCGCCCAATATATGAAATACTCGGGATGGCTCGGGCTGTTGTGCCACGGCTTGTCCTCGAGAAACTCCTGCCCCATGAACAGCATCGGGATCCCCGGCGCGGTCATGAGCAGGCCGGTCGCGACCCGCGAGCGGCTGCGGGCGTACCAGTTTCTGCGGTCGGTCCAGCATGCGAGCGCCGGGACGCGCGGCCGTATCTCGCCGGGATCGCCGCGGTCCGCATCGACGAGATCATGGTTTTCGAGATGGATGACCGACTTCCAGGCGGCCGGAAAGCCCGGGCGTCGTCCGAGCGCGTCGCGGACGGGGTTCAGATCCACCGGCGCCGAAGCCCCGCCGGCCGCCGCCGCGATGGCGCCGCGGACCGCATTGCGCAGCTTGTCGTCCCAGCTGGCGTCGAACCCCAAGCCTCCGTCGGCGACCGGCGTGGCGGCATCCCAATCCCAGTATTCGGCAATCTGGATGGCCGACGGTTTCTGGTAGCGCAGCGTGCCGGTGATGTCGCGGCAAAACCGGTCGCCGCCGGACCGGTGGATCACCGTGACCTCGTCGTAGCGCAGCCCGTCGACATGAAACTCGTCGAGATACATGCGGGCGTTATCGATCAGGAACTGCCGCACGTCGTCGGCGGAATAATCGAAGATCCGTCCTCCCGCCCAGCCGTCCCCGGCGACGAAGTAGCTGTCGCGATCCCACCATTGGTGGTTCGCGGGACGGTCGAAGAACCGCATGCTCTGATCGTCGAACGGTCCGCCGCCATGATTGTAGACGACGTCCGCGATGACGGCGATGCCGTGGATGTGGCAGAGGTCGACCAGGGCCTTCAATTGGCCGACCTGATCCTGCACGTCGGCAGGCTCGAGGTCGGCGAATCCTTTCTTTCGCAACAGCGCGTTCAGCCGCGGCAGATAGTCCGCGAGCTCATCGGGCGCGACGCAGCAGTCCATCTCGGGCGAGAAAAAGTCGGTGTTGTTGTAGCCGCGGCTGGCGATGCCCTGCCATTCGACGACCGGCAGCGGCTGGATGGCGTTCACGCCCAACGACGCGAGATAGTCGATGCGGTCGACCACGTCGAGGAACTTGCTCACCCGATTGGCCCGGATATCGATGTTGCCGCGTTGCGCATAAAAGACGCCGACATGAAGCTGGTAGATGATGAGGTCGTTGAACGCAGGCGCGCGGAATGCGGCGTCATGCCAGGGATAGGAATCCGCCGCCCGCACGATGCAATTGCAGTCGGGATAGGCCCCGGACTCGAGCTCGCGGGCGCGCGGATCGCGCTTGAACCCCTGGCCGCCGGGACCTTTGGTCCAGAAGCGGTATTCCCAGCTCTCCGCCGCGCCGGGAACGAAGCCCGACCAGGTGCCGCGCTCGTCGCGCACCAGCAGGTTGCCGGGATCCGGCGACCATCGGGCGAGCGACGGCGCGCCCGGGGTCAGCACGGCGACATGAACCGCGTCCGCGCCCGGCGCCCACACCCGGAAGCTGACGCCGGTCGGTTCAACCTGGGCGCCGAGCGGGGCCTCCGGACGGGCGGAAAGCGCCATGTCGTGTCTCCTGGGCGAGGAATTGACGCATAGCGGCCGGGCGCTTGCAAGTTGCG
>Ga0137415_10002401_pt1 | contig 18682 bp, 21 predicted proteins | sample CZODoug3_1_1_16f_FD_183082 | JGI IMG/M metagenome (GOLD analysis project Ga0137415, IMG submission 183082) | Vadose zone soil fungal communities from Angelo Coast Range Reserve, California, USA - CZODoug3_1_1_16fungal (Hybrid Assembly) | ecosystem: Environmental > Terrestrial > Soil > Vadose...
TGCGTCTGCCAGTTCCGCCATCCCGGCTTAGAAATTTCACGAACGGGGACCTTCAGCTTAAATGACGTCGGGGGCCTTTGCAATCCGTCCCGCGAGCTAGAGTCGCAACCCGGCTGACTTGGGAATTTGAGCAGACCCTGTGCGGATCGGTCCAGGATCGCCTGGATTTTCGAGTGGTTTCCTGGTTTCTTGGGAAAGATCTCGGAGGCCCCCTCCAGGTGATTCGTGGATGGGAGCTTCGGTTCCCCTTGCCCTTGTGAAAAGTCAGTGATGCCGGGGCTTCCCGGGACCGTCACTGGCGTGACCGTTCGATCAGAGCCACCCTGTCCTTCCGGCATCTGTCCGGATGCCAGTTCATCCGGCAAAATCATTACGTTACCCGGTCCTAATTAACATCTTCGTAGACATTCAGTTCAGATGGAGTAGGGGCCGAAAAATCCAAATTCTCTCGCCGTACGAACGCGACTGCGGCCTTGGAAGAGGTTAAAATGGATCTCAACTCGCGTTGGGATCGTTGTGCAGTCGTTTGTTTATTGCTTGCCGTCGGAGCAATGGTGGGTTGTCAAGGGCTCCTTGGAGGCGGTGGTTCCAGCCAAAGTGGCCGGCTTTTGGCCAGCAGTTCCAACCTGGATTTTGGTACCGTGGTGGTCGGGAGCTCCAAAACGCTCACCGATACCATTACAAACGCGTCCGCTGCCAGCGTGACCATCTCCAGTTCAGCAGCCTCAAACGCGGACTTCCGGACTACGGCACCTGCCTTTCCGCTGCTTCTGGCCCCTGGTCAGACTGCTAGTCTCACTGTCGCTTTTACGCCTCACGCGTCTGGGCAGCCTTCCGCCAAGGTTGCGGTTATGAGCAACGCGGGCAGTGGCAGTGAAATCGATCTGATGGTCAGCGGAAGCGCAGTGAGCGCGGGCAAACTGGTCGCCAGCCCGACTACTGTTTCTTTTGGCAATGTTCGCGTAGGTCAGAGTCAGGCGCAGACTGCAACTCTGACGAATCCAGGCGGGTCGAGTGTAACCATTTCCCAGGCGTCGTCCAGTAGCGCTGCATTCACTTTGAGCGGACTCACCCTACCCCTCACACTTTCCGCCGGCCAAAGTACAACCTTCACGCTGACGTTCGCGCCCAAGTCGGCGGGGCTGGTAACCGGGAACGTGTCGGTCAAGGGCGCCGCCTCCCTCACCATGAACGCCGTACAGGGCCAGTCCGCTGAACCGCAATCTGCACCAACAAGCGCAGTGGTCACGGTGTCTGGGGACGGTACAACGCCAGGGCAAATCGCCATCGCTCCCGCCAGCGTGACCTTTGGAAACGTCGCGGTGGGAACTACGCAAAGCCAGACTGCCACGCTCACCAACTCCGGGAGTGCGAGCGCAACGATTTCGCAAGCGACAGCGTCGGGCTCCGGGTTGAGCCTCAGCGGTCTGACATTGCCTCTCACCCTCACGCCGGGTCAGAGTGCGGCCTTCCGGGTAAGCTTTGCGCCGATGTCGGCCGGTGCAGTAACCGGCAGCATTGCCCTCGCTTCCAGCGCGGCGAATTCGAATCTGACGATAGCCGTCACGGGTGCAGGAGTGAATCCCGGCAGCCTGACGGCTGCACCAGCGAGCCTCAGCTTCGGTAGCGTGCAGGTGGGGAGCAGCCAGAACCAGGCGGCAAGCATAACAAATTCTGGCGGCACCAGTTTGACCGTGACCCAAGCCACGACGACGGGAACTGGATTCCGTCTGAGTGGTCTGACTTTGCCGCTCACGTTGTCGCCAGGACAGAGCGCGGGTCTCACGGTCACATTTGCGCCGCAGTCGAGTGGAAATGCCAGTGGACGCATCGCGTTTGCAAGCAGTGCCGGAGCCCTGAATGTTTCGCTGGCGGGAAGCGGTCTGACACCAGGTTCGCTTGGGGCAAGTCCGGCGAGCGTCAGTTTTGGAAACGTCCAGGTGGGAGACAATCGGATCCAAACCGTCACCCTCACGAACGCCGGCAATTCCGCTGTTACAATCTCGCAAGCATCCGCTAGCGGGACCGCCTTCAGTGTGACTGGAATAAGCCTGCCACTAACCTTGCCGGCCGGTCAGAGCGCAATCCTTACTGCCACCTTCGCACCGAATTCAAGCGGAAGCGTAAACGGGAGCCTGGCCATTGCCAGCACCGCTTCCAATCCATCGCTCAGCATCGTGTTGTCCGGGACTGGTGTTACGGCAGGGTCTATGGCGGCTAATCCCACCAGCCTCAATTTTGGTAGCGTGCAGGTTGGCAGTACTCAAACGCGCTCCGAGACTTTGACGAACTCGGGCGGCTCCAGTGTAAATATCTCAAAGGCGACCCTGGCTGGGACGGGGTTTACCACCAACGGGCTGAATGTACCCACGACGCTGAACGCGGGACAAAGCCTGACCTTCAACGTGGTGTTCACCCCTTCGACAAGCGGGAATGCCAGCGGTAGCCTCTCCCTGACCGCGGATGGGTCCGTCCCGGCTCTCAGCGTGTCGCTCGCCGGAACGGGCGCCAGCCCCGGCCAGTTGGCTGTCGCACCGGGGACTCTCAGCTTCGGAAGTGTCACGGTGGGTGCAAGCCGAAATCAGACAGGAACGCTGACCGCCAGCGGCGCCAGCGTCACGGTTTCCTCTGCTGTTTCCAGCAACGCAGAATTCGCACTGAGCGGATTGTCACTACCGGCAACCATCGCAATGGGTCAGAGTACAACGTTTACGGTTACGTTCGCGCCGCAGGCGAGCGGCGCGACTTCCGGGAGTATTTCGTTCACGAGCAACGCCACCAACGCTTCGTCGGCCGCTTCGGTGACGGGCAACGGCACGCCCGCGCCCCAGCACAGTGTGAGCCTATCCTGGAACGCCAGCCCCTCAAGCGTTGCGGGGTACAACGTGTACCGGGGAAGTCAACCGGGCGGACCTTACCTCGCGGTCAATTCGGCACCTGACGCGACGACGACGTACGCAGATAATTCGGTGACAGCAGGCCAGACCTACTACTACGTTGTAACCGCCGTCGACGGAAGCGGGACCGAAAGCGCGTACTCGAACCAGGTGCAGGCTGTCGTCCCGTCTCCGTAAGAACAGCGTCAGAGCAATCGCATGCCGTGTGGGAGAGCACGGTCACTGTCGTCACAATCATCCTGGAAACACAAACGGCCAGTCAGAGGTGATCTGATTGGCCGTAAAACCTAACGCTTCCTCCCCAAATACGAAACGAGCTCTCGACTGCTCAATCATCCCTGGAGTCCGGATGAGTCATCCGGAAAGGACGACTACACCAAACCGCCATCACAAAGCCATTGGTTCGATATCGCTCCGCCCGCAACACTCTTTCGATGTCGGCGAGGCGCGTGGCCTTGGTGGAGGATGCGGGCTTGACGACGATGGCAAGGCTGAGCCTGGTTTTCTCAGGAATCGGTGCCTCTGCACGTAGCAGGATGACGTGAGCACTGACGTTCTCCGACAGAGCCGTCAGCATGACATCGCTCCGGGCGCTTACTTGCACTGGCAAACGCAGGCTGTAACGGAGCTCACTGCGAGTTTCGGAACATGGAGGTAGAGACACCGGAATCAGATGGCCCAGCTTTTCAACGAGGACAGATGTTGCGCGCATAGCTGCACGACCGACGCCCCACCAGTCCATGCCTCAGCTTTCTGTAAACCTCTGAGGAGAGCCACCATGCCTGCCAACGCCACGACAAAAAACGCGACTCCGCCATTGCGGTGAAGACGGCCATCGAGGAAGCCGGGGTTTACGTGCATCCCGAGCATGGAGAGGGTGAAGATTCGGACCGCGTTCTTGGCAACCGCCATCGGAATTGCCCGCCAGCACGAACAAGGCCTTCCCCCAGTTCGAGCGCAAATACGAATGACCTAACACCAAAACCGAGATCAGAAGCATGAGTCCCGATCGAATTCCGCTACACTGCTTCGCGACCTCAATATCGAGCGCCGGCAGGGACAGAACGAATCCGCTCTTCAGGACCGGCACACCTGCCCAACGAAAGAGCATGTTGGTCTCTTCCGACGAGGCCACCTGGAGAGCGACGATGCACCTGTCGACAAGAAATCGAGGAGTGGGGACGAGCAAGAATAGAAATAGCAGAGGAAACAACAATTGCCTGGCAGCAGGGACGCCAAAGAACAGCGTCACGAGTCCAATCCAAGACACAACCAGGCCGGCAATGCCGACCGCTAACGCTGTCTCACTGGCTACTTCCATCTGGGATTGCGCGACCAGCCAAAGTACCAATGCCACCAAAACCATTGTGAGGCCTGGAAATGACGACAACCCGGGCTTGACGCCCTTCGCCCGGCTTTCCAGTAGCGCGAAAGACACGCTCACTGGCAACACCAGAAGAACATGAGAGTACTGCTCGTTGCTGTAGGCCAACCTGAGCAAGGGCACCACCCAGTGCCACCAGCAGACGATGGTTGCCAGAATCAAGACCAGGAACAATGCATTCCTGCTGGTTGATCCTCGGGCATCGAAACGGATACGCATCCCCTGCGCTCGACCTAGGACGTCACTGACCATTTTCAACTGTGTGTAAGTCGGGTGGAAACCGCGTTACGCCCGACGATCACGGCTTGTCCCACATGCACATGGAACTGAATGTGATAGATCGCGGCCGCGCGCACCTAAGAAGGCTTCAGGATTTGGGCAATGCGTTCACCCGCCTTCCCGTCCCAGAGCGGCGGGATGCGGCCGCGCTTCGCTCCCCCGTTGAGCACCTTCCGCAGTTCGGTCTTCAGAGTCGCAGCGTCCTGACCAACCAGAACATTCGTTCCCAATGTGACGGTTACGGGACGCTCCGTGTTGCTGCGCAGCGTAATACAGGGCACCCGCAAATAGGTTGTCTCTTCCTGAATGCCACCTGAGTCGGTGATCACGACCATCGCACCTCGCTGCAGGGCGAGAAACTCGATGTAGGGCAACGGTTCCAGAAGATGGAGGCGAGCCACATCAACGCCAAATTCGCCAATGCGCTGACGTGTTCGCGGATGTACGGGAAACACGATGTCGAGGTCCTCGCTGATCTCAAGCAGGGATTCCAGGATACCCTTCAAACTTTCGGGATCATCGACATTCGACGGCCGGTGAAGAGTGACCAAGGCATACCGTGGCGGAAGTCCGTTCATCTTCTGTCGCTCCGCGACCGGAAGAAGGCGAACCAGGGAATCGATCATTACGTTCCCAACCAGGTGGATCTTCTCGGAGGAAACGCCCTCGCGTCGCAAATTCGTATCGCCATCCTCGGAAGGCGTGAATAAGAGGTCCGCCAGTTGGTCCGTTACCAAGCGGTTCACCTCTTCCGGCATCGTACGATCGAAGGAGCGCAGCCCCGCTTCCACGTGGCCGACACGAACCATTAGTTTCGAACACACCAACGTCGCTGCCACCGTGGAGTTGACATCTCCATACACCAGCACGACATCGGGCTTGCACTCCAGCACGACCGGCTCAAACCGAATCATGATGTCAGCGGTCTGTTTCGCGTGGCTGCCTGAACCCGCTTCCAGGTTCACATCCGGCGCGGCCATCGCCAGCTGCGCGAAAAACACATCCGACATATTCGGGTCGTAATGCTGGCCGGTATGCACCAGGGTCTGCTGCGCCCCTCGCTCCTCGAGCGCACGCATGACGGGCGCCGCTTTCATAAAGTTCGGCCTGGCTCCCACTACGTGAAGAATATGCATAGAAAACTTATCGAAGCCGCTCAGGCGGCCGTCATCGGTAGATCGTATACCAGCCGGTCGCCAGCAGGCCTGGCGAAAGGCGAGAACCGCGCGTTCCGCGCACTCACCCTCTATGCGCCAGCTGTTGCCATCGGCAACCACGTGCATCTTGCCGCGAGCCCGCCACCATCGATCGATGGCTGAGGGAACCGAAAACACACCTGGTTTTTCGACGCCACTTCCCGGAGGTAGCCCAGCAAGCGCTCGTAGATTGCTCGCGCATTCGGGTCTGCGCTGTAGTCCGGATGAATGATAAAACTCGCCATCCTGTTTTTTCCTGTGATCAGCTCCAATTGAGTCTTCCACAGACCGATCGACAACGCCTCATCGAGAAGCTGCAGCAGCATATAGTCCTGCGTGGTCGTCACCGGTAGCTCCAGAATATTCCCGATGAAATAAGGCATTACCGCGCAGCATCCACCGCGCCGGGGGTCGAGGTGAGCTACGTTCGGGATCGACCTATCGAAGGCGAATTCAAGGGCGCTACACCATTCGGGCCTGCGATAGAGCACCCCCGCTCGAAAACCTTTCGCCCCGTACTCTCGCCCATAGCGGTTAATACGCTCCGCTCGGCTTAGAAACTCATCCCGATCGTCAAACAGCCGCCCATCGTGGTTCAGATCCTGGACTGCGACCTCAAAACCCCGTTCGCGAATGGTTGCTAGTAACCGCGGTGGGACCGCGTATCGTCCTTACGGGACCAACTGAAAGGCCGCTTTCACTCCGAAAGCATCATCGATGTCCATCAAGGCTGGGCAAAAGTCCCTCCCCATCTCGGTCTCAACATCGTGCGTTATCAACACGCAGCTACGTGCGCCATCTGGTCCAGAACCATACGAAAGGAACTCGATCGACACCCAACGCGCGCATTGACAAAGACATCGGCTTCTCGCAGAGGTCCTCCAGCGTTGTGTCGACGGGCCAATTCGGAAATATCAGTCTGCCCCAATCCCTCAGCTGGGCCCTTTGAATAGCGCCTTCTCGCCGCGTCTGACAAAAACGGGCGCAGGGAGTAGTACGCACGCTTCGCGAACGTGCGAATTCGGGAATCAGGGCGGACGTAGCCCTCCCAGCGGAGATTGTCGATAATTTCCGTTGGATTGAACGGGAGGAGGAGTTCCGAGTTCTCCACTCCCACATCGTTCGATGCGTCATACAGCAGGGGCTGTGCGCTGCGCGCGCGGGTGCCGGCAGACGACCGTCCATAGCAAGTTATGCCCGGGCCGAATCGAAAGAATCCTGCTGTCTCAGACAGTCGACCTCGCAGCGGCAGGTTCACGAATGCTTCCGGGCAGCGGTAGCGATCAATCAGCGCCTGCGCGGTTGCTGTCATGACCTCCGACACCGTGGGTCATTCTCTCATGACGGCATGTGATCCTTCCTTTTGAGTGGGAGCTCGCGCCCTATCCCAGGTGCCGATACAGTAAGCGCCCTGCGGTGCTCAGGAACAAATCCGGCACGCGCGTTAGAGCCTTCTTCGCTCGGGCCGTCTGCCAGGCCGCTGGCCCGACCCGGGGGGTCTCGAGCCATTGCCGAAAATACCTGAAGCTGGAGCAGCGTGCGCCCCATCTGTCCTTGCAGGTAATCAGACCACGAGCGTCGGTATCCGACCGGCCGAGATCGATTTCCCTTAAGCCGCGCGCTTTCGCATCTTCAATTGCGCGCCATAGACACAGGTGCATTCCGCCCAGATTCTGGAAGCGCAAGTCCGAGCCGCCGTATTTGTAGACGAGCGTGTCCTGGAAACGCAGAGTGAGGATGCCTGCCAACGGTTGCCCTAGCCTGCTCGCCACGTGGACCTTCACATGGTCCCCGAGACAAGCCACAAGGTTTGAGAACCACTTGCGAGGCTGCGGCGGGACCTGATGTCGGCGGCGGGTCAGAAGAAGTAGCCTGTAGAACTTCTCGAGGAGATCCCCCGCCTGCCCTTCTTCGTAGGTAAGACCTTCACGTTCGGCGCGTCGAATCTTTCGCTGTGTAGAATCCTTGTGCAAATTGCTAAAGAGCTGGCGGATGGCGGGCTGAAGATCGAGCCTATGCAGATAGAACGCTTGGCTTGCCTCGAACCCGCTCGGCACCACAGGATCTGAAACTGGAGACCGAAACTCAACGTACTTCTATTTCAGTCGTTGTTGATCCTGCCGTACCCTCCGAGCCAGGCAATGAAGATCTTCGAGGTCGCCCACCAGCGCCCGTCTGCTCGGGTCAATAGCACCAAGGGGGAGTTACGAGCAGTTACGGAAGAGTCCCGTTTTCGTAGGCCTCCGGGGATGCGCGCCCCTGCCCTGCCTTTTCCGGTCAGGAGGCCGGGGTCTCCTTGCGCAGTTCGTACTTCAGAAGCTTGTAGGATAGATCGCTGCGTGAGAGGCCCAGACGGCGTGCTGCTTCCGCTTGCGCTCCCCGCGTCGATTGCAGTGTTCTCTCAATCACCGCCTTTTCGACGGCGGAGAGCAGGTCGCGCAGATCAAAACTCGGTGGCAGCTCCTCGATCCAGCCGAGATCGGCCCGGCGCGCGCCACCGTTTCCACTCGACTCGGCCATCGCCCCCGCGCGTGTGCCCAGGGGAAAGTGCTCGGCTCCAATCTCCTCCCCAGCAGCCAGGATCACCGCCCGCTCGATTACGTTCCGCAGTTCCCGAATGTTTCCCGGGAACTCATAGGACTGAAGACGGGCCAGCGCCTGCGCGCTTAGATGTCTTTTGGGCAACTTCAGCTCGTGCGCGATCTGTCGCAGGAAGAGTTCGCACAAGGCGGCGATGTCTGCGGGACGTGCCCGTAGCGCCGGTATCTTAATCGGGACCACCGCCAGCCGGTAATAGAGATCTTCCCGGAACAAGCCCTCTTTCACGCGCTTCTCGAGATCCCGGTGCGTGGCCGCCAGCACGCGTACGTCCACCGTGCGCGGCCTTACCGAACCGATTCGCATCACCTGTCCGTCGGTGAGAACACGCAGCAACTTCGCCTGCGCCGCCGCAGACATTTCCGCCACTTCGTCAAGAAAGAGCGTCCCTTCATGGGCCGCCTCAAACAGCCCCAGGCGGCTGCGATCGGCTCCCGTGAAAGCGCCCCGCTCGTGTCCAAACAGTTCGCTTTCCAGGAGGGTCTCGGTGAGCGCCGCACAGTTGGCCGCCAGAAAGGGACGTTGCGCGCGTGGACTCTGGCGATGGATCGCTCGGGCCACCAACTCCTTGCCGGTACCGGTTTCCCCGGTGATCAGCACGGTGGCAGAGGTGGGTGCCACGCGGGCAATCTTCTCCCGCACTTCCCGCATGACCGCCGTCTCCCCGAAGATTTCCGACGATCCCTCCAGCCGGCCGACGGTTTCCTTCAGCAAACTGTTTTCCCGCAACAGCGCCGTGTGGTCGCAGGCGCGCTGAATCGCCGCCCGCACGACCTCCGGCGTAAACGGCTTCGCAAGAAAATCAAACGCGCCCTTCCGCATGCTTTCCACCGCAAGTTCCAGGGTGGCGACTGCTGTGAGGAAAATTACGGACATATTGGGATCGGCTTCGCGCGCTGCCGCGAGCACGTCGAGTCCCCCTCCATCCTGCATTTTCTGGTCCGTGAGAACGGCCTCGTACTGGTTGCTGGCGATCGCCTGCCGGGCTTCTTCAACTCCCGCTGCATGCGAAACGGCGTGCTTGTCCTGTTCCAGATTGGAGGCGAGGATCTTGTGCATGTGCGGCTGGTCGTCCACGATAAGAATTCTGCCCATAGCTTCTACGCTTTCGTCCGTACCTGCCCCGCCGCCACTCGCGGCAGGGCAAGAGTGAATCGCACTCGTTCGGGGGTGTTGACCGTTAGTTGCAGCAAACCAGAATGAGAGCGCGCAATATTGTGAGCAATGGCCAGGCCCAGACCGGTGCCTGACAGTTTGGTCGTGAAGAACGGCTCGAAAATCCGCGGGACTGCGCTTTCGGCAATGGGCCCGTTGCCGTTCTCCACGTCACTTTGCACGAACGCTTCGGTATTCGTAGCCCTCAAAAGAACCAGCCCACCCGGCGCAGAAGCCTCGACCGCATTTATGGCCAGGTTCAACAATGCCTGCTGCACTTGCGGGGCGTCCATCAGCGCAAGTGCCGCCTCCGGACCTTCCACCAGCACCTCGACCTGCCGGCTCAGCGCGTGGGCCCGGCAAACATCCGCCACGTAGGCCAGCGTGTCCAGAGAACTGGAAATCATCGCCACCGGATTTCGGATCTCATGCGCGATCGCCGCCGACAAGCGCCCTACCGCCGCCAGCTTCTCTTCCTGCAGCAACCGCTCGCGAGCCTTGGCCAGTTCCGTCAGGTTCTCAGCCAGCCCGATCTCTGTCCGGCGCAGATGATTCACCAGGAACCAGACCAGCACTCCGGTCAGCAGAAAGATCAGGGAAATCGTCCCCGCCTCGAAGTACTCATCGGCTTCAGCCGGAGGATGCAGCTGAAAAAAATGCCAGCCCACGTAAAACTGAAACGCACTGGCGGTAACCACGACGGCGAGAGTTTCCCGCAGCGAGCGGCGAAACGCGGCCAGCAGGATCGGCACCAGCATCAGCACGTAGTAGGGACTGTCGACCCGGTCTGCAAGTACCCCCAGCGTCACTGCCAGAGCCACGTCCCACACCATCAACCAGATCGTCAACCTGCGCACTGCGCCATCCGTAAGCGCCTGTGTTCGAGTCTGCATCCAGATCAGTTCGCCCAGTTGCAGAAGGAAACCGGCGCCCAGCACTCCGACCAGCGGCGGAGTCGGTGTGCCAAAGTGCGCGGCAAACAGAGCGTGGCCGCACAGCAATGCGGCCAGCAACGCCAGGTTCAGGATGGCAAATGTCGACTCTTGCCAGCGGAAGGATTCCAGGTCCAACCCCATCACCGCGGACTCCGGGTAGAGGTTCAGCCCCGGCGGCCCCGTCCTTTGCCTGTGGCCGTCACTTTTGCCGACCGGAGTGAACTCCCGCGTCACTTCGGCACTGGGCGTCAGCAGCATTGTTTTTTCCACTTTACTCACCGGCGATCGGACCCTTCCTTCGAGACCCCACGTCTCCAACCCGCAAAAGAATCTTGGTTCTCCGTGATTTACTAGAAATGTAAACGAAATGTAAAGAAAATAAGCAAGCGGTCTTCCACATCGATGTCCGATTAACCAGCTGAAAACAACTACATTATTAATAGGAAGGGAAATTCCGAAGATACAAGATGTAAAGTTATCGCAACCCAGAGCGTACAAAGAATTGTACGGTCTTGTCAACTACGAGGTGGGATGGTTTATCGTCACCGGTGGACTCATTCCCAATTCAAAGGGTACTGCTGCTCCCAGGCATCAAAGCCACCCATCAGGTTGGTGATGGCTTCGTATCCCGCTTTTCTCAACAAACTGCAGGCAATCATGCTTCGATAGCCGCTCTTGCAGTGCACCACGATCTGGGTGGTTTTGCCAAGCTTCGGAAGCTGCGCGCCAAACTCGTCCAGCGGCCACCAGTGAGCATCCGGGATGTGCCCCGCCTTCCACTCGGCCTCTCTCCGCACATCCAGCACCTGCACGCTCTCGGTCTGCCGGCGCGCGCGCAACTGCTCGACTGTCACCTGGGGGACCGTGGCCAGTTCGAACCCGGCCTGCTTCCAGGCATCGACTCCTCCAGCAAGAAAACCGCGCTCCCCATCGATGCCGACGCGCGCCAAACGAACGCCAGCTTCGTGCACTTGCTCATCCCCGTCCGCAATCAGGACCGGCCGAGCCGCCACACCCAGGAGCGTTCCCGCCCAGGTTGCGAACTGTCCCGAAAGCGCAATATTGATCGAGCCCGGAACGTACCCTGCCGCGAACCGATCTCCCGGGCGTACATCGAGCGCGGGCGCCCCCTGCTCGATCAAAGCGCTGACCTCGGCGGCGGAAAGGCCGGGCAGCGGTGATCGTTCCGCCAGCGACGGTGCCCCGTCCCGGTTGATCTCCGCATCCTTCAGGAAGTACTCCGGACGAGCCGGCAGGTTGCTGGTCACCTGCTGAATGAATTCCTCGCGACTCTCGATCTGCAGAGCGTAGTTGGTCAGCCGCTCCGTCCCGATGGTTGAAGAACGCTCGGACCGCATATTGCGCCCGCAGAGCGATCCCGCCCCATGCGCGGGGTACACGATTACATCATCGGACAGCGCCATGAGCTGGTTGTGCAGGCTGTCGTACAACAGCCCGGCAAGTTGCGCCGGTGTATGGGTCGGCGACAGATCGGGACGCCCGACATCGCCAATAAATAGCGTATCCCCCGTCAAGACGGCCCAGGGCAGCGCCGACTTCTCTTCGTCCGTCACCAGCAGGCAAACGCTCTCTGGCGTGTGCCCCGGCGTTTCCAGTACCGTGATCTTCGCCCGCCCAAACCGCAACTCGTAGCGATGGGTCAGCGGCACGTGCGGAAAGGTCGCGCCCGCCTTCGACCCGATGTAGATCTCAGCGCCCGAGCGCGCGGCCAGCTCCTTGTGACCAGAGACAAAATCCGCGTGCAGATGAGTTTCAAAAATGTGGCGGATTCTCAGCCCATGCTGCGCCGCGGCCTCGAAGTAAATGTCGACGTCGCGCTGCGGATCCACCACTACCGCTTCGCCCTGCGAGCCCAACAGGTAAGAGGCGTGAGCGAGGCATCCCAGGTAGAACTGCTCGAAGTACATGGCGGTGGTGGCTGTGGTGGTGGGCGTCATGGCAGCCTCCCTCAACCCTTAATCATAACCCCGTGTCGGAAGCAATCCAGCACGTGATCGTTCACCATCCCGACCGCCTGCATAAACGCGTAGCAAATGGTGGAACCGACAAAATTGAACCCACGCTGTCGTAGGTCCTTGCTCATCGCGTCCGACTGTTCGGTCCGGGGCGGGACTTGATGCAAAGATTTCCAGGCGTTGGTCCGGGGCCGTCCATTTACGAATTGCCAGATGTAGCGATCAAAACTACCCACCTGGTCGCGGACCTTGAGCAACCCCCGCGCATTCTGGACAGCAGAGGCGATCTTCAGACGATTCCGGACGATACCCGGATCCACCAGCAGTTGACCGACCTTGCGCCGGTCATAGCGCGCGATCCTCTCGGGATCAAACCCATCGAACGCCGCACGGTAATTCTCCCGCTTCTTCAGAATCGTGTCCCAGCTCAGCCCCGCCTGCGCGCCTTCGAGGACAAGGAACTCAAACAACCGGCGATCGTCGTGCACGGGCACACCCCACTCTTCGTCGTGATACCGGATTGCGAGTTCATTCCTAGCCCAAGCGCAGCGCACTCGTTCGCGTGCTTTTGCGTTCATCGCTCTCGAACCTGCTGTCTAATTCTATGCTACATTTTTTCTGAGAGCCGAATCAGGCGTTTCCCGGAGCACCGCGCCAATGGGGTATGGCTTCGACCTAGAAAACCAGTTTCAGTTGCGCCCTAAGCTTGTGGATTTTATGGCCCTTCCGGGCCATGACCAAACGCGTGCTCCTTTTGTAACTTGGAACTTGCCAGACTCTCTCCTACAGTCGAGTCTGTGATCACGGCTCCTACAGCGGCTTTCGGCCTGAAACGTGCATCTAATGGCTGGGGAAGCTGTTGGCCGTGGCTAAGGGTGAAAATTTTGGAAGTAGTGGGAATGAAGTACACGACATCGGTCTTTTGTCTTCTGGTTCTGTCGATCGCGGCTGCCCGGCAGCCTGCGGCCGCACAGACCCCCCCGGCTGCCTACGTGGCCCGAACGACCAACGCCCTCCCTGCCCCTTCATCGACCGACGATCCGCAGGATTCCATGCTCACCATCCGGAAGCGGGTGGATGAGGTCAACGTCCTGTTCATCGCGACCGACAAGCACGGCAAGTTCGTCCGTAACCTGAACCAGAACGACTTCAACATTCTGGACGACCATAAGCCCGTGCAGTCGATCGTGAATTTCCGTCGCGAGACCGATTTACCCCTGAAAATGGGTCTGCTGGTCGACGTGAGCGGGTCTGTGCACACGCGCTTTGATTTCGAGCAGGACGCCGCGACCAGTTTCATGCAGCACGTGACCCGCGCGGGTTTCGACAAAGTTTTCGTCATGGGTTTCAATGCCCATCAGCAACTTGCGCAGGACTTCACCGACAATGTTGTGCAGCTTGCGCACGCGGTTCATTCGCTGCGCGATAGTGGAGGGACGGCGCTTTACGATGCGGTCTATCACGCCTGCCACGACAAACTCCTCAAGGAGCAGTCGGACCATCCGGTGCGCCGAGCGATTGTCATTCTGAGCGACGGCGATGACAACCAAAGTGAATACACCCAGGCCCAGGCGATCGAGATGGCTCAGCGCGCCGAAGTGATCATTTACGCCATCTCCACCGACGACAGTGGCCTGATCCTGCGCGGAGACAAAAATCTTGAGAAGTTGGCGGAAGCCACTGGCGGCCGCGCCTTTTTCCCGTTCAAGATGAAGGACATCAAGAACTCCTTCGCTGCGATCGAAGACGAGCTGCGCAGCCAATACGTAGTCTCCTACCACCCTGCCGACTTCGACGCTGACGGCCGCTACCGCAGTATCGAGATCAGTGCTTTGAAAAAAGACCTGCAGGTCCGGGCTCGCAAGGGTTACTACGCTCCTCGTCAGTAGCGACCGGGTTTGGTCTCAGGCCGAGCACCACTCCCCAACCCCTGAATCCATCTCGAAGGACACAAACCGCAGCTTTCCCCGTCGTTCTACTTGCAACGCTACCGAGTCTCCCGGCTTCAACTGGGAAACGCGCTGCGCAGATGCTCGACGGAATCGACCGGACGACCCGTTGACCGCGTGAATCACGTCCCCCGTCGTGATCCCGATGTCGGGACCAAACACGTGTGCCGCCCTACCCCAGACCACCACACCCGAGGGAATTCGCAGATCCCCCACCAGCGAGCGAATCTCGTCATCCATGCTGACCGCCAAGACCGCCAGCTGGGACACCAGGTTGTTCTGCGAGTCAGCCAGATCGAGCCATTGATCCATGCGCTGTCTTTCCTGCAGCACCGGAATGAACAATGAACAAGGTCTTCTCTTCTGAATCCCGCAAGACATCGAGTTGTACCGGTCCACGGGATGTGGATCCAACTCACCCGTAAACGCCGGCCAAGGTATCCATCGCCCGTTCATCAGCCGCCAGCACCACGTCACCGATTTTCAGGCCAGCAGCTTCCGCTGGTCCCCCTGGCGTCACATCAGAAACGAGCACACCCCAACTCTGTTTCTGACTCAGCCCGGCGGCCAGTGAAGGCGTGATGGTCTGCACGCCCGCATCAATCTCTGAGCGATGGACGCGCCCGTACTTCTTCAAACTGTCGTACACGAATTTCACAACCCGCGCCGGAATTGCGAACCCCAGGCCCTCGCTGCCGCCACTGCCGGATACGATGAAGGTGTTGATCCGCACCACGGATCCGTCCACATCCACCAGCGGGCCTTCGCTGTTACCGCGCTTGATCGGTGCGCCGGTCTGGATGTAGACCATGGCTTTGGTCGGGTCGGGTTGCCGGGCGACCGAACTCACCACGCCCACCGTTACCGTGTTCTGCAATCCTTCTGGGCTCCCAATCGCCAGAACCAGCTCACCCCTGATGCACCCTCCGGACTGCGCCGAGCGGCAAAGTGGGCAAATCCATGGCCGTCACCTTCAGTAGTAAAAGATCGGTCTCCCTGGTGCACCCCCGCCAGTTTTGCCTCGAGAATGCGCGGCTTTCCCTCGGGCTCGAGCACCCCTCCCTCGCCCTCCGGCACAGGCAGCACCACCCGAATTCGCTGCGCCCCCTCGACCACGTGCGCGTTCGTGACGACGTAGCCCGTGGGATCGACCACTAGTCCGGACCCGATCGCCTTCTGCCGCGCGATGAGGGCTGTATCCAGCCGCCTACTCTCCTCAATCGGCCGGTAACCGGTTACCAGGATCTGCACCACGCCTTGGGACACCTTGGCTGCCAGCCCCTCCGGCGCGGCATTGAGCTGCTCCAGCGATTCCGGCGCCTGGGGGTGTATGCGTCCGCACCGGCGTCGGCACCACGGTCCGTAGCCTGCTTTGCGGTCGCTCTTTGGGAAGGACCACCTGCCGCCCGACCCGGGGCGCCGGTCCTCGGCACCCTGTGCCAGCCCCCGCGTAACTGATAGGGCTGCAAGGAGCAGGAGGAAGGCGGGACGCAACAGAACCACTGTGTAACGGCTTGAATTGGCATGGGCCACTAGTCATTCAAATGGACTTGCGTCTTGACTCAGGGTCGTAGAATCATTGCGCCAGAGAGCACAGACCTGCCGGAAAGGCCTTTCGGAGTGCCCCTTTCGAGGCTCGCGTACGAGTAAGCACCCCGGGGAATCTACTTCCTACCCTTAACGAATGAGTGATCAGGCTTTTGTCAGGGGTATCATCCGTGATATAACCGGCCTTATAGCAGACGTTTCTGCACCCTCAGGAAAATGTGGTAGCCGCGCGCCTGTGCTCGTAAACGAGGCCGCAACGGAGGAGGGGATTGTGTCCGAAGGACGGACTGGCAAGAGATTTCCGTTAGAACTACCGATCAAGATCCACAAAGAGAATGCTCCTGGCGAAGCCACCGGGATGACCGGCAACCTCAGTGCCGCCGGTGTCTACATCCGCGCCGACGCTTCGCTGGAAATGGGTTCTCCCGTAGAGTTTGAAATTACGCTTCCCCCTGAAGTGACTGGTGGCAAGGAAAACGTTGTCATCCAGTGTCGCGGGCGGGTTGTCCGCACCGACGAGTCCAGCGCCGATCCCGACGGCACCCGCGGGGTGGCCTGCGTGATCGATTCTTACGAGTTCGTACGCAACACTTAACCTCGGAGCGGTGTCGAGATGCTCAAGTTGATTCTGGCCGATAACCAGGCTATTTTTCGCGCGGGAATCGCCAAAGTTCTGGCGGTCGAAGATGAGATGCGCATTGTGGCGCAGGCGCAAACTCCCGAGCAGATGTTCATGGCGCTGGACAAATTCCGCGCCGCCGTCCTTGTTGTGGCCGGAGGCTTCCAGTCCGACTTCAACGCCATTGTGCAGGGGGCGACTAAGAACAAGACCCGAATCGTCGTCCTGGCTGACACCGGCGAGAGCGCTCAGCGCTATATGGGCAACGGAGCCCATGGCGTCGTCTACCGGAACGTCACCAGTCCCGCTCTGGTCGATTGCGTGCGCAAAGTAGCCCGCGGCGAGACTTGGGTCCAGGACGTCGCCGTCCCCAGCGAACTCACCGAAAACGATATGGTTGGGTTGCGGGTTCGCGACCGCCTTACTGCGAAGGAACTCCGCATCGTCGCCTTGATCGTTCAGGGATACAAGAACAAAGAGATCGCGTCACAACTTGGCACCACCGAACAGGTGATCAAGAATTACCTGCGCAACGTCTACGACAAAATCGGGGTGTCGGATCGGCTGGAACTGGCACTGTTCACGATCCATCACCGCATCTTGAACGAAGCTGCCGCCGCGACCGCCGCCAGCAGTCAGCCGCAGGCTGGCGCAGGCGTCACGTCGTAAGGTCGATATTCCCTGGCGAAAAAGGGCTGCGGGAAGGCCGCCCTTTTGACCGGTGCGACGACCCTACTCCTGCTTCAGGTTGCGGGAAGCACTTGCGGTGAATTCGGAACCACCCTCTTCGAAATCCTGCCCGGGCACGACTGCCGGATTCCGCATGCCCACCGACACGAAGGCCTCTATTTCTTCTTCCCAACCGGCTTGAAGCGTAACGACTGAATCGAAGGCTGAAGTTCTTTGAGTCCCGCTTCGTCCGGACTCACCAGAAAGAACTGCAGGAGGGCCTCTTTTTCGGTGATCACGTACTGTTCGGCGCGCTGCAAGGCGCCGCTGGTGTTTTCGTGCAAAGCGACCTTCCAGAGTTTTCGCCCGTTGATGGTCACTTCCTTGGGATCCCCCAGGTACTCCACCGGCATACCTCTTTCCTTGGCGGTCTTCTCGGAGTAGGTGAGGAACCCTTCGGCAGACGTCGGTCCGGGCTTCAGATTCAACCTTGTCGCGGTGACTTGAATGGAGCGGCGCTGATAGCTCTTTTTGAGAGGTGCGTTCTCGGTGACAATCAGCAGGGTCCGGCTTGACTGGTGAACCATCGGAAGTGGAGATTGTTCCGGCTCAGGCTTTACCGATGAGGCATCCCCTGCTGGCACCACCGCCCAACCCGGCGGAATCTGCAGGGAGAATCCGAAGATAGAGTTACGGTATACGCCGCCGGAGAGGGAGCCACCGCTAGCCTCCAGGCCGGTGGACCTGAGCTTGCTGGAGGAACCGCTTGACGGGCGTCCTGGCCCGGTCGGAAGCCGTGGAACCGTCGGCGGTGCCGATGTCGTCTGAGCGAGGCAACTCGCTGCGGCAAACACACACAAACATGCTGTGGCGAGAATGCTTGGAAACGGGCGCGGAATCGTCATGGTGTCCGAGGTGAGCGTAGCATCTCTGCGGGTTTCAAACAATTGCACGGTCGTACCCGCCGTGCCCGCCGAGGCTCGATATCAAAGCTTGATATCAGCGCTTGATATCAAAGCTTGATATCAAAGCTTGATATCAAAGACAGAGGCTGACGGTGGCTTTCTGGGAACTGTTTTCTTCCCGGACGGCCCGCTTTGCTCCGTCGACCGACTGTGGAGAACCGAAAGGAGCGGCCGGTCCGAAGACCGCCACCCCCAAGAAAATGCCGCAAACCGCGCTAGGGCGCATACCGCTCTGCACTCGACAAGTACGTACCGCCCATCCCACCCACGGCCAGGACTTTTCCATTCTGCAGCGTGCTGGCGGTGTGCTGCGTGCGGCCAACATTCAAGCTGCCGGTTGCTGACCACGTGCCCGTCGCCGGATCGTAGAGCTCGCCGGCGGCTAGTTTGACGGCTGCGCGGTTGTGACGGCCGCTTCCGCCCGCTACCGGCACTCCCGGTGGATGCGAGGGTGTCATATCGCTTGTCGACCAGACTGCCGGTCAGGGTCCAGGAGTTTGTGGCCGGATCAA
>Ga0137415_10002402_pt1 | contig 18678 bp, 17 predicted proteins | sample CZODoug3_1_1_16f_FD_183082 | JGI IMG/M metagenome (GOLD analysis project Ga0137415, IMG submission 183082) | Vadose zone soil fungal communities from Angelo Coast Range Reserve, California, USA - CZODoug3_1_1_16fungal (Hybrid Assembly) | ecosystem: Environmental > Terrestrial > Soil > Vadose...
ATTGGGCGAGCTCGCGCCGGAGGCACCACCGGGTTCGCAGCACCCCGCAGCACGCCCGCCGGCGCGAGCTCTGGGCGAATGGGGCAACCATTCCCCCAGGACATGGCCACCCCATCCACCACCAGTGTCCAGTGTCGGGGCGATCTCTTCCAGCGGGAATCACGGGGGCCCAACGCTGTACTTATCCGCCGGGGGCGGATCCACAGGCACGCCACTGGCTTCGCTTCGGGTGCAACCGGGGGATCCACACGCTCCTTCGGTGCGACCGCGTCGCGGCCGGCGGGCTCTTCGCGCGCGCGATCATCGCGCTGTCAGGCCGCGGACTTGAACGCCTTCGTTCCGTTCGGCGTGCCGAGGCCGGTGGGGCCGTCCCAGCCCGGGCCGGCGGTGCACTGCTCATGCACAGGGCAGTTGCCGTTGCTGCCCGAGGTGACGTCGTTCAGGCCGCTGGACGCAGCGTAAGGGTAGGTGCCGGGCGCGTCCGAGGTGCCGGGCGGGCCGGCCAACGCGTACACCGCCGCGATGATCGGCGCCGCGGCGCTGGTGCCGCCGTAGACGCCCCAACCGCTGTCGCCGTAGGTGCTGTAGACCGCGACGCCCGTGTTCGGATCGGCCACCGCCGACACGTCCGCCTCGGCTCGCTTGTCGCAGCCGGTGGCGATGTGGCTCTGGAAGCTCGGCTTGCCGACGTACTTCGAGCAGCCGCTGCCCGCGCTGTCCCAGGCGGTCTCGCTCCAGCCCCGCGCGCTCGAATCCTTGTGCAGGGACGTGCCGCCAACTGCGGTGACATGGGCCGACGTGGCCGGGTAGGAGGCACCGAATCCGTCATCGCCGCTGCTCGCGGTGATCACGACGCCGGGATGGTCGAAGTACTTGGAGTCATAGCTCGGCTCCGAGCCGTCCTCGTAGCCGCCATAGCTGTTCGATACGAACTTCGCGCCGAGCGAGACGGCGGTGTTGACCGCGGCGCCCAGGTCCTCGATCGACGGTTGACTGGCCTCGACCAGCATGATGTGGCACTTCGGGCACGCCGCCGAGACCATCTCGATGTCCAGGGCGATCTCACCGGCCCAGCTCGGGTCGGCGGGCGGCAGCGGCGACGCCTTGCCTTGCTGGTTCACCTTCTTGAAGCACCCGTTGGCGGTGCTGCACTCGGGCAACCCATAGATCGAGCGATAGGTGGCGAGGTCGGACTCGGCGTTCGGGTGATCCTGAGCATCGATGATCGCGACGGTCCGGCCACTGCCCCCCGAGGCCGGCAGCTTGTACGCGGCCCGCAGGTCGGCCGGCCCGAACCCGCTGGGCAGCGGGTCGGTCGCACTCGGCTTGACCGGACGGGTCTGGCGCAGCGCCAGGCACGAGGCGAACCCGGGCTTGGGCCTGGCTGAACACAAACGCACAGGCGCAGCAGCTCCGGACGCCGCATCAGCTACCGCTCCGGACGGGAGGTCGACAGCCGCCCCCACGACGAGCAGCGCCGCGGCACCCACCATGGCGGCCAGCCCTCGGCGTGCGATCCGCATGCCGGCACCTCCTCGCGTGAATAGGGCTATTTGCCCACGGAGGTGACTCACGTTGCCAGCGGGACCCGTGTGAACGAAGCGCACCAGCTGACAGGTTTGAGCATGGCCACAACCTGCCTAAAGCGGATCAATCTCGCCAAACGCCGACACTACACGAGACCGGCGATCCGTTGACACCGACAACACGCGAATGGCAGCGATCCGCCGACGCCGCCACTGCTCGTAGGCGTCCTGCGCAGGCGCGCGGCGGCCGCGGGCGAGCGTGGCCACCACCGCGGCGACCTCGTCAACGGTGGCCGCGCCCCGAACCTCGACAACCCCGTTGAGTGGCGCGTTATCCGTCGAGTGGCGCGTTGTATCGCACCACTCGACCGATAACGCACCACTCAACGAGACCGGGGCGGCGGTCACGTCGGCGGGACCCCGTGGCGCTTGCTGGCGACCTGCCGCGACTTGCCGACGAGGACGCGATAGCGCCGCACCAACTCCTCGCGCAGCTCGCTCGGATTGATCACCGCATCGATCACCAGGTCGGAGGCGAGCCGCATCAGGTCCACGTCCTCCTCGTACTCGGCCCGCATCTGCGCGACGAATGCCTCCCGCTCGTCGGGATCCGCTATCGCCTCGATCTTGTTGGCGTAGACAGCGTTGACCGCCGCCTGCGGGCCCATCACGGCAATCTTCGCCGTGGGCAGCGCGATACAGGCGTCCGGCATGAAGCCCGGACCGGCCATGGCATACAGCCCGGCTCCATAAGCTTTCCGGGCGATTACCGAGATCTGCGGGACGGTCGCCTCGGCGACAGCGGTGATCATCTTGGCGCCGTGGCGAATGATGCCCTGCCGCTCGACCTCGCTGCCGATCATGAAGCCCGGGACGTCGGCCAGATACAGCAACGGCACGTTGAAAGCGTCGCACAGCCAGATGAATCGCGCCGCCTTGTCGGCCGAGTCGACGAACAACACCCCGCCCCGGACGGCGCTGTTGTTGGCGACGACGCCGACCGGACGTCCGTCGATGCGGGCCAACCCGGTGATCAGTTCGGCGGCGAAGAGCGGCTTGACCTCGAAGAACGAGTCGGCGTCGATCAGTCCGTCGATGACGTCGTGCATGTCGAAGGGCACCTGCTCCTCGACCGGAACCGCGTCGTCGGCCAAGGCGATGGCCGGCGACGACGGCAAGACGTCGGGCGGCTGCTCGCGCCAGCACGTCGGCAGGTAGGAGAAGAACAGCTTCGCCTGCTCGATCGCGTCCTCGTCGTCGACGGCCAGGTTGTCGCCGCATCCGGAGACGGTGGCGTGCATACGGGCGCCGCCCATCTCCTCGAGCGTGACCTTCTCGCCCACGACCATCTCGGCCATGCGCGGCGAACCCAGGTACATCGACGCGTTGCCCTCGACCATGATCACGATGTCGCAGAAGCTCGGTATGTACGCGCCACCGGCCGCGCTAGGCCCGAACAGGCAGCAGATCTGCGGCACCTTGCCGGACAGGGCCACCTGGTTGTGGAAGATGCGCCCGGCGCCGCGCCGCCCCGGGAAGAGCGCGACCTGATCAGTGATGCGAGCGCCCGCCGAGTCGATCAGCCAGAAGATGGGCAGCTCCTCGGCCAGCGCCCGCTCGGTCACCCGGATGATCTTCTCGACGGTGCGCGCCCCCCACGACCCGGCCTTGACGGTGGGGTCGTTGGCGACGACCAGCGCCGGGCGTCCGTCGACGAGCCCTTGCCCGGTCACGATGCCGTCGGCGGGCAGGCCCGCGGCGTTCGCGTTGGCGAGCTGGGCGTCCTCGACGAACGTCCCCTCGTCGAGCAGCAGCGCGATGCGATCGCGCACGTACAGCTTGTTCTGGGACGCCAGCTTGGCGGCCGCCTTCTCCGGCGGCGCCAGCGTCGCCTCGCGAGCGGCGGCAACTTCCTTGGCACTCACGTGACGGGGAGACCGAGTCCGCGGGCGATGACCAGGCGCTGCACCTCGGACGTGCCTTCGCCGATCTCGAGGATCTTGGCGTCGCGGTAGAAGCGGGCCACCGGGAACTCCTCCATGAAGCCGTTGCCGCCGAACACCTGGGTGGCCGTGCGGGTCGCGGCGACGGCCGCCTCGGACGAGTACAGCTTCGCCTGGGCGGCGGCCTGGCGCACCTCGGCGTCGGGCCGCCCGGCGTCCTTCAGCCAGGCCGCCTTGTAGGTGAGCAGCCGCGCCGCCTCGACCGCGACCGACAGGTCGGACAGCGAGAACGCGACCGCCTGCCGCGACCCGATCGGCACGCCGAACGTGTGGCGCTCATTCGCGTACCGCAGCGAATGGTCAAGGCAAGCCTGCGCCAACCCGACGGCCATCGCCGCGAGCGCGATGCGGCCGTCGTTGAGGATGCTCAGGAACTGCTGGAATCCGCGGCCGCGGGTGCCCAGCAGATTCTCGGACGGCACCCGGCAGTCGTCGAACGTCAGCCCGTGCGTGTCGGAGATGTGCCAGCCGAGCTTGTCGTAGGCGGGTTGAACGATGAGGCCGGGCGTGCCGGCCGGCACGATGATCGCCGAGATCTCGTCCGGACCGGTGCGGGCCGTGATCGTCACGAGCGACGTGATCGCCGTCCCGGAGTTGGTGATGAAGGACTTGGCGCCGTTGATCACCCACTCGCCGTCGACCAGCGCGGCACGTGTCTTGGTGGCGCCGGCGTCCGAACCGGCTTCCGGCTCGGTGAGCCCGAATGCCGCCAGCGCCCGTCCGGCCGCCAGGTCTGGGATCCACCGCTGCTTCTGCTCTTCGGTGCCGAAGGTCAGGATCGGGTTGATGCCCAGGCCCATGCCGGCCTCGAGGGTGACGCCGAGCGACTGATCGACCCGACCGATCTCCTCGATCGCCACGCAGACCGAGGTGAAGTCGCCCCCGCTGCCGCCGTACTGCTCGGGCACGGCCAGACCCAACAGGCCGAGCTCGCCCATCTTGTGCACGACGTCGACCGGGAAGTGGTGTTCGCGATCCCACTGCGCGACGTGTGGCGCGATCTCCTGCTCGGCGAAGTCGCGCACGACCTTGCGGAACAGCTCGTGATCCTCGGACAGCTCGTACATCGTCGTCTCCCGATCAGCTTGACGTTTACGTCAACGTCAATCACGATAGCCCAGTGACGACGACCAGGGAAGCACGAGTCTGGACGGTCGGCGAACTCGCGGACGACCTCGGCGTCACCACACGCACCCTGCGCTTCTACGAGGCCGAAGGGCTGATCTCGCCGAAACGGTCCGGCGCGAACCGCATCTACGACGCGCGCGACCGTACGCGGCTGAAGCTGATCCTGCGGGGCAAGCGGTTCGGCATGACGCTGGCCGAGATCCGCGAAATCGTCAACATGTACGACGGCGCGACATCCTCAGAACGTCGGCAGCTGGAGAAATTGCTCGGCCGCCTCGACGACATCGCGGCCGACCTGCGCGCCCGGCAGGCCGACCTACGTCGCACCCTCAACGAGGTGAGCGACGTGGCCGACCAGTGCCGGGCGCGCTTGGCCGAGATCAGCGGGTAGCGCTGTTACTCCGGGTCGACGCAGGTCCAGCTGATGGTGCCGGAAATCGTGTCGCTGGCATCTTGCTGTCGACCAGCAGGTAGGAGTCGAGGGCGTATCCGAAGTTCGGGTCGCCGCTAGCAGACCCAGCTCGCGCAGGTGGCGTCCACGCCGGCCTTGTCGAATGCCAACGACGGGATCGCCGCAGCCGTGCCGCTGACGGTCGTCGCACCGGTGATGTCGATCGTCTCGCAGAACTGCGGCGGGGTAGGGCGCGCGTACCCGGGGAACCACCTGTCTTCCGCGGGCTAATACCTACAGTCGAGCTGGATGGTGTGAGCGCCGTCTCACGGGGGGGATCCCCTACCGTCCGGGTCAGAGCGGGTAGGTGAACCGCAGCCGGTTGTCCGGGTCATGGGTGTGCTTGGCGCCGACGAGCCGCTCGTAGCGCTCGGGGCTCAGTGACGTCCGCAGCACGTTCTTGGTGTCGTTCATGTCGCCGACGAAGTTGAGCACGGTGCCGCCGGTGGTGTGCGGCCGCAACGCCGTGGCGAACTCGTCGAGGTAGGCCTGCGCCCCTTCGTGAGCTCCGGGTACCGGCGTGAACGCGACTGCGTGCATGAGGTAATCGCCCTCGTAGTGGCCGAAGCCGGCGCGAGCACCGGCCGGGCGGGGACCGCCGACGTAGCGGACCTCGACCAGGTTGCACGGGCAGCCCGAGCCGGGGCCGACCAGCGCGAGCAGATCGTCGATCGTCGCGTCGGTCAAAGCACGAATTCCGTCGCCGTAACCCACTGACGGAATCGGATCAGCCGGGGCGGGCAGGATCTCGCCGACTCGGGTGAACGGCAACGTCGTGTACGAATCCAGCACCGCACCGGGCAGCTGCCGTATCGGCGCCAGCAGCGCCTCACCCTGCGCCTGCGTGCCGTCGACGCACGCCATGACCGCCACGATCTCCTTGCCGGCCAACGGCTCGGGGACGCCCGGCATCGGGGGCATCCGCAGGAATACCAAGGCCGTGGTGACCTCGGGCGGCAGCGCCGCGTTCCACTCGCGGTAGGCGACGGTCACCTCGCGGGCGCGCTCGATCGGGAAGGCCACGCCGCCTCCGAACACCTCGCGCACCGGGAACAGCTCCAGGTCGAGCGACGTGACGACACCGAGGATGCCGCCGGTGCCGAGCAGCGCATCGAAGAACTCGGCGTTCTCGGCCCGACTGGCCGTGATCGTCCGCCCGTCGGTGGTGACCACCTCGGCCGAGCGGACGTGGTCGGCGCTGAAGCCGTACTGGCGCCCGAGCCAGCCGAAGCCGCCCCCGAGGGTGTAGCCCACGACCCCGACGCTCATGCAGGTACCGGTCAGCGCGGCCAGGCCGTGCGGTGCGGCGGCGTCGAGCACCTCCTGCCACCGGACGCCGGCGCCGACTCGCGCCGTGCGAGCGTCCGGGTCGATGTGCACGTCACGCAGCCGCGAGGTGTTGATCAGCAGCGCGCCGTCGTAGGAGCGCTCCGCGCCGTGGCCGGTGCTCTGCACGGCAACCGGCAGATCGTGCGCGGCGGCATGAGCGACCGCAGCGGCCACCTCGGCGGCAGTGGTCGGCAAGGCAACCAGCGCCGGGCGGTGCGTGAACGCCGCGTTCCAGGAAATGGTCGCCTCGGCGTAACCCTCGTCATCCGGGGCCAGCAGCTGACACCCGGCCATCGTCGAACTCATCAAGATCCCCCTACGTCGTTGTGTACCTATCAGCGTCATCGACGGGGCGCCCTCGGCGCACCCGTGAAACCACCTACGTTGGAGCCGGGAAGGGGTAGGGACGGACACCAGCCGCGAAACTCCGCCCCTTCGGGCAGTGGGTCGTTCACGCGATGCGCCCCACAGCAGGGTCATCCGGGCGCTGCGGGACCGGTAATGTGCGGCCGTACCCGCCCACCCGCGTCCAGGAGGTCCGATCGTGCAGAAAGTGCTCATCGCGAACCGGGGCGAGATCGCGGTCCGGGTGATCCGCGCCTGCCGCGACGCCGGCTACGCGGCGGTGGCCGTCTACGCCGATCCCGACCGCGACGCGTTGCATGTCCGGATGGCCGACGAGGCCTACGCGCTGGGCGGCACCACCCCCGGCGAGTCGTACCTGAACATCGCCAAGGTGATCGGCGCCGCCGCGCAGTCCGGCGCGGACGCGGTGCATCCGGGGTACGGGTTCCTGTCCGAGAACGCTGATTTCGCCCAGGCCGTGCTCGACGCCGGCCTGACGTGGATCGGGCCGTCGCCGCAGTCCATCCGCGACCTGGGCGACAAGGTCACCGCCCGGCACATCGCGACCCGCGCCGGCGCGCCCCTCGTGCCTGGCACGTCCGATCCGGTGACCGGCCCGGACGAGGTGATCGCCTTCGCCGAGCAGTACGGGCTGCCGGTCGCGATCAAGGCCGCGTTCGGCGGCGGTGGACGCGGGTTGAAGGTCGCCCGGTCCATAGCCGAGATTCCCGAGCTGTACGCATCGGCCGTGCGGGAGGCCGAGACCGCGTTCGGACGGGGCGAGTGCTTCGTCGAGCGCTACCTGGACAAGCCGCGGCACGTCGAGGCGCAGGTGCTCGCCGACACCCATGGCAACGTCATCGTCGTCGGGACGCGTGACTGCTCGCTGCAGCGCCGCCACCAGAAGCTGGTCGAGGAGGCGCCGGCGCCGTTCCTGACCGACGCGCAGCGGGCCCAGATCCATGCCTCCGCCAAGGCCATCTGCCGCGAGGCCGGCTACCACGGCGCCGGCACCGTCGAGTACCTGGTCGGCGGGGACGGCACGGTCTCCTTCCTCGAGGTGAACACCCGGCTGCAGGTCGAGCACCCCGTGTCGGAGGAGACAACGGGGCTCGACCTGGTGCGCGAGCAGTTCCGGATCGCGTCCGGTGAGGTGCTGCGGTTCACGTCGGATCCAGAGCCCAGGGGCCACGCGTTCGAGTTCCGCATTAACGGCGAGGATCCGGGACGGGGCTTCTTGCCGGCGCCCGGCGTCGTCACCACCTATCGCGAGCCGGCCGGCCCCGGGGTACGCGTCGACTCGGGCATCGAGCCGGATTCGGTCATCGGCGGCGCGTTCGACTCGTTGCTGGCCAAGCTGATCGTGTGGGGCGAGTCCCGGGACGAGGCGCTGGCCCGATCACGGCGCGCGCTTTCCGAATTCGTCGTGGACGGCATGGCCACGGCGCTGCCGTTCCACCGCGCCGTGGTGGCCGACCCGGCGTTCACGGCGTCGCCCTTCACCGTCCACACCAGGTGGATCGAGACCGAGTTCGACAACCAGATCCCGCCGTTCAGCGGCGGGGCCGCCGCGGAGGACGACGCGGGTGAGCGCGAGACGATCGTGGTCGAGGTGAGCGGCAAGCGGCTGGAGGTGTCGCTGCCGGCCGGCTTCGGCGGCGGAGGCTCTGGGCCCGGCCGCAAGGCGGCGCCCAAGCGCTCGGCGGGCAAGAAGTCGAGTAGCGCCGTGTCGGGCGACTCGCTGACCGCGCCGATGCAGGGCACGATCGTCAAGGTCGCGGTGAGCGAGGGCGACGTGGTGGCTGCGGGCGATCTGATCGTCGTGCTCGAGGCGATGAAGATGGAGCAGCCACTGAACGCCCACAAGGCCGGCACCATCACCGGACTGAACGCCGAGGTGGGCGCCGTCGTCACGTCCGGCGCGGCGATCTGCGACATCAAGGACTGATTTATCCCGGCTGGCGGGCAGGATGGCGTTATGGCCAGCCGCGCTCGCCGTCCGTCGCTTGGGCGCTGGCTGCTCTATGCCGTCGGGTTCGGGCTGCCCGAGCGCTACGACGACTGGGTGTTCCACGACCTCAACGACCGGGGTTGGCGCTGGCGCGAGGTGGGCCGGATCATGCTACTGCCGCTGCCGTTCATCGTCGGGGCGATGTTCCTGCCGGGTGACATCGGGCTGCGCCTGATGACCGCGTCGTTCCTGGTGGTAGGCCCACTGTTCGTGGGGGCCGCCTACGCGGACGAGTTCCGGGCGTACCGGCTGCGCCAGCACGGCCTGCTGCCCCCGTCCGGCCCCGACCCGGACTAGGTGATCCCTCCGTCGGTTTTGGCCACCAGTGGCCTTATACGCCCACTGGCGGCCAAAACCGCGGAGGGCACCGGGGCTAGTTGTTGCCGTTGCGCCGGGCGACAATGCGTTCGATGGCGTCGACCCGCTGACGGGCTATCGACGCCATCTCCGCCGTACGCCGGCGTACGTGAGCGGAGTCGGCGCCGGTCGAGAACACCATTGCCCAGCCGCCGTCGGCCTCGAGCGAGGGCACCGTCTCGACCAGATCCGACTTGCTTACCCGGTGCGTGCCGGTGAACTCGTGCGAGCTGTCGACGACCGCGACGACGACATGCTCGTCCGAGACGTCGGCGACGGCGGCCACGATCACCTCGGCGTTCGCGCCGAACACCTCGGCGACGACGATCGTCTGACGAGCGCGCTCCTGCGCTTCGGGCGAGAGGTCTGGCATGGCGTCCCCTTCAGTCGAGATCGTCGTGGTGCATGAGCCGGCGCGCGGCCTCGGCGACGGAGCCGGACAGCGCGGGGTAGACGCCGATCGTCGCGGCGACGTCGTTCACGGTCAGGCCCCGCTGGACGGCCAGCGTCACCGGAAAGATCAGCTCGGATGCATTCGGGGCGACGATGACACCGCCGATGATCACGCCCGTGGCCGGCCGGCAGTACAGCTTGACGAAGCCGTCATCGTGGCCCTGCATCTTGGCCCGCGCGTTGGTGGCCAGGGGCAGCATGACCGTACGGGCGGGTACGGATCCGGACGAGATGGCCTGGTAGCCGATGCCCACCGTGGCGATCTCCGGATGCGTGAACACGTTCGCCGCCACCGTCTTGAGCCGCAGCGGCGCCACCGCCTCTCCTAGGGCGTGCCACATCGCGATCCGTCCTTGCATGCCGGCCACCGAGGCGAGCGGCAACACGCCGGTGCAGTCGCCCGCGGCGTACACGCCGGGCGCACTCGTCCGCGATACGCGATCGACGGTGATGTACCCGCCGTCGCCGAGGGAGACGCCGACATCCTCGAGGCCGAGGCCGCCGGTGTTGGGCACGGATCCCACGCACATCAGGGCATGCGATCCGCTGACCGTGCGCCCGTCCAGCAGCTCGACGACCACCCCGTCGTCCACCCGCCGCACGGCCGACGCCCGGGCCTGCTTGACCAGCGTGCCGCCCCGGCTGGTGAACACCTGCTCGATGACGTCGGCGGCGTCGGGATCCTCGCCGGGCAGTACCCGGTCGCGGCTGGACACCAGCGTGACCGGGACGCCCAGCTCGCTGTACCCGCTGGCGAACTCCGCGCCCGTGACGCCGGAGCCGATCACCACCAGGTGCGCCGGCAGCTCCTTGAGGTCGTACACCTCGCGCCAGGACAGGATGCGCTCGCCGTCGGGGCGGGCGTCGGGCAGGACCCGGGGCGTCCCACCCGTCGCGAGCAGCACGACGTCGGCCTCGACCGTGCCGGTGACCGAGCCGCCGACCGAGCCTGGGTCGTCGAGCACCTCGATCACGTACGTGCGGCCGGAGTGGACCGGGGCGAACCGGGCCGCGCCGGGCACGACCCTCACGCCGTCGCGGACGAGCCGGGTCGCGATGTCGTCGGACTGCTGGCGGGCCAGGTTCTTGATCCGCTCGTTCACCTCGACCAGATCCACGCCGACGTCTGCGGTGCGCAGGCCCAGGCGGGGGGCGTCCCGGAACGCCGTGACCGAATCGCTGGTGGCGATGAGCGTCTTGGACGGCACGCAATCGGTCAGGACGCAGGCGCCGCCGATGCCGTCGCGGTCGATCAGCGTCACGTCCGCGCCGAGGCCGGCGGCGACCAGGGCGGACTCGTAGCCGGCCGGTCCGCCGCCGATGATCACAATGCGCGTCACGGGTTCATTGTCCCGTGTTCACGCCGAGGTGGGTACGCTCCCCCGACGTGGGGCTCTACGGCGCGTACGGATCGGACATGGACCCCGAGCAGATGCTCGAGCGATGCCCGCATTCCCCGGCTGCCGGTACGGGCTGGCTCAATGGGTGGCGGCTCACGTTCGGCGGCGAGGACCTCGGCTGGCAGGGCGCGATGGTCACCATCGTCGAGGATGCCGCCAGCACCGTGTTCGTCGCCCTCTACGACGTGTCGCCGTACGACTACGAGCTGCTCGACCGCTGGGAATCCGCTGACACCGGCATCTACCGCAAGATCCACGTGCGGGTATCCACGCTGGACGGCGAGGTGCTGGCGTCGGTGTACGTGCTGAACGCCTACGAGGGGGGCATGCCGACCGCCCGCTACCTCGGCCTGCTCGCCGAGGCGGCCGACCGGGCGGGCGCGCCGGGCGAGTACGTCGCCGAGTTGCGCTCGCGTCCCTGCCGCTCGATCGACGTATAGCCCCGATCGTGCAACTTTTGGCCGCGTGGGGCGGCCCAGGGTTGCCCAATCGCCGAGTTCAGGCCAGGGCGGCCAGCACGGTGTGCACCATGAACCGCACTCCGACGGCGATCGCGGCCTCGTCGATGTCGAACGTCGACTGGTGCAAATCCAGCGAGGCCGCCGCGCCGGGGGTGCGGACGCCGAGCCGGGCCAGGGCACCGGGTGCGTGCTCGAGGTACCAGGCGAAGTCCTCACCGCCCATGCTCTGGACGGTCTCGTCGAGGGCGTCCGGGCCGAACCCGGCCAGCACGGCCGCTCGCTGCACCTCGACCGCGCCGGGTTCGTTCACCACCGGCGGCACGCCCCGCTCGTACCGGATCGCCGCGCGGGCGCCGGTCGGCGCGACGATCTCCTCGACCAGCTGCCGGACGAGCGGCTCGGCGGTGTCCCACACGGCGTGGTCGAGCATCCGCAGCGTGCCGCGCGCCGATCCGGTCGGCGGGATGGCGTTGGGCGCGTTGCCCGCCTCGACGGTGCCCCAGACGAGGGACAGCGACGCTCGCGGGTCGACCCGGCGGCTCAGCAGCCCCGGCAGGTCGGTGATCAACCGGCCCAGGGCATAGACGATGTCGGCGGTCAGGTGCGGGCGTGCGGTGTGGCCGCCGTTTCCCGACAGCGCGACGTCGAGCGTGTCGCAGGCCGCCGTGATCGGCCCGACGCGCAGCCCGATCCGCCCGACGTCGACCCGCGGGTCGCAGTGCAGCGCGTAGATCGCCTCGACGTCCTTCATGACCCCGGCGGCGATGAGGCCGAGCGCGCCGCCGGGGATCCGCTCCTCGGCGGGTTGGAAGATCAGCCGGATCCGTCCCGGCAGGTCCATACCGGCCAGTACGGCGGCGGCGCCGAGCAAGATCGTCGTATGGGCGTCGTGCCCGCAGGCGTGGCAGGCGCCCGGGTTGGTCGACCGGTACGGCACGTCCTTGGCGTCGTCGATCGGCAGCGCATCGATGTCGGCCCGCAATGCGATCAGCGGCCCGTCCGTGCCGATGTCGCACAGCACGCCGGTGCCGCCGGTCGGGACGACGGGCGCGAGGCCCAGCCCGCGCAGCCGCTCGGCGATCACGCGCGTGGTGCGGTGCTCGTCGAACGCGATCTCGGGGTGGGCGTGCAGGTCGCGCCGGATCGCGATCAGTTCTTCGCCATGAGCGGCGAGCCACTTATCGAGCACGTTCACAGCGCCAGACCATCACGCATCTCGGCGATCAGCGAATCGACGACCGGGGCGAGCTCGCCGTTGTGCGCCGCCGATACGGCACGCTGACGCTGGTAACTCGCACCGCGCTCGATCAGCCGCGGGATCGCCTCGAGCTCGGCGGCACAGTCCAGTCGGCGGGCGATCGGCAGCAGGTCGTCGACGAGATCGGTGATCGCTTCCTTGACCGGCTGGACGTTGCCGGTGTTGTCGATGACGATCTCGGCGTCCAGGCCGTAGCGGGCCGCCCGCCACTTGTTCTCGCGCACCAGCCAGGGCCGGGGCTCGGGCAGCGTGTAGCCGTGGTCGAGCTGCCGGTCGAAGCGCTCCACCAGGCACTGCGACAGCGCGGCGACACAGGCGATCTCGTCCAGTGTGGGCAGCCCGTCGCAGATGCGCAGCTCGACCGTGCCGAACCCCGGGTGCGGGCGGATGTCCCACCACACCTCGCGGATCGACTGGATGGCGTGCGAGGAGATCAGCGCCTCCATGTATTTCTCGAAGGCATCCCATCCGGACAGCTGATAAGGCAGCCCGGCTGTAGGCAGCGCCTCGAACACCTTGCTGCGGTAGGACGCCAGCCCCGTGTCGGACCCGATCCAGTACGGGCTGGACGCCGACAGGGCCAGGAAGTGCGGCACGTACGCCAGCAGCCCGTTGACGATCGGGATGGCCTTCTCCGGGGCCCGAATCCCGCAGTGCACGTGTACCCCGAAGATCTGCAGCTGCCGGGCCATCCACTGGTTGCGCTCGACGAGGGTCTGGTAGCGGTCCTTGTCGGTGATGCGCTGCGTCGTCCAGTCGGTGATCGGATGCGTGCCCGAGCACATCACCCCGAGGTTGCGCTCGGCCGCCGCGGCGCTGACCTCGGCCACCGTCGCGGCGAGATCCTCGCGGGCCTGCGCGACCGTCTGGCAGATGCCGGTGATCACCTCGACGCACGACTGCAGCAGCTCGTGCTTGGCCTTCGCGTGATCACCGTCGCCGTTGGGCGAGATCGCGACGAGGATGTCGTCTGACGCGCTGGCCAGCTGCCGGGTGTCGAGGTCGACGAGCTCGAGCTCCCACTCGACGCCCAGACTGGTCCGCTGCGACGAGCTGAAGTCGATACGCACGAGCGAAGGGTAACCGCCGCAGGGCGACCGCGGGAGCCGCTCGCCGGGCCCGACTTTGCCCCTGGTCGACACGCTGGGAGGCCCTCGCAGCGTGTCGACCAGGGGCAAAGTCGGCAGATGGGGGCTATCCCCGGATGCTCCAGCCGCCGTCCACATCGATGGTCTGGCCGGTGACCCAGTCCGAGGCCGGCGACGCCAGCCAGACGATCGCCTCGGCGATGTCGTCCGGAGTGCCCCATCTGCCCTGCGGATGCGCCTTCGCGACGGCGGCATGGGCGGCCGGGTCGGCGTAGCCGGTGTCGATCGGCCCGGGGTTGATGCAGTTGACGGTGATGCGGCGCGGCCCCAGCTCGAGGGCCAGCGACGGCGTCAGCTGCTGGATCGCCGCCTTCGAGGCGATGTAGGGCAGCTCGTCCGGCATGGGGCCACGATGCTGCCCGGACGAGAACGTGATGACCCGGCCGTGCTCGCCGCCGAAGCGGGCCGCGAACTCACGCACGAGCAGCAACGTAGCCCGGGCGTTCACCCCGAACGTCGTGTCCAGCTCGGCGGCGGTCAGCGCGGCCAGCGACTGGCGCACCGATCGGGCATGGACGGCCAGCAGCACGTCCAGGCCGCCCAGGGCGTCGTGCGCCGCGGCGATCAGCCGGGCCGGCGCGTCCGGCTCGGCCAGGTCGAGCGACAGGTAGCGCGGGGTGGGCGGCGCGGCGTCGTCGGCCCCGCCGGAGTACTGCTCGTCGTGCGGCGCCCACCCGGACGCGTACACGCTGGCCCCCTCGTCGACGAGCCGGCGGGCCAGCGTGTACGCGATGCCGACCCGACGGCTCACCCCGGTGATCAAGACGCGACGTCCGACCAAGCTCATACGGCCGATCTTGCCGCGTTACGAATGCCGCGCGCCCACGCAGTACTCGAACTGGGCGGCGAAGTCGTGATCGCCGAGCGAGATGCCCTGCACCCGGGAACCATTGCCGAGCACGAAGCCGAGCCAGCTGGACGGACCCTGGACGAGAAGCACCTGGCCGCCTTGACTCGTCACTTGTTCGATGTGCCGCCCCGCATAAGCCGCCCGGATCTGGTCGGGCGTCGAGCCGATGCGGATGCCGGCGTCAGTGACGTCGCTGTCCGGCGCGTCGATGCCGTAGATCGTGTCGGACGAGGGCACGAACGTGACTTGCATATCGCCTGCTGACCCGTAGTAGCTCAGGCATCCCTGGCCAAAGGTCTGTCGCTGGAGCGAGGGCTCGGCCGCGTGCACCTGAGCGGCGGTCATGCCGAGCTGGACCGGTCCGACGCCGGTGAACGTGATCAGCTTCGCTCCGGACGTCTGGACGAGCGGCCCCTGGGACACGGTCGTTCCGTCGAACGTGTACGCCTGAGTCCACTGCGAGCTCGGGCAGCACATCGCATCGCCCTGGGCGTAGCCGCCCATCGTGACGGTGAGCGTGTTGCCCGATACCGAGAACGTGCCGTTGACCCGTTCGACGCCGCCGGTCGTGGTACCGGCCGGCACCCGGTAGACCAGCCCGTACTGACCGCCTACGGCACCGTAGACATCGGTCTCGGACGGCACACCACTCAGCGAGTCCGAGCAGTAGACGCGGACCACCGTGTCAGGCACCGAGCCGCCGGTGAGGATCGCAGGCACGGTCGACCCCATGATCGCGAAATGGCCGGGTGGGCAGTCATGGGTCACCTGAGGATGCGGTTGGGCCAGGATCCACGCCTCGAGATCGGACGGCATCTGGACGGTGTTTCCCGCGCCCCCTCCGGTGGTGGCCTTCGACTGGGTCCGGACCGGCGGCTTCGAAGCGTGGGTCGTCGGCGCCGAGCTGTGCGTCGTCGGAGTCGGCGACGGCCTCAATCAGGAAGTGGCGAGCCTCTTTGGCCTTGTCGAGCAGTTCGGCGGAAATCTCCTCGACCGAATACTCGGCGCCCATGGTCTCGTCATGCCAGTAGATCGCCTTCATGGTGACCAGATCGACGACACCGGCGAACTTGGCTTCGGCGCCAATCTGAATATTGATGGGAACAGCACGTGCGCCGAGGCGGTCGACGATGGTCGAGGTCGCATAGACGGCGTCCGCACCGGCCTTGTCCATCTTGTTGATGAAGCAGATGCGGGGAACTTTGTACTTGTCGGCCTGACGCCAGACGGTCTCAGACTGAGGTTGCACACCGGCGACTGCGTCAAAGCAGGCGACCGCACCGTCGAGCACACGCAGCGAACGTTCGACCTCTGCGGTGAAGTCCACGTGGCCGGGGGTGTCGATAATGTTGATGCGGATGTTTTTCCAGGTGCAGGTCGTCGCAGCTGAGGTGATCGTAATGCCGCGCTCCTGCTCTTGCTCCATCCAGTCCATGGTCGCAGTGCCCTCGTGCACCTCGCCGATACGGTGCGTGATGCCCGTATAGAAGAGGATGCGCTCGGTCGTCGTCGTCTTGCCGGCGTCGATGTGCGCCATGATCCCGATGTTCCGGCAACGATTCAGAGGTGTAGTGCGTGCCACGGTCTATCTCTCATCTGCGAGCATTCGCTCGCGGTATAAAAAGCGCTAAAACAAAAAACTGGAAGTCAACAAACCTTTGCTATGAAAATTTTTCTTTACCAGCGGTAGTGCGCGAAGGCCTTGTTGGCCTCGGCCATACGGTGAACGTCTTCCTTCTTCTTCATCGCGGCGCCACGGCCGTTGGCGGCATCGAGGAGCTCCGCGGTCAATTTCTCTACCATGCCCTTTTCGCCACGGGCGCGGCCGTAGGTTACGAGCCAGCGGATGGCGAGCGAGGTGCGGCGCTCGGGGAGAACTTCGATGGGAACCTGATAGTTGGCTCCGCCAACCCGGCGGCTCTTGACCTCGAGAAGCGGCTTGCAGTTCTCGATCGCCTTCTTGAAGAGCTTGAGGGCCTCGTCGCCACCCTTCTGCTCGAGGTTGGTCATGGCGGTGTAGAAGATGCCCTGAGCAGTCGACTTCTTGCCGCCCCACATCATGGAGTTCACAAACTTGGTAACCAGGGTGGAGTTATAGACCGGGTCTGGAGCAACTTCACGCTTCGCGATGTAGCCTTTTCTTGGCATTCTCTTCTTCTTTCTCGTCTTCCTCCAGCGCCGGACTTCTCAAGAGCTGGACTTAAGCTGAATGTGTTGGGACCCGGATTTCCGGAATCCAGAATTATTTAGCTGCTGCCTTGGGACGCTTCGCGCCGTACTTGGAGCGGCTCTGCTTGCGGTTGGCGACGCCGACCGAATCGAGCGTGCCGCGAACAACGTGGTAACGAACACCCGGCAGATCCTTCACACGGCCGCCGCGAATGAGCACAATCGAGTGCTCCTGCAGGTTGTGGCCGATGCCTGGAATGTAAGTCGTAACCTCAATCCCGTTGGTAAGGCGAACACGGGCGACCTTGCGGAGAGCCGAATTTGGCTTCTTGGGGGTCTGGGTGTAGACGCGAGTGCAGACGCCGCGGCGCTGCGGCGAACCCTGAAGCGCGGGGCTGGCGGTCTTATAACGGGTGGGCGTGCGGCCCTGCTTGACGAGCTGATGGAACGTAGGCACTAGAACTCCTTAGTAATGCGCGCAAAACCGTACAACGAAAACCTGAGTGAGACGCGCAGGAGGGTGAGGGCTTCGTTTTTGCCGTACACGCAAAAAATTGAGAACGCTGAAGCGTCTCTGACGAAGATCTTCCCTGCTGTTGCGTCTGTGAAGCGGTACAACAAGCCAGACATAACAGTCGACGGTGGCCGAGCGTCTTTCCCTAATTCCTCAGGATGAGCCGACTCCGTTTCGCTGTTCCGGCCCGCATAGCCCATCCAAGGGGGAGGGTGTCGCAGGCACGATTGCGATGGGCCGCAGGCTTACAACATTCAGATCCGATGAATCCTTGATCAGGAATGTCCTGCGGTGAATCTCTTGTATCCAGTGTAACGCAAACAACCCTTCCTGACTTGCGTCAGATGAGGAGGCCAGATTGCGTGGGCTTTTCTCGACCCTTCCGCTCGTTGAATCTTCCCAACGGCACGGTCCGGATACTCGCGGAACCTTCTAACAATAGCAATCTCCGCGCGGAACGTCAACTTTTTAGGCCAGTTTGCCGGTACGGAGGCAATATTGCACAGGCAGCGATGCAGCCCACAACACCACCGGGCCGCGCGTGAGTTTGCCATGCTAGGCTTTTCGCATGACTTTTGCCGATGTTCGCATGTGCTCTCTTTCACTCCTCTTCTGTGCCATCACCGCTCTATCAGTCTTGGGAACCGCCCCTGAAGGGCAGGCCCAAACTACCTCGTCTTCCGGGAAGGATGCACGGATTGGGGCTTTGATTGAGACACTTGGCAAAACCAAGACACCGAGTTCTGCGACAATTTCGCCGGATGGCACGACCGTGGCATGGGCTGTCCGAGGGCGGGAAGGTTCACAGATTCACCTGACGGACGTTTCAAATCCGGATTCGGCCAAGGAAAAGATCGTTGGCACAGGATCGAGCGCGACCAATTGCGGAAGTTCAGAGCCGAAGTGGTCGCCCGATGGGAATTGGCTGGCGTTTGTGTCGGACTGCACGGTGAAGACGGAGACGCAAGGGCAAGATCAGGTGTTTGTGTGGTCGAAGAAGACGGGCGAGTCGAAGCAGTTGACGCACCTGGTGGGAATGATGGACTCGCTGACCTGGTCGCCGAATGGCAAGGCGATTGGCTTTCTCTTTGTCGAGAATGCGACGCGCAGCGCCGGAGCTCTGGCGGCGATGAAGCCATGGGCGGGCGTGATCGGAGAGGACGGGGTTGAGATTCAGCGGGTGGGCGTGGTGGATACAGCGAATGGATCGTTCTCGCAGGTGACTCCTGCGACGTTGCATGCGTATGAGTTCGGCTGGTCACCGGATTCGAAGCA
>Ga0137415_10002403_pt1 | contig 18678 bp, 21 predicted proteins | sample CZODoug3_1_1_16f_FD_183082 | JGI IMG/M metagenome (GOLD analysis project Ga0137415, IMG submission 183082) | Vadose zone soil fungal communities from Angelo Coast Range Reserve, California, USA - CZODoug3_1_1_16fungal (Hybrid Assembly) | ecosystem: Environmental > Terrestrial > Soil > Vadose...
CTCTAGCGTCCTGGAGCATGAGGTATCGGCACTCCGCCTTCGTGCTCCTGACTTTCGCGGCCTTCGCCCGCCCAGCGCTCGCCACGGACGGCGACCCCGTGGTGGTCGTCCAGGAGACGCGCACGCCGGCCGCCGCCCAGAAGAAGCCCGGCGCCCACCATGCGCCGTCCGTCCAGCACGTCGCCCTGCTCAGAAATAGCGGGCCGCGTCCCGTGCGCGTGGTGCGGGTCACCGTGGAGTTCTATGATTTCTTCGGCAAGATCCTCTGGGCAAAATCTGCGGTGCCGGTGCCGTCGCGAATGGAGCCGGGCGGGACCGCCACGCTCTCGCTGAGCACGCCAGCCCTCGAAGCCGCCCGCCGCACGCGCTATCGCATGGAGTACGGAGGAGATCATGCGGCACGCCCGCGCCCACATTGAGGCCGCAGCCGGGCCGTCGGCGATGGCATGCTATGCTCCAGGTAGTACTCAGCGCTCCCGGGAGGCCATCCATGAGCATGTGGCGGCGCATCCTCCATCCGACGGATTTCTCCGGCGCCTCGAGCGCGGCGTTCGCGCGGGCCGTGGCCCTGGCTCGAGCCGACCGCGCTCAGCTCTTCCTCCTTCACGTGCTCGCGCCGCCCATGCCCATCGGCGGCGAGGGTTATGTCGCCCCCCAGGTCTACGAGGACCTCGAAGCCTCGGCGCGGAAATACGCCGAGAAGCGGCTGGCCGCGCTGCAGGCCAAGGCCCGCAAGGCGGGGGCCCGCGCGACCGCGCTCCTCGTCGAGGGAGTGGCCGACGATCAGATCCTCCGCGCGGCGCGCCGCCGGAAGGCCGACCTCATCGTGATCGGGACGCACGGACGCACGGGCCTCGCCCGGCTCTTTCTCGGCAGCGTCGCCTCTCGCGTGGTGGCGGGGGCCCGGTGTCCCGTGCTGACCGTGCGCGGCCGCTAGCCGGCGTCGCCCTCGGAGGGATGCCATGAGGGTCGACATCCAGGGGCTGGAGAGAGATCCGATGCTGCGCGGGCGCGTGGGCCGGCTCGTCGGCGCGGCGCTCGAGACGATCAAGGCCGCCCCCGTCCGCGCTCGCGTGACCTTCTTCGACGATGACGGTCCCAAGGGAGGCCTGGCCTTGCGCTGCGCGGTGGATCTTCGCGTCCCCTATCGTCCCCCCATTCACATCGAGCACGTGGCGGCCACGCCCCGCCTCGCCTTCGACGGGGTCATGGCCGCGCTGGAGCGGCAGCTCGAGCGCTATCGCGAGCGGGCCCGTGAGAATCGGCGCCACCCGAAGAAGTACTTCGTGGCCAAGCGCCTCCTCATGGACGGCACCAATGCGGACCCGGCCCCGAAGCGCGTCCGCCGCCGCAAAGTCGCCTCCTGACAGGCGGCTAGGGTTCAGCTCCGGACAGCTCGACGACGCGCCCTTCGCGCAAGACCTTGAGGGCGATCGCCTCGCCGGCCTTCTTGCGGCTCAGGCGCTCCTGGCCCCATCTCAGCTTGAAATGCGCGCTTCTCATTTCCGTCTCATCCTTCTCTCATGCTCCGCTCGTAGTCTCTAGTGAAAGACCCTAGCGGATGCGCCGCACGATCGCGGTGTGAGGAGGAGTCGGCAATGCCGTATGTGAGCGCGACGGGCTACCGGGAGCACCGCTTTGCCAATCTCGAAGGGCTCGATGGCCTGTCCGCCATGCAAATCGCCGAGCACCTCGTGCTCTACGCCGGCTATGTCCGGCAGGTCAACATTCTCAACGACGAGCTGGCCGCCCTCCGCGCGCAGGGCCGCGCCTCGGGCCGCGACATGCAGTTCGCCGAGCTGACCCGCCGTCTCGGCTACGAGTACAACGGCATGATCCTGCACGAGTACTACTTCTCGAACCTTCGCGGCGGCGCCGATCCGCGACCGGCCGCCGGCTCCGCCATCGCCGCCGCGCTCCAGGACGCCTTCGGCTCGGTGGAGCGCTGGCAGACGGACTTCCGGGCCATCGGCGGGATGCGAGGCGTGGGCTGGGTGCTCCTCTGCCAGGACCCCGCCACCGCCCGCGTGACGAACCACTGGGTGACCCTGCATCAGGACGGGGTGCCCGCCGGATTCAAGCCGCTCCTCGTGATGGATGTCTGGGAGCACGCCTTCATGCGGGACTATGCCGCCAACGAAAAGGGGCGGTACATCGATGCGTTCTTCTGCAACGTGGACTGGTACGCGGTGGAGCGACGGCTTCGCGAACCGCAGGCCATGCGCACGATCGTGGCGGCGTGATCGAGCCCGAGGTGCTCGCCGCCTCCCTCACGGCCTTCGGATCGGCGCCGAGCCGTGCCGCGGTAACCGTCGCGCGCCTGACTCCGGGTCAGCGACTCGCGCGAGGGCTCCGGGGCGCAGGGATCTTCTGGGCGATCGCCTGCGCCTCCATCTTCATCCCGGGACTTCACTTCGTCCTCGTGCCGAGCTTCCTCCTCATCGGCATCGTGATCCTGCTGATACGCCTCCGGGACGCCGAGACGGTCGTGCGTGTGCACGGCGTCTGTCCACGGTGCAAGTTCGAGCAGGACTTCGCCGCGGGCAATCGATTCGCGCCGACGTGGCGACTCGACTGCCGGGCCTGCCACAATCATCTCGACCTCGCCCTGACCGACCGCACATGAGTGCCCCCGCCGGGGCAGGCGTCGGTGCACTGGAGTACACTCGATCCCGTCATGGGTATCAGAAAGAGCGTCGGCAAGAACAAGAAGAGCAAGAGGCTCATCGACGCGGCCACGGTCGAGCGCGAGGCCACCGCGCGGCGCGCGGCGAAGGCGATGCGAAAGCCAGCGCGGCGCCGGCGGCCGTGAGCGCGTCGTCGTCTTCCGGGCGGCGAGGGCTCCGCCACCTCGCGCTGAAGACGCGCGATCTTCGCGCCACCGAGCGCTTCTACACGGACGTGCTCGGGCTGCGGATCGCCTTTCCACATGCGGGGATGCTCTTCCTCGAGACATCCGGCGGGCAGGACCTCCTCAACTTCGTCGAGACGCGGCGCCCCTTCGACCCGCGCGGGGGCGGCTTCGAGCACTTCGGACTGTCCGTGACGCCCGCCCATCTCCGCCGTCTCCGCGCCCGTCTCAAGGAGGCCGGTGTTCCCATTCGCGGGCGGCGCGGTTCCACCGCCGTCTATGTGCGCGATCCGAACGGCTATACCGTCGAGCTCTACAGCGACTGATCCGCTGCTGCCGTGCGAGCGCTGCGCAAGCCCCGGCGATATTTGACTTCCCCTGACGTCTATCGGACTATCCGATAGCATGCCCACCCGAAATTATGACGCAATCGTCGTGGGCGGCAGCTTCGCCGGCTTGGCGGTGGCTCGGCAGCTTCACGGCGAGGTCTTGCTGCTCGACCGCAACGAGATCGGCGCCGTGCAGACTTCGGCCTGCGGCACGCCCCTCTGGGTGCCCGAGGCCTTCGGCGTTGCCGATAGCGTGTTGCAGGTCCATGACAAGCTCACCGTGCGCGGCCCGACGCGCTCCGTCACGTACGACCTCTCGGCCGTTCCCTTCTGCACCTTCGACTACAAGCGCTTCTGCCAGGGCATGCTGGGGCAGGTGCGCGCGCGCTTCCTCCGGACCTCGGTGATCGGAGTCGACGACGGCGCCGTGGTGACGACGGAGGGGCGATTCACCGCGCCCGTGGTGGTGGACTGCTCCGGCTGGCGGGGAGCCGTGGTCAATTCCGGCGCCACCGCGGCGCCCGCGCGCGGCCAGTTCTCTTTCGGCCTCGAGACGCACACGGACCTCTCCGAGGAAGGCCTGTATTTCTGGCTCGATCGCGGGTTGATCCCGCGCGGCCTCGGCTGGGTCTTTCCCGTGGGTAAGGGCAGCTTGATCGGCCTCGGGTCCTACGTCGGCCTGTCCAAGCTCAAGCCCGCCCTCGAGCGCTTCCTGCGCGACTGCGGCACCGTGGGCACCACGTATCACGGCACCTATTTCCCGAACCGGCTCTTCCGCCCCACCGTGGGCCGGCTCTTCGCCGTGGGCGATGCCGCGGGGCAGTGCCTGCCTCTCACGGCCGAGGGGATACGGCCCGCCCTCTACTTCGGCGTCCAGTGCGGGCGCATCGTGCAGCAAATCCTCGACGGGCGGCTCGGTCTCCAGGAAGGTCTCGACCGGTATCGCGCCATCGTCGATGGCTATCGCGTCCCCTATCGAATCCTGCGCGTCGCGCAGTGGATGGCCGAGCACACGCCCACGCGGTGGTTCGTCACGCTGGCGCAGGCAGCGGCGCGACAGCCCATGCTGCCCCGCTGGTGGCCGCGCTATGGCTGGTTCGGGCGCTTCGATCCCGACCCGGTGGTGACGGGAACGGGGGCGGCATGACACGCGTGGTGGGAGCGCGGCTCTGACCTCCCGCTCCCGCTGGGCCCTCGCGTCGCTGGTGAGTGCGGCCATCATCGGGTACTGCCTCTGGCTCGTGTGGACCGACGCCCCCGTGTATCAGCACCTCGTCCGCCTCTACGTCGACAAGCAATTCCTCAAGCAGACGCTCTCGGAGTGGGGCATCCTCGCGCCCATCCTCTTCATCGCGCTCCAGGCGCTGCAGGTCATCATCTCGCCCATTCCCGGCGAGGCCACGGGCATCCTCGGTGGCTTTCTCTTCGGTCAGTGGCTGGGGCTTCTGTACTCGACCATCGGGCTCACCGTGGGCTCGCTCGTGTCCTTCACCCTCGGGCGGTGGCTGGGCGCCCACTACGTCAAGAACCTCGTCAAGGAGGAGACCTGGCAGAAGCTCGGCTTCATCGTGGAGGCCGAGGGCGCCATCGTCTGCTTCATCATCTTCCTGATCCCGGGGCTGCCCAAGGACATCGTCTGCTATCTCTTCGGTCTCTCGCCCATGCCCTTCTGGGTCTTCGCCATCGTGTCGTCGCTCGGGCGGGTGCCCGGGACCTTGGTGCTCTCCGCCCAGGGCGCCAAGACCGCCTCGGGTCACTATCTCGAAGTCGCGGTGCTCACGGCCGTGGTCGCCGCCGTGGCCATCCCGCTCTACTACTACCGGCACCGGCTCGTGGCCTGGATGGAAGGGCGGACCCAGGCCGATGATGAGACCCCCGGCTCGGGAGAGACCCCGGGGCCAGGAGCTTGACATCGGGGACCGGACCACGTACAGTCGGCGGCACTTTCTTCATGGGAGGCATCAAGCCAGTGAACGGAGTGGGGATGGGGAGCGCGCAGGGTGGGTGGCGGTATTTTTACTTTCCCCACGTCTGCCCACTGGCTCCCATGAGCTGAACCGAGGAGCCACGGGGCGGACGAGCCGCCCGCCCGTGGCCATGTGAGAAGACAGACGCCGCGGGTCGAGCGACCCGTGGCGTTTTTGCTTTTCTGACCTGGAGCGGTCAGGGGGGACGGCCATGATCATCGTGCTGAAAGCGGGGGCGAGCGAGGCGGACATCGAGGACGTCTCACGCCGGGTGCGAGACCTGGGCTTCAAGACGCATCTCTCGCGCGGCGAGGAACGCACCATCATCGGCGTGGTGGGCGACGACCGCGCCAAGGAGCAGCTCCTGGCCCTGCAGGCCCTGGAGAGCGTGGAGAACGTGGTCCGGATTCTCCAGCCCTTCAAGCTGGCGAGCCGGGAGGCGCACCCGGAATCGACGCAGTTCAGGATCCACGGGGTGCCCATCGGCGGCAAGCAGCTCGTGGTCATGGCCGGGCCGTGCTCTGTCGAGTCGCGCCCGCAGCTCATGGCCGTGGCCGAGGGCGTCAAGGCCGGCGGGGCGCATGTCCTGCGCGGCGGGGCCTTCAAGCCGCGGACCTCGCCCTACGCCTTCCAGGGGCTCGAGGAGGAAGGGCTCAAGATCCTGCACGAGGCGAGCAAGGCCACGGGGCTGCCCATCGTCACCGAGGTGATGGAGCCCGACAAGGTCGACGTGGTCGCCGAGCACGCCGACATCCTCCAGATCGGCGCGCGCAACATCCAGAACTTCTCGCTTCTCAAGCGGGTGGCAGAGTGTGGCAAGCCCGTGCTCCTCAAGCGCGGCATGTCGAGCTCCATCCAGGAGTGGCTCCTCTCCGCCGAGTACGTGCTGGCGGGCGGCAACCCCAACGTCATCCTCTGCGAGAGGGGGATCCGGACCTTCGAGACCTCCACGCGCTTCACCCTCGACCTCAACGCCATCCCCGTGGTCAAGAAGCTCTCTCACCTCCCCGTCCTCGTCGATCCCTCGCACGGCACGGGCCACTGGGAATACGTGGCGGCCATGGCCAAGGCGGGACTGGCCGCGGGGGCGGACGGGCTCATCATCGAGGTCCACAACAATCCGGCCGAGGCGCTGTCCGACGGGCCGCAGTCTCTCAAGCCGGACAAGTTCGGCAAACTCATGTCCGAGCTTCGGCCCCTGGCCGAGGTTCTGGGGAGATCGCTATGATCATCGTGCTCAAGAGCGGCATCGGGGACCGCGACGTCGAGGACATCTGCCGGCGCGTGACCGAGATGGGCTATGCCCCCCACGTCATCCGTGGCGAGTTCAAGACCATCGTGGCCGCGGTGGGCGAGGAGCGGGGCCGCCCGGACCTGCGCCTCCTGGAGGCCGTCGAGATCGTGGAGTCGGTCATGCCCGTCCAGCAGCCCTTCAAGCTGGCGAGCAGGGAAGTGCGGCAGGAGCCATCCGAGGTACGCGTCAATGGCGTGGTCATCGGGGGCAAGGACATCGTGGTCATGGCGGGGCCCTGCTCGGTCGAGTCAGAGGCCCAGGTGCTCGAGGTCGCCGACCGCGTCAAGGAGTCAGGGGCCCGCATCTTGCGTGGGGGCGCCTTCAAGCCACGCACCTCGCCCTATGCCTTCCAGGGATTGAAGGAGCAGGGGCTCAAGTACCTGGCGGAGGCGCGCAAGCGCACGGGGCTGCCCGTGGTCACCGAGGTGCTCGAGACGGAGAGCGTCGAGATGGTGGCCGAGTACTCCGACATCCTGCAGATCGGCGCGCGCAACATCCAGAACTTCACCTTGCTGCGTCGGGTGGGGGAGATGGGCAAGCCCGTGCTCCTCAAGCGCGGGATGGCCACGAGCATCCAGGAGTTCCTGCTCTCCGCCGAGTACATTCTCGCCGCCGGCAATCCCAACGTGATTCTCTGCGAGCGCGGCATCCGCACCTTCGAGACGAGCACCCGCTTCACCCTCGATCTGAACGCGGTGCCCGTGCTGAAGAAGCTGTCTCATCTGCCCGTGGTCGTCGATCCCTCGCACGGGACAGGCCACTGGGACCTGGTGGCGCCCATGGCCAAGGGCGCCGTCGCCTGCGGCGCCGACGGGCTCATCATCGAGGTGCATCCAAAGCCCGAGGAGGCGCTGTCCGACGGGCCCCAGTCACTCAAGCCGTCGAAGTTCGCCCAGCTCATGCGCGAGCTGCGCCCCGTCGCCGAGGCGGTGGGCCGGAGTCTCTAGTCGCGGGCGGGCTGGAACAGCTCGATCGGGTTGCCGGATGGATCGTCCACGAGGATCTGTTTTCCTCCGTTGCCGATCACGATCTCATTGCGAAAGCGGCATCCCGCGGCCTTGAGCTTCTCGACGGTGCCCGCGAGGTCGTCGACCTCGATCTGGATCCGGTTCCATCCGCCGGGAGCGGGCGCTTGGCCGTCGGACATCGACTGTCCCGCGCCGCCCGCGCCGGGCCGGTTGAGGAGCAGGTGCAGGTCGCCCCTGGAGAGCCTGGCGAAGCCCGGTGCGGGATGCATGTCCACACGAAAGCCGAGCATCTCGGTATAGAAGGGAATCGCCGCGTCGACGTCGGACACGATGTATCGAACGCTGACCTTGCCCATCCCTGTGGCCTCCTCGATCTCCCGTGAGCCGCGCGACCGTCCCGGCCTTGCCCCATCGTGATGTGCGCCGAAGCTCGGGTCAAGCCGAGCTCCAAGCTGGCTCCGCACCCCGTCGCCTGGGAAGACATCGCCTCGCTCGAGGTGGCTTATAATCAGCGGGATGCGGGTACTCCAGGCGGTGCGGCGCGCATGGGCATGGTGTGTGAAGTTCCTGCCGGAGGACCGGACCAATCGGTATCTGGTGGTCACGGTCCTCGTTTCGCTGCTGCTCCACGTTCTCGCCGGCGTGGCCCTTCTCCTCTCGGGCGGGCTCAGCAGTCCCGTCCTCGCGAAGCGCGGCGAGCCGCTCTTCGTGGACATCGCGCCCGACAAGCCCAGGGAGACCGCTCCGCTCGGCAGCCCCGCGCGGCCGGTGGGTCCGGACGTGGCCGAGTCCGCGAAGCCGCGGCCCCTCACGCCGCCTCCCGCCAAGGCGCAGGCACCATCGCCGGCCGCCCGTCCAGTCCCGCCCGCTCCGAAGGTCGCCGAGGCGCCCAAGGCGACGCCGCGAGCGCCCGAGCCGCGCGAGCTCGCCAAGTCGGCGCCCCAGCCGCCTGCTCCGACCCCCAAGGGCGATGAGCCCGCGTACGAGGGCAGGAGTGCCCAGACGCAGCCCCAGACGGCCAAGGCCCAGCCTGAGCCTCTGCCTCAGCCCCAGCAGCAAACGCCGCCCCCGTCGCCGGGCAGCGAGCCACGGGTGGCATCCGTGCCCCAGCCCGTGTCACCGCCTCCCGGCATGTTCCGCGCTCCCGGCGGCGGTGGAGGGCTCCAGGGAGGGCGGGGCGGCATCGAGGGCCAGGCCATCCCTCTCGACACGCCCGAGCCGAGGTACCAGGACTACTTCAACAAGATCCGCGAGAAGATCAAGCGCAACTGGATCTATCCGCGCGAGGCAGGCGACCGTGGCATCGAGGGCGAGCTCCTGATCGAGTTCGGGATCGCCAAGAGCGGAGAGCTGCAGTTCATCCTGCTACGGAAGACCTCCGGCGTGCCCATCCTGGACGAGTACGCCCTGCGCGCCGTCCAGCTCGCGTCTCCCTTCCCGCCCGTGCCCGACGCCATTTCCAAGGGCGGGCTTCCCATCAACGGCATCTTCCGCTACCAGATCGTGGGCGCCAGCCTGCTCAATAACTACCTCCGTTGAGCTTCTCTGGGAGGGGGTCAGGCTCTCCGACAGGTCCCCCCATCGGGGGTCGCGCGCTTGACAGCCGTGACGGCTATCCTGTAGTCTCATTTGTACTTTTTTCGTGTAGGCTCGTAGCTCAGGGGGAGAGCGCTACCTTGACACGGTAGAGGTCGGCGGTTCGATACCGCCCGAGCCTACCATTTCTTTTTGCACCATTTCGTTGAGGGGTGCCATCGAAGGTAACGGGACGCAGCGTGCGAGAGGGGGAGCGCGAAGCATCACTGGGCGCCATTCCCGTGATGCTTTTTTGTCTTTTGAACTTCGAGCTGAGACGCGGCCTGCCTTTCGAGCCGAGCGGCGTCCAGAGGACGTCGCGAGGCGAGGGCTGGGTGGATCCCGCAGGATCAGCGGCGAGGCGAGTGCTGAATAAAACCGAGCAGGGACATGATCGATTCTGAAGAAGATAGGCATCTGAGCTTGGCCGGGGAGGCCGACTGCGCCCCCGAGCCGCTGCCCACGCTGCGTCACTCGACCGCCCATCTCATGGCCCAGGCCGTGACGCAGCTCTTTCCGGGGGTCAAGGTCGCCATCGGGCCCGCCATCGAGGACGGCTTCTACTACGATTTCTCCAGGCCCGCGCCCTTCACGCCCGAGGATCTCGAGCGCATCGAGACGAAGATGCGCGAGCTCGCCAAGGAGGACCAGCCCTTCGTCCGCGAGGAGATGCCGCGAGACAAGGCCATCCGCTTCTTCGAGGAGCGCCAGGAGCCCTTCAAGGTCGAGATCCTGCGCGGCATCGAGGCGCCCACCGTCTCCTTCTACCGCCAGGGCGACTTCGTGGACCTCTGCCGTGGGCCGCACGTCGCCTCCACGGGCGCGATCAAGTTCTTCAAGCTCCTCTCCTCGTCCGGCGCCTACTGGCGCGGGAGCGAGAAGAACCCGATGCTCCAGCGCATCTACGGCACCGCCTGGCTCAGCCAGAAGGATCTGGATCAGTACCTCTGGCGGCTCGAGGAGGCCAAGAAGCGCGATCACCGCAAGCTCGGGCGCGAGCTCGACCTCTTCGAGTTCCACGACGTGGCCCCGGGGGCGGCCTTCTGGCTGCCCGGCGGCATGATCCTCGTCCGCGAGCTGGAGAAGTTCGCGCGCGAGCATCTCGACGCGCGGGGCTACCAGGAGATCTCGACGCCGATGCTCGTCAACAAGAAGCTCTGGGAGCAGTCGGGGCACTGGGAGCACTACAGCGACAACATGTTCAAGCTGGAGATCGAGAACGAGACATTCAGCCTCAAGCCCATGAACTGCCCCGAGTCCACCTACGTGTACCGTCGCACGGTCCGCTCCTACCGCGACCTGCCCATTCGCTACTCGGAGATGGGCCGCTGTCACCGCAACGAGCGCTCGGGCACGCTCTCGGGTCTGGTCCGTGTCCGCCAGTTCACCCAGGACGACGCGCACATCTATCTTCGGCCCGACCAGCTCCAGGACGAGATCACCTCGCTCCTGCACCTGGTGGGCGAGTGGTACAAGACGTTCAATCTCGAGCCCTCGTTCAGGCTCGCCACGCGGCCGGTCCAGAGCCTGGGGACGGACGCGCAGTGGGAGCAGGCGGAGCGCGCGCTCCACGAGGCCCTCAAGGCCAACGGGCTCGCCTACGACCTCAAGCCGGGCGACGGCACCTTCTACGGTCCCAAGATCGACATCGACGTCCGGGACGTCCTCGGGCGCCCCTGGCAGCTCGCCACCGTCCAGGTCGATCTGACCATGCTGCCCGAGCGGATGCAGTGCGAGTACATCGACTCGGACGGACAGCCCAAGCGGCCGGTCGTCATCCACCGCGCCATCTTCGGCTCCTACGAGCGGTTCATCGCCATCCTCACCGAGCACTTCGCGGGCGCCTTCCCGACGTGGCTCGCCCCCGTCCAGGCCCGCGTCCTGCCCGTGAGCGAGAAGCACGCCGCGTACGGCACGAGCGTGCACGGGCGGCTGCGCGAGGCAGGCATCCGCGCGGACCTCGACGACCGCAACGAGAAGCTGGGCTATCGGATCCGCGAGGCCCAGATGCACAAGGTGCCGTACACGCTGGTGGTGGGCGAGCGCGAGGCGCAGCAGGGCACCGCGAGCCTTCGCCTGCGCGGAAGCGATCAGTCCGCGGTGCTGCCGATCGATCAGATTCTCCACGACATCGTCGCGGAGATCGGCAGCCGGTCCGCCACCCTCACCGTGGGCCGCTCAGGCTGAGCGCTGCCCGCAGCTAGGAGCCACGCCCATACAGTCCAAGGACATCCGGATCAACGAGGGCATTCGCGTGCGGGAAGTCCGCGTGGTCAGCGCGGACGGCGAGCAGCTGGGGATCCTGCCCATCGCGCAGGCGCTGGAGCTGGCGCGGCAGCGGGAGATGGATCTCGTGGAGGTGGCGGCGGAGGCGGTGCCCCCGGTGTGCCGGATCATGGATTTCGGCAAGTACAAGTACATGCAGGCGCGCCGGCAGAAGGACGCGCGCAAGAAGCAGACGATCATCCAGGTGAAAGAAGTGAAGCTCGGGCCGAAGACCGACACGCACGACTTCGACTTCAAGGCCAAGCACGTGCGGCGCTTCCTGGAGGAGGGCAACAAGGCGAAGGTGACGGTGCGCTTCAAGGGGCGCGAGATGGCCCACACCGAGCTCGGCTGGAAGATGCTGAACAAGATGACGGAGATCATGTCGGACGTCGCGGTCATCGAGAACCATCCGCGGATGGAAGGGCGCATGCTCTCGATGATCCTGTCGCCCAAGCCTCATTGAGGGCGTTTCGGGACCAGGACCACCCCTCACCCTGCCCTCTCCCCTGAGAGGGGAGAGGGATACAAGGAAAGAAGGCTCACCAACATGCCGAAGATGAAGACGAAGCGGGCGGCGGCCAAGCGGCTCAAGGCCACCGGCACCGGCAAGCTCATGCGCCGGAGCGGATGGAAGCGCCACTTGCTCGAGGCCAAGAGCCCCAAGCGGAGGCGCAGGCTCCGCAAGGCGAGCCTCATCACGAAAGCCGATGAGCCGAGACTGAGACGGCTCGTCCCGTATCTCTAGAAGCTAGAGCAGTTCGAGGGCAAAAAAGGGGAGGGTTGGTATGCCACGGGCAAAGGGCGGGTCCAAGACCCGCCAGCGCAGGAAGAAAGTCCTCAAGCGGGCGAAGGGGTATTTCGGCGGACGCCGCAAGCTCTACCGCACAGCGGCGGAGACCGTGCTCCGGGCGGGCGCCTTCGCTTACCGGGGGCGCAAGCAGAAGAAGCGTCGGGCGCGCGCCCTCTGGATCATCCGCGTCAATGCGGCGTGCCGGCAGGTGGGGCTCTCGTACTCCGTCTTCATGGCCGGGCTCAAGAAGGCCGGCATCATGCTCGACCGAAAGATCCTGGCCGAGCTCGCCGTCTCCGATCCGCCGGCCTTCGCGAAGCTGGCCGAGAAAGTCGCCGCCCAGCGGGGCTGAGAATCGTGGCGGGGGACCCGCGGGTCCAGGACATCCTCGATCGGGCCCTGGCGGACATCGCCGGGGCCCGATCCACGTCTGCCCTCGAGCAGGTGCGCGTGCGTGTGCTCGGCCGCTCGGGCGAGCTGACGGCGCTCCTGCGCGGGCTCGGCAAGGTGCCCGCGGCCGACCGCCCGCGCTTCGGCCAGGAGGTCAACCGAGCCAAGGAGGATCTCGAGGCCGAGCTCGCGGCGCGCCTGGTCGCCCTCAAGGCCGAGGAGCACCGCCAGGCCTTGCAGGCCCAGCGGCTCGACCTGACCCTGCCGGGTCGCGCGATACCCCCCGGGGCGGTTCACCCGCTCGTGCAGGTCCAGGACGAGATCATCGAGATCTTCGGGGGACTCGGCTTCTCGGTGGCCGAGGGCCCGGAGGTCGAGACGGACTACTACAATTTCGCCGCGCTCAATTTCCCCGACGATCATCCCGCGCGGGACATGCAGGACACCTTCCACCTCTCCGCGGACACGCTCCTGCGCACCCACACCTCGCCCGTGCAGATCCGGACGATGAAGGCGCAGCGGCCGCCCGTGCGCTACATCTTTCCGGGCAAGACGTACCGTCGCGACGCCGACACCACACACTCTCCCATGTTCCATCAGGTGGAAGGCCTGGCCGTGGACACGAACATCTCCATGGGCGATCTCAAGGGCACCCTCGAGCTGTTCGCGCGCGAGATGTTCGGCCCCGGCGTGAGCATTCGCTTTCGCCCGTCGTTCTTCCCGTTCACGGAGCCCTCCGCCGAGGTCGACGTGAGCTGCTTCGGCTGCGGCGGCTCCGGGTGCCGCCTCTGCAAGCAGTCGGGCTGGCTCGAGATCCTGGGCTCGGGCATGGTCCACCCGAACGTGCTGCGCAATGTCGGCTATGACCCCGAACAGGTGACGGGCTGGGCCTTCGGCATGGGCGTGGAGCGGGTGGCCATGCTGAAGTACCGCATCGACGACATCCGGCTCTTCTTCGAGAACGATCTGCGCTTCCTGGGCCAGTTCGCGTCGTGAAGATCTCGTACCGCTGGCTCCTCGAATTCGTCGAGACGGATCTGCCGCCCGCGCAGATCGCCGATCGCCTCGTCAACGCCGGGATCGAGGTCGCCTCGCTGTCGCCCCTCGTGGAGGGGCTCTCCGGCGTGGTCGTGGGCGAGATCGAGGCCATCGAGCGCGACCTCGGCGTCACCGCAGCCGGCCACCACATCCGCCTCTGCCGGGTCGCCGTGCCGGGCAAGACGTTCTCCGTGATCTGCGGCGCCCCGAATGCCGCGCCCGGCCTTCGCACGGCGTTCGCGCCGCCCGGGGCGACGCTTCCTGGAGGCCGTGCCGTCAAGGCGGCCAAGATCCGGGGCACCGTCTCCGAAGGGCTGCTCTGCTCCGAGAAAGAGCTCGGCATCGGCGACGACGAGGACGGCATTCTCGAGCTGGCCGCCGACGCCCCCCTCGGGGCCGCCCTCATCCAGTATCTCGGCCTCGACGACACCATCCTCGAGATCGAGATCACGCCGAACCGTCCCGACGCGCTGTCGATCGTGGGCGTCGCGCGGGAAGTGGCGGCCCTGACGCGCGCGCCGTTTCGCTTTCCCCAGATCACCGTGCGGGAAGGGGAGACGGAGGCCGCCTCGCTCGCCGCCGTCGAGATCCTCGATCCCGATCTGTGTCCGCGATACGCGGCGCGGGTCATCGGCGGGCTCACGGTCAAGCCCTCGCCGCCGTGGCTGGCCCAGCGCCTGCGCGCGGTGGGCCTGCGTCCCATCAACAATCTCGTGGACGTGACCAACTACGTCCTCTGGGAGATGGGCCAGCCCCTCCACGCCTTCGACTACGACACCATCGCCGAGCACGGGATCGTGGTCCGGCGCGCCCGCCCCGGCGAGCGGCTCCGCACGCTCGACGGCCAGGACCGCGCCCTCTCCTCCGACATGCTCATGATCTGTGACCCCGAGCGGTCCGTCGCCGTGGGCGGCGTCATGGGTGGGGGCGCCACCGAGGTGACGCCGACCACGACCACGGTCCTCCTCGAGTCCGCCTACTTCAATCCCGGCTCCGTCCGCCGGACCTCGCGCGCCCTCGGGCTCCACACCGACGCCGCCTATCGCTTCGAGCGCGGCGCGGACATCGAGGGGCTGCGCGAGGCCCTCGATCGCGCCGCGCAGCTCATGGCCGATCTCGGCGGGGGCACGGTGGCCAGGGGCGTGATCGACGTGTATCCGAGCCCCCGGCCGCGCCCGCGCGTCACCCTGCGTCGCGCGCGGATCGAGCGAGTCATCGGCGCCTGCCCACCCCAGGAGGAGATCGTCCGCATCCTCCAGACCCTGGGCTTCGCGGTCGACGATTCCGGCGAGGAGCTCCAGGCCGTGGTGCCGAGCTTTCGCCGCGACATCGTCCAGGAAGACGACCTGGTCGAGGAGGTCATCCGCGTCTGGGGCTATGACAAGATTCCCTCGACGCTGCCCCGGGGCGGCCAGCTCCGGCCCGTCTCCCACCCGCCGGACCTGCTCATCAGCCGCGCCGTCACCCGGGCGCTGACGGATGCCGGCCTGTCGCAGGCCATCACGTACGCCTTCGTCGATCCGGGACGGCTCAAGGCCATGGGCTGGGATGCTCCGGAGAGCCTGATCGCGCTGCAGAATCCCATCTCCATCGAGCGGTCCGTCCTGCGCCCGGCCCTGGCCCCCGGCCTTCTCGAAGTGGTGGCGCTCAATGCCAGCCACCAGATTCCCGACGTGCGCGCCTTCGAGATCGGGCACACGTTCGCGCCTCGTCGCGAGGAGGACGGCGATCGGCCCGCCCATGAAGAGCTGTGGCTCGGCGTGATCATGACGGGGCAGCGCGCCCCGCGTGTCTGGCATGCCTCGCGGGAGCGGGTGGACGTCTACGACATCAAGGGCGCCGCGGAGCTCGCCCTCCACGCGGCGGGAACGAAGCCGGTCGAGGTGGTGCCGTACGAGGCGGGGCAGGGCCCGCGCTACCTCGAGCAGGGACGGGGCGCGGCGCTGCTGTCGGGCGGCCGGGAGGTCGGGCGGTTCGGCGAGGTCGCCCTGGCCGTCCGGGAGGCCTTCGACCTGCCCGCGCCGGTCTTTCTCGCCGAGCTCTCCCTGACCGCGCTCCTGGCGCTGCCGCGCGAGACCATCCAGTATCAGCCGCTGCCGCGCTTCCCCGCCGTCCAGCGCGATCTCGCCCTCGTGGTCCCGGCCGAAGTGACGGCGGGCGAGGTGGAGGCGGTCATTCGCGGGATGAAGCTGCCCCTGCTCCGCCAGCTCACGCTCTTCGACGTCTACGAGGGCGACCAGATCGGGGCGGGTCGGCGGAGTCTCGCCTGGAGCCTGACCTATCAGGCGCCGGACCGGACGCTGACCGACCGGGAGGTCAATGAGCTTCATGCCAGGATCGTCGCGGAGATCGGCCGCCGCTTCCGGGCCGAGGTGAGGGGAGCGTGACATGAGGGGAGCTCGATGCCCGAGCAGCCGCTGAGCGACCGGCTGGAAGAGCTCGAGAAGGCGGTGCGCCGGGCCGCCGAGGTGATCGCCATGCTCCGACGCGAGCGCGAGCAGCTCCAGGCCAAGCTCGGCGCCGGGGAGAGCGACCGGGCGGAGCTTGCCCGGCTGCGGCAAGAGCGCAAGGACGTGCTGTCGCAGGTCAACGTCATGCTCAAGGAAATGGAGAGGCTCCAGCTATGAGCGAGGCCCACCGCGTCGAGGTCGAGATCCTCGGACAGAAGTACACGATCCGCAGCGAGGCGGACCCCAAGTACGTCCGTGACCTCGCCGCTTATGTCGAGCAGCGCGCGAAGAGCGTGGAGGGGCAGGTGCGGGGGCAGGACCCCGTCAAGGCCCTGGCCCTGTCCGCCCTCTACATCGCCGACGAGCTGTTCCGCGCCCGCGAGGAGCTGGCCGGCTACGAGGGCGAGGTGCCCAAGCGCATCGGGGCCATGATCAGCGTGCTGGAGGCCATCGCACCGCGTCAGACCTAAACTTGACTGCCGGCCCCGCCGGATGTAGACAGGAGGGGCCCTGCGCTGTTTGTGATGTCGGGGGAAAGTTTCAACCTCGATACACAAGAGGACGCCGCTCACGAGGGTGGTGCGCATGCCCCTCTTTGGAGGGGAAGCCTGAAGCCCTCCATTTTGGCGCCCACCTGGCTTGCCAGGTTCGAAACACCGTCGGCACACGGCAGAGGCGGGGCGCCTCCCTCGTTGACTTTGCCACCCCGAAGCGCCTATACTTTCAGCGATTTTTTGGTTCTCGGGCAGCATCCGAACAGTCTGATCGGTCCGGGGTTTCCCCGGTTTGGAGATAGCGATGGACGTCAAGCTCGTCTTGGTTCTCCTTTCCCTCGTCGCTGTCCTGGCCGTCTTCGTTGGCTACATCAGCCACAAGCTCTCCGTCACGCGCTCCCTGGGGGATGCCGAGACCCGCGCCAAGCGAATCGTCGGTGACGCGCAGCGCGTGGTGGAGCAGGCGCGCGTTGACGCGGAGAGCAAGCTGCGCGAGGCGGAGTCGCGCGTACGGGCCGCCGACCTCGAGGCCAAGGAGATGGCCCTCAAGATGCGCGGTGAGCTCGAGCAGGAGACGCGCACCCGGCAGAAGGAGATCCAGGACGTCGAGCGGCGGGTGCTCCAGCAGGAGGAGCAGCTTGCCCGCCGGCTCGACCAGCTCGACCGGCGGGAGAGCGACCTGCAGACCCGCGACCGCGCCCTGGGCGAGCGGGACAAGGTCGTCTCGGCATCCGAAGCCCGTCTGAGCTCGGCCCTGGAAGAGCAGCGCCGCAAGCTCGAAGGCATCGCGGGGCTCACGGCGGAGGAGGCCAAGCGGCAGCTCATGGCCCAGGTCGAGGTCGAGTCTCGCCGCGAGGCCCAGCTCCTGGGCATGAAGCTCGAGGAGGAGGCCAGGGAGACGGCGCAGGCCAAGGCCAAGGAAGTGCTGGCCACCACCATCCAGCGCCTCGCTCCCGACTACACCGTCGAGACGGCCGTCTCCATCGTGGACCTGCCCTCGGACGACATGAAGGGGCGCATCATCGGGCGCGAGGGGCGGAACATCCGCGCCCTCGAGCTGCACACGGGCGTGGACCTGATCGTGGACGACACGCCGGAGGCCGTCCTCATCTCGGCCTATGACCCCTACCGACGGGAGATCGCGCGGCTGGCCCTGCAGAAGCTGATCGCCGACGGCCGCATTCACCCCGCGCGCATCGAGGAGGTCGTCGAGAAGGTCAAGAAGGACATGGAGGAGCACCTCAAGGAGGAGGGTGACAAGGCCTGCTTCGAGGTGGGCGTGCACGGCCTGCACCCCGAGCTGGTCAAGCTGGTGGGCCGCATGAAGTACCGGACCTCCTACGGCCAGAACTGCCTCCAGCACTCCAAGGAAGTGGCATGGCTGGCCGGCATGATGGCGGCGGAGATCAAGGCCGACGTCAAGCTCGCCAAGCGCATGGGCCTGCTCCACGACATCGGCAAGGCCCTGACCCACGAGCAGGAGGGCAGCCACCCGGAGCTCTCGCTGCAGGTGCTGACCAAGTACGGCGAGTCGCCGCAGATCATCAATGCCGCGCTCTGCGGCCACGAGAACGTGGAGCCCGAGACCATCGAGGCCGTGCTGACCGAGGCCGCCGACGGCATCTCGGCTGCCCGTCCGGGCGCCCGCCGCGACGTGCTGGAGAGCTACATCAAGCGTCTCGCCAAGCTCGAGGAGATCGCCATGTCCTACAAGGGCGTGGAGATGTGCTACGCGATCCAGGCGGGCCGCGAGCTGCGCATCATGACCAAGGCCGAGCAGATCTCCGACCTCGACGCCCACCAGCTCGCCAAGGACATCTCCAAGCGCATCGAGGCCGAGATGCAGTACCCCGGGCACATCAAGGTGATCGTGATCCGCGAGACGCGCGCGGTCGAAGTCGCGAAGTGATGACCTTGATCGTGACGGGATCGAACAGTGCGGTGGGGGGGGCTGGGGGAGGAGCGGCGCCGCCCCCCCCCAGAACCGGTTAAGTCATGCCCAAACCGCTCACGATTCTTTGCGTCGGCGACGTGTTTGGCGAGCCCGGGCGCCGGGCCGTCCAGGTCCTGCTGCCCAAGCTCCGCAAACAGCATGACGTCGATCTGGCCATCGTCAACGTCGAGAACTCGGCCGGGGGCTTCGGCGTCACGCCCCAGATGGCGCGCGCCTTCCTCGAGCAGGGCGTGGACGTCATGACCTCCGGCAACCACATCTGGGACAAGAAGGAGATCGTCGAGCACATCGCGAAGGACAACCTTCTGCT
>Ga0137415_10002404_pt1 | contig 18667 bp, 18 predicted proteins | sample CZODoug3_1_1_16f_FD_183082 | JGI IMG/M metagenome (GOLD analysis project Ga0137415, IMG submission 183082) | Vadose zone soil fungal communities from Angelo Coast Range Reserve, California, USA - CZODoug3_1_1_16fungal (Hybrid Assembly) | ecosystem: Environmental > Terrestrial > Soil > Vadose...
GTGCGATCGCGTTTCACCACCCGCAGATCGGAGCGCTCGATTTCTTCGTAAGTCGTGAAGCGATATCCGCAGCTCAGACACTGGCGACGCCGGCGAATGCTGGAACTATCCCGAGATTGACGGGAATCGATGACCTTGTCATCACGCGAGCCGCACTTGGGGCAACGCATAGTATTGAACGCTTCAATAACACACAATGCGTTGTAGAGTCAATCATTCTTGTTCATTAATCACCTGAAATTCGACCGATAGCGAAACCATCCGACGACGCCGACCGCTAGTTCGGCTGATCTTTAGATGGCTTTCGACGTTGGGACGGAGTTGGGGATGGTTTTGGCTTGCCCCCGATTGGCCGGGTAGCGTTCGGCTGGCCGACGTTTGGCCCGTTAGGATTTGGCGCAGCGCCGCCGACCGTCCTACCAGGCGTCTGCGATCCAGAATCTGAACCGGGCGGTTGGCGTTGTCCCCCTTGGCCATGACCAGGTCGCCTGCCAGGTCCCCGCGGTCCAAAACCGGGACCGAACGGCGCGATTCCAACACCGACTGGCAGCCCAGGGTAAATACGCGGACCTCCGGTCGGCGTCGCGGTGGAAATTAGACCTTGCCTCGGCAGCGGCGGAAAATCGGTGATCAATGGCGAGGTTTTCATGATTTGGTTCAGATCAATGTCAACCGGCTGGGGAAGTTTGGTCGCGCCTGGGGGAACGTCTAACATTTGTCCGGCGCGAACGTAGGCAGACTCGCGCGGGTGCTTGTTCAAGGAGAGGCGGGCGCCTCCTTCAAGGACAACCAATTTGTTGCGACCGGAGCGCGCTGCTTCCAAGGTCACCGTTGTGCCGGTTATCCCGACCGTGACGGCATCCGTCCTCATGCGTGCGCCGCCAGAATCCTTCGGCACGCTCAGGAGGACCGAGCCGCTGCCCAATTCGATATTGCGCCCAGCATTATTGAAACTAAAAACCGTATTTGCGCCCAGGCGCGTGATGGTCAGGTCGAGGAAAGTGAGTTCCGACCGCGAATCATCGCCGGTGCGCACACCGGTGCCCTCGCGCACCTTATCGTTTACGGCCGCGGGTCTCGCCGCCGATTTGGACGGGAGAAGGTTAACGTCTCGAATGATCCGGGTGACACGCGCTTCGTTTTTCGAGGCATCGGACGCTGCGCCCACACGTCCGGCGATAAACAGAACCGTCGCTGCCATGCAACTCGTCAGAATTTTATGCGCGGGATTCATCGGCCCGAATTTCTCCTGCTAGAGTTTTTGTTTTGTACTGATTTCGTATTGAGATGTCGATACATTTATTTCGATGGCAGGGCGCGCCGGCCCCGTCGCCACTGAAACTGGAGCGGGCCGCGGCTGCGATCAAGACTGACGCGTAGAAACCATGCGGCTGACACAGCCGCCTCTACACCGCGATTAAAGCTGAAAGGAATTGCGCAACCTATGCCGCAGCGGCCACTTTGCGGGCGGGGCTTTTCTTTGGGCGCGGCGTTTTCTCGGCGAATTCGAAACCGACTTTGCCGTTCTCCAATTTCAGATGCGCAGAAAATGGGCGTCCTTTTTTCGAGATGAACTTCGGCAGGAGATCGGTCTTGCCGACGGTGATAAGTTTTTGCACCTGCTCTTTGGGAATTTCGCGGTGCAGAATCATCTTGCTTATTCGAAAGCTGCACGTCTTCGGCGAGCCGATCGCGTTTTCGCAAGCGTAAGACCGCTCGAGAACATAAACCTGCCCTTTTTGGCACACCGGACACAAGCCAAGCGCTTCGTGCCGCGCAGTGTCGATCTTTTGCTCGGCATCGATTCCCTTCTCGCCAAAATCAAATTCCTGTTTGAAATCGCCGTTCAACTTCACGGCGGCGCTGAATTTGCGACCAACCTTGCTGCGAAATCCTTCCAGCGGACCGACGCGACGCTCGGTCAAAAGTTTTTCAACCTCGGCAGCCTCGAACAAACGGCCCGCCATCGTTTTCCAAATGATCAAGCCGCAAGATCGACATTTGAACGTGCGATAATCCTCAACGAATGGACCACCGCCGCATTTTGGACATTTCACCTCCAGCGTCTCGAAATCGCCGCTGACGGTGTCGCCTTCGAAGTTTTTCGCTTTCTCGACAATCTCGCGCGTGAACTCTCTGATCTGCGCCATGAATTCCTTGCGCTTCATGTCGCCTTTGGCCATGCGCTTAAGTTTATATTCCCATTCGCCGGTCATTTCGGGCGAGCATAGCTCGGTGATGCCGATGCCGCGGAGAAGCGTGATCAGCGCCATCCCTTTCGCGGTGGCGATCAGATCGCGTCCTTGCCGCGTGACGTAGCCATCGTGAATGAGGCCCTCGATAATGGCCGAGCGCGTCGCCGGAGTGCCGAGCCCTTTCGCGCGCATCGCCTCGCGCAGCTCTTCGTCTTCCACCAGTTTGCCCGCACCTTCCATCGCAGAAAGGAGCGTGGCTTCATTAAAACGCGCCGGTGGTTTTGTTTCGTTTTGCGTTACTTCGGCATCCCGGACTTTGGCTGATTCGTTAGGCAAAATCGCGACCAAAGATTCGCCGCCTTCATCGTCCGCGATCGCCGCCTCCCGTCCGTAAACCGCGAGCCAACCGGGATCCGTGATGATTTTCCCCTCGGTCTTAAACGCGTCTTTCTCGACGCGCGTGATCCGCGTCGTGACCTCGAATTGGGCCGGTGGAAAAAAGACGCTGATGAAGCGCCGCACAATCATGTCGTAGATTTTGCGCTGCACGTCATCCAGTCCATGCGGCGTTTGACCGCTTGGAACGATGGCGAAGTGGTCGGAAATTTTCGCGTTGTTGAAGATGCGCTTTGACGGTTTGACCCAATTATTTCCCAACGCTTTGCGCGCGTGTTGATTGTCGATCTTTCCCAATGTCGCTCTTACCGTTCGGATGTAATCCTCCGGCAGATAGCGCGAATCGGTGCGCGGATAAGTGATCACTTTGAAGCGCTCGTAGAGTTGCTGGGCAATTTGCAGTGTTCGCTTCGCGCTGAAGCCGCGCGCGTTCGCCTCGCGCTGCAAACTCGTCAGATCGTAAAGCAACGGAGGCGCTTGCGTGGTCGGCTTGCGCTCCTCGGTCGCAACGCCCGTCTTTCCCAAACAACGATCTTTAATCTCGTCGGCTGTCGCTTTGTCCCAAATCCGCTCCGCCCGTGCATCTTCGTCGCCGTCTTTTGCAAAATCTTCCCAGAACCAGCGGCCGCGATATGTTCCAGTCTTTACCTCAAAATCGGCGAAGACCTCGAAGTAAGTGCGCGGCTTAAAGTGATGAATTTTGTCTTCACGTTCGGCCAGGATTGCCAGCGTCGGTGTTTGTACGCGGCCAACCGGCGTCAGTTGGAACCCGCCAGTCTTGTTGTTAAACGCGGTCATCGCGCGCGTCCCATTGATCCCGACCAGCCAGTCGCTTTCGGACCGACAGACTGCGGCTTCCGCGAGCGGAATCATTTCCTCGTTCGAGCGCAAATGTTCGAAGGCCGCGCGAATCGATTCTGCGGTCATCGATTGCAACCAGAGCCGACGCACCGGTTTTTTGCTGCCGATTAGTTTGACGAGATAACGGAATATGAGCTCCCCCTCGCGACCGGCGTCGCAGGCGTTGATCAGCTCGGTCACGTCTTTGCTTTGAATGAGGCGCTTGAGAAGGTTGAAGCGCCCCTGGGTTTTCTCGATCGCTTTCAGCCCAAACTCGTCCGGAATAATCGGCAGATTCGCGAAACTCCACTTGCCCCGTTTCACATCGAGCTCGCTCGGCAAACAGAGCTCGACCAGGTGACCGAGCGCGGACGAAATGATGTAACGCTCATTTTCGAAATGCTCGTCCGCTTTCTTAAAACCGCCGAGGGCGTGTGCGAGATCGTTCGCGACGCTGGGCTTTTCCGCGATGATGAGCGATTTGGACATGTAAACCGGAGGTCAGACCTAAAGCAGCAAGGCGCTAAGAAGCAAGTGGAATGCGAGAAGTGACCTATTGGCACGAAAGACCGCGCTCGCCTTAGCGCGAATAGCCGATTCGCAACTCAGCAGCGACCTGCTGTAAGGGAGGATCGTGCGTCCAAAGTTTCGCCTCGGCAACGAGACAAGCCCCGACTAGTCATCAGCCAACCCCTAGCCCAATTTCACGAAGTATTTTCCGGGCAACTGCTTGACCAGCCGTTTGAGCTCAAGGCGGAGGAGAGTCGAAGAGACGGTTGCGCTTGGGAGCTCGCATTTTCGGCCAATGTCATCAATCGCCGTTTCGGTCGATTCGATCGCGTCATAGACGCGGCGCTCCTCATCCGAAAGCGCCGGCAGCGTTCGCGCGGCCGCTTCGGGCGACGGTTTTGTTTCGGGCAAAAGAATCTGCAAATCATCCAGAATGTCGCTCGCGTCCATGACCAGCTTGGCACCTTGCTGGATGAGACGGTTTGATCCGAATGCGCTCGGCGCGTTGATGTGACCCGGCACCGCGTAAACCGATCGGCCCTGTTCGAGTGCTTGTGACGCCGTGATGAGCGCGCCGCTGTTCAACCCAGCTTCCACCACGAGAACGCCGTGGCTCCAACCAGCAATGATTCGATTGCGCATCGGGAAAGTTTGACGATCTGGTTCTATCTCCATGGAAAATTCGGAAACGATCGCCCCATTTCCGTCGCGAATTTTTTCCGCGAGCCCACGGTTCTCCGGTGGATACAACTTCGACAATCCAGAGCCGATCACCGCAATGGTGCGTCCTTTCGCCGCGAGCGCACCTTGATGCGCAGCGGTGTCGATTCCGCGCGCGAGACCGCTGATTACGGTCAAGCCCGCGTAGGCAAGTTGATACGCCAGTTTCTTGGCCGACTCCGTGCCGTAATGCGTCGTGCGCCGCGCGCCGATAATGCCAATGGCGTGATGATCGCGCTCCTGCAATTCACCCCAAACATAAAGCACAATCGGCGGCGCGTGAATCTCGCGCAGCGGTCTCGGATACGATGGCGACTCTTGTGTGATCACGGTCGCGCCGAATTCGCGGATGCGATCGAGCTCGGCCGCAACATCGACAATCGATTCCCAGTTTGCGATTTGATCTGCAACTTCGTTTCCGATTCCTTCCGCTGCTCGAAGCTCGCTGCGCTTCGCGGCCAGAACTCGCTGGGGTTCTGCGAAAACTTCCAGCAGTTTTCGCAGCCGCACCGGCCCCACGGTCGGCAGCATGTTCAGCGCGATGCAGGCTTCAGTGGAGTTCATTGGCTAACGTTGAATCAAATTAAGCTTCGGTAGGAGCGATGTTCGGCGGAGCCGGCGAAAATTCATCGGCTCGACGGAGTCTCGCCCTACCATTTCCGCAAACGCCCAAGATCGAGAAGTGCCGCGGCTCGACCGCGCGGCAGATCGATTACGAACTCAGAACGGAATTTCGTCCTCGTCCGGCTCGGAAGGTGCGGCGGATTTCGGCGGAGCTGCGGTTGGTTTGCCGCTGGAGCGCGATTGTCGATCTTCATCGGTCGTCTCCGTGGGACCGCTCGCCCCGGCGCCACTCGGTCTGCTGCCGAGCAATTGCATCGTTTCGCCAACGACGCGAAGCCTGGTTCGTTTCTGCCCAGTTTGCTTGTCGTCCCAGGTGTCCATTTGCAGACGGCCTTCGATGAAAATGGGGCGGCCCTTTTTCAAATATTCGCCCGCGATCTCGGCCAGCCGCGCCCAAAGGACAACATCGACATAAGTGACTTCTTCACGTTTTTCGCCGCCCTCGGTCGTGTAAACGCGATTGACCGCAATGCCAAGGTCGCAGACTGCGCTTCCCTTGGGCGTGTAGCGCACCTCCGGGTCGCGGGTGAGATTTCCGAGCAGGATAACTTTGTTGAAACTGGCCATGCCCCGGTTATAGCGAAGTTATTTCGCGCGCGCCAACTTTTTCGGCGCCTTCTCTTTCTTTTCGCGCAGGCGCTGGTAGTGCTGGCGATAGACTTCCGGATCGAGCTCAAATTTCGAGCGTAACTTCGTGATGAGTTGCGGATCGGCGTGAAAGACAAAGTTCACGTAAAATCCGGAGTCGAGCGGCCCGGCTACATAGGAAAAGGGGCGTTTCTCCATTTTTTGCACCTGCTCGATTTCGGCGCCTTCCTTTTGAAATTCAGATTCAAGCCGATCGACAATCTCTTTGACGTTGTCTTCCCGGCCCTGCGTATTGAGCACGAGTAAGGCTTCGTAACGATTTTTCATGATTCTTCTGCTTGGTTGAAATTGTTCATCGCGGAAACAAGCCCTTTGTCAATCGCCCATTTCACCGCCTCGGTCGCGCGATCGATTGTCGATGCAACAAGCGATTTCTCTTCGTCAAAAAATCGACTTAGCACGTAATCGACCGAGTCATCACGCGGCGCCGCGCCGATGCCGATGCGCAGTCGCGGGATCTCCTCGGTGCCGAATCGCGCGAGGATCGATTCGAGGCCGTTGTGGCCGCCGGCCCCCCCGCGTGCTCGCAACCGGAGACGGCTGAGCGGTAGCGCGAGGTCATCGAGCACAATCAAAATTTCCGGCGGCTTGATTTTGTAGAACTGCCCGATCGCACCAAGCGGTTCGCCGCTACGGTTCATGTAAGTCATCGGCTTTACCAGGATCACCTCTCCGCATTTGGCTGAGATCGCGCCCCATTTGCTAGACTTTTCCCATGTCGATCCAAACTGTGCCGCCAGACGATCGACGACGAGGAAACCGATGTTATGCCGCGTTTGTTCGTACTCGCGGCCAGGATTTCCGAGACCGGCAACCAGACGAATTTGTGGAGTTTTTTCTTCCAAATTCGATTAATCGAAAATCCAAAAACCGACAACCTGTCCTGAGCGAAGCCGAAGGGATCCAAAATCGCTTACTTCTTCTGCTCTTTTTCTCTTGGAGTGGCTTTTTCCTTTGGCGCAGTTTCCTTCGCAGCCGGCGCGGCAGTCTCGCCTTCTTCTTTCTTCTCCTTAATCACTTCTGGCCCAGCCGCAGCGGCTTCGGCCTCAGCGACGACAGGTTCCTCTTCAACTACCGGAGCGAGAACAGAAAATGCCGTCAAATCGGGTAGCACTTTCGACGTGACTCCCGGTGGTAATTGAATCTGACGCGCGTGAATGGAGTCGCCGATATTCAACTCCGAGACATCGACGGTTATCCGGTCGGGCAAGTCGCGCGGGAGACATTCAATCGCGAGCGAACGCAAACTCTGTTCGAGCAAGCCGCCAAAGTTTTTGACGCCATTGGCGATGCCGAGCGCCTCCAACGGCACATCGGCTTGAATGGTCTCATCCATCGACACGGCATGAAAATCGATATGCAAAACGTCGCTCCCCACCGGCGAGTGCTGAATTTCCTTCACCAGCGCGAGGCGATTCGATTTTTCGCCGTCGATCTCGAGCTCGACGAGAATGTTTTCGCCGGAAGCGTGGCTCAACATCGCATGGATGTCGCGCGCCGAGAGCTGCAACGGCTGCGGTTTATCCTTGGCGCCGTAAATAATCGCGGGAACGGCGCCGCGCGCTTTCAATTTGCGTGCCGCCGACCGGCCCGTGGCCGTCCGCCGCTCAGCTTTGAGTTTAACTTGTTTTGCCATTTTCTTTCGTGCCGTTTTCGATCTTAAACAGCGACGAAACGGACTCATCATTGTGAATCCGCTTCATCCCTTCGCCCAGAAGCTCGGAGACGCAGAGCACGGTAGTCTTAAATCCATCCACCGCCCGTACCGGTGTGCTGTTAGTCGTAACTAATTCCTCGATTTTCGATTTTTTCAACCGAGGAATCGCAACATCGACCAGGACCGCGTGGGAAACGCCGGCGTAAATTTCCAGTGCCCCGCGTTCCCTCACAAGCTCCGCTGCGGAAGTTAGCGTCCCAGCCGTTTCGGTCAGATCGTCAACTAGGAGCACATCGCGATTTTCCACTTCACCGATCAGGTAACGCGCCTCGGTTTCGGTGGCGCTGCGGCGTTCCTTTGCCACGATCGCCAAGTTTGCCCCGAGGGCGTGCGCATAGGCCGAGGCCATTTTCAGTCCGCCGACATCTGGAGAAACCACCACCGTCTTTCGCGTGAGCCGCTGCCGGAGATACTTGATCAACACCGGCAGCGAGTAAAGGTGATCGACCGGGATATCGAAAAAGCCCTGCACTTGTTGGGCGTGCAGATCCATGGTCAGAACACGATCCACACCGGAGGCGAGAAGAAGATTCGCGACGAGCTTCGCCGTAATTGGAACGCGCGGCTGATCCTTACGATCCTGGCGCGCGTAGCCAAAGAAGGGAATGACCGCCGTGATCCGATCGGCGCTGGCGCGCCGCGCGGCGTCAACCATGATGAGCAGCTCCATCAAGTGCTGATTGGTCGGTGGGCAGGTCGGTTGAATGATGAAAACATCGTGGCCCCGAATGTTTTCCTCGATTCGGACGTAGGTCTCGCCATCGGGAAAGGAACTGATGGTGGCTTGCCCGAGCGGCACACCGATGTATCTGCAAATGCGCAGCGCCAGCTCGCGATTGGCTGAGCCGCTAAAAACCTTCATCTCGGGTTGACGCGCAAACATTGAAGCGGGTTAACTTAGGCGCGCACGAATGACATTGGCAATCTTCAAAACTTGCCAACCGGCATTTCTTCCACGATTAATTTTTGCCCATCTTTCGCGCATGAACAACGCTGACGCCATCCGAGTGGAACGGCCCATGACCAAATCAAAGGTTTTCGCGCACACGCGCTGGGATGCGGTTCCGGCACTGGCGAGTCTATTCCATCTCGCTTACTTTTTTGCGCTCTTCTTCCTTTACCCGCACACGCCCCTATGGGCGATGCTCATTCTTGGCTTCATCTACTCGCTGATGGTGAACGCGAACATCAACGGCATCGGACACAACTTCATCCACAATCCATTCTTCCGGTCGCCGCTCCTCAATCGGCTTTTTGGAATCATGCAGTCGGTCGCGTGTTGTTTTTCGCAGACCTACTACGACGCCGTCCACATGCAGCATCACAAAGGGAACGCCGATCGGCCCGATGAGAACGGCGAGACCGTCGATTGGATTTCGATTTATAAGCACGGCCATGACGGCGAAGCCGAAAATCCGTGGAGCTACGTGTTTCTCAGTTTCTTCCGCGATGATGTTGGAGCGATTCGGAAGGAATTGCGCAAGCGCGGTCGTCGCGAGCTGATTTGGGGAAATGTCGAGCTGGCGGCGTTTGCCACCGTCCTCTTCGTCATGTTCCTATTCAATTGGCGCTACATCATCTTTTATTTCCTGCCGTTTTTTTATCTCGGTCACTGTTTTAGCTATCTCAACGGTTACTTCCGGCATTACGGCGCTAATCCTGATAAACCGATCGCATGGGGCGTGAGCAGCTACGGCAAAATTTACAATTGGCTTTTCTTCTTCAATGGCTACCACGCCGAACATCATTTTCGGCCAAAGGTGCACTGGACGAAAATGGAAGCGTTCCGCCGGCAAATCGCCGAATTGCAGAAACAAGAAGGCGTGCGCGTGATCAAGCGCGCACACATGCTCGGCTTTCTCGATCCTGATTTGCCGAAGCGCGGAAAACCGGTCGGCGAAGCAACTGAGGCGATTTCTTAGAAACTGGAGGGGCATGCGCTGTCATGTCCCATTATTTCACGAAGCTAGCCCGCAATTTTTCTTTCTTCGCTCCGCAATCTTCCCGCAGACGCGCGATTTCAGAGGTGAGTTGCTTCTCCAGTTTCTCCACGTCCTCAAGATTTCCAGCCGTTTGCGCTTTGCGAATCTCGTCGCGCAAGACCAATTCCCTCTCTGCAATCTTCGCCCTGTAAGTTGAGTCAATATCCGCGAGCTGCTTTTTTTGGTCCTCATTTAGCGCGACACTTGGCTGAGTTTTCTCCAGCCGCTCCATTGCCAGTTCGTAAGCGGATTTCATTGTCGATCTTGTTCTTCTCGATCTTAGCCCGCCTGTCCGCCGGAGCAAGGCGAAGGCGGATTGCGTTTGCGAAATCAATTCCTAAGTTAGTGTGCGATGTTTTCCGAAATTCGCCTCCTCAGCATCGATTTCGACGGGACGCTTGTCTCCCGCGTGAACGAGCCGGTACTCGACGATCACTGCATGAAATTGATTCGCGATTTACAAAAAGATGGCGTGCTCTTTGCCATCAATACCGGCCGTTCGGTCGATCTGCTCGAATCCGGCCTCGCCGACTTCTCATTTCCGATGCGGCCAAACTTCATCCTGACGAGCGAGCGTGATGTTTTTCGTCCGGGGCAAAACGGAGAACCGTGGGAAGCCTTCGGCGACTGGAATCAACGCTGCGCGCGCGAACACGCCGAGCTTCTCACTTCGGCCTCGTCCGTGATCGCGGAGGTGATCGATTTCGTGAATCGAAAAACGGAAGCGCGCGTGATTTACGAGCCAGAAGGTCCGGCTGGCGTTGTTGCCTCGAGCGATGAAGAAATGGACCGCGTGACGAGATTCATCGACGAAACGCGGACCAAACAACCGAAATTCAATTACCAACGCAACACCGTTTACCTTCGTTTTTGTCACGCCGATTATCACAAGGGCGCGGCCCTCGGCGAGCTCTCGCGTTTGATCGACATCCCGCGCGAAAACATTTTCGCCGCGGGCGATCATCACAACGATATCTCGATGCTGGACGGCCAGTACGCACAATTTCCCGCTTGCCCGGCAAACGCGATTCCCGAAGTAAAAAACGCCGTGCGCGCCGCAGGTGGTTACATCGCGCAAACCAATCATGGCGCCGGCGTCTATGAGGCGTTACACCATTTCACAAAATCTTAACCGCGGATAACGCGGACGTCGGAACTCTGATACGTGAAATCCGCGTAATCCGCGGTTCAGCTCTGGCTGCAAGAGCACTTCATGAGCGTCGCATTAATTCGTCCGGCGGTCATAGACCGCCGCTACAGAATCCGTTTTCACGCTTCAACGTTTTAACGCTTCAACGTCCCCGACAGCGAGCGCCATCGGCGCGTCGGCTTCGATTTTTCCGGCGAACCGGTTCGTCATGTAAGTCAAAAGCAGAACCCAAAACGAAAGTGCGAATCCGAAGAGCGGAAACTGCAACGCGAGCGGCAACGAATAAATGATCGCCATCAGCGGAATCCAAACCGCCCATGTGGCCAGCAGCGTCGGAATGATTTTGTCCCGGTAGTGTTTCCACGTGACCAGCTCGCGCACGGGATTCATTGAGACGCCGCTATTTTTCCACTCGTAGGTGAGGACGCCGAACGGTACCGCGAAAAATGGGTTGTAGCCGAACTGATCGATACAAATCTTCGCGGCCACAACCGGCAGCGTCACGACATCGCCCAGCAATGCCGCTTGGCCGCGGTACAAAAGATCGACCAGTGATCCGTCGAATCCCCAGACCGGAATCGTAAAGAGCAAGTTACGAACGTTTCGGCGACTAGGTCGGCCGCGCTGAAAAAACAAAATGAGAAATAATTCCGGGATGATCGCGCCGGCGGTGATCGATGCCACAACCACCAGCGGCAGGCCGTGCGTACGCTTGAACTCTGCAAACTTGTTTAGCGCGTTCGCCATCGACGAGTTTGTGTAGTAAGCGACCAGCAACCCGAGCACGGTCGCTTGAATGACCAGCGCCGGAATCGCATTCGCGCACGCCGCTTCCCAGCCGATCGTCAGTGGCGTGCGCGATTTGCTTCCAGTCATCTCCGGATTTCAGTGTAACGTGTGGCTAGCACGCATACGCCGCGCTTGGCGCGACGAGCGTCCTACAGAACCTACCAGTGAACGCTCGCGTTCGATCCGGTCGCCCCGGGGGTGACGCGCCCGTCGTCGGACACTTTTTCCCCGGGAACGGCGCCAGCGCCCTGCGAGTTGGCATCAGGCTGCTCGGTCATGATCTCCTGCCGCGGCGACGACGCGCAGCCGGTGAAGAGAAATATGAATACCACGAGAAGAACTGATTCGGCTGCCAGTTTTTTCATCATGCAGACGAACCTTCTCGTGCGCGCGGAGTCGGGCAAGCTGAAAAAGTAGTGCGAGCCTTCGGCTTGCTGGGAGCCGCGCATTCCTAAGCGAGAGCCATGCGCTACTCTTTGCTGGGTCGTGACACTGCCGTAAATTGCTTTGTGACCAGTGAGGCGAAGATCGACATCAAGTCTCTGCCGCTTGACGAGCTGCAAGAGAAACTACGCGAACTGGGCGAGCCATCGTATCGCGCCGGGCAGGTCGCGGACTGGCTTTACAAAAAGCGCGTCGATGCAATTGAGCAGATGACCGACTTGCCGCGCGATCTTCGGGCGCGGCTCGAAGAATCGTTTCGTTGCGAACATTTAGAAGTCGTTCGCGTGCTGGGTGCGCGCGATACGACGAGAAAATTTCTTTTTTGTTTAAACGACGGAAATTTGATCGAGTCCGTTTTGATTCCGGCATCGCCGGCGCTTTACGGAGAAAAATCAGACCGCCGGACAATTTGTATCTCGACCCAGGTCGGTTGCGCTTACGGCTGCAAATTCTGCGCGAGCGGCCTGGAAGGATTTTCGCGCAACCTGCGCGCGAACGAAATTGTCGATCAAATCATCGCGGCGGAGCGCGAGTCCGGTGACAAGATCGACAATATCGTTTTCATGGGCATGGGCGAGCCGCTGGCGAATTTCGAGAACTTGATGCGCGCGATCCGAATCATCAACGCGCCGTCGGGACTCGGGATCGGCGCGCGGCGCATCACGGTTTCGACCAGTGGTCTCGCCCCACAGATTCGAAAGCTGGCCGACGAGCCATTGCAAATCCGACTCGCCGTTTCCTTGCATGGCGCAACCGATGCCGTACGCGATCAAATCATGCCGATTAATCGCAAGTACAAGATCGAGATGTTGCTTTCCGCGTGTGACTACTACGTCAGCCACAAGAAACAGCGGATCACCTTCGAATACATTCTGATCGCAGGCGTGAATGACGGTGCCGATCAGGCGCATCTTCTCGCGAAACACGCACGAAGGCTTTCGGCAAAAGTAAATCTCATTCCGTACAACACCGTGGAGGGTTTGCCGTGGTCGCGACCGTCGCGCCATCGACAGGAAAGGTTCCTGTCGATTTTACGCACGGAACGAATTCCGGCCACCTTGCGGCACGAGAAAGGCCACGACATTGACGCCGCTTGCGGGCAGTTGCGATTGCAAACGAAACGCGAACTTCAGCCCCGGTAGGGCGACGCTCGAACCTGCCCTGAGCGAAGTCGGAGGGGCGGAGCCGTGGAATTGTTTCGTCGGCTCGACAGAATCTCGCCCGACCACAAATTTTTTGCGCGGGGACAGAAGCTGGCGTCTAGTTAAATCCATGGGTGGCTTCGATCGCGAGCCCGGACGGGCCTGGGATGAATATGACTGGGAGCGTTTCCTCCAGCAGCAAGACCACAAGACGGAGAAGTACATGGAGCTGCTGGAAAAATATCTGGACGATCCGCAGCGCGACGAAATCATCGCGCGCGAGATGGGCTGGTCGCAATTGCTCGACGCCAAAGACTGGAGCGCGGAAGTCGAAACGCTGTTGAACGAGGATTGGCGCTCGAACGATGAGGATGCGTCGGCCGACGACGAGCAAAAGTCATCTTTGGTTGAAACTTTCGAGGACCACAATCTCTATCGCGCAGCGTTCGCGCTCACGGTTTGGATCGACCAACTCTTCGACCAAGACGCGTCGCTCCAAAACGAACCTGCCGCCGTTAAACTGGCGACCCATTCCGCCCTGGCCAGCGCGAAACTGGCGGCGGCATTGAGCGATGAAGATGTCGATGAAATCGGAATGACCATCGCTTATTTGAAGCGGGCCTTGAAAGCCATCACCGTGTCGATGGACGCGGCGGCTCAGCTCTTGAGCGAGAAGCTCATTACCGCGGCGCAACATTGCGTGCTTCAGCAGCGGCTCTTCCAGGTTCGCGATGGCATCATCGACCTGATGGGCGAATATCGCGGCGAGTGGCGACGCCGCTTCGGCAGCCGTTAACAGGCTGTTGAATGAAATAGCCGATTGTCCGTCCAATTATGCAAACGGAAGCGACTCTGGCTCAAGTCGATGTGTCGGAACTGGACCTGGTGAAACAATGTCAGGCCGGTAACACCGAGGCATTCGACCAGCTGGTAACTCGCTACCGCACACGAGTTTTCGCAATGATCTATAACATGGTCCATAACGAACAAGACGCCTGGGATTTGGCTCAGGACAGTTTTGTCAAGGCGTGGAAGTCGATCGGTCGCTTCCGCGGTCGTTCCTCTTTTTATACCTGGATCTATCGGATCGTGATGAACGTGACCATTGATTGGTTGAGGAAAAAACAAGTGAAAGGGGCCGGCGCCGAATTTAATGATGCAATTCAATTAAGGGAAATCGAGCCTGCCTCCAGGACTGTGCCGAAAGCGGACCCTTTGCCGCACGAGCGGATGGAGCGAAGCGAAATCCGCGCGCGCATCGACAATGCGATCGCACAGATCTCGCCGGAACATCGCGCGGTGATCTTAATGAAGGAGATCGAAGAGATGCAATACCATGAAATCGCGGAGGCGCTCGGCTGCTCCATCGGGACGGTGATGTCGCGCTTATTTTATGCGCGCAAGAAGCTGCAAAATTTGTTGAGAGACGTTTATGAAAACATTTGAAGAAAAGTGGACGGCCTGGCTCGATGGCGAGCTGAGCGGCAAGGAGCTTGTCGAGTTCGAAGCTTCGCTGCCGGACAAGGCTGCGGCCGAGGCGGAGAAACGCGACACCCACAAGCTCGGTGCGCTCTTGAAAGAGCAACTGGGCGCGCACGCGTTGAGCAACGAAGATTTCTTCAGCCATCAGCTCCGCGAGCGGATCGCTCGCGAGAACGGGCCGTCCCGCGAACCTTCTCTCGAAGCTTCCACCTGGTGGACAGTCCGCCGGTTGTTTTTGACCGGAGTGGCGTCGCTGGCTCTCTTTGTGATTTGCGCTGTCGTGGTGATCCGGGACAAGAACCCGGGCGAACAGTCGCAATATCTGACGCAGATTCTGAACGCGCGGGTCGATCCGGCGGTCAGCCCGAACGCGACGATCTCAATGTTCGAAACAAAAGAAGACAAGGTGACAGTGCTGTGGGTCGAGGGATTGCAGTCATTACCTGCCGATTACGCAGCCAAATAACCGTTCATGCGAAATTGTGCTCTCCTCCTCGCCGCTTTGCTGGCGCTGGTGATGAGTGTAGCCTCCGCGGCGCAAGCCACCCAGACTGTTTGGAGCGGCCTTGTTATCGCTGAAAATGTTTCTCAGCCCGCACCGATACCTCCCGAGCTAATAAGAATCGAACAGACGCTGAAAGCACTTTTCGGCTACAATCAGTTCCAGGTCATCGGGCAGTCGCGCAAGACACTCAAGACCGGTGAGGAAGATTGGCTTGCTTCCAGCAAGTACTTTGCGCTGCATGTCGATGCACGGGGCGAGACCGAAGCGGGCTACGTTTTGAACCTGAAACTTTACAAAGAAAATGATCTCTTGCTTGAAACGGACACGAAGTTGAGCAAGCGGAGTCCGCTCGTGATCAAAGGGCCGCAGGTGGGCGGCGGGCAATTGCTGCTCGTCTTGGTGGTGCAGTAGTCGTTGCCGATCTTGCGCATATTGTAGAAGCAGGCGTGCCAGCGGCTGCCGCTACACAACCGGGTTTTGCAGATGCAAACTTCCGCTCGCGTTGTTTAGTGGCGGCGTGGGAGTTCTTCATCCTTTTTTTCTTTTCGCAATTCTTCTTACATTTGCTGCCAGCATGAAAGCAGAAAAGCCGTTCGACTTTGCCACCACGCCGGGAAAACTGCCGAAGCAGGTTGTGCCCACGGATTATGCAATCCGGATCGTTCCTAACATCGAGAAGTTAACCTTCACCGGAACGGAGACGGTAAAGTTGAGCGTTCGGGCGCCAGTTCGTGAACTCGTGCTCAACGCCCTCGAAATTGAGATGGCGAGCGCCGCGATTGATGACAAAACATTGCCGAAATCGGCCGTTAAGATCGACAGGAAGAATGAGCTGGTCACAATCGCGTTACCCTCGGAACTGCCTGCCGGCGATCACAATCTCGCGCTCAGTTTTTCCGGAAAGATCAATCAACAAGGCCAGGGACTTTTTTACGCGCGGTATCAGGAACAAGGGACGGTCGCGAAAAAGACCATACTCGGGACGCAGTTTGAAGCGACGGATGCGCGCCGATTATTTCCGTGTTGGGATGAACCAAGTTTTCGCGCCCGCTTTCAATTGACCGCGGTTGTTCCGGAAAATTGGCTCGCGATCTCGAACATGCCGGTCGAGAGGGAGACGAAGATCGATAAGGGGAAAGAAGTGCGATTTGGCACGACGCCGCCGATGGCGAGTTACCTGAATGTTTTCGTCGCGGGCGAGCTTGACTCCGTTGAGACGCAAAGCGGCGGAGTTCAAATCCGTGTGATTACGACAAAAGGGAAAGCGGAATGGGGACGCTACGCACTTGAGAGCTCGACGAAGATTCTTCAATACTACAACGATTATTTCGGCGTGCCTTATCCGCTGCCGAAGCTCGATCAAATCGCGGTCCCCGGCGGCTTCGGCGGCGCCATGGAAAATTGGGGCGGCATTACCTATTTCGAGTCGGTTCTGTTGTTTGATCCGGAGAAATCGTCGGACAACACGAAGCACGATATTTTCGCCGTCGTCGCGCATGAAATGGCGCACATGTGGTTCGGCGATCTTGTGACGATGGCGTGGTGGGACAACCTTTGGCTGAACGAGGGATTTGCCTCCTGGATGGGGACGAAATGCACGGCGTATTTCAATCCGCAGTGGGAAGTTTGGCTCCGGAAAAATGTGCCGCGCGATCCCGCGCGCCGCGTCGGCATCGCCAAAGAACAGGCAATGGAAGGCGACGCAAGATCGACAACTCATCCGGTGCAACAGCCGATCGCAACCGAGGCCGAAGCCAGCAGCGCCTTCGACGATATCACTTACAAAAAAGGGCAATCATTCATTCGGATGCTCGAGAGTTTTCTTGGCGAAGATGTTTTTCGCGACGGCATTCGCCGCTACATCGCCGCGCATAAGTATTCCAACTCCACCACCGCCGATCTCTGGAATGCGCTGGCCGAGGCTTCTGGAAAACCGGTTGGTGAAATCGCAGCGAGTTGGACAGAACAACCCGGGTTTCCAGTTGTAAAAGTGAAACGCGGCGAAAACGGCGTCGTCTCGTTGTCGCAGGAACGGTTCACAGTCAATTTCAGGAATGCGCCGCCGCTGCAATGGAAAATCCCGCTCACTTATTCGGTCGCCGGTCAAGCGCCCACGAGTTTGTTGATGACGAACAAGACGGCTGAACTGAAAAACATTCCCGCGGATCGTGCGCTAAAATTAAACGTCAATGGCACCGGAAATTATCGCGTCGAATATGACGGGTCTTCCTGGAATCTGCTGCTCGGATCGCTGGCAAATCTCAGCGTCGAAGACCGCGTCAACCTCCTGAGCGACGCTTGGGCATTGGTTCAGGCGAATCGGGCCGCGCTTTCGCTCTATTTGGGACTGGTCGAGAAATTGCCCTCTTCGACCGAGCTCGCCGAGCGCGAACAGATCGTTAACGTCTTCGATTTCATAAACAGACTACTCATTGGCCATCCGGAACGGGAAAAATTCCAGGGCTACGCGCGATCACTCCTGCGGCCCAGCTTCGACGCGCTCGGCTGGGACCCAAAAGCCGGTGAACCGGCAAACGCTGGAAACTTGCGTGCAAGTTTAATCGCGGCGCTGGGAGATTTGAATGATCCGGAAATCGTCAGCGGTTGCCGGGAGCGATTTCAAAAATATCTCGCGAACCCAAAATCGCTTCCACCCGATTTGCGCCGCCCGATGTTTGCAGTTGTCGCACGCTACGCCGATGAAGCGACCTGGAACAAATTGCACGAACTCGGATTAAAAACGACCAGCATCGAGGAAAAACAAAATTACTACGATGCGCTGGCCGGTGCGATTGATCCCAAGCTCGCGAAGAAAACACTCCCGATTGCACTGACCGACGAGCTGCCAACCAGCCGCGCTCTGTTTCTGGTTTCGAAAGTGGCGCGTCAAAGCGAGCATCCCGATATCGCGTGGGCCTTCGCCGCCGCGAATATGAAAGCGCTGCTGGCCAAGGCGGATGCCCTTGCCGCCAACAGTTACGCGCCGAGTTTGTTTACTTTCTTTTCGGAATCAGCGCGCGCGAATGAGCTCAAAGCCTACGCAAAAGCCAACCTGCCCGCGTCGAGCACCCGGGAAGTCGTAAAAGCGGTCGATGAAGTGGAGTTCCGCTCAGAATTCAAGCAACGGTTGACGCCGCAATTGATCGCCTGGATCGACAATCGACCGTCGCTACAATAATTCGTCGCTACAAGTTCGGCTGCGCCTGTTCGCTTTCCGGCGAAAGCAGCAACCGCATCGGTATCATGGACGACTCCGAGAAACCGTGCCGGCGAAATAGCTCCTGGGAGCGAAGTTCGGGACGGTCCGTCAATAGGGTGAGGCGCAGGAAGTTCTTCTGTTTGGCGAAATCAATCGCGTACTGCAAGAGCTTCGATCCGTAGCCGTGACCTCGGAATTCTTTGTGAACCACCAAATCTTCGAGCAAAACCACGAAGCCACCCTCGGCGGTGCTGATCGTAAAGAGCAAGTTGATCATGCCGACGATGGCGTTATCGCGGCGCAGCACAAAGACGCGACCGCGGT
>Ga0137415_10002405_pt1 | contig 18663 bp, 18 predicted proteins | sample CZODoug3_1_1_16f_FD_183082 | JGI IMG/M metagenome (GOLD analysis project Ga0137415, IMG submission 183082) | Vadose zone soil fungal communities from Angelo Coast Range Reserve, California, USA - CZODoug3_1_1_16fungal (Hybrid Assembly) | ecosystem: Environmental > Terrestrial > Soil > Vadose...
CCGAGCTCCACCGCCAGCTCCTTCGCGGCGGACTCCCGCCGATCCAGCGGCACCACCCGCACGTCGGCACCCAGCGCCCTGGTCGCCTCGATCTTCAGCGCCGGCGCGGTGTCGTCGATGACGATCGTGGCCCGTATGCCGGCGGCCCTGGCGGCGTAGGCGACCGCCTGCGCGTGGTTGCCACTGGAGTAGGCCACCACGCCTCGGGCCCGCGCGTCCGGGGTCAGCCGGGCCAGCGCGTTGTGGGCGCCGCGCACCTTGAAGGCGCCGATCGCCTGCAGGCTCTCCGGCTTCAGCCACAGCGGACGGCCCTCGTCGGCCCAGCCGCAGGGCAGCAGCGGGGTGCGCACCACGGTGCCGACCATCCGCCGCGCGGCGGCCCGGATGTCCTCGATCGTGACAAGTTGCATGGCTCGATCATGCCGCCAACCGGGCCCGGAAAGCGCGCCGGAAAAGCGGTGGGGCCGGCGCCGATGAGCTCGACGCCGGCCCCACCCGGCACCGGCGCACGCTTGTCGGAACGATCACCGGCACAGATCCTCGGCGCACAGCACCGTCTGCTGCTGCAAGAATCTGGCAAGAGCCTAGGGGATGAAACAGCGCCTGACTAGCCTGGGACGCACTAGTTCCCACCTCCTGGCGAGTGCAATGCTTCGGCTGCTGCAAGATGATGGCAGAGATGCCATCCGTTTCTGGGAGGAGACCCGTGTCCGACTACACGCTGCCCGATCTGTCCTACGACTACGGAGCCCTGGAGCCCCACGTCTCCGGGCAGATCATGGAGCTGCACCACAGCAAGCACCACCAGACCTACGTGACCGCGCTGAACGGCGTCGTCGGCAAGCTCGCCGAGGCCCGCGCCGGTGGCTCGTTCGACGCGATCGTCGGCCTGGAGAAGACCCTCGCGTTCAACCTGGGTGGGCACGTCAACCACTCGATCTTCTGGCAGAACCTCTCCGCCGACGGTGGCGACAAGCCCACCGGCGACCTCGCCTCGGCCATCGACAACGAGTTCGGTTCGTTCGACGCGTTCCAGGCCCACTTCACCGCCGCCGCCACCACGATCCAGGGCTCCGGCTGGGCGATCCTGGGCTGGGACACCCTCGGCTCGCGGCTGCTGATCCACCAGCTCTACGACCAGCAGGCCAACCTGCCGGCCGGCCAGCTCCCGCTGGTCATGCTCGACATGTGGGAGCACGCGTTCTACCTGCAGTACAAGAACGTCAAGCCCGAGTACGTGAAGGCCTGGTGGAACGTCGTCAACTGGGCCGACGCGCAGACTCGGTTCGAGCGGGCCCGGTCGATCACCGGTCTGATCACCCCGTGAGACGAGCCGAGGCAGCGTTGCCGCGGCGGTGTTGAGGCGGTGTTGAGGCGGTGCGGTGCTGGGCCATCGGCGGGGTGGCGGTCCAGCACCGCGGCGGGCAGGTAGCCGGGCCGGTGCGGTGGGTCCTGTGGGGGCCACCGCCCCGGTCCGGCCCTGTTTGCGCCCCCGTTCGTCGCCCGGCCGTGTCGCAATCCTGACTGCTCGATCAGCCTACTGATCCCCCGGTCAGTCCAGCGAAACCTCGATTTCATCCCCCCAAGGGGCGGTCAAACACCCACAACGCCGCCCGGACGCGGGGCGATCCCCGATCCGGGGCATTGCGATTATCGCAATTCGCGGCTAGCGTCTGCTGCCATGGCCGAGACGGACGAGCTGCGCAAGCGGGTCCGCGAGCTGATCCGCACCATGCCGGGTCCGCAGCGCGACTTCGCCAACGCGATCGGCCTGGATGAGACAAAGCTGTCCAAGGCGCTGAGCGGCACCCGCCGGTTCTCGCCACACGAGCTGATCCGCGTCGCCGAGCACTGTGGCGTCACGGTCAACTGGTTGCTCAACGGCAGCGACGACGCGGTCACCGTGACCGCGGTGCCGCCGCCGGCGGCCAGGGCGGTCGGTCAGCTGGAGCAGACCGAGCCGCGGCGCCGGATCCTGGAGACCGCCTGGCGGCTGATCGCCGAGCGCGGCTACCACCGGGTCCGGATCGCCGACATCGCGGAGGCCTGCGGCACCAGCACAGCCGCCATCCACTACCACTTCCCGACCAAGGACGACGTCCTCAACGAGGCGCTGCGCTACACCGTCAAGCTCGCCTTCGACCGGCAGGTCGCCGAGCTGCACACCATCGACGACGCCCACCAGCGGCTGCTGCGGCTGATCGAGCTGCAACTACCCGCCGAGGGGCAACTGCGAGCGGAGTGGTCGGTGTGGCTGCAGGTGTGGAACGAGAGCGCCGTCAACCCGGCGATGCGCTCGCTCTACTGGGACTCCTACGACCGCTGGTACCGCACCGTGGCGATGACCATCCGCACCGGCCAGGAGCAGCACGTCTTCCGTGAGCTGGACGCCGAACAGGTCACCGCCCAGCTCACCGCCATGATCGACGGGCTGGGCATCCAGGTGCTCACCTGTCGGCCAAGCAGCTCGGTCGCGACCATGCGCGAGCTGCTGCACGACTTCATCGAACGGCACATCCTCAGGCACGTCTGACTCGAAAAGAGGTCGGCCTTGAACCAGGAAGTCATCGTCACCTGCGCACTGACCGGCGCCGGCGACACCGTCGGCCGCAGCCCCCACGTCCCGGTGACGCCCGAGCAGATCGCGGCCAGCGCGGTCGAGGCGGCCAATGCCGGCGCCGCTGTGGTGCACATCCACGTCCGCAACATCGAGACCGGCGGGCCGTCCCGCGACGTCGCGCTGTACGCCGACGTGGTCCGGCGGGTCAAGGAGAGCGGCGTCGACGTCGTGATCAACCTGACCGCCGGCATGGGCGGTGACCTGGTGATCGACCAGGAGGACCCGCTCAAGCCAGTCGACGGCACCGACCTGGTCAGCGCGATGGACCGGTTGCCACACGTCGAGGAGCTGCTGCCGGACATCTGCACGCTGGACTGCGGCTCGCTCAACTTCGGCGAGGGCAGCCAGCTCTACATCTCCACCCCGGACATGCTCCGCGCCGGAGCCAAGCGGATCCAGGAGCTGGGGGTGAAGCCGGAGCTGGAGATCTTCGACACCGGCCACCTGTGGTTCGCCAGCAAGATGGTCGAAGAGGGCCTGATCGACCCGCCGCCGCTGTTCCAGCTGTGCATGGGCATCCCGTACGGCGCGCCGGCCGAGCCGAACCTGCTGCAGGCCATGGTGCAGCTTCTCCCGGCGGGCGCGCAGTGGGCGTCCTTCGCCATCGGCCGCAACCAGATGCCGTGGGTGGCGCAGTCGGTGCTGCTCGGCGGGCACGTCCGGGTCGGCCTGGAGGACAACCTGTACCTGGGCAAGGGCGTCAAGGCCACCAACGGCCAGCTGGTCGAGCGCGCGGTCGGCATCGTGGAGGACCTCGGCGGCACCATCGCCAGCCCCGACCGCGCCCGTGAGCTGCTGCACCTGAAGGCGGCCGCGCATGTCTGAGCCGACCTACGAGGTGACCGCCGTACGGACCGTCGCCTGCATCGGCGCCGGCGTGATCGGCGGCGGCTGGGTGGCGCACTTCCTGGCCAGGGGTTACCAGGTACGCGCCTGGGACCCGGCGCCGGACGCCGCCGAGAAGCTGGCCCGGCTGGTCGCGGGCGCCTGGCCGGCGCTCACCGAGCTGGGCCTCGCCGACGGCGCCGACCAGGCCAACCTGACCGTGCTGCCCACGTTGGCCGAGGCGGTCACCGGGGCCGGTTTCGTGCAGGAGAGCGCCCCGGAGGACCTCGGCCTGAAGCGGAAACTGCTCGCCGAGATCGACGCGGCCACCCCGGCCGGCGTGGTCATCGCGTCGTCCACCTCGGGCTACTCGATGTCGGAGATGCAGGTCGACGCGGCGGGTGCGGAGCGCCTCGTCGTGGGCCACCCGTTCAACCCGCCGTACCTGATCCCGCTGGTCGAGGTCGTGGGCGGCCAGCTCACCGAGGCGTGGGCCGTCAGCTGGGCGGCCGAGTTCTACCGGCACGTCGGCAAGTCCGTGATCACCATGGACAACGAGCTGCCCGGCTTCATCGCCAACCGGCTGCAGGAGGCGCTCTGGCGGGAGGCCCTGCACATGGTGGCCAACGGCGAGGCCACCGTCGAGCAGATCGACACCGCGATCACCGACGGCCCCGGGCTGCGCTGGCCGGCCCAGGGACCGATGCTGACCTTCCACCTGGCGGGCGGCGAGGGCGGCATGGCCCACATGCTGGACCACTTCGGGCCGTCCCTGAAGTCGCCGTGGACCCGCCTCGAGGCGCCCGAGCTGACGCCGAAGCTGCGCGACGCCGTGGTGGACGGCTGCGACGCCGAGGCCGCCGGCCGCTCGATCGCCGAGCTGGTCGCCGAGCGGGACCGGTCGATCATCGCCGTGCAGCGCGCGGTGCGCCAGGCCCGCAATGGCTGAGCCGCCTTCTGAGCTGACGTACACCGACACGGTCCGGCCGGAGTGGATCGACTACAACGGGCACCTCAGCGAGCCGTTCTACGTGCTGGTGTTCGGGTACGCCACGACGAACCTGATGGAGGTCACCGGGCTCGGCGACGCCTACCGGGCCGCCACCGGTGCCTCGCTCTACACCGTCGAGGCGCACGTGCGGTACCTGCGCGAGGTCGGCCCTGAGGCGAAGCTGCTGGTCAACACCTCGGTGCTGGCGGTGGGCGCGAAGAAGCTGCGGCTCTGCCACGAGATGTGGGTTGACGACACGCTGGTCGCCACCGAGGAGCTGCTCACGTTGCACGTCACCGAAGGGCGGACCAGTCCGTTCCCGGAGTCGGTCGCGGCCCGGCTCGGCGAGTACCTCCGCCCGGCTCCGGACTACGCCGGCCGGGCCATCGGCTGACGTCGGTCCGGCCCGGCCGCAACTCAGGGGGTACGTGGTTTCGGGGTGGCTGCCGTCCGTGCTCCGCCGGGAGCCTTCGGCATCCCGACGGCTCGAATAACTCGGTCACCTTCATGCGGCTGGGCGCGTTGTAGGGAAGCTTTGGACGGGACCACAGCCAGTCACGTTGTGGGTGACTTGCGCGTCTGTGCTTGAGTGGGGGACCTACTGTCGGGTACGTCCGGCGGGGTTCCCAAAAAAATCATGAATCTTTTTCTTTGGGCGGCGGTATCTGGCTCGGAACTGTCGGGCCTGCCTGGGATGATTTGTCTTGTGTCGGAGTGTTCTGTTGATGCCTCGCGGGCGGTCATGGATTCCATGGCTGCGCTGCGTGCACTCGAGCGCTTCGGTGATGTGGATTGTCGTTTTGATGGGTTGAAGGCTCGCCGGATGATTCGGCGGCAGTGCGACTATGACTCCTTAGAGTTGGTTGCCGGGTTGGATCAGGATGGCGAGTTCGCTGATCGTGGTGTGCGGGCGTCGGACGCGGTGTGTGATCTGCTCGGGCTGAGTCGTCGGGACGCGCGGCGGTTGGTTGCGGTCGCGTCGGGTGTGTTCCCGACGCGGACGTTGTTGGGTGAGGTGTTGGAGCCTCGGTTGCCGGCGACGGGGATGGCGCTGGGTTCGTTGGAGATCGACCTCGCGCACGCCGAGGTGATCGAGTCGGCGCTCGCCACCGATGCCGCCGGGCGGATCAGCGCGGAGCAGTGGGTGGCGGCGGAAGTACTGTTCGCGGACTGGGCGCGGCAGTGCACCCCGGAGCTGTTGGTTCGTTATGCCCGCGAGCACATCGAGATGCTGGACCAGGACGGGGCGCCTCCTGACGAGGACGAACCGCAGGTCAACGAGCTGTACCTGAGCAAGTCCCGCTACGGGGTGGGTGGGCGGATCAAGGGCCGGTTGGACGCTCCGACGTTCGAGGTAGTGGCCCGGGCGATCACGGCACTCCTGAAACCGGCCGGCGACGAGGACAAATCCCTCGGTCAACGTCAGGCTGATGCGTTGGGCGAGATCTGCGCGCACGCCCTGGACGAGGGCCGGTTGCCGGCACAAGGCGGTGAGCGCCCGCATGTGTCGATCACGATGGGTTTGGCGGCGCTGCGGGCTGGGGTGCGCGGGACGAATCTGGATTTCGGCGGACGCATCGGGCCGCGTGAGGTGCGGCGGTTGTGCTGCGATGCCCAGGTCACGCCGATCGTGCTGGGCGGGAACAGTGAGCCGTTGGATGTGGGCCGGGAGAAACGGTGTGCGACGTTGCCGCAGCGGCGGGCGGTCGCGGTCCGGGACGGTGGTTGTGCGCATCCGGGGTGTGATCGGTCGGCGAGTTGGTCGGAGGTGCATCATGTGGTGCATTGGGTCGATGGTGGTGAGACAAATCTGGACAATTTGGTGATGTTGTGTTGGACGCATCACCGGATGGTGCACCGGTCGGAATGGGTTATCCGAATACGTGATGGGTCCGCCGAATTCATCCCGCCAAAGTGGGTCGACTACACCCAAACACCCCGCCGAAAACTGCGCACACTTGCCTTAGCCGACTGCCACACCTAGCCGAGTAAGTCCGACCTCGATCAGTCGTCGGCGGTCAGCGAGCGGGCGGGGTCAGCCGGTCTTGATCTTGGCGCGCTCGACGATCGCGGCCAGGGCCAGCCCGGCCGGCAGGGTGCCGAACGAGTGGCCGTGCCGCTCGTCCAGCCGGGAGGCGCAGAAGGCGTCCGCCACGGCCGGCGGGCTGTGCCGGACCAGCAGCGCGCCCTGCAGCGCCAGCGCGAGGCGCTCGGCCAGCTGCCGGGCCCGGGTCTCCAGCTCGGCGCGCTCGGCCGGGTCGGCGCTCCCGGCCAGCTTGGCGCCGTCGGCCAGCTCGGCCCGCAGCCGGCCGACGTAGGCGTCCAGCCGGCGGTCGGCGCCTCGGGCCTGGTCGAGCTCGGCGAGCAGGATGTCCACGGTCTCGGGCTCGCGGCGCAGCACCCTCGGCACGTCGAGCGCGGCCACGTTGCCGGAGCCTTCCCAGACCGAGTTCAGCGGGGCCTCGCGGTAGAGCCGGGGCAGCCCGGACTCCTCCACATAGCCGTTGCCGCCGAGGCACTCCAGCGCCTCCGCCACGTGCATCGGCGTCCGCTTGCACACCCAGAACTTGCCCGCCGCGACCCCGATCCGCAGCAGCGCCGCCTCCCGCTCGTCGCCGGCCACGGCCCGGTCCTGGGCGGCGGCCAGGCGCAGTGACAGGGCCAGCGCGGCCTCGCTCTCCACCGCCAGGTCGGCCAGCACGTTGCGCATCAGCGGCTGGTCGACCAGGTTGGCGCCGAACGCTGCGCGGTGGGTGGCGTGGTGCAGGGCCTGGGTCAGCCCGGCGCGCATGGCGGCCGCGCTGCTGTTGGTCAGCACCAGCCTGGTCACCGCGACCATGGCCATCATCGTGGCGATACCGTGCCCCAGCTCGCCGATCGGCCAGCCGACCGCGTTGTCGTACTCGATCTCGGCGGAGGCGTTGGACCGGTTGCCCAGCTTGCTCTTCAGCCGCATCAGCCGGATCGGGTTGCGGGCGCCGTCGGGCAGGATCCGGGGCAGCAGGAAGCAGCTCGGCCCGTCCGGTGACTGCGCGAGCACCAGGAAGATGTCGTTCATCGGCGCCGAGGTGAACCACTTGTGCCCGGTGACCAGGTAGCTGCCGTCGCCGGCCGGCACCGCGCGGGTGGTCACCTTGCGCAGGTCGGAGCCGCCCTGCTTCTCGGTCAGCGACATGCCGGCGAGGATGCCCCGCTTGCCGAGTGCTGGCACCTCGGCCGGGTCGTACTCGGTGGAGCCCAGCAGCGGCTCGTACCGGGCGGCCAGCTCGGGCTCCTTGCGCAGCAGCGGCACCACGGAGTAGCCCATGTCGATCGGGCAGGTGTGGCCGGCCTCCAGCTGCGTCACGAGGTAGTGCTTGGCCGCCCGCACCACGTGGCCGCCCGGGCGCTCGGTCCGCCATGGCTCGCCGGTCAGCCCGGCCCCGATGGACAGCCGCATCAGCTCGTGCCAGGCCGGGTGGAACTCCACCCGATCGACGCGGTGGCCGTAGCGGTCGTGGGTGTGCAGGGTCGGCGGGTTGTCGTTCGCCTGCCGCGCCCAGTCCTGGACGTGCGCCTGGCCGAGGGTCTCGCCGAGCTCACGCACCGCGCCCTCCGCCCAGCCGGCCCCCTCCCGGTGCAGGCCTTCCAGCAGGGGCTGGTCGTCGGCGGGGTTGTGGCCGACCAGCTCGGGCACCTGGTTGCGCACCTCGTGGGTGGCGGTCATCCGCGCTCCTTGGTTGTCCTCGTTCATATGAGGGGTTGCTGGGCCAGCAGCAGCCGCGCGACCTGCGTCCACTGCTCGACCAACGGCTCGGAGTCCCGGTCGCCCCGGTACAGCAGGCCGGTGATCGACAGCCCGCGCACCAGCTGCACGGACAGCTCGACCAGCAGCTGGTAGTTCGGTGCCCGGCTGACCTCCCAGCCGAAGATCTCGTCGACCATCTCGTAGAGGTCCTTGCGCACCGCCCGCTCCGCCACCCGGAGTGCGGCGTGCAGATCCTCGTCCGCCCGGGAGGCACCCCAGAGCTCCAGCTCCGCCCCGAACGTGGGCCGCGTGCTGGCCCGGCGCATCACCCAAATACCGCGGCCAACCGCGTCCAGCTCGGGCGGCGCGGCGGCCAGCTCCTGCCGCATGGCCTCGAGGTTCAGCTCGACCAGCCGGTACACGGCGGCGGCGAAGAGCTGCTCGCGGGTCGGGAAGTGGTGCAGCAGGGCACCCCGGCTGACCCCGGCGTGGCGCTGCACCTCGACCGTCGACGTCGCCGCGAAACCCTTCGCCACCAGGCACTCGACGGCGGCCTCGACGATCCGGCTGGCGGTGGCCACCCGCTGCTCGTCGCGTCGGGTCACCGTGTCTCCCTTCGCGGTTCTTACGGACAGAGCGTTGACCGTCAGAGCTGACTGTGAATATAACGTGGTCCGCCAGTCGGAGGTCAAGAATGCTGAGGTCCTCGCCCGCACCCTCCCCGCGCTGCTGCACACCGGCGACACCCGCTAACGCGCCCCCGCCGCTCAGTGGGCTGGTCGGTGGCCGATCTCGGCGGACATCGCCTTGGTGGTCTCCAGCAGCTGGGCGGCCACCTCGCGCAGCACCTCGGGGGTGGCGTACCGGGCAGGCAGCGCGACCGCGACGGCCAGCGGCAGCGACTCCCCCGTGGTGAACACCGGCGCGGCGACCGAGGAGACCCCCGGAATGACCGCGTCGTAGGTGATCGCCACCCCGTCCCGGCGCACCTCGGCCTTGATCCGTTCGATCTCCTCGTCGGAGAGGCGCGTCGGGTCGACCGTGGGGTGCTGGGCCCGGATCACCGGCTCGGTCAGGGTGGCGGGCAGGTAAGCCAGGTAGACCCGGCCGAGCGAGGACGCCAGGATCGGCATCGTGGCGCCGACCCGGACGGTGATCGGCAGCGGGTAGGCACCGTAGTCCCAGCGCACGATCACCGGGCCGTGGTCGCCCCAGACCGCGAGGTTGACCGCGTGCCGGGTGAGGTCGCGCAGCGCGGGCAGGTACTCCGAGGCGAGCCCCACCTCGTCCATCCGGCGCAGCGCCTCGGCGCCGAGGCGACGCAGCGACGGCCCGAAGTCGTACGCCCCGGAGCTGCGTGTCTGGGAGACCAGGCCGACCCGCCCGAGGCTGACCAGGTACCGGTGCACCTTGCTCGGCGCCATCCCGGACAGCGCCGCGATCTGGGTCAGGCTGAGCGGCCCGGCGGACTGCTCCAGCGCCAGCAGCACGGTCATCGCGAGCTCGACGGACTGGATGCCCTGCCGGGCCGGGGCAGCGCTCCGGTCCGCACCCGGCTCATCGAGCTCGCCGCCATCGACCTGCTCCGACATCAACGGAATCATACGGACGGTCAGCTGGCGGGCGAGTTGGCCGGCGGGGCATCGACCGGCAGCCGCCCCCGGTAGGCGAGTACCGCCGGCACCGCGGCGGCGGCCAGCGCGCCGATCAGGCCGGGCACGGCAAACAGGTAGAAGTTCCACTGCACGCCCAGCCGGGAGGACAGGATCCAGCCGCCCATCGACGGGCCGAGGATCGCGCCGAGGCGGCCGACCGACAGCGCCCAGCCGATGCCGGCGCCGCGCAGCTGCTCCGGGTACCGGGTCACGATGAACGCGTTCGTGAGCACCTGCGAGCCGATGAAACCGAGCCCGCTGACGAACATCAGCAGGAACAGCGCGACCAGCGGCGGGCGGAGGCTCATCCCGAGCAGGCTGGCCGAGCCGACCAGGAACGCCACCACGACGACCGGCTTGATGCCGATGCCGTCCGCGATCCGCCCGCCAGCGACCATGCCCGCGCCGGCGCCCACCCACATCACCGCGGTCTGCAGCAGCGCCGAGCCGATCGAGTAGCCGCTGGCCTGCATGATCGTCGGCAGCCAGGTGCCGACGGCGAACACCAGCAGCAGCCCGCAGAACGAGGCCACCCAGAACAGCAGGGTCGCCGCCCGGACGCCCCGGGACAGCAGCGGCGCCAGACCGAGCAGCCCCCCGCCGTGGCCCGACCGCCGCAGGTGCACAGGGCTCTCGGTCAGGATCCGGGCGGCCACGGGCAGCAGCAGTATCGCGGGCAACCCGCCGAGCACGTAGATCCACCGCCAGGAGGCACCGGGCAACAGCGCGGCGCCGATCAGCGGGGCGAGCAGCGCGCCGGTGGCGTAACCGGCCATCATCAGGCCGACGTTGCGGCTGCGCCGCCCCTCGCCGGACAGGTCGGCGACATAGCCGGTCAGCGTCGGCAGCACCACGCCGAGCCCGATGCCGACCACCAGCCGGGCCGCCCCGAACAGCAGGAACGACGGCGCGAGCGCGCAGACCAGCATGCCGAGCGAGAACGCGGCGGCGCCGATCAGCAGCAGCCGCCTCGGCCCGAGCCGGTTGGTCAACGCGCCCGAGCACCCCGCGCCGACCAGCATGCCGACCGCGACCAGCGAGCCGACCGTGCCGGCCGTGGCCCGGCTGACCGTCATCGCCGGGTCGGCCAGCAGGGACGGCACGGTGGCGCCGTAGCTGGACAGGTCGTAGCCCTCCAGGGCCGCGAAGCTGGCGGCCACCGTGAGCAGCACACGTTCGGACAGCGCCGGTCGGGCGCCGGATCGGCTGGGGGTCGGCATGACGGCTCCTGCTTCGTTGCGGGCGGGCTGGCGAACGTCTCGGATCGGGCGATCAGCGCAGGTTGGACGGTCAGAGCGGGGCCGGAACGGGGTCAAGCGCGCCGGTCAGCTCGGCGGCGAGGGCCCGGGCACCGGCGGCGTCGCGGGCGGTGCCGTACACGTAGAAGTCGGGCCGAACCGGCCGGAACCCCACCCCGACCACCGCGTCGAGCAGCCCGCGCCGGGTGCCGTCGTCGACCACGCCCTGCACGGACAGCTCGCGCTCGGCGAAGTCGTGTTCGAGCAGCAGCTCGCCGGCGCCGTTGCGCCACTCGTAGGTGCGCTGCACGTGGAGCCCGGGCAGTAGCCGCTCGGCGATGCCGAGGCCGGCGAAGGTGCGCATGGTCTCGTCGTCGAAGATCGCGGCGCGGGGCAGGCCGTACAGCCCGGCGTAGCGCTCCAGCACCCGCACCCGGTGCCCGGCCCTGGCCAGCAGCCCCGCGGTGACCATGCCCACCGGGCCGTACCCCACGATCGCGACGTCGGCGTCCATGACCACCCGACTCCCTCCGCGCGGTGGCTCGGGCCAGCTCTCAGCGCGGCCGCGGGGTCCACCTTGACAGGGAGGAACCATAAATTTCATTATTGGTGAAGTCAATGCACAGTCATGAATGATCAGGACTGTGCACGATCAGAGTTGAGCAGGGACCGAGCCGGACCGCTGCAAGGGAGCCTCGGGATGCGCAAGATCGGCCTGGAAGAGCACTTCGTGACCGACGAGCTGGCCCGGTATGGGGCGAGCACGTCGACCGTCGCCCAGCCGGAACTGTGGCGCGAGGCGTCCCGGCGGCTGGCCGACCTGGTCGAGGAGCGGCTGCCGGGGATGGACGCGGCGGGGCTGGACATGGCGGTCCTGTCGCTCAACTCGCCGGGCATCCAGGCCGAGCCGGACGCGGCGCGGGCGGTGGCCAGCGCGGCCACCGTGAACGACTTCCTGGCCGGCCTGGTCAGTGCGCACCCGACGCGGTTCGCCGGCTTCGCCGCACTGCCGCTGCAGGACCCCGAGGCGGCGGCCAAGGAGCTGGAGCGCGCGGTCAGCCAGCTCGGCCTGCGCGGCGCGCTGGTCAACGCGCACACCCAGGGCCGGTACCTGGACGACCCCGCGCTGCGGGTGGTCTGGGAGCAGGCGGAGGGCCTCGGCGTGCCGCTGTACCTGCACCCGGCCAACGGCGCCGACACGCCACACGTGCTGTCCGGGCACCCGGAGCTGATCGGCCCGATGTGGAGCTGGGGCACCGACACCGCCAGCCACGCACTGCGGCTGATCTTCGGCGGGGTGTTCGACGACTTCCCGGAGGCCACGCTGCTGCTCGGGCACATGGGCGAGGGCCTGCCGTACGCGCTGTGGCGGCTGGACTCCCGCTGGGGCTTCCACAACCACCACGGCATCGAGCTGGCCAGGGGAAACCCGTCGGAGTACCTGCGGCACAACGTCTACATCACCACCAGCGGCGTGTGCTCGGCGGCGCCGCTGCTGTGCGCCCTGCTCGCCCTGGGCGCCGAGCACATCCTGTTCGCCACCGACTACCCGTTCGAGGACATGGCCACCGCGACGGAGTTCCTGGCCAACGCGCCGATCAGCGAGGCGGACCGGGCCCGGATCAGCCACCGCAACGCCGAGGAGCTGCTCGGCATCGCCCCCTGACCCCTGTGAGTGGTATTGGTCGCTATCGCGACCAATACCACTCACAGGGGTCAGCCCGGCACCGGTACGGCGTCCCGTACCGGTACGCGCCGCCGAACCTCGGTGACCAGCACCGCGGCCAGGTACTCCGCCGTGGCCACGGCCATGATCGTGAAGCTCGGCGGCAGCGTCGGCACGGCGAAGGCCAGCCCGAGGCCGAGCCACATGGCGGCCACCGCGAGCACCGGCGACAGGGCCAGCGCGCGCCACGGCCGGTCGGTGAGCCGCTGTGCGGCGGCCGCCGGCGCGGCGAGCAGCCCGGCCAGCAGCAGCGCGCCGACGGCCTGGCTGGCCTCGCCGGCGGTCGCCCCGACCACGGCCAGGAACAGGGGGCCGAGCAGCCGGACCGGCACGCCCCGGGCGGCGGCCACCGCCGGATCCAGGCTGGCGAACAGCAGCGGCCGCGCGATCACCAGCAGCACCGCGATCAGCGCCACCGCGACGACCGCCGCCGTGACCGCCGCGCCGAGGCCGATCCCGAAGATCGAACCGAACAGCACCGCCACATTCGCCGACGAGTTCCCGGTCGCCCGGTAGGTCGTGTAGAGCGCGAGGAAGAACACGCCGAGACCGAGCACCCAGGCCATCGCGTTGCCGATCACGACGTCGTCCGAGGCGGCCCGCCCGCCGAGCAGCCCGATCCCGACGCCGACCCCGATCGTCGCGGCGAACAGCCCGAGCCGCAGGTCGACGCCGGCGGCCAGCGCGGCCAACGCCCCGGTGTAGGCCACGTGGGAGAGCATGTCGCCGGCGAACACCTGGCCGCGCAGCACCACGAAGTAGCCGACCAGCCCGGACAGCGCGGCGATCGCGGTGCCGGCCAGCAGTGCGTGCTGCACGAACGGGTGTGCCAGCAGGTCGACGAACCAACCGCCGACCGCCGGGGCCGCCCCCAGCACCAGCACGGGTCCGGTCACGTCGGACTGCCGGCGAGCACCCGGGCGCCGGGCCGGCGGCTGGCCCGGTCGGCGGCGGCGCGGTACCCGGTGGCCAGCAGGAACGCCCCGAAGCCGAACGTGGTGACCCAGAACCCGATGGGGAACGGCGAGAAGAACGCGACGGCTTCGCCGAGCCAGGTGACCAGCACGGCGAGCCCGACCGAGACCGCGATGCCGGCCACCGGGCGGGCGGTCAACCGGGCCGCGGCGGCGGCGGGCGCGACCAGTAGCGCGAACACCAGCAGGCTGCCGGTGATCTGGCTGGTGCCCGCGGTGGTCAGCCCGAGCAGCACCAGGAAGGCCACCCCGACGCCGCGCACCGGCACGCCGCTGGCCCGCGCCACCTCGGGGTCGACGGAGGCGAACAGCAGCGGCCGGCCCAGCGCGACGAGCGCGACCAGGCAGCCGACACCGGCGACCAGCAGCACCAGGATCTGGTCGTCGGTGATCCCGGTGATCGTGCCGAACAGCAGGTTGTTCAGGCCGCTGAGGAACCCCCGGTACAGGCTGACGAAGAGGAACCCGCAGGCCAGCGCGAAGGCCTGCACCACGCCGATGCCGGCGGACTCCTCGCCGTAGCCGCCCAGCCCACCAGGCCCGCCGCCGGCCCGACCCACCCCGGGGATCGCCGCGATCACCAGCGCGCCCGCCACGCAGAACCCGAAGTAGCCGAACCCGGTGGCCAGGCCCAGCCAGGTCGCCCCCGCCGCGCCGGGAAAGCCGATCACCGCCAGGGTGTGCCCGGCGAAGCTCTGCCGGCGCAGCACCATCAGGTAGCCGATCGCGCCGGCCACCACCGCGACGATCGTGCCGGCCCGCACCGCGTTCAGCATGAAGTGGTAGCTGAGCATGATCCGCACGTCGTCCACGAGGTGCCAGCTCAGCCCACCGTCGGTACCCATCGGCCGGCGCTCTCAGGCCGACGCGCGCCGGTGGTCCGGCGGCACGTCGTGCTGGCCGACCACCACCAGCCGGCCGTTGCGGTCGGTGAGCACGTCGATCGGCGTGCCGTAGAGCATCGTCAGCGTCTCGGCCGTGATCACCTGCTCCGGCGTCCCCAGCACCGCCCCGCCGTGGGCCAGGTACACCACCTGGTCCAGGTAGGACAGGATCGGGTTGACGTCGTGCGCCACCAACAGCACGGCGACGCCCTCGGAGCGGCACACCGACTGGACCAGCGCACTGATCGAGGCCTGGCTCGTCACGTCGAGGCTGTCCAGCGGTTCGTCCAGCAGCAGCAGCTCCGGCCGCCGCACCAGCGCCTGGGCGATCAGCAACCGCTGCTGCTCACCGCCGGAGCACTGCCCGATCGGCCGGTCCGCGTACCGCTCTGCGCCGACCAGCGCGATCACCTCGCGGACCCGGTCCCTGGCCGCCCGCGACCGCGCGGTCCGCCCGGGCAGTGGTACGCCCCAGCGGTGCCCGTCCCACCCCAGCCGCACGATGTCGGTACCGCGCACCCGCACGCCGGGGTCGAACGCCCGGCGCTGCGGCAGGTAGCCGACCGCCGAGTTGCGCTCGCCCGGCCGCGCCCCGAGCACCTCGACCCGCCCCTCGACGATCGGGATCAGCCCGAGCACCGCCTTGAGCAGCGTCGACTTGCCGACGCCGTTGGGGCCGAGCACCGCGACGAACTCGCCGGCGGAGAACCGCAGGCTCACCTCCGACCAGACCCGCCGCCCCCCGACCGCCGCCGCCGCGCGGTGCAGCGACACCACGGCGCCAGACCCGGCCGCCGCACCGGCCGGGCACAGCCCCGCGTCCGGCGCGCGCAGTACCGGCCGCTCGGTCACTTGCCGGTGCCCTGGTGCAGCGCGTCCTCGAGCTGGCGCAGCTGGGCGGACTGCCAGTCCTGGAAGGTGGCGCCGGCCGGCGAGAGCGTCTCGGTGACCGTGGACACCGGGATACCGGCCTGCTTCGCCGCGTCGACCTGGGCGGACACGTCCGGGGTCGAGTTCTGGCTGTTGAACACGTACGCCTTGAGCTGCTTGCCGGTGAGCTGGGCGTCGATGGTGGCCTTGTCCGCCGCCGACGGGTCGGTGCCCTCGCTGATGTCGGAGAGGAAGCTCGGCGGGGTGACCAGGTTCAGCCCGAGCGCGTCGGACAGCGGCGCGAAGATGCTCTCGCTGGCGCCGACCGGGGTGCCCGCGTACTTCGTCCTGATGTCGTTGATCAGCTGGTGGTACTGGGCCAGCCCGGTGGTTTCGAACTCCTGGTGCCGCTGGTCGAAGTAGCCCGCGTCGGCCGGGTCGAGCTGCTTGAGGGCCGAGGTGATTGCGTCGGCAACCTTGTCCACGTTCGCCGGTGAGTACCACTGGTGCGGGTTGCCGCCCCCGGCGATGCCGACCAGTTGACCGACGTCGAGCACCACCCGCTTCGGATCCGGGTTCGCGGCGACCGACTGCGCCGCCCACGGGTCGTAGCCGATCCCGTTCGCCACGAACAGCGCCGCGCCGGCGACCGTGCGGCCGTCCGCCGGGGTCGGCTCATAGTCGTGCGGGTCGGTGTCCGGGTTGGTGATGATCGAGGTCTCGTGCACGTGACTGCCGCCGAGCTGACTCAGGATCGAGCCCCACGCGTTGATGCTCGCGGCCACCTGGACGATCGAGCCGGCGGGCGGCTGCGCCGACGACGGGCCGGCCTGCGGGGCCGGGGGTGTGGTGGCGCATGCGCTGACCCCCAGTCCGACGGCCAGCGTGAGACTGGCGACAACAGGGCTAAAGCGGATCATGACGACGCTCCGGTACGGCCGGGGAAGGGGGCTGGGTCGGCGGCCTCGGCGTACCGTACAAGCAAATGAAAACGATTATCAATACTAAGAGACTCTCAGAGCCCGTGGCGTTCAATCAACAAACGGGCCAGCGACGAGTTCACGTGTTGCACATGCCCCGTAACGCATTTGTGACAAAGAGTGACCGATCGATTATTGACAGTGCGTCTTCTATCCTAGATATTTGTTTCCGATAGTAGATCGACCTAGAGCTAGGGGGTCACGCCGCCGCCCGGGGAAACTCGGCGCGGCCGCGTGAAGTTGGGCTCGACACCTCCGCAAGTCCCACTCCGCCCGAAGGGTCACTTTCGTGAAGCTTCCTGTCGCGCTCGCCATTGTCGTGGGCGTCATCGGTGCCATCCTCACCTACCTGTACGTCGGCCCACTCGGCGGTTTGGGACTTTTCATCCCAGCCACCTTTGTCGGCGCCGCCTGCTTCTTCGCGGCCGGCGGTGACGTGGCGGGGCTCAAGAAGTCCCTGGCAGCGAACGTCTGGGGAGTCATCTGGGGCACGATCGCACTGATCGGCGTCGGCCTGGTGAGCGGCCCGATCATGGTGGGGATCGTCGTGGGCGCAGCCACCGGGCTCCTGATCCTCGGCGCACTCATCCCACTGTTCGACTTCATTCCCGGCGGCGTAATCGCCTTTGCGACGACAGCCGGATTCGGCTTGCTCACCAAGGCGTCGGGTACCGATTTCTCGCTGCCGACCGGACCGTTCACCGTGATGCTCGTTTCGTTCATCATCGGTGGCCTCTACGGCTATGTCGCCGCCATTCTCGTGGGCAAGCTGGTCGGCTCCGCCCCGGCCCAGAGCGAGGCCAAGGCAGCCTAGGCCGGGCCAACGACCCGTCGAACACCTGCGAGTGGCGAGTTGGGCCATAGCCCAACTCGCCACTCACAGGTGGTGCTGGGTCAGGCTGAGACTTGGGTGGCGGCGGTGCGGCGGCCGGCGAGCAGGTGGTCGACACTGAACCGGCCGGCGCCGACGGCAGTGAGCAGCAGCGCGCCGACGCCGATCATGCCGACCAGCTCCCAGCCGCCGTTCTGCGCGAACACCGTGTGCAGCGCGCCGGAGAAGATCGCGGCGCCGATCATGTCCAGCACCACGAGCACCGAGACGACCGTGGTCAGCGCGCCGAGGATCAGCAGCGTGCCACCGACCAGCTCGACGAACGAGGCGTAGGCGGCCGACACCGGCGGGAGCGGCACGCCCATCTTGACCATCGCCTGGGTCGTGCCGGCGAAGCCGTAGGTGAAGACCTTCTGTGAGCCGTGCGCGACGAGCACCACGCCGAGCAGGATCCGGCCGACGGCGAGCGCGGCGTCCCGGGCAGGGCCGGCAAGGGGGCGAAGCAGCATGATGGTGACCTCCAGGTCGATGGACCGGGTGCGGGCCACAGTGGCCCGCCCCGGGTACGTCAGCCGAGCTGGATGGACCGCTTGGCCAGGCCGAGCCAGAAGCCGTCGATGACGCTGCGCTGGCTGTCCAACTCGTCGGCGGCGGCGCCGAGGGTGACAAAGAGCGGGGCGAAGTGCTCCGTGCGCGGGTGCGCCAGCTGGCCGGCCGGCGCCTTGTGTGCGAAGTCGAGCAGTGCGTCCAGGTCGTGCGCGGCCAGCGCACGCCGACCCCAGTCGTCGAACTCCGACATTACCGAGCTGACGTTGCCGTCCTGGGTCATCGCGCGCAGGTTGTGCGTGAAGAAGCCGCTGCCGACGATGAGCACGCCCTCGTCGCGCAGCGGAGCCAGCCGGCGGCCGTAGTCGAGCAGCCGCGCCGGGTCGAGCGTCGGCATGGACAGCTGCAGCACCGGGATGTCGGCGTCCGGGAACATCTCCACCAGTGGCACGTAGGCGCCGTGGTCCAGGCCCCGATCGGCGACCCGCTGGACGGACTCGCCGGGCCCGGTCAGCAGCTTGCGGACCGACTCGGCCAGCTCAGGAGCCCCCGGCGCGGGGTATTTCACCTGGTAGTAGTGCTGCGGAAAGCCCCAGAAGTCGTAGACCAGCGGCACGGTCTCGGTGGCGCCGACCGCGATCGGCGCCTCCTCCCAGTGCGCCGAGACCATCAGGATCGACTTCGGCCTCGGCAGCTCGGCCGACCAGGCGGCGAGCTGGCCCGGCCAGATCGGGTCGTCGGCCAGCGGGGGCGCGCCGTGCGACAGGTAGAGCGACGGCATCCGCTCGGTGTCGG
>Ga0137415_10002406_pt1 | contig 18660 bp, 15 predicted proteins | sample CZODoug3_1_1_16f_FD_183082 | JGI IMG/M metagenome (GOLD analysis project Ga0137415, IMG submission 183082) | Vadose zone soil fungal communities from Angelo Coast Range Reserve, California, USA - CZODoug3_1_1_16fungal (Hybrid Assembly) | ecosystem: Environmental > Terrestrial > Soil > Vadose...
CAACTCTGAGATCCCTTTAGAAGCGCAAGACAACGCCCGCGGAAAAGCGCGGCTGGTTCTGCGTCGTGGAGTTGAAATGGGTAAGAAGGTAGTCGATCTCGATGGGACGCAAAGAGAGCAGAGGCAACAGCTTCAGGTCCAGGCCGGCGCCGAGCGTGGCGGCGAAGCCGTTTTGCGTGGTGGGGGCTGTGAATACCGGCGTGGAGCTCGAGCCGACGGATTCATGCGCCCCGCCGACTAGAACATGCGCGAAGGGAGAGATCGGTCCGGGGAAGCGAAGCTGCGGCCCGACTAGATACGTTTTCAAGTGCGTGTTAGATCCCTGGTGCGTGCCGGAGGTGTCGCTGTACTCGGCGGCGAAAGCAAGCGGACCAAGAACCTTCATTGCGGCGGAGACTTCCCAACCGTTGAGGTTGAGATGCTGGGTGTTCGCGGCAGTGGGGCAGCCTTGGAAGGGGCAGAGCGCAGCCGTTTGCAGAAATCTGACTGGAGCATGCGTAAAGGAATAGCCGCCGTAGAGCTCGATTTTCTGGGCGTGTGAAGGCGTAGCGAATAAGAATATGGCGAAAACGAGAGTGAAGATTGACGCGAGAATGCGCAATGGACGTCCCCTTTTTTAGTTTTTAAAATGCTGGCTAGGTTCGAGGTTGGATGCGCGGATTTTCCTTGGCAGTTGTATCCGATGCGAGCGATGTGCCCTATTCGTAACGAAGCGCCATGATGGGATCGGATAGAAACAGGCGATTGTCCTTTACTACTTACGGCGATATTTTTTCCAGTCTCGTTCAGTGGCTTTGGCCATTTCTTTCGCGGAGTTGCGGAGCCAGCCGGATTTTCTGCCCTGGAGATCACGGACGATTTTTCTTCGCTGGCGCTTGGTGCCGAGGTGAACATTCGCGGCTTCCGCGCCCATGGCGTTGAGCAAGGTCATTTCGTCGCGTTTTTTGGGAAGATCCTCGATTTCGATGGGATTTGCGTCGGGAGACAGTCGGCGAATCAGCCAGCCGCCGACCATTTTCTGATAGGGGTCGTGTGAACGCACCGCGGATTTGATCGCGGTTTCGTAGTAGGTCTGGCAGTGATCGACGGTGCCATTGAGCCACGCGCATGAGGATGGAATAGTGGCTTTCGCTTCGCGCGCGATCCAAGCGCCGCACCACTGCGCAATGGCCACGAAGCGCTGTTGTCCGAGGCTGCCGTGACCGGCTTCTCTACGGACCACTTTGTACGGAAGCTTTTTCGCGGGCAACGTTTTCTCGATGGCGCGCTTGGCGGTGGACGGAAATCCGTGAGCCACACCCGGCCGCCCGTTCAATTTTTGCCAGAAGTCCTCTGGCGGCTCGATCGCATCGATGCCGAGTTTTTCCAACGTTTGCTGCTGCTCGGCAAGAACAAAGGGACGGCCGCCGGTGCGAAGAGCCTCGCGGTAGCCTTCCAGGATGGCGTCGCAGCCCTGTTTGAATTTCACGGTAAGACTTTTGGCGTCGACAACTATTTTCACGCTGGCTGCGAGACGCACCAGATCGTTCGTGTACGGCAAAGGATAGGATTCATCGAAGTCATCCACTCCCCAGCACATGCGGCCTTCCGCATCGCGCCAGGTGCCGTAGCTGCCCACGTGAAGGTCCCCAACGGCCAACACTTTCGGAGCCTGTCGCAGATCGCGGCATAGTTCCGGCCAGAGCTGCGTCCAGCGGTAGAAGGTGCTGCGAAAGAAAAAAAATGGGTCTTCGCGCATTTGCTGGTGCTTGTAGCGCAAATCGTCTTCGATCACGTGGGTGCAGCGGCGCATCCAATTTTCGTAGCTTCTTGTCGCTTCGATGATGTTCATGTGCGTTTTCGCGCCCGGGTCGAACCCATTGTCTTGAGCGGGAAACACCGCGCTGCTCCATCGGAAAATTCCCGTAGCAGGGCGTGGAGCGAAGCTGTAGGTACGAAGTTGCTGTGGGCACGAAGTTAGGGATCAGATTCCTTAAAAGGAGGTGACCGCGCAAAAGACAGCTTACCTTCGCATGCCTATTCATACCGCAAGGCGACAATAGGATCGACGCGCGTGGCGCGGCGCGCAGGGATATAGCACGCCGCGAGGGCCACAATGGCGAACAGCATGGCTACCCCGGCGAAATTCAGAGGGTCCCTGGCACTCACACCATAAAGCAAGGTGCCGAGAAAACGCGTGAGCGCGAACGCGGCAGTGAGTCCAACCGCCACACCGATGAGAGTGAGTGACAGGCCTTCACGTACCACCAGCTTGAGAACATCGCGAGGCTGCGCGCCGAGGGCCATTCGCACGCCGATTTCCCGGGTACGCTGGCCAACAAAGAAAGAAATGACCCCGTAGATGCCGACGATTCCGAGGATGAGAGCGATTGCCGCAAAAGCGCTGAAGAGCGAAGTAACCGCGCGCGGGGCGGACACAGCAGCGGACAGGACTACGGGCATGGGCCTTACTTCCGCGATGGGTGTGTCGTCGCTCAACGAGGATGCCAGCCTACGGAGCGATTCCTCTAATTGGATCTGACTACCCGCGGAACGAACGATTAGGGTCATTTCTGCAGGGATGTGTCCGTCTTCGAGGCTGGCGCCCGGGCCGTACGGGAGGTACACAGTGCCGTCCATCCATTGCGGTACGCTTCGCCGCAGATCGTAGCCGCGCACGTCGGCGGCGACGCCGATGATAGTGCACCAATCTTTTTGTCGGGCGAGTTGGACGTGCTTCCCAACCGCATCCTGGTTCGGGAAGAAACGCCGCGCAGTCTCCGCACTGAGAATGGCGACGCGCGAATTTCCAGAAGTGTCTGCCTCGGCGAACTCGCGGCCGCGCAGAAGCGGGATGCCCATCAATTGGAAATAACCCGGAGAAACAGCGTTCATCCAGAGAAGAGGCTCGGGTGCCGCAGAATCCGCGAGATAGTCCTCGAAGTTGACGGAACGCTTTTGCACTCTTCCTCCGAGGGGGAGCGTACTAATCAGCGCGGAGTTCGTGACGCTAGGAAGCGACCGAACCTGACGAACCAGGCCGCGATAGAAAGCAAAGCACCGGCCAGCGTCATCACAAAAGGATTCGTTGGGCGTGACGCGCGCGGTCAGAACGCTTTCGGAGCGAAAACCTGGATCGACGTGCGATAGCGCCCAAAGACTGTGTATCAGCAGCCCCGCGCCACAGACGAGCAGAACTGCGAGACCCAACTCGCCGATCACCAGGGCGCGCCGCAAACCCTGGCTAGCCGAATGCGTTGTGCCGCGGCTGCCGGCCTTGAGACTTTCCGTGAGTTCCGGCCGCGAAGCGTGAATCGCTGGCGCTGTGCCCGAGAGAATGCCCGTGAGGATCGCTAAGGCAGCAGCGAAGAGAAGCACGCGCCAGTCCAGCGTTACCTCCGCCAGACGCGGTGTGTCGGCGGGAAGCATGGACTTCACCAGCGACAATCCAACGCCAGCCAGCAAGAGCCCGAACGCTCCACCGATGGCGGCCATGACTATGCTTTCCGTGATGAGTTGCCGCACAACGCGGCCGCGCGCCGCGCCGAGCGAAACGCGAACGGCGATCTCTCTTCCGCGAACAGCGCCGCGTGCCAGACTGAGGTTGGCCACATTCGCGCAGGCGATTAGCAGGACCAGCGCGACGGCGACCAGCAAGATCAACAGACGTGTGCGAAGGTCACTGACCAGTCCGTCTCGCAAAGAGACGGCGGCGACGCCAGCGTTCCACGTCGCTGGCATGGGCCAGGGAAACAGTGAAAACACTTGCGACTGGAACACACGAATCTCGGCGCTGGCCTGCGCGAGCGTTGCGGTGGGGCGCAGCCGGCCGATGACGGGCATAAAGTCTCCCGCCCAATAGCTGACCGTGTTGCGCGAATCGATGTTCAACGGAATCCACACGTCGGTTTGCGGCGAGGGAAATCGAAATTCAGCCGCCATTACGCCGACGATTTGACGTGGAACGCCTTCGAGGTTGATCCACTGCCCGATGACGGAAGCATCCGAAGCAAACCGCTGCTGCCACAGATGGTGACTAAGAACGACGTAATTATTCTGCGTTGCCAGATCCTCGCCTGCTCGGAAGGTTCTGCCCGTCTCAGCGGGTGCGCCGAGAACTGAGAAGAGATCGGCAGAGACGAGCGTAACGGTGAGGCGTACGGGCGCGCCCTTGGCAGTAAGGTTGAACTCATAACCTTCGACATACGCGGCCACGTCCATGCTCTGAATCTGGGAGCGCATGGCAGCGAACGCACCTTTGGGGTAGAAACCGGTGACCTGCACCAAGCGATCGGGCTGATAGTAAGGAAGCGGGCGGAGCAGAATGCCGTTCACCAAGCTGAAGATAGCGGTGTTGGCGCCGATGCCGAGAGCGAGCGTCAGGACCGCGACGAGGGCGAAGCCGGGATTTTTACGCAGCATACGGGCGCCGTAGCGCAGGTCCTGCAGCAACTCTTCCAGCCACAACCAACCCCATTGGTCGCGCGTGACTTGCCGCACCAAGTCGACATTGCCGAATTCGCGGCGGGCCGACTGCGCGGCCTCCGTTACCGATTCGCCGCGTTCGATGCGCTCGCTTACGGCCATTTGCAGATGACCTTGCAACTCCTGCGCAAGCTCTTCCTGCTTGTTCCGATGCTGCCACGGAAAGTTCATGCCTGGCCTCGCTTTGCTGGGCTGAGGACGCCGGCGATGGCATCCGAGAACTGTTCCCAACGCGAGCGTTCAGAGAGCAGCTGCTTTTTGCCAGTGGCGGTGAGCCGGTAAACGCGGACGCGCTGTTTGTTCTCGGAGAGCTTCCAGTCCGCCGCGATCCACTTTTGGCGCTCGAGGCGATGCAGCGCAGGATAAAGGGAGCCGGTGTCGACCTGAAGGATTTCGCCGGAATTGGCGCGGATGGCCTGGCTGATGCTGTAGCCGTGCTGCGGCCCCCACTGCAGGGTCTGCAGGATGAGCAGGTCGAGCGTGCCTTGTAGCAGCTCGATGCGGTTCTGGTAGCGCGGAGCCATAAGCACCTCTAGGAGTAGAGCCTCTACACCCTGCATGTAGGACGTCTACAGCCTCAAATGGTTTGCACCCACGCTGCCGATTTTTTGGCGCACCCTAAGCACTTGCGGGTACAAGACTTAGCTAAGAAGGAACCCTCAGCGGGGATCGTGGCCAGTGACCGATATTGGGACATGCTGTACTGCTCCCGAACGGCCCAACCGGTCGAATGGTACGCCATATTGCCGCTCTCATTTATTGGGCTTGAGCCAGACTATGTCGTAGGCGCGGTCGAAGGTTACGAACATCAGGCACTCTTCTTTGACGGTGCAAGTAAACCAGTGCGGCTGCTTGCTAGGCATCATGGCGAAGCCGCCGGGCCCGAGCACGGTGTCCTGCATCCCTTCCATTCCAGTGGAGACGTTTCCCTTTACGATGATCAACTGCTCTTCCGCGCTGTGATAGTGCGGCGGAACCACGCACTTGGGCGCCGCTTTCATGATCGCGGTGGAGGGGCCGGTCTCCATGTCACCGTTCTCCAGGAAAAACTGAAGGCAGGCGGGACCTTCGCCGGCCGGGAACTTCACATCAGAAAGCTGGCGCACGATGCCGGATTTGGCGCCGGACTTGGGCGCTTGCGCGGAGAGAGTGACAGCCAACAGCAGACCCAAACACGCCAGGAACAGATACACTGTCCGCGCCGGACGCTTCCAATGAATGCTCATTTGGACTTTGTTCATGCTCGTCTCTCCGATGCTAAGGGGCGATGCCCCAGCGGAGGACATTCTACCCGCGCACGAAATCCGGGCAAGAAACATCTTAGGTTTGTAAGAGAGAAAGGCGATGGAGAGTTGGGAAAGTCTGCGGCGCGGGTATAATGCCGAGCGATGATTGCATCCGCCGCCGTCTCGAAGCGCGCGCTGAGCATGTTCGGGCGGGTTTTTCCTCGCTGTAGCATGATTGCGCAGGCCATTGCGTTTAACCTTTTCCTCGCGTTCTTCCCTGCTTTGTTGATTGCCGTCGGTTTGGCCACCAGCCCGATCGGTGTGCGCACCAACCTATTCGATTTGATTTCCGATTTCACAAGTTTCCTGCCACCGGGTAGCCAGCAGATCGTGTCGGAATTTCTGGTCAAGCGCGGGCCGGAAGCATGGAAGTGGACGTTGCTGGGTTTGAGCGGAACGCTGCTGGCAGGTACGCAAGTGATGAAGCTGCTTATGGAAGGAATCCATATAATTTACGGAGACCGCGAACGCCCGGGTTTCTGGGCGCGGCAGTTGCGCGCGCTCGCCCTCCTGATCTTGACGATCGCTCCTCTGCTCGTGGCGGCGATTCTGGGCGTGTTCGGGCGGCCGTTGCGGCGCTTGGTTGGCGCAGAGCTCGGGAAAGGGACTTCGGTACAAACGTGGTGGGGCGTTTTTTTTCATGGGATTGCGATTTTGCTGGCCATGATCGCGGTCACCGTAATTTATAGATGGGCGCGGCCGCGGCAACACAGTCTCACAAGCGTTCTGCCCGGAGCGATGATTGCGACGCTGCTGTGGTGGGTGGCGGACCTGGCGTTCGGATTTTATGTGCGCAAGATGCCCTATGGAATTATCTACGGAGGTCTGGCGGCGGTGATCGGCTTGCTGATTTGGATGGAGCTGTCCACGGTGATTATTTTCTTGGGCGCGGCGTGGAATGCAGAGCTGGCAGCCAGCCGGAAGGTCGTGCGAGCCGGTGCTTGAGCGAGCCATGCGCGTGGAATGCTATTCCGGATATAAGGGCGGCGAGCGTCCCGTAAGGCTCCAGATTGGCGAGCAAATGGTCGATATTGCCGAAGTAGAAGACCGCTGGTACTCGCCCGGTGCGACATACTTTCGCGTGCTGCTGCATAACGGCGAACGCTACGTCTTGCGCCGCGAAGACGCTCAGGACGTCTGGACGCTGGAAGCATTCCGCTCGCCCGGATAGCACTCCATCCAGTTACAAAGTCCTGAGCGAAAATCGTCTTTCGCGGCGTCGGGAGGAAAGAGCATGAAATCACGCCTGGTGAGAACCATGACTATTTCTGGGCTTCTTCTGTGCCTCGCTTCGGCGCTTGCCTCCGGACAGACGACGTTATCCATATCCATCCCGGGCCTTCCAGGCACGCTCAATTGGCAGAACGCACCCCGCACCTGGAACATAGACGCCAAGAACGTGCTCACCATCTCTTCGAGCCCGAAGACGGATTGGTTCGTCGATCCATTTGACGGTACAGTCGCGAAGAGCGCCCCGATCCTGTTATTCACCCCTGATCCCGATTACGTTCTCAGCGCCCAAGTGACCGTGAAGTTCGCCACCAAGTGGGATGCGGGGGCGCTGATGCTATGGGGCGATGATCACCATTGGGCCAAACTCTCTTTTGAGTTCTCGCCAGACGGCAAGCCCACCCTGGTGACCGTGGTGACACGCGGGCTTTCCGACGACTGTAATTCCGTGCAGCTTTCGGCAGATTCTGTTTATCTGCGTATCGCCAAGAGTGGCACTACATACGTCTTCTACTTCTCAAGGAACGGACAAAGTTGGCAAATCCTTCGCACCTTTAGCCTGGACACCGAACTTCCCGTCCGCGTGGGCTTCGAGTCGCAGTCCCCTGCGGGGCCTGGCGCCGTCGCAAAGTTCTCCACCATCACCTACGATCCCCATCGCACGGGGAACATTTATAAATAAAGATGTGCAGTTCAGATTGCCGGCTGCTGCGCCGGACTTGCTGCTTGACGTGTGCGCGCTGAAACCACCTTCCAACTCCTAGCCTGTGCGATGCAAATCACATGAAGCATCAGAAATAGCGGCACAAGGAACGTTGGAATCAAGCTCAAGGGCAGCACCGTCATCGCGGCCATCGAAGGGCCTTGCGGGCTCAGTAAGCCAGCGGTTGTGCCCACGCCAACGGCAGTGACCAGGTCCAAGATTCCAAGCATCTGCCAAAGTAGAAAGCCATTGCGATGATCGGGATCAGCTAGCTTCCATGCCACGAAGGAAGCAGTCACCCCGATGGCCATGTCGCCATATCCCGCGGGCCATGCAAATATTGCCGGTAGGACGCCACGAGCCTCCAAGAGGACGAATGTGAATCCGATAAATCTCCACGACTGCAAAGATGTCAAAGTCCTCGGGTTCGAAGACAATGCGAATTGCCGAAATTTTTCCGACACCGCAAACCACAGCGAAAACACAACAATCGGCGTCACCGCGGCTATCGCCACCTCCACCCCGACGCGATTCGCATCATTCTTGAACGCATGCAGGGCCGAAGCGGATAAAGCAAAGATGAGCCAAATAATGATGATCCCCGTGATGAGCTTTCCATAGTTCTTCATAGCGAGTCTCCTTGAGTTGTGACTAGGCCCGTTACTTGATAGGTGAGTTGCAGAAGATTATTCCAAGCCTGCTCCCCAAGCTGACCGCGCAACCGCGATTGCACTTTTTCCCAGACAGGCAGCGCTCGCCTAAGTTGCTTTTCTCCGCCGCTGGACAGACGTAGCCATCGTTCTCGACGGTCTTCGCCGCGGCGCTCGGTGATCCAGCCCTGCCGGCGCATGATGGCGAGCGTTCGCGTCAAGCTTGTGCTGTCCATCGCCAGCATTTCGCCCAGTTGTCCCTGAGACACCTCTCCGGCACGCGAGAGCGCTTGCAGGATGGTGAGCTGCGTAGCCCGCAGCCCAAGCGGACGCATCGCCTCCTCGTAGAGCTGGGTAAGCGCCCGCGACGTGCGGCGGAAGTTCCCGCACATGCAAGGCAACTCTGGCAAACGGGTTCGGCTCATATCAATATGGATGCATATACATATATTGTGGTTGCACAGAGATTTATCTTGATGTGGCGGCTTCACTCACTTGGATCGTCGGGTTTTCGCGGCAGGCGTACCGTAATGAAATGGCCCACTGTGGACGATTTCTCGCCAACTCGAGCGTGCCTCACAACTGTGAAGGTACTGCGGAACTAATCGCCGCTGCCCCGATCGCCGCTGTCTGTAAATATTGGCCCATCGGATGAGGATTCGCCGGACAGGTGATCCCGCCCTTCACAAACGGGTGCATCCTCGCCGTCTTGGCCACGATATGCCGCGCCTTACGGGAGCGGAACGAGCCGAACCTAAGGCAGGTTGAGCAGCCAGGCGCCGAGACCGTGCGTGGCGGCGTAGAGCTTGCGCGCGCCGGGCACAATCGTGAGGCCTGCGACCTCTACATTCGGCATTCCCGGAGCGGCCAGGTCCCAGCTCGTGGTGCCGGAAGCCAGGAGGAAAACGCCGAAGTCGCTAGACCCGTAGAGATCGCCGGTCGCGTCATCGCGAACCACGCTGGTAATCGGAATATCACCCAAGTCGAAGCTGAGATCGGTCCACGTTGCGGTGCCCGCGATGGGATTGTAGGAAACATCGAAGACATGGCCGGGCGTCGAGGGCGTGGCGGCATTGAAGCCGCTGTAGGAGACCCACGCGTGATTGGAGTTCGCCGGATCAATGTAAATGCCGCTGACGAACCGATTTGGGCTGTTAACAGCCAGCGAGTCAACGCGCACGAAAGTCACCGAGGATGCGGGTTCTTCGTCGGCATTCTTGCTGACGAAGACGCGGCCTGTTGCCGTCGCGGCCCACAGCGTGGAGGAGTCACTGGCCGTGCGGCGGAGGGCAGCCACGCCATTGCCGCCGGCACGGTCCGGGCCGAAGCCATTACCGATCAACTGCCCTGCCGCGCTAGGATCTCCGAGCGGGGCCCAATCGCCGCAGGGAACGTTAAAGACGCCGGTGAATTCGTTGCAATTCGCGCGGAAGGCGCTGACGCTCTGGGCACCCACGCCTTGCGTCTTCGTCCGCCATACGTGTCCAGTGCCCGCATACATGGTGGCACTGACCGCTGGATCGGAAATGATGGGGAAATAGAACTGGGCCGCCTCGGCATTGATGAAAAAGCTGTCAGCAATCCAGTTCCAGTCGGCCATATCGCCGCTGCTGAAGTTCACATCAACTTGGGTGCCGGCATAAGTGTGGAAGCGGAAGTGAGAGTTCGCGATGTCAAATCCGGACAGGCCGCCGTCGCCAAAGATGGTCTGCGTCCACTTCTGCGGGTTTCCAGTCGATTCCCACGTGCCGTTGTCCTGCGTTCCTCCCTGAACATCGTTGACGTTGAAAGGATTCACCGAGAGGCTCTGGAATTGCAAAGTCCGAAGTCCCTTGTTCATGCTGACTAGTTCGGTCGGAACGCGCGAGAGGAGTTGCTGGCAGCGAGCAAGAGGCGCCCCAGTCAGGCCGCGGGAATTGCAATTAGTGGATACATCGGCAAACGATCCGCTGGAGCGAATGACCCCGCCATCGGAGGACTCCCAGAACTGGAACGGATTGTTCGGATTGGTCACCAGGAAGTGCTGATCCGGGTGGATGCCGTTGGGGTGCACCGGGTCCGTCGCATCCATGGTCATATCGGTGAAGGAGACGCCTGCGTCGGTTGACAGCACGACGCCGCGGCCGTTGGAGATCCCGCCCGTTTCACCATAGGCATACGACCCACCGAGATAAACAATGTCCGGATAGCCCGCGGGCGACCTAACGAAATTGTCGTACCAGCATTGGCCCTCGCAGTAGTTGAAGGAGCCATAGCCGGGGTCAACCGGATTCTTGCTGGTGAGCGCCAAAAACACCGGCGCCGCCGCGGTCGCATCGTCCGTGCGGAAGAGCTGCGAGAAGGGAGCGCCCGTGTTGCCCTCGGCGATGTACAGGCGGGTCTTGCCGTTGGGCAGCGTATTTACCGTGAGCTCTGGGCGAGTGGTGGTAGACGCTTTGTTGAGCGACGCCTTGATCTGCGCCCACGTGGCGCCACCATCGCTCGAGCGCCAAACGCCGCGCGCATACGAGGCTGCGTACACGGTGTTGGGGTTGGACGGATCGAAGAGTACACGGCGGACACCGCGGGGCGAGCACGGAGTTCCGTTACCGGCTTCAAGCGTGTTGCCCTGGCATAGAGTTGGGTTGGTGGAACCATTGTGAACAAAGGTCCAGGTGTTGCCGCCATCCGTCGATCTATAGAGGCCCCACTTCGCCGCGCCGGGAATAAACGAGACGGCGCCATCGCAGCACACCGAAGATATGCCGCGAATGGCTCGCGTGGAGCCGGCAAAGATGGTATTGGGATCGCCTGGCTTGATGGCGATGGTGCTGACGCCGCGGGCGTTGAACACAGACGCGCCGATCGGACCGATCCATGTGTCGCCGCCGTCCGTGGACTTATACAGGCCCACGCCTGCTTCACATCCGCTCCCGCACGCATTGGCCTCGCCAGTACCGACCCAAAGCGTGTTGCCGGTCGGATCGTTGGCATCGGCCACGATCGATCCAACCGAGTTGATTGCGAAGGAGGCAGACAGATACGTCCAGTTGGGTTCGCCATCAAGGGCATTCTTGGTGCGCCACACACCGCCGCCGGCAGGGGAGGCCCACAGGGTGCAATTGCCGGGCACGCAAACAGGCGAGAGCGCCAGGCTCGTCGTGCGGCTGGCTGCGTCGTATTTATTGGGAACGTACACACTGCTGGTGCGGAATGGGCTGAGCGGGTAAATGGCCTCGCTGGGTCCCACGGTCACCCAGGTGCCGGGCCGGCCCTTGCCCCCGGGGAACTTTCTCGAATTCAAAGTCGCGGCAGCGGAGCGCGCGGCGAGCAGGCGATCCAAAGGAATGTCGGTGTCCGGGAAGGCGCGCTGCTGGAAGGCATCTTCGGCCGCACCCGCTGCGCCGTTATCGGATTCGCCGCCATTGCCGGGGACGGTGCGCATCAGTTTTCTGATGTGCTGCGCCCGCGCCAAGGGTATCCCATCGTCGTCCACCAGCGCAGTACTCTGCTTCTTCGCGGCCCGTGGTTTCTTGGTGGATTTTTTCGGAATCTTGGAAGCTCCAATAGAGTTCGAGTTTTGCACCTCAGAGCCCGCGGGTTGCTGGGCGAATATGCTGGGTACTGCGAAAAACAGACCAAGAAGCAGAACGTATGCTCTCTTCATGATTCTCACCTCTTCTGACTTTCACTGCGACTGCGAATCCTTGCCCAGCGGGTGCTTGACGAGCCCGGAGGACAACGCGAAACGGGCTCGTTTGGCCTGACTTCCGAGAGCGCACCTTTGCGGCTTCGTAAGTTGTCTACACTTCAGGAGTGGAGCTGCTCAAAATCAGCGCTGGGATGGCACGTGGACACAAGCCAACGCGGCGAAGATATCACTGCGCGCGGCGCTGTCAAGAAGCAACTACAAGTTCAGCCACGTCATGAGGGTTCGGAAGTTCTAAACCTCCTAGTTCTGCATCGGAGGGAGCCACCGCCGAAAGAGAGGGTAGTGTGATAATCGCCATGTGCGGAAGCCATTGAGGAGGATCAGTCCGTCTGCGTGGCCTCGTGACCCCTGAGATGACATGACGCTACTGAGGACTGATTCGAGCCACCGAATGATGGGAAGCCCCGGTCGGAGAGGTGCCAGCGCCGCTGCCGCGCATTCGGGGTGGATGGTCGGCCACTCGGAAGTTGACCCATACCAACAGCTGGCGATTCGTTGACACTAAAATTAGCCGGAGCGTATAGTCGAGACTACCGGCCTGCGTCGAGTCGCTCCTCCTCGTGTGTGCCTTCGCTGGAAAGCAGAGGAAGAGAATAGGGGAAGGATGGAGAACCCATTGCGATTCCCGGTCACTCGGCGCACGTATCGTCGCGTAATAAGCGTTTTACTGGCAGCATGTTGGACCGCTGCCCAGGTGCACGCACAGGAAGCCCCCGCTAAAAGCGAAGCACAGCCTGCAACGGCGCAGACTGCAGTTAACGACTCCTCTGAAGTTTCCACCCGCGACACCCCACCGACATTTCGAGTACGCGTGAACCTGGTTCTGGTGCGCGTGGTGGTTCGCGATAACAGCGGGAGAGTGGTCACGAACCTCAAGAAGGAAGACTTTCAGCTTTCTGATAACCGCAAGCCGCAGGTCATTTCCACATTCAGCATGGAGACGCCGGAATCGCACAAGGTCGCGCCCGCGACCCCGCCGGGGTCTACCCCCGAGGGGAACGAATCGGGAGATACCGCGGCGGCGATTGCGGCGCTGCCGCAGCGCTTTGTGGCCGTGGTGTTCGATGATACGGACATGTTGATGCAGGATACGGTGTGGGTACGGAGTGCAGCGACGCGGCTGTTTGCGTCGCTGGCGCCCACGGACCGGGTGGGAATTTACTCAACCTCGGGACAAGTTACGCAGGAGTTCACTCAAGAACATGAGGTTCTGCAAAAATCGCTATTGGGAGTGGTCCCACGGTCCTTAGTTGGAAATGGAGGGCATGATTGCCCGGAAATCAGCTACTACCAGGCGGACCAGATCCAGAACTTTCAGAACGCGCAGGCGCTGGCGGTGGCAGCGGAGGACGCGCTGCAGTGCGCGTTCAACGGCGACACGCGAATGCTGGCGCAGGCACAATCGTTGGCGGAGTCCACGAGCCAGCGGGTGCTGGCGAGTGGCGACTCGCAGACCGACTACATATATAGGCATCTCGAGGAGATCACGAAAAGGTTGGCGGCAATGCCGGGTCAGCGAGTGATGGTGTTTGTTTCGCCGGGTTTTGTGATCACGTCGATGCTAACGTTGGAATCATCGTCGCTGATCGACCGGGCGAATCGCGCCAACATCGTCATTAATACCATCGATGCGCGTGGACTATATACGCCTGACCTCGGGGACATCAGCGATCCGCCGCGGGATTCGTTCAAGACGGCGGGCGTCAAGAGCTCGTACCGGATCCAGGCGCAGTTGGCGCAATCGGATATTCTGGGGCAATTGGCGGACGGCACTGGCGGCACCTTTTTTCACAACCGCAACGATATCGATGAAGGGTTGCGAGAGGCCGCGGCGGCGCCGGCAATGTCGTACTTGCTGGGATTTTCTCCGCAGAACCTGAAGATCAACGGAGCGTACCACACCCTGAAGGTATCTCTGACGGGCAAGCAAAAATTCAGCGTTCAGGCGCGGCACGGATACTACGCGCCTCGCACGATCGCGGACCCGGCGGAGGCGGCCAAGGAAGAAATTCAGGAAGCGCTGTTCTCGCAGGACGAGATCCATGACTTGCCGGCGGAGCTGCAAACGCAATTTTTTAAGAAAGACCAATCGCAGGCGCGGCTGGCGGTGCTGACGCACGTGGATCTGAAAGGGATCCGTTTTCGCAAGGCGGACGGGCGCAATCGCGACAATCTGACCGTGGCCACGGCAATTTTTGACGAGAATGGCAATTTTGTCACCGGAGGGGAGAAGATTGTCGAAATGAAATTGCTGGACAAGACGGTCGAACGGCTAAGCCGCTCAGGGTTCACTCTGAAATCGAGTTTTGACGTCAAGCCGGGGACGTACTTGGTCCGCATGGTGGTGCGCGACGCGGAAGGCGCGCAGATGGCCGCGCGCAATGGGGCGGTAAGCATTCCTTATTAGTTTGTTTTGTTTGGGGGCACACATGAACACACATCGAGTTCACAAATTTGCATGGCTGGGATTCAGCGCGGCGTTACTCGCGTTTTGCGGGAGCGCGCAGCGTTTGGCGGCACAGGCGCCGCCCCAGGAGCAGGCAACGCCCGCGCCCAGTGCCGCGGCTGCGGAGTCGCAGACAGCGCCGGCGGTGATCAAGAAAGAATCGCGGCTGGTGCTGGTGGACGCGGTGGTTACGGATAAAAAAGGAAATTACATTCGCGACCTGACCGAGAAAGATTTCAAGATTTATGAAGACAACAAGGAGCAGCCGGTTGCGAGTTTTTCTACAGGCGCGGATGCGGCCGGGCAGGCGGCAAAGGGACAAAGGCATTACTTGATTCTGTTTTTCGATAATTCGTCAATGGCTGCCCCGGACCAGATCCAGGCGCGCGGAGCGGCGGCAAAGTTTGTGCTGGCGAACGCGGGACCGGACCGCATGATGGCGGTAGTGGATTTCGGAGGCAAGCTGCGAATCGTGCAGAATTTTACGGCGAATGCGGACGCGCTAAAGGCAGCGGTCAGCGGCGTGAAATATTCGGCCGTGGACTCGAACCCTTCGGATGCGACGAATTCGCTTGGGCCGGTTACCGTGGCTTCGGCGGGACTCTCGTCGCTTAGCAGTGCGGAGGCGGATTTTGGCGCGCGAACGATGCTGCTGGCGGTGCGCAGCCTCGCAAAAAATTTGCGCACGGTGCCGGGGCGAAAGATGCTGGTGCTTTTTTCGGCGGGATTCGCATTGACGCCGGAGAACGAATCGGAGCTGACAGCAACCATTAACGCGTGCAACAAAGCGAACGTCGCGATCTATTCGCTGGATGTGCGCGGGCTGGTTTCCGGTGGGCCGCCGGCAGGAAGCGCGCGGAACGGCACGAGCAATCACGGACGCGATGTGGCCCAGAACGCGGCGTCGAGTCCTAGCAGTGGCCCGCAACTGGTGCCGACTTCTTACTTGTTCGGTGACCCGCAGCGTCCAGGAGGCGGAGGCGGTGCTGGCGGAGGCGCAGGGGGAGGCCGCGGCGGCGCGGGTGGCGGGACGGGTGGAGGCGCGGGCGGTGGGACTGGAGCCGGAGGCGGAGGCAGAGGCGGAACCGGTGGAACCGGAGGAGCGCCTGGCGGAGGAACTGGCGGCAAGGGCGGCACCGGTGGAACAGGTGGAGCCGGTGGAACCGGAGGAGCAGGTGGTGGCAAGGGTGGAACTGGTGGCGGAGGCGGAGGAACGCGCGGGACAGGAGGAGGCTCCAACAACCCGTACGCGAATGCGCTAAACAATCCTTACAACCAGTCGCGAACGATTGTGCCGCAGTTTCCAACTTCCGTGGCGACGAACCAGCAGATACTTGCGGCACTGGCGGAAGGGACCGGCGGATTTTCCATTTTCAATACCAACGATTTGCTTGGCGGGCTCGAGAAGATCGGGCGCGAGCAGAGCGAATTTTATATTTTAGGGTACGTGCCGCCGGAGACTCCGGAAGGCAGTTGCCACACGCTGAAAGTTAAATTGAATCGCGGCGGAATGAATGTGCGTTCGCGCAGCGGATACTGCAATTCGCGAACGGTGAATCCGCTGGACGGAAAGCCGCTCGAAAAACAGTTGGAGCTGCACGCGGCGGGAACGAACGTGGGTTCGATCCATGGCGCGCTGCAAGCGCCGTATTTCTACACTGCGCCGAACATTGCGCGGGTGAACCTGGCCATGGAAATTCCGCCGGACTCGCTGAACTTTAACAAGGAGAAGGGGAAGTATCACGCGAACGTGAACATCCTGGGGATCGCGTACAAAGCGGACGGATCGGTGGGGGCGCGATTCAACGATACGGTGAATCTGGATTTGGAAAAAGATGAGTGGAAGGAATTCACCAAAACACCGTACCGCTACCAAAACCAGTTTGATGCGGCGCCGGGCACTTATAAGTTGACGGTGGTGCTGAGCGGGGGCGGCGATACTTTCGGAAAATTTGAAGCGCCGCTACAGATCGACGCTTACGATGGCCAGCATTTCAGCCTGGGCGGCGTGGCGCTGACGAATTCGCCCGTACGGATATCGGATATTCCGTCGGGACTGGATTCGGCGCTGCTGGAGGATCGCACGCCGCTGGTGCTGAGGGGCATGCAGATTGTGCCTTCGGCGAGTAATCGATTCAAGCACACCGACAACGTGATCCTGTACACGGAGATTTATGAGCCGGGGCTGGCGTCGGCGACGCCGCCGCGCGTGGGCTTTGCGTACCACATCTATGAACGCGCGAGTAATAAGGACTTGTTCTTTAGCGGCCTGGCGCCGGCCGATGATTTTATTCAGAAGGGCAATCCGGTGATTCCGGGCGGGATGCGGGTGAAAGTGCAAGACCTCGCTCCGGGGAGTTATCGCCTGGTGGTGCAGGCGGTGGACAGCTCGAAGAATCAGGCGCCGAATCGCACGGTGGATTTCGACATTACGGAGTGAAGCAAGAAAAAGCCGCAGGGCTCCGCAGACTCCGCCCTGCGCTACAGGTTTCTCAGCGGGCCTTGCGGCGCCGCTGGGACGCGCCCTTCGTACCTCAGGATAAACTAAAGCTCGCCCCTACAACTTCGCGGCACGCCCTTGGATTCAACTGAGATGAAAACAATCTACCGTTCTCCTACTAACTCAGGCGGTGCGGGCGCGGGGTTGGCCGGATTCGGCTAGGAGGCTGCGCAGTACGAACCAACAATTGGCTGGGCGTTCTGACAGGCGGCGCATGAAGTAGGGGCACCAGTCGGTGCCGAAGGGCACGTAGACCTGCAACGTGTGGCCGGCGGCGTGCACCTCCTGCTGCAAATCGCGGCGGATTCCATAAATCATCTGAAACTCGTAGCGGTCTTTCGGGAGCTTTAGGCGCGAGACTTCGGATTGTGCGTGCGCGACCATGAACGGGTCGTGCGAGGCGATGGCCGGCAAGAAAATTCCTTGGGCCGCACCTTCCAGCAACAGAGTGGTTACTCGCTTGAAGTTGGTGTCGACTTGGGCTTTGCCTTGGACGGCTATTTTTTTGGGCTCGCGATAGGCGCCCTTGACGAGACGAATCTTTGGTTTCAGCGGAGCCAGGCGCTGCAGATCTTTTTCCGTGCGATGGAGATACGCCTGGATGGCCAGGCCGGTGTTGCCGTGTTCGCGCTGCACGGCTTCAAAGATGTCCAGGGTTACATCGGTGTAGGCGCTGCCTTCCATGTCCATTTCGATGGTGCGGCCGAGATCGCGAGCGCGGCGTGCGATGGAGGCGGCGAGCGAGGCACACAAATCCTTGCTGAGGTCGAGGCCGAGCTGCGTGAGCTTGATGGAGATGTTGCCGGCGAGATGATGGGCGTGCATTTCTTCGATCATTTGGATGTAGCTGGAGCAGACGTCGCGAGCGGCGGCTTCTGTGGTGACGTTTTCGCCGAGGTGATTGAGGCTCACGTTGCGGCCCTGCTGGCAAAGGTCGCGGCTAGCGGTTAGAGCTTCGGCGAGAGTTTCACCGGCGACGAAGCGGCGCGCGAAACCGTGTTTCATGCCGCGGCGGGCGATGGAATTGGTGACGCTGCGCTTGGTGGAGAGCCAAAAGATAAAATTGCGAACCAACATGAACGCTCCTGGGACCCGAGGCCAGAGCATAAGATGGCGGCAGACGGGCGTCAAATCGGCGAGGCGGCGGATATTTGATAGCTGGCAGCCAGCAAGCAAGGTACTTGTCTGATTCTTACGGCGTATGTTCTTTCGGAGATCGTGCTGTTCCTGCACTTGCTTTGGTGCGGCTGGGTGGCGCTGGGCTGGACAGTGACGCGGTGCCGCCGTCGTCTGCGGACGGTCCATATCGCTTCGATTACATACAGCATCGTCATCCAGTTGGTTCCTTGGCCGCCGTGCCCTCTCACCGTGGCTGAAATGTGGCTTGAGGCGCGCGCAGGCGTTGCACCCGCGCACGAACCGTTTCTGCTGCGTGTTCTCGATGCGGTTGTGTATCCCGACCTGCCGCAGTGGTTCGTCGTCGGCGGCGCGGTGCTTTTGTGCGTGGGGATACTATGCGTGTACCTGCGGCGCTATCTTCGGCGGACTGCGTGCGGGCAGTGGTAACGAGGATCCGATACCCATCCGGTTGTGTGCCCCCCCTCCCCCTGGGTTTTTCACAAGTGTTGATTCTAAAGGTAGTTAAAGTCCTTTGTTTTGATACACTTTTGCAAGTGTTGATTCTAAAGGT
>Ga0137415_10002407_pt1 | contig 18659 bp, 7 predicted proteins | sample CZODoug3_1_1_16f_FD_183082 | JGI IMG/M metagenome (GOLD analysis project Ga0137415, IMG submission 183082) | Vadose zone soil fungal communities from Angelo Coast Range Reserve, California, USA - CZODoug3_1_1_16fungal (Hybrid Assembly) | ecosystem: Environmental > Terrestrial > Soil > Vadose...
TGTAGCTCTATTATCTAATTATACAAATATAGATAAAAATTTAAAATATTTTTTAATATCTTTTTTATTATTAGAAACATTACAAATATTTACTTTTGTTGCATTAGATTTATTATTATTTTATGTATTTTTTGAAAGTGTTTTACCAATTTTATTTATTATAATTATAATTTATGGATCTGGTAAAGATAAAACAAGATCTGCTTTATTATTATTTTTATATACTTTATTTGGAAGTTTACCAATGTTATTATCAATATTAAGTATTCAAAGTATAGTAGGATCTACTGATTATTTATTATTAAGTTTAGTAGATATTAATTTAGATTCACAAAAATTACTTTGATTAGGATTTTTTATAGCTTTTGCAATTAAAACACCATTATGACCATTATCTATTTGATTACCTAAAGCACATGCAGATTCACCTCTTGCTGGATCTATTATATTAGCTGGAACAATACTTAAATTAGCTTCTTATGGTATGTTAAGAATTTTATTAACTTATTTACCAGATGCTTCTAATTATTTTTCACCTGTGGTACAAATGATTGCAATTACAAGTTTAATATATGCTAGTTTATCTACTATTTTACAACAAGATACAAAAAAATTAATTGCTTATTCATCAATAACACATATGGCTATAGTTGTATTAGGTATATTTTCTAATAATATAATAGGTATTGAAGGTGCTATATTATTATCTATCGCGCATGGATTTGTGAGTCCTGCATTATTTATATGTGTAGGAGGTATTATATATGATAGAACTGGTACTCGACTTATTAAACAACTTAAAGGTTTAGTACTTTATATGCCAATTTTTACTATTTTATTTTTTGTTTTTAGTTTAGCAAATATGGCTACACCATTGACATTGAATTTCTTAGGGGAACAAATGAGTTTAATTGGAATTTGATCAATTAATCCAATAATATCTATAGTTGGAGGTACAGGAATAGTTTTAAGTGCTTGTTATACAATATTTTTTTATAATAGAATTTCTTATGGGGCTTATTCTCCTCATTTAAAACCATTAAAAGATATATCAAGAATAGAATTTATAAGTTTAATTACTTTATTAATACCTACTTTACTATTTGGAATTTATCCTAATTTAATATTAGATACATTACATGCTTCTGTAACACAATTATTATATACAATTAATTTAACCCCTATTCAAGAAAGCTTTTTTGTGGCTTTTAATTCAGAATTAACAAATTTATTCACCAGCGTTTTCAGTATGCCAATTATAATTACTAAGATTATAAATAATCAAGCTTTGAATGAATCATTATCAAACACACTTTCAATTTTTAAAACTATACCCATAACAAAATCTACTTCTAAAAATAATACAAATTATAAAATTTATAAAAATAATAAAAAAAATCAAAATAATAAAAAGATTAAACAGAATGATAATCCTGAAAGAACTTGTAAAGATATTGTAGTTTGAGGATCAAATTTAGGTTTAACAATAGGGTTGCCTGTTTTTAATACTATTATAAGAAATATGGTTAAATTACCTTATTATCAACTTTCTGTGATTATTGGTATATTATTATCAGATGCTAAATTACAACTTTCATATTCAAATTTCAGTTTAAGTAATAAATTATTAGATAGTCTAAATTTAAATTTAAAAAGAAATGCCTCATTAACTTTTTCTCAATCTTTTACAAAATTTCATTATTTTATGTTTATATTTAATATTTTATCGCATTATTGTTCAAGTTTCCCTATTCTTCAATTTAAAAAAATTTTAAAAACTAGAAGTAAAACTTATACGGCTATAAGATTTAGTACAAGAGCTTTACCTTGTTTAACAGAATTATATAAGTTATTTTATAAAATATCTAGTATTAATTCTATAGGAGATATAAATCTAAATATAATGAAAGTTATTCCAAATGATATATTTAATTTACTTACTCCTATTGCATTAGCACACTGAATCATGGGCGCAGGATCAAGAAGAGGTTCTGGTTTACTTTTATGTACAGATAAATTTTCTATTCAAGAGGTTGTACTATTAATAAATGTTTTAATTATTAGATATAATTTAAAATGTACTATTAATATTAATAAGAATAAACCAGGACAATACAGAATATATATCTCAACTAAATCTATGAATAACTTAGTATCTATTGTTAAACCCCATATGATGCCTAGTATGTTATATAAACTGAATATACATAATTAAACTAATACTTTAACTTTAACTTGAATTTTAACGTTTTTTTAACTTTAAATAAATTTACTATTTTTTATAATATTTTAATTATTATTATTTTGTTTTTTTATTTTTATTATTATTATTATTTTTAAACAACTGTTACTTTTTAGAAAACACAACTATTATATACAATCAATTTAACCCCTATATAATTAATTTATTTTATATATTTTTTAATTTTAAACAACTTTCAATTTTAATCTAATCTAATCTAATGATCAACATAAAAACAGAAAACATAGTATAAAAATTATGACAAAAGCTGTCATTTTCCAAAGCTTTCAGGTTTTTTTCACCAACTATAGGATAGTTTTAAATTTTAATGATGGTATGTTATTATCTATAATCTATAATCTATAATCTATAATCTATAATTTATAATCTATAATATATAATATATAATATATAAAAATTAAAATTAAAATATAAAAGATGTTTTCATCTACATCTAGAAAAAAGATTTAAGTAATCCTCGCTAAAAAAGCCAGTTTCGCACAAAAAAACAAAAACAATTAAAAAGCTCAAATATAAAAGTAGTAATAAATAACTGAAGATAATTCTATTGATTTCCAGTATTAATCACTTTACTAATATTATAACAAAAAACCAACATATAAAAACTTTCATTTTAGTATAAATCAAATAACACACAACATTAAAAAAACAAAAAAAGTAAACCCAAAACATGAACAACTGAGAACTATTTATATACTTATTACCAGTAATATTATTTGTAATAATGCTAGGGATCTATTTATTTAAAGTTTTAACAAAACTAATTATCAGAATACGATTATGGATTTATCCTCCTTTACGTTTATTTTACCCGCCTATAGAACGTGTACCTAATTTCTTATCCTACGATATTAATTTATCTTTCTGATTTTGACTGAGATTATTATGATTTATCTTAGGTTACATAGGCTTAATAATTTTACTTTTTAATTATGAATATGTTCTACCAATTCACATTGTGAAGATCGCGTGGCTTGCCTGAGGAAGCTATTTTGTATTTTATCTAATCATAACTTTCCTTCAAATTGAACAATTAAGAAGAGATTATTCTTGATTAGTTAATTGATGGTGATATTATTTATAATGTAATATAATATAATATAATACAAATATAACCCCTCCGCTTTCCAAAGCTTTTGTTTTCAAGCGCTTTTTTAACCCGGCTTTGCTTTCGAAAGCTGTTTTTCTTCCCGAATTGTTTTCTTCCTAAAGCGATCAAAGTTTTGAAATTGGCAGATTTGGGCTTTATCCTCGCGTTTTTATTGCTTTTTTCTCGATTATCCTAGAGTCCGCTTTTTTATAGAGCTTTGGACTGTCTGATTAATTTTAAATTTAAATATAAATATAACTATCTAATAACCCCTGTCCACGATTAAGAAAGTTGGTTGTTTTTTTAAACAAAAAAACCTCCCAAGAGTTTTCCAAGAAAAGCGGTTTTTAAGAACAAAAAAGAAGCTATCCCAAAACTTTTTGTCCTTTAGAAAAAAACGCTATTTATAAATATAAAAATAGGAGGATTATTAAAGTAATATTATAGTTTAAGGTTTTTGATCAGCTTTAAAAACAAAAAAACAAGGCTTTCTTTCATCAATAAAAAAACTATGATAAAAAAGATTTCTAAATAAAAAAAGATTTCTAACTAAAAAAAAATTTCTAAATAAAAAAAGATTTCTCAATCAAAAAACAAAACTAATTAAAAGCAGTATTGGTAAAAAAAGCCAACATCCAAAGCCAAAGCTTGGGGTAAAAAACGCTTGAAAAAGGAAAGCTTTTGTTAGTTGAAAAAACTTGGTATTGGTAAAAAGGTTTAGCCAACTTTCATAAAGTAATAAACTAATAAACTAATAAACTAATAAACTAATAAACTAATAAAGTAATAAAGTAATAAAGTAATAAACTAATAAACTAATAACCAAAGGCTTTCTTAAACTTAAAATCATTTATATGAAAGAGCGTAGTATAATTGGTTAGTATAAGGATCTCCAAAATCTTCAGTAGGTGTTCGAGTCACCTCGCTCTTGCTATGATCTTTTTTATTTTAATGCTATGATATTTTTTATTTGAATGCTATTGCTATTCCTATTGCTATTATTATTGCTATTGCTATTGCTATTGCTATTGATAAAACATATTACATATATTGGAGTTTTTTTGCTTTTTTAAAAGCTTTCTAAATCTTTGGGGCTTTCTAAAGCTTCTTTTTTTCCAAAGCCTTCCAAAAGGGAGGGAGTGTTTTGGAAATCTTTTTTGAAAGGCTAAAGCTTCTTGTTTTTTATAAAGCTTTTTTATATAATATAATCTAATGTTTTGTTTTCTTGTAATAATATTAAAGTTTTTTTAATTAAATATGTATATTAATCTTATAATAGTTTTAAAAAACTCAACGCTAGAAAAAAGCTCTTGTTTTTCGCTTTCAAGTCATTTTCAAGAAGAGTTTTAAAAAAACTCCCCAGAGTTTTCAAAGCCAAGAAAAGCCAAGGTTTTTGTCAAAGTTTTTATGAATAGATGTAAGAGTTATTATCCTATTATAAAAAAAGATCTGAGTTTTGTTTTAGAAACTGTTTTTTAATTTAATTTAATCATTTATAAAACTTACTTTTTAATATAAAGTATTTTAATATTTTCATAATTTAATATTTTAATATTTTAATATTTTAATATCTGGCAGGGCCCTTAGCTTAAATGGTAGAGTACCTAATTGTCAATTAGGGTGGTCCCAGTTCGAATCTGGCAGGGCTCGTTAATTAATTATTAATTATTAATTTTAATTAAATTTAAACTAAATTATCAACTACATTTTTAAAATATACATTTTATATTTTTTATTTATTTATATTTATAATTATATTGTTTTTATATTAATATTTATAGTTATAGTTATAGTTATATTTATAGTTATAGTTATATTTATATTTAATATTTAATATTTATATTTATAATTTATTCAAGTTAATTAAAGGTAAAATTATTATTCAAAACTTAGAAAAAAACGCTTGTTTTTTTAACAGAAAAGTTTTCTTATATAAAAGAGATTGAATATGTGTAAAGTGTTAAATGAGTTAAAGTTAAATTCAATTGCTATATTTACAAAATCTTTAATTTTAAAGCGAGATAGTGTAACGGCGGCACAATAGTCTCATGAACTGTTAGTTGTGGTTCAATTCCCCAACTCGCTAATATTTAAATATCAAAATAAATAGCTATAAATATACATATACAAAAAAAGCTTTAGATTTCTACAAAAAAGGGAGTTAGTTAATGGTATAATAATAACAATTAATTAAGTAATTTTAAATTATAACTTAATTTCTTTGATTTAGGAAAGATTTGTTTTAGCTTGATAATCTAAAGGTTCGAATCCTTTACTCTCTAAGATTTTATTAAAAAATAATAATAATATTAAGAATAATAAAAATAAATAAAAAAACGAAATAAATAATATAAAAAAACTAATTCAAAAAAACTAATATTTTGATAGTTGATTATAAATAATATAGTTGATTATAAATAATATAGTTGATTATAAATAATATAGTTTATTATAAAAAACCTAATAAAAGAATTGCAACAAAAAACCTTAAAAAGATTAATCTTAGGATGCCTTTGATAGCGTTATACATATAAAAAAAGATTTCTTAATATTTAATTGTAAAAATGTTTTCTAAATTTAAATTAATTAAATAGTTATAAATATTTTATATTAAAAATAAAGCTAAAGAGTAATAATTTATTATTATCAGGTGTTTTTCTCTAGTTCTTAATAACAAAGCATCAACTGGAAGGTTTAGCCTGTCAACAAAAAAGTGGATTTTAAAACTTCTCCCTTGGGGGGCTACAAGTTTGGGTTTTTAAAAGCTTTGGCTTTGGAACACAAAAACAACAAAACCGAGAGGATCAAGTAAAACTAAGACTGAATGTATTGTATTTAAAATAATAAATTAAAAATGTTACAATTATTTTCTATATTTAATACTATATTTAATGATGCTCCCGAAAATTGACAATTAGGTTTTCAAGATTCTGCTACACCTGGTTTTACAGGTATAACTGATCTACATGATACTATTTTTTTTTATTTAATTATTATTTGTGTTGGTGTATTTTGAATTTTATTTAATATTATATATGTTTATAGTAGTTCTAGATCATCTTTAATTCATAAATATTTAAATCATGGAACTCTATTAGAATTTATATGAACTTGTTTACCTGCTTTAGTATTAATTGCTATTGCTTTCCCAAGTTTCAGATTACTTTACCTTCTGGATTATGTTTTCGACATTTATCACTCTAACATATAAAATTAATTAAAAAAACTAGCTTTCCAAAAAATTCTTTTAAACATTTTCAATTTTATTATATAAAACTCTCTTCTTTATATCTCTTTACATATCTTTATCTATTATCTATATTTACATTTACATCTTTTTATATATCTTTATATAACTTTAGATAGCTTTATATATCTTTAGATAGCTTTATATATTTATTTATATTTATATTTATATTTATATTTTGTTATATTTTTTACATAGCTTTACATTGTTTCTAAAGTACTAATATATTAAAAAACGTAGTAAATTATTCAATAAAACTCAAGAAAAAAATGCTTGATAACTTTTAGATTTAGAAAACCTTTTAAAATAAACTTATATATTGAAGAGTTTTGGTAGAGTACACTTTGTTCAGACTAAATTTTAATTTATGCAAGAATATAATATAATATAAATATAGTACTAAAATCTATATATATTAACAAGAAGTTTTAATTTTGTTTTAGAAAGCCCTTTCAAAATTTTGGCGGTTTTTTAAAAAACAACTAAGCTTTAAAAAAGCATGTCCAAAAAGTTTTAAAACCGAAGGTTTAGCCCAACAAAAAATAAGAGTTTTATTAGATTAACAGTAAAAATCTATAATTTTATAAAAAACCTAATAATATTACTTGCAAGCATAAAATTCATATTCTTCAGAGACTTTATTTGAAAAAAAAATTAATATTTTATATTTTATATTATATTTTAATCTTTTTAAGACAGAGTCCAATTTTTATAATAAATATTCTTATATAAATATAGACATAATATGTTGATAATTTTCTTAGCTTTATTATTAAGTTAAAAAAACAAAGCTTTAAAACCCAAAGATTTACTAAGTAGCTTTATTCAATTAAAAAACTTGTCTCAAAACTATATTTTAATACTTTACAAAAAAACAACAAAAATAATGGAAGTTATTAGTCCTACAATTACAATTAAAGTAACTGCTTCACAATGATATTGGTCATATTCAAATCTATATTGATAGAATACTTATTTTGTTAATTATATTTATATTTATATTTATCTATATATTTATATTTATATTTATATTAATACTTATATTTATTATTTACCAAAACCCGCTAAAAAAACCCTGAAAAAAACTACAGTTTTATATATCTCCATCCAAAGGCTTTCCAAACCTTGGGGGAATTAAAAAAAAAAACAATCTTGAAAAGCTTTATTCACTAGCTTTCTAAAAAAACGCTATTATTATATATGTTAATGTTAAAAAATCCACAAATATATATATTAGATTTTCTATGGTAATTATTAATTATTAATATTAAATAATATTTAGCTTATTAATTTCTTATATAATTATTTAAATTAGTGTATACCAAAATTAGATTTACGGCCCAGCGTATAAAACTCGCTGTTATTCTACTATATTCTGGAATGAGTTTTGTTTTTAAGTAGCACTACTTTTTAAATATTAATATTCATTTTATATTTGATATTTGATATTTGATATTTGATATTTTTTTTAAGTAATAAGGTGTTTACTGAATGATTTTATCAAGCTAAGCTCAAATCAGTAGGTTAAAACCTCAGAGACTAAACGTAATTATGATTCTAATAGTTTTCTTATTAAATTTTTTTATCCAAAACAAAAAAACCCATTTAAAACAGACAACTCCTCCGCTTTGCTTTCTTCCTTTAGAAAACTAGCTTTTTTATAAAAGCTTTCGGTAGCTAAAAAAACGGGAGTACATGATTAATAAAGTTATAGTCCTATTTATTCCTTCTTAATAAATATTAATATAAATATATAAATAAATATAAATACATTTCAATTAAAAAAAAAAAATCGTTTTAGAAAGCTTTTCTTATTTAGAAAAAAACTCTTGTTTTTGTTGTTGTTATTGTTATTGTTATTATTATTGTTATTTTTATTGAAAGCTTGTTTTTCAAAAAATTTGTTTTCTAAAACTCAACATTTCTTCCGAGCTTTTTAAAATTAAGAACATTAAACTAAGCATATGAATATTCCGATTATATAACAGATAGTGGTGATGCAATTTCTTTTGATTCATATATGATACCTGAATCAGACTTAGAATTAGGACAATTCAGATTATTAGATGTGGATAACAAAATGGTAGTTCCAGTTGATACTCATATCAGATTAATTGTTACAGCTAACGACGTTCTTCACTCATTTGCAGTTCCTTCTCTTGGTATGAAATTGGATTGTACACCCGGTCGATTAAATCAAGCTTCATTTTTAATAGATAGAACTGGAATTTTTTATGGGCAATGCTCTGAAATTTGTGGAGTATGACACGGATTTATGCCAATTAACGTGGAAGCTGTTTCTATGCCAGATTATTTAAGTTGGTTAGCAAGCACTGCTGAATAATTTAATTTAAAAAAACAACAAAACCCAAAACTTTCCTGTTAAACCTTACTCATTACTCATTACTAAAACTCCTCTTTTTTTATAATATAATATAATATAATATAATATAATATAATATAATAAAATATAATATAATGTAATAAAACTTAAGTGTATAATTACAGCTTTTTAAGTATATCTAATTTATAAAACTAAAACTTTTTATATTACCTTAAAACCCTAAACTTTTGGGATCATTTTCAAAGCTAAAACTTCCTCCGGCTTTCTAAACCTTCTAAAGATTTGGAGCCAAGCTTTTTTAACATAAAAATAATACCTATTAACCCCTGCATAAAACTTTTGCTTTCAAAAAACTTTTCCCTTTTTATTATCTTTTATATTATTTCAATTATTTTATACTTTATATTTTATATTTTATATTTTATATCTTATATATTTATATTATATATTGAATGATTAAAAAAATAAATTGTAGCTATCTATTTAGAAAAATAATTATATATTATACAATATTACTAAATATTATTATATTAAAATATCTTTTTATTTATTATTTATTATTTATTATTTATTATTTATTATTTATTATTTATTATTTGCTAATGAAAAAAAACTTTCTTAAATTTAAATTAAAATTGCACTTCTCCAAAACCAACGCTTTCTATCCTGCCGTTTTCGGCTTTAAAAAAACAAAAAAACAAAAACTTTCAGGAAAAAGGGGAAAGGGAAGCGGGAAGGAAAAAAAGTCATAAATGATATAAAATAAATGTGATTACTTAATCTTAATAAATTTATATGATAAAGTATAATTACTTCCTTCAATATTTCTTTTAGTTTTTGCTTTTCAATAACAATAAAAAAGAAAATAACAAAAATAAGATAAATAGGATAAAAAAACAGGAAGGGTAAATATAATAAAAAAAAACTTCTCCAGAAAACAAGTAATGATCTTTTTAAGTATCTTAATTCTAATAGTGGCAATTGCCCTACCTTCATTAAAAAATGAAATATCTTCTCTATTAATAACTAGAATTTCAGCTATAATATTTATCTATTCCGGAGCATTAGCTTTAAATGCTTTATATATTCAGTCAATTGGATCAGGTATAGGTATATATAGTGGATTATTCCATGTGACTATCATCTCTCAATTATTAGATGTATTTTTATTATTTTTGGCAGCTTTAATCTTAATAGCTTGACCTTTAATAACTGAATCTTATTATAATAAAGTATTAAATGTACAAAATATATTAACAGATGTTAACTTACAATCCTCTCCTATTTTACAATTGTTTTTCAAAAACCAAACCTTTGCGAAATCCGCATCTTCTCCTATAAATCCTGCTTCTTTAGTAGGAAAAAGTAAATACAATTATATAGGTTTATATATCCCTCGAACAGAATATTGTTTAATAGTTTTATTTAGTGGTTTAGGTTCATCTTTATTACTATCTTCTTCAGATTTATTATCTATGTATTTAAGTATTGAATTACAATCATTTGGTCTTTATATTTTAGCTACATTATATAGAGATTATGAATCTAGTACTGCCTCAGGTTTAAAATATTTTTTATTAGGAGCATTATCTTCTTGTTTTATTTTATTAGGTTGTGGTTTAATTTATACTTTCACAGGATTAACAAATTTTGAATCTATTTATAGTTTACTCTCTGCATCAGAATCTCTGCCTTTCCTAAATGATAACAGCTTTTTAATAAGTGGTTCATATCCATATCCATATCCATATCATATAATAAGTGGAGTAAGTTTAGGTGCAATTTTTATTTTTATAGGATTTTTATTTAAAATAGCTGCAGCACCTTTACATTCATGAGCACCCGATGTATATGATGAAACACCAACTCAAGTAACTATCTGATTAACAATTATTCCAAAAATAGCTATTTTAGTTTTATTATTAGAATTATATAGTGGATTATCTATAAATTCAATATTAGATGTAACAGTTTATGAAAATTTAATAACACAATTAAATATAACAAGTAATAATTTTGAAATTAGTTATAATACAAGTTATGTTTTAAAAATGTTATTATTAATTAGTTCATTATTTTCATTAATAATTGGTACAATACTAGGTTTAGCTCAAACAAGAATTAAACGACTATTAGCTTATAGTACAATATCTCATATAGGATTTATTTTATTAGCATTAGCAATTAATACTGAACAATCTATAGATGCATTTATTTTTTATATTATTCAATATTCTATAACAAATTTAAATATATTTTTAATTATATTAGCTTTAGGTTTCATTTTAAATACAACAGGAATTAAAATTTACTCTAATTCTAAAAATATTTACTTTTTTGATTATGATATAAGATATTTATCAAACTTTAAAGGATTATTTTTCTCTAACCTTATTCTTAGTCTAAGTTTAGTTATTTGTCTTTTCTCTATGGCCGGTATTCCACCATTATTAGGTTTCTTTTCTAAACAGTTTGTTTTATTATCAGCTATACAGTCTGGTTACTGATTCATGGCTTTTGTAGCTATCTGAACAAGTGTAATAAGTGCATCTTATTATTTAAGAGTAGTTGTATTATTAGTAAGTAATAGTGATTATATACTAAATAAGCTTTCTTGCAATATAAAAATTACTAAATTAAATATTAAATTAGATAATGAATCCATTTTAACAAATTTCCATAGTTTTTTAATTTCTACTATTACTTTATCAATTCTATTGTTTATTCTTAAACCAACGATATTACTTAACAGTACACAGTTACTATCTTTATCATTGTTCTATAGTTAATGAATATTACTTTATTAGTATTAATTATTTTTGTACCTATTTTAGCTTTAATATTATTAGGTTTAAATACTTTATTAGCACCACATAAAGCTTATGAAGAAAAACTTTCTGCTTATGAAGCTGGTATGCCCGTAATACCTGGACAAACAAGAGAATCCTTTCAAATCCATTATTGATTAGTTGCTATGCTATTTTTAGTATTTGATATTGAACTAGTTCTGTTATTACCTATTAGTGTATCATTATATGCTATAAGTACATTCGGTTTTGTTGTAGCTATTATATTTTTTATAATATTAACAATCGGATTTATTTTTGAAATTGGAAATGAAGTAATTACTCTTAAATCTTCTTCTATTACAAACAACTCAAACTTAAACTTAAACTTAAACTTAAACTATAATAACCAAAAAGAAAATAACAATAATTTAACCCCTATCCATATACAAAAGCTTTCTCTAATAATAATAAATCAGTTTATAAATTTATGAAGATCATTACAATTACAATTACAATTACAATTACAATTACTATTACAATTACAATTACAATTACAATTACAACAAGTTAATGTTAATTTAAAACAAAAACCATTATCTTTAATCTTATCTTTATTATCTTTATTATCTTTATTCTTATTATTCTCTTTCTCTTTATTATTAATATTCTTATTATTATCTTTATTAACTTTATTAACTTTATTAACTTTATTAACTTTATTAACTTTATTAACTTTATTAACTTTATTAAAAATTAACCTTAAACAAATAACTAAAATATTATTAACTTTTTATAATTTCTCAAATATTACCAATTTTATTTTATTAATTTATTATCTGATAATAACAAAAATTAAATTTAAATTTATTTATAATAATAGAAGTATAAGACTAATATATAGTAATAATTTATACAAGTACCTTTCATATAATAAAGAATTCTTTACTAAATTATTTTTATTCTTTAATGCATCTCTAATTTATCTTTTATGTGTTATTTTATTATTATTTTTATTAAAAACTGGTATTAGTTTATCATATTTTATTATTATTTTAATTATTTTATTTTTATTTTATTTTATTTTTTTTTTTTTAATTTATATTTTTATTACTATTATTTTTAATTTTTTAATTTAGATTTTTAATAAGTTCCAAGAAATTTGAAATGTTATTAATGTTAAAATTTATAATGTATTCCAATTAAATTATACAAAATTTACTTTAAAATTGCTTCCAAAAATATATATATATAAAAATCGACTTATAAATACATTTTCAATAACAAATCAATTAAACTTATTATATCTAAATATAATGAATACTAGTATTTTAAATATTTATAAAAAAGATGCTAATACTTTAATTTTAATAAATAAACCTACACCAAAGCTACAACAAAAGCCAAACTCATCAACTAATAATTTAAATTCTGTTACTCAAATTAAAACTCAATCTCAATTGAGAAATAATATAGTATCTGGCTTAGGATTTATATCTAATAATTTACAAGGAATTAATGGCTTAATTAAAAATAATTCATATAAATACTCAAACTTAAGAAATTTAAGTAGATCATTTTCATCTTCGGTTATTGTGCGAAATAATTCCAATTCTAATTCTTCTCTTGTTTTAACTAATACTAATACTAATACTAATACTAATACTAATACTAATACTAATGTACCAAATATCCCAGATATAAATAATGTAAATAGCGTACTAAAAAACTCTGTACCAAATTTAAATAATGAAAATAATGGTATACAATTACAACAATCAAATAAAAATAATCTAATAGAAAATATAAATACTAAATATGAATCTTATAAAAAACTATTAAATGAAAAATCTTTAATGTTAAAACAAAAATTAGAAAGTAAAAATTATATATTAACAAACTTAGATTTAAAAATATTTAAACTGATATTTGAAGATAACCAACATGTTGTTCTAAGACATGAAGATGTTTACAACAATTACAAAGTTGAAGTATCAATTCTTAAACTCAATCCTAAAGTTCGAGGGCCCTATTTAGTTTATTTCTTAAGTTTTATTGAATTAAATTTAAATGCTGATAACTTAATTGTAGAAAATATAAAATACAATGTTAGTTGAAGTCAGAAAATAGCAGCAGGATTTATAGGGAAAGGTTCTCATCCTTTAGAATTATTTCTTGATAACTATCATTCAGATTTTGTTAATTTTAAATTTCATAATAGAGATATAACTCAAACATCTACATTTAAATTATTATTAATAGAAGAGCAATTTTTATGTATTAATACTAATAAATATAATACATTAGATACTTCTAAGATAACAACTAGTACTGAGTTAATTAAAAGTCTTCTGGGAAATAAAGATGGAATATTTATAGTTAATAGAAAATTAGTGCATATAGAAAATAATTTATTAATTAAAATTAAAAATAAAAATCAAACTAAAAATCAACAGTTTTCTACAAATAATAGCTTTAATGATAATATAGATAATTGTATAAGTTTAACAATTAATTATAATAAAGAAAATAATAATTTCAATAATCAAGTGTATTTAATAAAAATTATTAAAAATAAGTTAAAAATATATAGTATAATACATTTAGATCAAGACGGAAAAATAATTAATGAAACAAATATTTTAAAATTTAGAAACTTTAAAATTAAATCCAAAGCTAAATTAGAAATTAATAATAAAAATAAAAATAAAAATAATAATAATAATAATAATAATAATAAAAATCAAGAATCAGAATATAGAAATATTCAAGAAATTAAAAACATTATAAAGTTAATTGAAAATAACATATTTAATAATTTTCCTATTTTTTTCTTTTATAAACATATTTATCAAGATCTAAATAATTATATTGAAACTAATAATAAACATATACAAAATAAATTGGATGTATTTTTAAAATCTAACAACAAAGATTTAATATCAACATTCGCTTACCTGTTAACAAAAAATAAAACTGGTAAAAATATTTTTAATGTATTACATTTTGACCATCTCAGTGGATATATTGTGAATAATTTGAATATTAAAACTTATTTAAATAATGCTGATAGAAAAGATTTTACAAATACTAAATTAGATGAAAATTTTAGATTTTGTAGTTTTATTATTAATGAGCTTAATATATTTAAAGAAACAAATAATAACATGAATCAAAGTAAAAATTTAATTCAATTATCTTTAAACATTCTTGGACTTTCAATTACAGCTTCAGATAAACATAATTTTAAAGGTATAAGTTCTTCAAAAAAAAATAAACTTTTTAAATTGTTAGATAAAATAGAAGCAAAGATTAATATTAAATTTGAAATAATTGATCTTGCAAAATATAGATCACAAGAATGTCTTCAACTTTTTTATATAATTTATAATAATAATCCTAATACTAATATAGATATAATAATAAAAAATTATAACGATTTAATTGCAAAACGGATTAAAACTATTAAAAATTCATATATTTAGAGTGATGGTTTTTTTAGAATTAGAAAACAAATCTTTTTTTGTAAAGCTTTAGAAAGCAAAACTGTCCATCTCAAAGCTTGGGTTTTGGAAGTTTTATTGAAGGAAAGAAAGGCTAAAACTTCTTGGTTTTTTTAGGCGTTTTTTTAAAGCTTGGTTTTTTTAGTTGTTTAGTTGTTTAGTTGTCTAGAAATCTTTTTTTATAAATTAAATGCGGTTTTCTTGTTTAGAAATCTTTTTTTTTGTTTTTCTTATTTAGAAATCTTTTTGTGAGTTTTTTTGATTTGTTTTTAAAATTATAATATAATAGAATAGAATAGAATAGAATAGAATAGAATAGAATAGAATAAATTTTTTAAAGCTTTTCTAAAAGTTCTCTAAAATTAACAGTTATCTAAAATTAAAAGTAAAATTAAAAGTAAGATTAAAAGTAAAAGTAAAAGTTAAAGTAAAAGTTAAAGTAAAAGTAACAGTAAAAGTAGCAATAAATAACTTGGGATAATTCTATTGATTTTAAGTATTAATCACTTTACTAAAATTATAAGAGTTTTATAAAAACCATTTAGTATAAATCAAATAACACATACAATATATATTATAATTATACATAAAGCAATGTTAACTAATATAAACCAATCTTATTTATTTATAAGTTCTCCTTTAGAACAATTTGATATAACTTCTTTATTAAGTTTTAATGCTCCTTTATTAGGTTATATAAATTTAACTTTAACAAATTTAGCATTATATACATTATTATTATTCTTATTAATTGTTAGTTTACATATAGTAGCAAATAACAATATAAAATTATTACCTTCTAAATGATCTTTATTATTAGAAAGTATTTTTGCAAGTATAAATTCAATGGTTAGAGAACAATTAGGGAAAGAAATCTATTTACCTTTTATTTATTCAATCTTTTTATTTATATTAATTGCTAATTTAATTGGTAATATCCCTTATTCTTATGCAATAACTTCTTCTATTATAGTATCTATTGGTTTATCTTTTACTATTGTAATAGGAGTTACAATCTTAGGATTATCTATTCATAAAATTCATTTCTTTTCATTTTTTATACCATCAGGAACACCTTTGGCTTTAATACCTTTATTAGTTTTAATTGAATTAATAAGTTATATTGCTAGAGCATTCTCATTAGGAATTAGACTTTTTAGTAATATTACTGCTGGTCATACATTATTGAAAATATTATCAACTTTTTTATACCAAATGTTTACAGGTGGAGTTTTAATAGCAATTGTTACTTTAATTCCTTTTGCTTTATTTTTAGCTATAATTGGACTAGAATTAGCTGTATCATTTATTCAAGCTTATGTTTTTACTTTATTATTACTAAGTTATATCAAAGATGCAATCGATTTACATTAAAAAACTATTAAAAAACTCTTACTTAATTTTAAAAGCTGTTTAGACAAAAACAAACAACTTTACTTTACTTTACTTTATTTTACTTTACTTGAATTAGAAAACACTCTTTTTTATGTTTATACTTAAATATTATATTAAATTATATTATATTAATTTTAAAAAAACTATCTAATAACCCCTGTCTTGAGTTTGTTTTTTTGTTTTGGAAAGCTTTTAAAAATGCATCCCAAAAGTTTTCAAATCTTTGGGGTTTCTAAAACTTGGAAAGCTTTGGAAAATTAAACAAAAACTATCTAATAACCCCTGTCTTGATTTAAAAATGAAAGCTTTATTCAAATTAAAACAACTTTTAAATTATCATAAACTTTATCCATACTAATATTTATATTATATTTATATTAATATTTATATTATATTTATACTTATAGTTATATTTATCTTTATATTTCAAAACCGAGTTTTTTGCTAAAAATAAAATAATTTATTCATATTCATCATATTTTATGATTTACCTTTTTCCGCTATTTATAAAAATTATAATTATAAAAAAAAATAACATTAGAAAGCTGATGGAAGAATTGAATTTACAAAACTACGCAAGAAAACAAAAGAAAAAAACAAAGCTTTACTAAAACCTACTATTTTATAAGGTTTCCAAATCTTCGTTTTCTAAAGGAGCCAAGCTTTTTGAATTTTAAGTAAGAGTTGTTTTGAAAACGCTGATTTTTAATATAGCTTTTCTTGAAGTTTTTTTTAATTTTTTGTCCAGTTTTAGAAAACTCTATTTAAAGTTTTAAAGTATATTTTTATTATTATTAGATAAAAACAAAACTATTATAATCAGGTTAAATTTATATAATAATAGAAAACTATCGTTGCTATGCTAACTAAATATATAAAGATATAAGTCTAGGTATAATTTTGAAAACGGGCTTTTTTGTTGTTGTTGTTTTGAAAACGCTTGCTTTAAAGCTTGTGTATATTTAAGTAAATTATTAAAAACAAAGCTAATAAATAAATAAAAATATATCATAAGTTGATAATAAAATAATGAATTATATAGATATAGATATAGATATAGATATAGAAAAAAACTAGATATAAATATAGATATAGATATTACTATTTTAAAACAAAAAAAGAATTTTAAGAATCCAAACAGGAAGTTATTTACTGGTATAATTATAATAGTTTTTTTAATTAAATATTGGAAAAGATAAGCTTTCTTATTTAAACTAATAATCTAAAGGTTCGAATCCTTTACTTTCTAAGATTTTATTATAATAAATAAAAGAATTGCAAAAAAATAAAAAGATTAATCTTAGGATGCCTTTGATAACGTTATACAGATAAAAAAAGCGGTTTTAAAAACAAATTTTCTCAATAGTTTTTTTAATTATATAAGTATAACTATAACTATAACTATAACTATAACTATAACTATAAGTAGTTTAAAACTATAAGTAAAACTCTAACTATAAATTAATTAAATAATTACAAAAGTTAAAAAAAACCAAAAGATTTCTTATTAGTATTATAAATAACGTTAAAGAGTAATAATTTATTATTGCCAGGTGTTTTTCTCTATTTCTTAATAACAAAACTAGACATAAAAAGATATTAAATTAAATATAATTTATACGTATCTTTACCAAAGCTTACTGTCCAAATCTTTAGGGAAAAAAACGCTTTAGAAAGCGAAGCGTTATATAACTTAAGTTAATAGTTAATAACTCATAGTTAATAGTTAATAGTTAATAGTTAATAGTTAATAAGTAATAAACAATGTTATTAAATATAAAATAAAAATTATCTTTTTTCCTTATTTTCTTTAATATTTCCTTTATACTATATGTAGTTTTGTAAATGTAAATTATCTAGGTTATCCATTCTACTTTATACTAGATTGGGTGGCGTTTTTTTGCTTTATTGTTTTACTTTAAAAAAACTGATAGGTTTTCTATGGCGCTTTTTTTTTTTAGCTTTATAAAACTCCCCCATCCTCCAAAGCCTTGGGAAGCTTTATTGAGGCAGGGAGAAAAAAACCCAAAC
>Ga0137415_10002408_pt1 | contig 18648 bp, 15 predicted proteins | sample CZODoug3_1_1_16f_FD_183082 | JGI IMG/M metagenome (GOLD analysis project Ga0137415, IMG submission 183082) | Vadose zone soil fungal communities from Angelo Coast Range Reserve, California, USA - CZODoug3_1_1_16fungal (Hybrid Assembly) | ecosystem: Environmental > Terrestrial > Soil > Vadose...
CGCCTTCCACGCTTTGGGTGTTGAGGACGAAGATCCCCAGGGTCACGAAACCCATGTGACTGACGCTGGAGTAGGCGATGAGCTTCTTGAAGTCGCTCTGGGCGAGAGCCATGTAGGCGCCGTAGAGGATGGCGATGTCGGAGAGCGCAAGGACGATGGGTGTGAAGCGCCCCACGGCGTCGGGGAGCATCGGCAGGCTGAAGCGCAGGAAGCCGTAGGCGCCCATCTTCAGGAGGATGCTGGCCAGGATCACGCTGCCCGCGGTGGGCGCCTCGACGTGCGCGTCCGGCAGCCAGGTGTGGAGCGGGAACATGGGGACCTTGACCGCGAAGGCGATGAAGAAGGCCCAGAAGAGCCAAGCCTGCAGCGTCTCGCCGTATTGCGCGCGGCTCAGCGCGAGGATGTCGAACGTGTGGCCGCCCTGGAAGTAGAGCACGATGATGGCTACCAGGAGCAGCAGGCTGCCGGCCAGGGTGTACAGGAAGAACTTGATCGCGGCGTAGATCCGGTTGGGCCCGCCCCAGACGCCGATGAGGAGGTACATGGGGATCAGCATGGCTTCCCAGAAGACGTAGAAGAGGACGAAGTCCAGCGCGCAGAAGACCCCTAGCAGGGCGGTCTCCATCGCCAGGAGCGTGATCATGAATTCCCGCACGCGGGACTTGATCGCGGTCCAGGAGCACACCACGCAGATCGGCATGAGGAGCGTCGTGAGCAGGACCAGCCACAGGCTGATCCCGTCGATGCCGACGGCGTAGCGGATCGGGGGAGTGCTGATCCACTGCACCACCTCGCCGAACTGCATCCGGTGGGTGGCCGGGTCGAACCAGAAATACAGCGGCAGGGAGAGTGCGAACTCGAGGCCGGTCGTCCAGAAGGCCACGTGCTTGACGGCGGCCTCGTCCTTGACGAAAGCCATCATCGCCACGCCCACCAGCGGCAGGAGGATCACCAGCGTGAGCAGGTGCGGCAGCGGGGTCGTATTGAGGATGACGTCCGTCATAAGGTCAACAGCAGCAGATACATGCCCAGGATCGCGACTGCTCCGAGGGCCATCGCGAGGGCGTAATGCTGGACTTCGCCGCTCTGGACCAGCCGGAGCGCCCGTCCCCACAACACGGTAGCGGCTCCCACGCCGTTCACCATTCCGTCGATCACCTCGACATCCACGATCTTCCACAGACCATTCGCCAGCGCCACCGTCGGTTGGACGATCGTCCGGTCGTAGAGCTCGTCCACGTACCATTTGTTGAAGGACAGGGCGTAGGCTTCCCGCCATTGCTGGGCTAGGCGGTCCGGCAGCCCCGGCGATTTTACATAGACGATGTAAGCGGTGGCGATGCCGCCAAGCCCCATCAGGGTCGCCAGGAGCATGATGCCGGTGGCAGCCGGACCTTCGTGGGGCACCGCCATCTCGTCGGGCCCTGGCAAGACCGGCTCGATGAATCCGGGGATGCCCAGGTAGCCGGTGAAGATCGAGAGCGCGGCCAGGATGAGCAAAGGGACCGTCATTGTGGGAGAAGGCTCATGGATGTGTGGGGCATGGTGCGGATCCACTCTGGACTCGCCCCAGAAGGCGACGAAGAGGAGGCGGAAGCTGTAGAACGCCGTCAGGAACGCCGTGACTAGGCCGACCATCGCGAGCGTCTTGCCCAGCGTGCCGGCCGACCAGGCGCTCACCAGGATCACGTCCTTGCTGAAGAAGCCCGCGGTGAGCGGGACCCCGGAGAGAGTCAGCGCGCCGATGAGCATGGTCCAGTAGGTGATGGGCATCCTGTCCTTGAGACCGCCCATCCGCCGCATGTCCTGCTCGTGGTGCAGCGCAATGATGACCGAGCCGCAGCAGAGGAACAGGAGGGCTTTGAAGGCCCCGTGGGTCAGGAGGTGGTATATCCCTGCCACGTAGGCTCCGAGCCCGCACGCCATCATCATGTAGCCGAGTTGGCTGACCGTGGACCAGGCGACGACGCGCTTAATGTCGTTCTGCGTCAGGGCGATGGTTGCCGCGAAGAGCGCGGTCACGCCGCCCGTCACGGCCACGACGTCCATCGCGGCGGGAGAGAGGTTGTAGAGCGGAGCCAGGCGCGCCACCATGAAGACGCCGGCGGTCACCATCGTCGCGGCGTGGATCAAGGCCGAGATGGGCGTGGGTCCCTCCATCGCGTCCGGCAGCCAGACGTGCAGCGGCACCTGGGCCGACTTGCCCACGGCGCCGGCGAAGAGCAGAAGACAAATCACCGTCATCACCGCCACCGGCCACTCGCCGCCCAGCGGCTTCAGGAGGTTGATCGTCTGCCCCTCGATCAGGACCGCATGGGCGAAGACCTGGTCGTACTGCAGGGTGCCGAACACGACGAAGATCAGCATGACTCCCAAGCCGAACCCGAAGTCGCCGACGCGGTTCACGATGAAGGCCTTGGTCGCCGCGTCGCAGGCGGTCTTGCGCTCGTACCAGTGCCCGATCAGCAGGTAGGAGCAGAGTCCCACCGCCTCCCAGAACACGTACAGCTGCAGGAAGTTGTCGGCCATCACCAGCATCAGCATCGAGAAGGTGAAGAGCGCGACGTAGGCGAAGAAGCGGGCGTAGCCGGGCTCGCCGTGCATGTAGCCGATGGTGTAGACGTGCACGAGCCCGCTCACGACCGTGACCAGCAGCAGCATCGCGGCCGTCAGCCGGTCGATGTACAGGCCGATGTCCACGGTGAAGGCGCCGGAGGCGATCCAGGAATAGAGCGTCACGTGGATGGGCTCGCCTTTGGCGACCTCTGTAAAAATCCATGCCGAGAGCAAAAATGAAATTCCCACCGCGGGGACGGCAATCCAGTGCGCGCGCTCCCGGATCCAGTGGCCGAACAGCCCGATGATCAGGAACGCGGCAAACGGGAGGAGTGGGATGAGCGCGTACTTCATGATGGCATTACCATTTCATCAAGTTCAGCTCTTCGGCGGCGATGGTGGCCTTGCCGCGGTAGAGCGCGATGATGATCGCCAGTCCCACGGCGACTTCCGCCGCCGCGACCGTGAGCGCGAAGAAGACGAAAACCTGGCCCGCGACGTTGTCCAGGTAGTACGAGAAGGCCACGAAGTTGATGTTCGTGGCGTTCAGCATCAGCTCGATGGACAGGAGGATCATGATGATGTTTCGCCGGATCAGCACGCCGACGACGCCGGTGACGAAGACGATCGCGCTGAGGATCATGTAGGAGGACAGCGGCGTCATCGAACTATTTGGACTCCACGGCCTGAACGGCCTTCGGGGTCTCCTGGCCCATCATCCCCTTCTTGGCCATGAAGATGGCGCCGATCATGGCCACCAGGAGGATCAGCGAGGCGACCTCGAAGGGGAACAGGTAGGTGGTGTAGAGAGCGCGCCCGACCGTCTCGGTGTTGCCGGCGGAGACCGCAGTTGTCGCCGGCTCGCGGACGGGCTCCTCCGGCAGCCCCGCCGCGCTCACGATGTAGACGACCTCGGCAAGAGCCACCAGGCCGAGTCCCATCCCCAGGCGAAACTGCCGCTGATAGGAGTCGTCCTCTTTGACGTTCAGGAGCATCACGACGAACAGGTAGAGCACGAGGATCGCGCCGGCATAGACGATGAGCTGGACCGCCGCCAGGAACTCGGCGTGCAGCGTCACGAACAGGCCCGCGATGTGGAAGAACATCACGAGGAGCGCGATCACGCTGGACACGGGCTTGCGAAGCGCCACCACGAGGATGGCGGTCAGGACGATCACGGTCCCGAAGTAGAGGAAGGACAGGCTGCCCACGACGGCGTCCCGGTCCCTTATGAGTCTTTGGGGGGGAGGTTCTTGTAGCCGATGTTGAAATAGGCCACGTTGGGGTGCTGGAATTCCAGCTTCTTTTCGCGGACCGGGAAGTTGCGGTCGCCGAGCGCCAGGAGTTGCTCTTTATTGAGGCACAGGTCGCGCTTGTTGTACTTGGCCCACTCGTACTCCGTGGTCATCGCCAGCGCGTCCACCGGGCACGCCTGCACGCACAGGCCGCAGAACAGGCAGCGGGTCATGTCCATGTAGTATTCCTTGGCGTAGCGCTTCATCGGCTCGCCTTCGACCTCGCTGCTGATGACCGTGATGACGCGGGATGGGCAGGCGGCCTCGCAGAGGTCGCAGCCGACGCACTTATCCGTGCCGTCGTCGTAGCGGAGCAGGGCGATCATGCCGCGGTAGGTGCCGGGCAGGTTCCGCTTCTCGTGCGGGTACTGCAGGGTGATGGCCTTGCGGTTGCGGAGAATGATCCGCTGGATGAACACCGTGATCGTGGCCTTCATCCCCACCAGGATCTCGTAGAAGGTAAGTGTCTTGACCAACTGCGCGACGGCCATGGGGTGCGTGCTCCTTAATCCCTCAAGAAGTACACGACGATCGAGGTGATGACGATGTTCCCCAGCGCCAGGGGCAGCATCACCTTCCACCCGAAGCGCATGAGTTGGTCGTACCGCAGGCGCGGCAGCGTGGCGCGGAGCCAGAAGAACAGGAACAGGAAGCCGTACACCTTCACCGTGAACCAGGCGACTCCCTCGATCCAGGTGAGATTGGCTGGGAGCAGGGTGCCGGGGTACGGGGCGTGGTACCCGCCGAGGAACAGGACCGAGGCGATGCAGGAGACCAGGATCATGTTCGCGTATTCCGCCATGAAGAAGAAGGCGAAGCGCATCCCGCTGTATTCGGTCATCCAGCCGGCCACCAGCTCGCTTTCCGCCTCCGGCAGGTCGAAGGGCAGGCGGTTCGTCTCCGCCACGGCCGAGATGACGTACACGACGAAGGCGACGATCTGGGTCACGGGGAACCACCACCAGATTCCTCCTCCATGCCCCATGCCGATGATGTTCCAGTTCAGGATCGACCCGGCCTGTTTCTCCGCGATCGTGACCATGCTGAGCGAGCCTGAGAGGATCAGGACGCCGATGATCGCCAGCCCGATGTTCAGCTCGTAGCTGATCACCTGCGCCGCCGAGCGCAGCCCTCCGAGCAGGGAATATTTGTTGTTGGAGGCCCAGCCGCCCAAGATGACCCCATAGGCGCCGATCGAGACGAAGGCCAGGATGTAGAGGATTCCGATGTTGATGTCGGTGATGATGAACGGCTTGATCGTCACGCCGAACAGCTCGATCTCGCGGTTGGGACCGTAGGGCACAACTGCGAAGCCGATGAAGGCCGGCACGAGCGAGAGGATCGGGGCCAGCGAGAAGAGAAACCGGTTCGCGCCGGCCGGGATGATGTCCTCCTTGAAGAAGAGCTTGATCCCGTCGGCGATCGGCTGCAGCGTCCCATACGGGCCCACTTCCATCGGCCCCATGCGGTCCTGCATCCAGCTCAAGACTTTCCGCTCGGCCAGAGTCAGAAAGGCCACGGTGAGCAGGACAACGCCCATGACCACCGCGATCTTGACCACCGCCGCCCCGGCGAAGACCAGCATCTCCATCCGCTACTTCCCCCCTCCCGAACCCGCCTTCTCGACTGTGACGGTGACCTGCTTGCCATACGGCACGCCCGTCACAGGGTCGGGCGTGACCGCGAGGAGGGAAGCGAGGTCCTCCCGGAACGACTCCGGGTAGAACAGCGTGCCTGCCGGGATGCGGCCCAGCATCGTGACCGGCACGCTCGCCTCGCCGGCCGTTGAGCGGACCCGCACGCGATCGCCCTCGGCGAGCCCGAGGCGTTCTCCGTCGACCGGGTTCATGATGAGCTTGCCTTCCTTCTGGATCTCCAGCAGGCCCTTGGCCTTGGTGGACATCGCGCCCGAGTGGAAGAGGGTCTGCCCGACTCGTAAATGCCAGGCATGGCCGTTGGACTTGGGAGATGGCGTGGCGCGGTAGCGGGTCGCGAGGTCGTCCGCGAACCCGCCGCTGACGTACTGCTCCACGGTCCGGCTGTCCACGCGGGCGGGTTCGGGCGTTGCACCCAGAATCCGGTAGCTGGGGATGGCCGCGCGGATCTCCTTCAGGATCTCCTTCGCATCGCCGTATTCGAGCGGGTAGCCCATCAGGACGGAGAGGGACGACAAGATCTCCCAGTCCGGCCGGCTGTCGCCGATCGGGTCAAGCCCCTGCCGGACCTTCTGCACCGAGCCCTCCGAGTTCGTGAACGTGCCGTTCTTCTCGGCGTAGGAGCACGCCGGCAGCACGACATCGGCCAGCCGGGCGGTCTCCGTCAGGAAGAGCTCCTGCACGACCAGCAGCTCCAGCTTCTCCAGCGCCTCGGCGGCCTTCAGGGAGGCCGGCAGGCTCCGTACCGGATTCTCGCCTATGACGATCAGAGCCTTGAGCCGTCCGCTGCGAGCCGCTTCGATCATCTCGAGCAGGCGCAGCCCTTTCGAGACCGGCGGCTCCTCTTTCCAGACCCCTGCGAGCACGCTTCGCGCCGTCGGATCAGTGATGTCAGTCGGGCCGGGCAGGTACTCGGCCATCGCGCCCATCTCGACGGCGCCCTGCTCGTTGTTCTCCTCGGTGAGCGGCGCGAGCCCCCAGCCCGGCTGGGTCAGCTTGCCGATGAGCAACAGGAAGTCCATGAGATTCACGGTCGCCTCATAGCCACCCGCAGCTTGCAGCAGATCCTGCCCGATCAGGATCACCCCCCGGCGCGCGCCAGCGAAGGTCCTGACCATCGCCCGGAGCGTGGCTTCGTCCACGTCGCTCGGATACGGCAGGGCGGTCGCCGCCGCGCGGACGCGCGAGACGAGCTCGCCGGCGCGCGCGCTGAGGCCGGCGTCCACGAGGTTCTCGTCGAAGACGGCCTTGACGAGGCCCTGGACGGCGGCGCCATGGCGGCCGACCTGAATCGTGAGGTGCTTTGCCGACAGGTTCGTGATGTTGCTGGTGGTGTCGATCGACGGCGTGAGAGTCTCCAGCGTGAGGAGCGTGGCGCCGCGCTTCTTCACGGCCTCTTTCACCTTCAACCCGACGATCGGATTGGCGGCCGTGACCTGGGTGCCGATGAGCAGGAGGACGTCGGCCTGCACGAGGTCCTCGTAGGAGACCGTCCAGCGGTTGGTCCCCTGCACGCGGCGCAGCGCGCGGGCCGCGTTCACGTGCCCATAGCGGGGCGTGCTGTCCAGGTGGTTCGAGCCGATCGTCAGGCGCATGAACTTCTGGAAGAAGTACAGGTCCTCGTTGGTGCAGCGGGCCGAGATGAGCCCGCCAATGGCTTCGGCGCCGTGCGCCAGCTTCAACTGCGTCAACCGCTCGGCGAGCGCGGGGAGCGCCTCGTCCCACGTGGCGGGGTGCAACTGGTCGTCCGTCTGCCGGATCAGCGGGCTCGTGAGCCGGTCCTGGTGGGTGACGTACTGATAGCCGAAGAAGCCCCGCGCGCACAGGTCGCCGTTGTTGCGGCCTTCGCCGTAGGCCGACATGACCTCGACGACTTTCTGGTCGCGCGTCTGGAGGATCAGCGCGCACCCGTCGCCGCAGTAGCCGCATGTGGTGTCCGCCCGCTTCATCATCCAGGGGCGGAACTCGTACATCGAGAGCCGGCTCGTGATCGCGCCCACCGGGCAGATCTGCACGCAGCCCCCGCAGAACTCGCAGTCCAACTGGTGCCCCGCGAAGTGCACGATCTCGGTCATCGTGCTCCTGCCAGCGTTGCCCAACGCCTTGACGTCCATGACCTCGTCGCAGTACCGCACGCAGCGCAGGCAGGAGACGCAGCGGTTCATCTCCTTCTCGATCAGCGGGCTGAAGAACTCTTTCTGATACACGCGCTTGGTGTCGCTGAAGACGCTGGTGGTGGGCGTGTACTGGTGCGAGAAGTCCTGGAGGTCGCAGCGCCCGCCCTGGTCGCAGATCGGGCAGTCGAGCGGATGGTTCGCCAGGATGAATTCCAGCACGGACTGGTGGGCTTCGTTCACGACGGGCGTGTTGGTCCGGACCACCATGCCCTCGGTGCACACCGTGCTGCAGGAGGTCTGCAGCTTCGGTATTTTTTCGATCTCGACCAGGCACATGCGGCAGTTGGCGTCGTACGTGAGCTTGGGGTGGTAGCAGAAGTGGGGGACCATGATCCCAAGCCGCCGGGCGGCCTCGATGACGAGGGTGCCCTTCTCCACCGCGATCGGCTTGCCGTCTATCAGGACATTGACCATATCGGCCATGGCTGTTCCTAATGCCCCACGGTGATCAATTCGGCCGCTGGCTGCGGTCGGAACGGGCAGCGCTGCTCGCGGATATGCGTCTCGTACTCATCCCGGAAATGCTGGAGCGTGCTGGTGATCGGAGCGATCTCCGCGTCGCCGAAGGCGCAGACCGTGCGGCCTGCGATGTTGCCGCACAGGCGGAGCAGGAGGTCCAGATCCTCTTGCCTGCCGCGGCCGTGCTCGATGCGTCGCAGGATCTGCAAGAGCCAGAGACTCCCTTCTCGGCACGGTGTGCACTTGCCACAGGACTCATGGTTGAAGAACTGCAAGAGATTTTCCGCGGCCCAGACCATGCACGTGCCTTCTTCCATCACCGTGACCCCGCCGGACCCCAGCATGGACCCGGCCTGCGCGACCGAGTCAAAGTCCATCTTGACATCCAGGTGCTCCGGGGTCAGGAAGGCGGCCGAGGCGCCTCCTGGGATGAAGGCCTTGAGGGGCTTGTCCCCGCGCATGCCGCCGGCGATCTCATAGATCATCTCCCGGAAGGTGATGCCCATCGGCACTTCGTAATTGCCCGGGCGTTTCACGTGCCCGCTCAGGCAGAAGATGCGGGTCCCCGTGCTCTTGGGCGGGCGCCCGATTGCGGTGAACCACTCGGGGCCCCGGTTCACGATATACGGGACGTTCGCCAGCGTCTCGACGTTGTTCACCACCGTCGGCTGCTGAAACAACCCGTGCGTGGCGGGGAACGGTGGTTTGGAGCGCGGCAGGCCCCGCTTCCCTTCCATGGACTCCAGCAAGGCGGTCTCCTCCCCGCAGATGTACGCGCCGGCGCCGCGGTGCATGTAGATGTCCAGGGCGAATCCAGAGCCCAGGATGTTGGGGCCCAGGTAGCCGGCCCGGTAGGCTTCCGCAAGCGCGTTTTCTAAGATCTTGGCGCCGAGGACGAACTCCCCACGGATATAAATGTAGGCGACATGCGTGCTGATGGCGTAGGCTGCGAGGATCATGCCCTCGATCATCTGATGGGGGTCGCGCTCCATCAACTGGCGGTCCTTAAATGTGCCGGGCTCGCTCTCGTCGGCGTTGCAGATCAGGTAGCGCGGGCCCTGGTGGTCTTTCGGGATGAAGGACCACTTCACGCCGGTGGGAAAGCCGGCCCCGCCGCGCCCACGCAGCCCGGATTTCTTGACCACCTCGATGATGTCCGCTGGCGCGATCTTGCCCAGCGCTTTCCGCAACGCCTGGTAGCCGCCCGCGCGCTCGTAGTCGGCCAGCGAGCCGGTGTAGCCCGGCTGCATCATGTTCTTGAGGAGGATTGGTTCGTACTTGTTCATTGTTACCGATTCATGTGCTGTGGCATAGGGAACATGAAGGGCCCTGTCGCCAGCGGGCTCTTCCCATCGCGCTTCAGGTCATCCAGGATGCGGTTCAGCTTCTCCTGCGTCAGCTGCTCGAAGTAGTCGTCGTTCACCTGCATCATCGGCCCGGTCCCACAGGAGGCCAGGCATTCCACCTGGCTCAGTGTGAACAGGCCGTCCGGGGTCGTCTGGCCGGGCTTGATGCCGAGCTTGGCGTGGATCCATCCCAGGAGCTGCTCCGTGCCCACGAGCGCGCACATCAGCGAGCGGCAGACCTGGATGTGGAACTTGCCGATCGGCTGGCGGTTGAGCATCGTATAGAACGTCACGGTTTCATAGACTTGCGGCGGCGTAAGGTCCAGCACTCCCGCGATCTCCTTCATCGCCGCTTCGGATACGTGCCCGTACTCCTCCTGCGCCAGCCAGAGCAGCGGCAACAGGGCCGCGCGCTTCACCGGATAGCGGCTTATGATCTCCGCGATCTTGTCTTTGTATTTCTCAGCCAGCATCCGTTCCTTCGTTAATCGTTATACGTTATTCGTTAAACGGAGGATTTACGATTAACGATTTACGTTTAACGTTGCACGTCTTCATCACCGGTCGCACTCCCCCATCACGATGTCATACGTTCCGAAGATCGTCACGATGTCGGCGATGAGATAGCCGCGCGCCATGTGGTCGAACGCCCCCAGATGGACGAACGAAGGCGCGCGGATCTTCAGACGATACGGTTTCGGCTCCCCGTCGCTGACGATGAAGAAGCCCAGTTCCCCTTTCGGCGCCTCCGAGGCGCAGTAGGTCTCGCCCTTGGGCGGCTTGAATCCCTGCGTGAAGATGATGAAGTGGTGGATCAGGCTCTCCATGTCCCGCATCACCTTCTGCTTGGGCGGGGGAATGACCTGGGGTACGTCCGCGATGATCGGGCCGTCTGGCAGCTGTTGCAGGCACTGACGGATGATCTTCGAGCTCTGCCGCATCTCTTCTAGGCGGACCCAGTACCGGTCGTAGGTGTCGCCGTTCTTCCCGATGGGGACTTCCCACTCCACCTTGTCGTAGGCGCCGTATGGCTCCGCCTTACGGACATCGTAGGCGACGCCGGAGCCGCGCAGCACCGGGCCGGTGCAGCCGAAGTTGATGGCGTCCTCGGCGGAAATCACGGCGACATTCTTGGTCCGCGACAGCCAGATGCGGTTGTTGAGCAGGAGTTCGTCGTATTCGCGAAGGTGGTCCGGAAACGTGTCGAGGAAGGCATTCAGCCGCTGGACGAGGTCCGGCGTGAAGTCGCTGTCCACACCGCCGATCCGGTAGTAGTTCAGGGTCAGCCGCGCGCCGCAGAGCTTCTCGAACAGGTCCAACAGGACCTCGCGCTCGCGGAAGGTCCAGAAGAAGACGGTCATGGCGCCGATGTCGAGGGCCTGGGTGCCGAGCCAGAAGAGGTGCCCGATGATCCGCTGCATCTCGGCGACGATCGTCCGGACGTACTCGGCGCGCGGGGGGACCGTGATGTTGAGCAGCTTTTCCACGGCCCGCACGTAGGCGAAATTGTTGGTCATCGAGCAGACGTAATCGAGCCGATCGGTGTGCGGGATGACCTGCAGGTAGGTCAGGCCCTCGCACAGCTTTTCCACGCCGCGGTGCAGGTAGCCGAGGTCCGGCGTGGCCTTCACGATGCGCTCGCCCTCGAGCTCCAGCACTATGCGGAGCACTCCGTGCGTGGCTGGGTGCTGCGGGCCCATGTTAAGCAGGAGCTCTTCCTGTCGGCGCACGGGTTGGGCGTCTTCAGGCAATCCTTCGGCTTCCTTCAGAAAGGGGCGATGCTGCTCCACCGGGATTTCGCCGGCGGCCACCGCTGGTGAGGCCGGCTCGTCGAGTCGCGGCAGGAACGGGAACGTGCTGCGCCAACCCCGGCCTTCCGTGGGGAAGTCCTTGCGCAGCGGGTGTCCTTCCTCGTAGTCCTCCGGCAGCAGAATGCGGCGCAGGTCCGGATGGCCGGCGAACTTGATGCCCATGAGGTCATAGACCTCACGCTCGAGGAAGTTGGCCCCTTTCCAGACGGTCGTGACCGTCGGCATGGTCGGGTTGTCTTCCGGGACGCGGGCCTTGAGCCGGAGCCTGTGGTTGCGCGGCAGCGACTTGAGCAGGTAGATCACCTCGAACCGGTCCTCGTCCTCCGGGTAGTCCACCGAGAGGATGTCCGAGAGCATGTCGAAGGCCATTTCGGGATCGTCATGCAGGAACCGCGCGATCTCGGGCACGGCCGCCGGCTTCACTTGGGCGACGAGGTCCTTGTAGGGTCCCTCTTCGCGGACCGCGAGCACGGCGTTGGGGAACCGGTCCTTCAGCTTGGTGAGCAGCGGGCGCATGAGGTTATCTGACGAGGACCTTCTCGGACATCATCTTCTGTTGCAGCTTGATCAGCCCGTCCAGGAGCGCTTCCGGCCGCGGCGGGCAGCCCGGGACGTACACGTCGACCGGCACGATCTGATCCACCCCTTGCACCACGCTGTAGGAGTTGTAGTGGTTGCCGGATGTCGCGCAGGAGCCCATGGAGATGACGTAGCGGGGCTCCGGCATCTGGTCGTAGATGCGGCGGATGATCGGCGCCATCTTGCGGGTCACGGTGCCGGCCACGATCATCAGGTCCGACTGGCGGGGGGACGCCCGGAAGACCCCCGCCCCGAAGCGGTCGATGTCGTATCGGGACGACACCGTCGCGATCATCTCGATGGCGCAGCAGGCCAGCCCGAACGTCATAGGCCAGAGCGATCCCTTGCGGCACCAGTTGATGGCGGCGTCCAGGGTGGTCGTCACGATGTTGGCGTCCAGTGACCGTTCGATCAGTCCCATTCCAGCGCTCCCTTCTTCCAGGCGTAGAAGTAGCCCACGAGCAGGATCGCGATGAAGACCAGCATCTCAATCAGGGCGAAGAGGCCGAGCTGCTTGAAGATGACGGCCCAGGGGAAGATGAACACCGTCTCGATGTCGAAGATCACGAACAGCATCGCAATAATATAGTACCGCATCGGGATCTTGCTGCGCGCGTCGTGAAAGACCGGCGCGCCGCTCTCGTAGGGCATGAGCTTGGCCTTGTAGGGTCGCGAGGGCCGGACGAGATAGCCCGCCAGGAGGGAACCGACGCCGAAGGCGGCGGCGATCACCAGGAAGAAGAGGATCGGCAGGTAGTTCTGGACGATCAGATCGGGCATCAGGGGGTCACACTTTCCAGGGGCGAGCCGGGTCGCCGCTCCGGCAGCCGCAGGGCGTCCAGGAAGTACGGCCTCGACCGCAAGCCGTCGAGCTGGGGCGCGGACATGCCCTTGTGCTGGATGAGGATCTTGTACGTGGTGCCCATGCCGTCGGGCCGGAGCAGCTCTCGCATCGCGGCTGACTGGGGCGACTCCGGATCCAGGCCGGCAAAGGCCGATTCGATGCCCAGGCCGATCAGGAAGTGCAGTTGGTTCGTGAAGCCAGTCACTTCCAGGCCCACGTCCTGCCCGGCCAGGGCCAAGCTCGTGAAGTCCACATGCGCCGTCAGGTCCTGCTGACCGACGTGAACGTACAGCGAGTCGGACACGGTGTGCCGGTAATAGCCGAGTAACGTGCCGGTCTTTCTGGCCGGCGCGAAGAGATCGGCAGCGGCGTGGCCGTAGTCGATGGTCACGACGAGGCCGCGGCGCAAGCGCGTGCCGACCTGCCTCATCCACTCGAGCGCCTGCAGATTGACCTCCGCCTGCTGGCCGACTTCCAGGCTGATTCCGATCCGCGCAAAATAGGCTTCCAGGTCAGGTGAAAAGGGTGGCGCCTCGATTTCGATGAAACGACCCTCTATAGCGGGAGGGGGCCCCGCAGACGCCCCTCCCGCACCCACTGGCTCCCACCCAACGTAGATTTCTCGCAGGCCCAATGGCCGCTTGACCAGGCGGTGCACCGGGAAGGCGTCCACCAGTTCGTTGGAGAGAAACACGCCCGTGATCGAGTCGGCCGATATTGCGTCCAGGTCCGGTATCCAGGCGATGCGCACCCCCGCGCCCGTGAGTTCGCGTAGGCGCTGTTTCTGCGTTTCGACCATGGCTGGGCTCCGTTCCACCAGGAGGTACCGTAGGCGGGCGAGGAAGTCCGGCTTGTCGCGCCGATACGCATTCAACAGATGTTGGGCGAGGAGCCCTTTGCCGGCCCCCATCTCCACGATCGTGAACTCGCCCGACGGAAAAATTTCCTCGGCCGCTTGCGCGACCTGCTGGCCGACCAACTCGGCGAAGATTGGATGCACGTCAAGACTCGTGTAGTAATCCCCCTCGCGTCCGATGCGCGGTCCGGCCGTCATGTAGTAGCCGAATTCAGGGTCATAGAGGGTCGCCTCCATGAAGGCGGCAAAGGGAATGGGGCCGTCCCGCTCGATACGGGCGACCAATTTTTCGACCAGACCGGGATGACCGAGTTCCATAGGCGCTCCGCTGCAAACTTGTGACAAAATTTCCTGAAAGAGGAAGGAGTCACGATAGCCTACGTCCTTCGGGTTAGTCAAGCCGAAACTCGTTGTCGGAACAAGGGGTTGGAGCGTCTTCAGGTACCAGAAAGACCGGGTTTTTGTCTACCTGGCCGATGCTACTCGGCGATGTGGATCTTGTTGGGGCCCTCGGCCTTGGCTTGGTACATCGCCTCGTCCGCCTTACGTAAGAGCTCTTCCTTGCTCTGCGCGTGGTCGGGAAAGCCAGCGATCCCGATGCTGGCGGTGAGACGCGCCTTGATCCCTTGCTCGCTTAGGAAGGTGTGGGAGGTGATGGCCTCGTGGAGCCGTTCGGCCACGGCGCGGGCCGTGGACACCGTCGTTTCCGGCAGGATCACCACGAACTCGTCGCCGCCGTAACGGGCCAGGATGTCCACGTCGCGGACGCTCTTCAGCATGATCTGGGCCAGCTCGGCCAAGCACTGGCTACCCAGCGGGTGGCCGTGCTGGTCGTTGATCCTCTTGAAGTCGTCGAGGTCGAGAAAGATCAGCGCCATGATGGAGCCGTAACGCCGGCAGCGGCGCGCTTCCCGATCCAGCGCCTGTTCCAGGTACCGGGCGTTGTGGAGCTTCGTCAGTTCGTCGGTGACCCCGAGGCTCGCCGCCTGTTCCTGCAGATTCAACCGCTCCAGCGCGATCGAGGCCTGCTCGGCCAGATGGGTGAGGAGGTGCAGGTCCTGGCGGTCGAAGGGTTTGCCGATCTTGTTCACCAATTCCAGCACCGCGGCGGGACGTTTCCGGCTGAAGATCGGCACGCAGAGGACGGATCGCGTGACGAAACGGGTCGCCCGGTCGATTTCGGGCAGGAAACGTCGGTCTTTCAGGGTTTCGTTGACCACGGCGGGCTTGCCATGCTGGGCGACCCATCCGATGATGCCCTGCCCGGATTTGATGCGAAAGCCCTTGAGTCGTCGGGCCTTGGGGCCGCCGACCATGTCGAAGACCAGCTCGTGGGTGTCCGGATCGATCAGGAAGAGCGACCAGGCTTCGCACCGGACGAACGCCTTGGCCTTGTCGAAGATCACGCGCAGGACTGATTTGGGCTCGCGGGCGGAGACTATGGCGCGGGTCGTTTCGATCAGGAGGCGCAGCTCGCGCACCAGCGCGAAGGTCCGGCCCTGCACGCCGGAAGGCGGCTTGCGCGGCGGATTTCGTCTGGCGGGGGACTGCGGGAGTGTTGGCATAGCGTCGTCGGCTGGCGCTCAGGCCCCGTGGCACTTCTTGTATTTCTTCCCGCTGCCGCACGGACACGGATCGTTCCGCCCGACTTTTTCGCCCGTTCGGCGAACGGTCTTGTCGCCGTTCCCGCCGCCGGCGTCCTCGCCGCGGTTCAGTTTCAACTGCGGCGGCCGGCGGGAGCGTGCCTGCACCGGGGGCGGCTGCTCGCCCTGCACGATCTGGACGCGGAACAGGTGTTCTAGCACCTCCCGCTCGCACCGGTCCATCATCGCGGCGAACATGTCGAAGGCTTCCCGTTTGTACTCGATCAGCGGGTCCTTCTGGCCGTACCCGCGCAGCCCGATGCCCTCCCGCAGGCTGTCCATGCCGAGCAGGTGGTCTTTCCACAGTGTGTCGATGGTGCGGAGCATGACCATCTTTTCCAGCTGTCGCAAAAGGTCCCGGCCGAGTTCACGCTCCTTGGCGGCGTAGGCCTCGTGGATCTTGCGGACCAACTCCTCGCGCAGGGCCTCGAAGCCCATGTCCTTGAGCTCGGCCACGCTGTCCTTGATGTCGATCGAGAACTGCGCGTAGACCGCGTCCGCGAGCCCCTTGAGGTCCCACTCTTCCGCATAGGTCTCCTTGGGGCAGTAGACGTCCAGCAGCGCGTCCAGGACTTCCTCGGCGCCCGCCTTGATGTCCTCGGAGAGGTCCTCGCCGCCCAGGATCATCCGCCGGCGCTCGTAGATGACCTCGCGCTGCTTGTTCAACACGTCGTCGTAATCGAGGAGTTGCTTGCGGATCTCGAAGTGGTGGGCCTCCACCTTCTTCTGGGCGTTCTCGATGGCGCGGGTCACCATCTTGGCCTCGATCGGGACGCCCTCCTCCATGCCGAGCTTGAGCATGATCTTGGAGATGCGGTCGGAGCCGAAGATGCGGAGCAGGTCGTCTTCGAGGGACAGGTAGAAGCGGGATGAGCCGGGGTCGCCCTGGCGGCCGGCGCGTCCGCGGAGCTGGTTGTCGATGCGGCGGCTCTCATGCCGCTCGGTGCCCAGGATGTGCAGGCCGCCGAGGGAGACGACCTCCTTTTTCTCTTCCTCGCATTCGGCCCTGATCTGATGTAGCAGCGCGGCCTGCCGCTCGGGCGGCATTTCCGGGTCGGCATACAACGCCTTCTTGAACAGGAAATCGGGGTTGCCGCCGAGGAGGATGTCAGTCCCGCGGCCCGCCATGTTCGTCGCGATGGTGACGGCGCCTTTGCGGCCGGCCTGGGCGATGATCTCGGCTTCCTTCTCGTGATGCTTGGCGTTCAGGACGTTGTGCTTGATGCCGTGCCGGACGAGATAGCCAGCAAGCCGTTCCGACTTCTCGATTGAGATGGTGCCCACCAGGACCGGCTGGCCCCGCTTGTGGCACTCGATGATCTCGTCCACGATCGCGTTGAACTTCTCCTTCTCGGTGCGGTACACCACGTCCGGGAAGTCCGGCCTGATGAGGGGCCGATTGGTCGGGATGACGACCACGTCTAGGTTGTAGATCTTGGCGAACTCGCTGGCCTCGGTGTCGGCCGTGCCCGTCATGCCGGCGAGCTTGTGATACATCCGGAACAGGTTCTGGAAGGTGATCGACGCCAGTGTCTGGTTCTCGTTGGCGATCTTGACGCCCTCTTTCGCCTCGACCGCCTGGTGCAGGCCGTCGGACCAGCGGCGTCCGGGCATCAGCCGGCCCGTGAACTCGTCCACGATGATCACTTCGCCGTCCTTGACGACGTAGTCCACGTCACGGCGGTACATCGCGTGCGCCCGCAGGGCCTGGACGACGTGGTGCACCAGGTCCATGTTGGCCAGGTCGTAGAGGTTCGTCACGCCCAGCGCCCGCTCCACCTTCTCGTTGCCTTCCTCGGTGAGCGCGGCCGTCCGGGTCTTCTCCTCGATCGTGTAATCCACGTCCCGCTTGAGCATCGGGATGATGCGGTCGATGCGGTAGTAGAGGTCGGTCGAGTCCTCGGTCGGCCCCGAGATGATCAGCGGCGTGCGGGCCTCGTCGATCAGGATGCTGTCCACCTCGTCGACGATGGCGTAGTGCAGCTCGCGCTGCACGCAGTCCGCCAAGTCCCCCACCATGTTGTCACGCAGGTAGTCGAACCCGAACTCGTTGTTGGTCCCATAGGTGATGTCGGCGCGGTAGGCCTCCTGGCGGGTGCAGGGGCGCAGGTGCTGGAGGCGCTTGTCCTCCGCCTCGTAGGTCGGGTCGTAGAGGAACGAGGCCTCGTGCTGGATCACGCCGACAGACAGGCCGAGGTTGTGGTAGAGGGGGCCCATCCACTGGGCGTCGCGCTTGGCCAGGTAGTCGTTGACCGTGACGAGGTGCGCGCCCTTGCCTTCCAGCGCGTTGAGGTAGAGGGCCAGCGTGGCGACCAGGGTCTTGCCTTCCCCGGTCTTCATCTCCGAGATCTTGCCCTGGTGCAGGACCATGCCACCGATGAGCTGGACGTCGAAGTGGCGCATCTCCAGCTTGCGCTTGGCCATCTCCCGGCAGACGGCGAAGGCGTCCGTCAGGATGTCATCCAGCGTGGCCCCGTCGGCCAGGCGCTTTTTGAACTCGTCGGCCTTCGCGCGCAGCTCGAGGTCCGAGAGCCGGGCCAGGGAAGTCTCCTTGGCGCCGATCTCAGCGACCAGCGGTTGGAGGCGCTTAAGCTCGCGCTCGTTCTTGCTGCCGAAAATCTTGTTGAGCAGGACGTTGATCATGCCACGCCTGTGTCCACAACCTCTCAAGTATACTGAATTGCCCCGCGCAAAGAAACAGCGATTACCCGTAGTTGACCCTTCCGGATCGCTGGGCGAAAATGGGGGTTATGAAGGGCGAGCGCGGCAACATCGGCATTTTCATCCTCACCCACCTGCTGGTCGCGATTCTGGTAGGGTTCTTCCTCTGGAGCATCTTCCCCGAACCATGGAGGGAGTTCCTGCGCGACGGTCCCTGGGGTATCGTGGCGGTGGTCCTTGCCAGCGGCATTGTCGCCATCTCCATCATCCGTGGCGTGCTCGCGCGTCGCGAGTACAAGCGCGCCCACGACCGGGTCGCGAAAGTCTTCCGGGAGGCGACCGACCCGGCGTTGCAAAAACGCGCGGCTCTCTGGCTCGTTGATCATGACCGGGACCACCCCGAACGGCTGGCCGACGCCGGCCCCGCGCTGGTTGATGTGTTGCTGCGTATCCTCAAGTCAGATCCGGAGAAGCTGGATCGGACGCGGGCGGCCAACGGCCTGGGCGTCCTGAGCGACCCGCGAGCCATCGGTCCCTTGCTGGCGGCAACCATGGACGAGTACGCCTTCGTGCGAGCCGAGGCGGCCTTGGCGCTGGGCAAGCTGAAGGCGAAACAGGCGGAGAAGCGGCTGCGCGAGATGGTCGAAGATGATTGGGACGCCAACGCGCGCGGCCGAGCCAGGGAAGCCCTGGAGCGCATCGCCGGTTGACATGGCAAGAAAAATTCGCAATATTCACCTTGCACTCTCCTCGACCAGATAATCAA
>Ga0137415_10002409_pt1 | contig 18646 bp, 16 predicted proteins | sample CZODoug3_1_1_16f_FD_183082 | JGI IMG/M metagenome (GOLD analysis project Ga0137415, IMG submission 183082) | Vadose zone soil fungal communities from Angelo Coast Range Reserve, California, USA - CZODoug3_1_1_16fungal (Hybrid Assembly) | ecosystem: Environmental > Terrestrial > Soil > Vadose...
TTTCGATGGCCAGGACGTTCTCGAGAGCGGGATAGCCCGGCCCGGCGCCACCGAGACCGGCTGGCTCAACCGCGCGTTGGTCGAATTGGCATCGGAAGGCCGGGTGGATCTGCGCGGCAGCCGCGCCCTTGGTGTCGGCGCGGTCACTCCCTTGGTGGTCCGCGGCAGGGCTCCTGTCATGTCATGGGTGCCGCAACAATTGCTCGCGGCCAGCGATGACACGCAGGCCCGCTTGCTGGACCTCTATCAACACACCGATCCGAAGCTCGCCGTTGCGCTTCAAGCGCGGATGCGCCTTGCCGCACTTGGGCGCGCCGCGGGCATGGACGGTGCAACGCCCGACAGCATCCCGCTTCCGCCGCCCGGCATTGCGCGCGTGCGCGCCTATTTCACGGAGGCCGCCGGCACGGCCGCTCGCTTTTTGGCCAAGGCCGAAGGCCCGCGCGTCGGTGCACTTGGCTTTGTTGGGTGGGATACGCACCTCAACGAGGGCGCCGCCTCCGGTCAGCTCGCCAACCTCTTGGGCGCGCTCGACGGCGCGTTGGCCGCGATCGAGACCAACATGGGCGAGGCCTGGCGCGAGACGGTGGTCGCCGTCATTACCGAATTCGGACGCACCGCGCGCATCAACGGCACCGACGGCACCGACCACGGCACCGGCACCGTTGCCGTTCTTGCCGGCGGCGCGCTGCGGGGCGGGCGCGTGGTCGCTGACTGGCCGGGACTGAAGCAAGCCCAGCTCTATGAGCAACGCGACCTCAAACCAACCACCGATCTGCGCGCCATACTCAAGGGTCTGCTCGGGGATCACTTGAGGGTTGAACAGCGCGCGCTCGCAAGCAGCGTATTTCCCGACGGTGCCGACGTCGCGCCGATCGCCGGTCTTGTCGGCTAATCAAGGAGGTCCACCATGAAGCTATTCCCCGTCATCTTGTTGCTCGCCATTTCTGGCCTCGCTTTGTCATCCGAATTCACGACTGCTTCAGCCAGCAGAATGAACGGCAAGTGCTGCATGTCTTCCGATGGAGGGCGTTCCTTTAGATACAGGATGGCGATGAGCAGGGCTGCGATCCCCCGCACATGCAGCGCCTATGCGGCAGCGTGCCTTCGCAATTCCAGCGCGCAAGCAGACAGGTTCCAGATCTGCCAGGCTGCGAAAGCGCGGTGCATGCAGACGGGCATTCACGTCGGCCCTTACAGCGGCTGGCAATTCGCCGGACTGCGAAAGCTGTAGCAGCCGGTTGCTGTCGCTCGGCCTCGGCATTCGGACGCTCCCATGTCGCTTCTCACCGGCCACGAACTCGAATTTCTCGTCAGCTTGCACACGCGCTGGAGCAGGCTCTATTGCAACGAACTCGCGCGTCTGCTGAAAGAGCATGACACCCGATGCGACGGCCGACACGAAATCGATTCCATCATTCGGATCTCGGCGGCCCCTTCATTGCGTTCGCCCCAGAATTCCGCACATGCGACGAAGACGCAGGGCGCAGGCCGTTAGCAGACGACCGCAATCCATCTAAGAAAGAATGGATTGCTTCGTCGCGGAGTTTATCATCGGGCCCGCCGAAGGCGGGACCCGTTGGCTCCTCGCAATGACGGGGGGGTGCAACCAAAACAAAAAGCCCGGTCGTTCGACCGGGCTTTTCATTCCAAATTCCTAAATCGCAGGCTTACGCCGCCTCGTCCGCGACCGCGGTGTCGTCACCGTCTGCGTCGGCATCCTCGCCGTCGGCATCGCCTTCGCCGTCGGCTTCAGAACCGGCCTCGGCCTTGGCGCCGCGGCGCGGGCTCTTGGCGAGCTGGCTTTCGATCTCCTTGACCGCTTCGGTCTCGGTCGAGTGCTGCACCACCGCGATCTCGCGCGACAGCCGATCGAGTGCCGCTTCATAGAGCTGGCGTTCGCTGTAGGACTGCTCGGGCTGCGACTCTGAGCGATAGAGGTCGCGCACCACTTCCGCGATCGCGACGATATCGCCCGAATTGATCTTGGCTTCGTATTCCTGCGCCCGGCGCGACCACATCGTGCGTTTGACGCGCGCGCGACCCTTCAGCGTCTCCAGCGCCTTCTTGACCAGCGCCGGCTCCGACAGCTTGCGCATGCCGACATTGGCGACCTTCGCCGTCGGCACCCGCAGCGTCATCTTGTCCTTCATGAAGTTGATCACGAACAGCTCGAGTCGCGCGCCCGCGATCTCCTGCTCCTCGATCGCCAGGATCTGGCCGACGCCGTGGGCGGGATAGACCACGAATTCGTTGGTCTTGAAGCCCTGACGCTGGGTCAGAACCTTCTTCGGCTCTTCGACCCGGGGTGCTGCGGCCACAGGCTTCACGGCAGCCTTCGGAGCGGGGGCGGCCGCCTTAGCGGTAAAAGCCTTAGCGGCAAAACCCTTGGGAGCAAAACCCTTGGGAGCAAAACCCTTGGGGGCAAAACCTTTGGCGGGGGCAGCGGTCTTGGCAGGAGGAGTAGCGGCCCTGGGGGCAGCCATCTTGGGGGCAGTCGCCTTGAAATCGGTCTTGGGAGCGACCTTCGAAGCAGTTGTCTTCGAACCCGTCGCTTTCGCGGCAGTTTTTGCAGTCTTGTCAGGCATCACGCTTCTTTTGTTTTTTGAGGACTTTGTAGCCGACGCCTTTCGGGCATCCTTCAGGGAAGGCTTGTCCCTAAGAGAGACTTTGGCACGGCCTTTGGTTGCGCTGCGCGAAACCGCAGCGGCTTTCTTCGACGTCTTGGAAGCACTCTTTTTACGCGTTTTCTGTGACACAGCCTGCGCGCGGAACTGCCACGCCCCTGTTCGATGTTTACGGGAACCTGTGGGGCCAAAAGGTACAGATGGCCGGGTTCGGCTTATAATGTGCCCAATATAGCACATTTTCCGCAAAAATCAATGATTTACGCCCGAATCCGGACTTCGGCCGCGACCTATCGGTCATAAGTCCGTCATTACGGTTAAATCGGAGGGCTTGTCAGGGACCGGACGGCGCCGGAACGCGCCCGGTTCACCCCTTTGAGAACCGCGGAGCGAATCAGTCGCCGGTACCGGGCTCCTTGGAAAAATATTTCTCGAACTTGCCTTCCATGCCCTCGAAATCCTTCGCGTCGGCGGGGGATTCCTTCTTCTGGGTGATGTTCGGCCAGCTCTTGGCGTATTCGGTATTTACCTCAAGCCATTTTTCCAGGCCCGGCTCGGTGTCCGGCTTGATGGCGTCGGCAGGACATTCGGGTTCGCACACGCCGCAATCGATGCATTCGTCCGGATGGATGACCAGCATGTTCTCGCCCTCGTAGAAGCAATCGACGGGGCAGACTTCAACGCAGTCGGTATATTTGCATTTGATGCAGGCTTCCGTGACGACGTAAGTCATCCAAAACTCCGAAACGGTCAATTTAGCGGTAGATTCTTGGGGGTTGCGTAGCCCAGGAACCGTGCTGCCGCAAGGGAAGCGGATCGGTAAAAGCGCGCGTTTCCGGCGTCCCTGCCGGTCGCAATCCAGTGCGCGGTAGATAGTTATTCCTGGCGCGTCTGCAAATCGTCGTAGAGCACGCGCGCGGCGGTCGCATCGCCGCGCCGCTCCGAAAATCCGGTCACTTTGAGGATGCGCACGCTGCGATCGAGCCCGATCGTCAGGACGTCGCCAAGCTTCACCGCATGCCCCGGCGCCTTTTCTCTGACCCCGTTGATGCGGACGTGACCGGCCTCGACCAGCGCGGCAGCGCTGGTGCGGGCCTTCACCACCCGCGCATGCCACAGCCATTTATCGAGACGCTGGCGGTCCAATTACACCTGCTTGATTAGTCTTTCCGGTTGCCGGCGAGCTGCTCCTTCAGCGCCGCCAGCTTTGCAAACGGCGAATTCGGATCGATCGGTCGGTCGCGCTCGCGTGGGGCAGCGCTGGTGGCGTACTGGCGATGCGACGGGCCGCTGTCGCGGCCTCCCTTGTCACGACCGCCCTTGTCGCGTCCGCCAAACTCACGGCCCTTGTCGCGGCCGCCGCGGTCGCGGTCCTTGTTACGATCGCCGCCGAATTTGCCTTTGTTCCGATCGTTGTCCCGATTGTTGTCGCGATTGCCGCCCTTGCCTTCGAAGCGCTCGCGGGAGGGGCGGCCATTATCCTGACTCGGTTCGGCCGCCGGCGCCCCTTCGACAGCAGGCGCCGCAGCAACGGCCTCGACCGGCGCGCCTTCGCGGGGTTTGCGGAAATCACGCGCACGGTCGCGCCGTCCGTGCCGCTGACGCGGTTCGGGTTTTGCGCCCTCGCCACGCTCGCCTGCTGCGGCGACTGGCTGCACACCATCCTGCGCCTGACCCTGATGGCGATGGCGGCTGCGATCATGCCGCGGGCGGCGCTCTTCGGAGCGGCCACCGGGGCGCCAGACCTCGATCAATTCGGGTATCGCGGGCGCTTCGGGTGCGGCTGCAGCGGCATCGGCCGCTGCGGCCTCAGCCTCCGTTATTTCGGGAGCGGTCGCTGCCTCGGAAGTCGCTTCAGCGGCAGCCTGCTCTTGCGGTGCTTCAGCCACAGGTGCTTCTGCCACAGGTGCTTCTGCCACAGGTGCTTCTGCCGCGGGCGCTTCCGCCGCCGGTAGCTCTACTGGCGCAGCAGGCTCCGCTGCGGTCTCGACGGGCTCTGGCGCCACCGCAACGACGACGGGCGTCGCCTCGATCGCGAGCGGGGTAAACCCGATACTGGGCAGCATCGCAGCCGATGGCGCCAGATGGCCGGATACCGGCATCGCGTTGACGGCTTGCACGGCCGGCGCATCCGCCGGCGTCTCGGCGGCAACGGTCTCGACCGCTTGCACCGGCACAGGCTTCGGCGGCAGTGGCGCGCGGCGATCCATCCGGTAGCCGAGCGCGCGCAGCACCGAGGCAAAATCCTCGCCCGCCGATCCCGTCAGCGAGGTCATCGCCTGCGTCACCACAAAGCCGCGGCCATCGAACGCGCCGGCGGGCTTCATTCCCGGCATGCTCTCGCGCCAGGCCAGCGCCGGCCGAATCAGATCGGCGAGCCGCTCCAGAATATCGACCCGCACCGCGCGCTCGCCGCATTGGCGGTAACCGAGCACGCGATAGGCGTCGCGGTGCAACGCCTTGTCGACCGGAAACGAGGTGCGGCCGCTACTCGCCAGATGCTGCGCGCCCGACAGCGCGGCCATGTCGACATTGTCCTGCTTCTCGGCCCACAGCAGCGAGGCCAGCGACCGCGCCGCGGGCTTCAACAGCTGCGGGAAATAGATGTGATAGGCGCCGAAGCGCACGCCGTATTTGCGCAACACGGCGCGCGAGGCCTGATCGAGATCCTTCATCTCGGCGGAAATCTTGGTTCGCTCCAGCACGCCCAACGCTTCGACCAGCTGGAACGCGATGCCGCGCGCGATGCCGGTGACGTCTTCGGCCTTCGAGATCTCGAACAGCGGGCCGAGCAGCTTTTCGATATGCGTCTTCAGCCACAGATCGAGCCGGGTCTGCACGGCTTCGCGCGCCGCCCCGGTCAGCCGCTCGTCGGCAATGATGCGCAGGCGCGGATGCAGCGCGTCTTCGGCCGCGACCAGTTTGGCCACCGCATCGCCGGTCCAGCGGATGGTGCCGTCCGACGTCAGCACGAACTGATCGTCGGGGCCCGCGCCCAATTTCTCGGCACGCGCGTCGATCTCGCCGGCCAGCGCCTTTTGCGCCGCCGCCTGCAAGGCCTTCGCATCGCTTCCGGCTTCCGCCGCATCGGGCGCAAAGGTGAACCCGTCGAGGCGGCCGATCACATGGCCTTCAACGATCACTTCGCCGGTCTTGCCAATCTCAGTATTCAAAACAGAGTTCTCCCGCAGGCGGCGCATCAATACACTGGTACGCCGGTCAACGAAACGCTCCGTGAGCCGTTGATGCAGCGCATCGGACAATTTATTTTCGAGTTCGCGGGTGATCCCCTGCCAGTGATCGGGGTCGGACAGCCAGTCCGGCCGGTTGGCGACGAAGGTCCAGGTGCGGATCTGCGCGATCCGGCCCGACAGCGTGTCGATATCGCCGTCGGTGCGGTCGGCCTGCTCGACCTGGGCGCCGAACCAGGCGTCGGGAATCCGGCCTCTTTTCATTAAAAACCCGTACAAAGTGGTCACCAGTTCGGCATGGGCGGCGGGCGCGATCTTGCGGTAATCCGGGATCTGGCAGGCGTCCCACAGCCGTTCCACGGCTGACGCGCCATGCGCCATCTCGCGCACCTCGGCGTCGCGGGCAGCGTGGTCGAGCACGCGCAGATCTTCCGCGATCGGGGCGCGGGTCAGCGCGTCATGGTTGGGCGTCAGCGCCAGCGAGACCTGCAAGCTCCCGAGCGAGGCAAAATCCAGTTTCGAGTTCCGCCATTGCAGCATCTTGACGCTGTCGAAGCTATGGTTCTGCAGCGCGTTGACGAGTTCCGGCTCGAACGGCGCGCAGCGCCCCGTGGTGCCAAAGGTGCCGTTGCGCGTGGCGCGCCCGGCGCGGCCGGCGATCTGCGCGAATTCGGACGGATTCAGCCGGCGGAACTGATAACCGTCATATTTGCGGTCGGAGGCGAAGGCGACGTGATCGACGTCGAGATTGAGCCCCATCCCCACCGCGTCGGTAGCGACGAGATAATCGACGTCGCCGTTCTGGAACATCTCGACCTGCGCATTGCGCGTGCGCGGCGACAGCGAGCCCAACACCACGGCCGCGCCGCCATGCTGGCGGCGGATCAATTCGGCGATCGCATAGACCTCATCGGCCGAGAACGCGACGATCGCGGTTCGTCGCGGCTGCCGCGTGATCTTGCGATCGCCGGCGAATTCGAGCTGCGACAATCTGGGACGTGTGACAATGGAGGCGCCCGGCAGCAGCCGCTCGATGATCGGGCGCATGGTGGCGGCACCCAATAGCAGCGTCTCGTCACGGCCGCGGCGATGGAGGAGGCGATCGGTGAAGACGTGCCCGCGCTCCAGATCGGCCGCGATCTGGACTTCATCGACGGCGAGGAACGAGACGTCGAGGTCGCGCGGCATCGCTTCCACCGTGGAGACCCAGAACCGCGGTGACTTCGGCTTGATCTTCTCCTCGCCGGTGATCAGCGCCACGGCTTCCGCGCCGGCGCGGTCGACGCACTTGTTATAGACCTCGCGCGCCAGTAGCCGCAGCGGCAGCCCGATGACGCCCGAGGAATGCGCCAGCATCCGCTCGATTGCCAGATGCGTCTTGCCGGTATTGGTCGGCCCGAGCACGGCGGTAACGCCGGCGCCGGGCGCGCGTTCATTGCCGAACGAAGTGGAGAAAGCCATATTTTACAGGTGTTTCTTGTATTGGCGCTCGATCGTCATTGCGAGGAGCAACGCGACGAAGCAATCCATTCTGCCTTCGTGGCCCGATGGATTGCTTCGCTGCGCTCGCAATGACGGGAATAATCCGAACTCATTGTTATCTCGACACCATTTGCGCCGATTTTGTCTCACAATGCGACGCACATGCGGTCGCGGCTTAAGCTCTGGAACGAGTCCGGAACGAATCGCGCCCGAATCGCTGACTCCCGATCACTCCTGATCCGTTCACCGCAACATCTCGCGTAGGCACTTTTCGGATCACACTAGATCAAGTTTGCAGCGGTCGAACAAGCGATGGATTTTCGGCGGATTCCTTAAAGTTTCTGACATGACGGAGTCGAATCAGAAGCGGGCAAGAGTCAACAGGGATTCCGCTGCTCCAGCTCCCTCGCCCCGCCCTTGCGGGGAGAGGGTTGGGGTGAGGGGCTGCCTCCGCAGACACCGACTGTGCGGAGAGCCCCCCTCACCCGGATTTTTCGCTGCGCGTAAAATCCGACCTCTCCCCGCAGGCGGGGCGAGGTAAGACAGCATCGCATGCATTTACTGCGTCTTCGCCACCCGCGGCGGGGTGGCTGAGGTCACGAACGAGGTCGCCTCCAGCACGGCGGGGCCGAACGGGGTCGGGATCGTCATGCGGAACGGCACCAGGATGCGGGTGCCTGCGACCGGCACAAAGGCGATCTCGATATTGCGCTGCCCGGCGAGATATTTGATCACCGGGCGATCGGGGATATAGCCCGCGACCGGCGTGAAAAAGACCGCGCACACCACCGCCGGGCCATGATAGCCCCGGTCGGCCTTGACGTTTTCCATGCGCTTGAAATCGAGCTTGAGGTCGTAGCGCAAGCGGCCGTCGAAGATGCCGGCGCCGGTGCGGCAGGCCTCCGGCGACAGCACCTCGGCGGCGCCGGGCACCCGCAGCATCGAGCCGGTCATCGGATCGTAGACATTTTTGCGATTCGCGTCGGTGACGACGATGCGGTCGGGATCGACCGGCGGCTCCGGCTCGATCGAGAATTCCTTGACGGTGCCGTTGACCAGCGCCAGCCGGATGGTTTCGGATTTCTTCGACGTCGCGGTGGTGGCGGTATAGCTCGAGGCCACCAGCGCGCCGTTGACGACGCGGCCCTGGCTGGCGCCGGTACCGGTGCCGCCGGCAAACGCCTTCAACAGCCCCGCGGTGCCGCCGTGGGCGGAGGCGGAAAACGCATCGTCGCCGATCTCGATGGTCCAGGCGCCCCTGCCGACCGGAATGCCGGCCAGCGACGCCTCATATTGCGCATCGAGCCGCCCCTGGGCGAAAGCCGCCTGCGGCGACAGCCCAAGATAGGCGCCGGCGCACAGGCAACTGAGGAGGCCGAGCCGGGGCAAAATGGCATTGCGGGTGGTCACTTAGATACGGTCCTGGGTACGGCCCTGCTATCGGCGCGAGCTAATCTATTTAGGCAGAAATAACGGCTAAACAACGCACGCTCATGTCTCAAAATCACGGCATGTAGCACGCCCCCGGCGTGATCCATGCCGTGCCCCGGACTTGATCCGGGGCCTGCCCCCGGCGTGATCCGGAAGCGGCCCCCGGTTTTGCGGCCGGAATGCGCGCAAAACCGGCGGGAACCAGATGGAGGGCGCGAATACGCCCTTTATATGGTTCCGGAAACGGCTGGAACGCTTTATAAACCGGCCATTCGGGGGCATTTCCCTACCCCGAAAACCTTGACGATATCGGCGACTGCCCCTATACGTCCGCGGTTCCTGGAAATGGACATGATTTTGGACCCCCGCGCGGGCCGCGAAAGCGCGCTTGCCGCAAGGCGGGGATGGAAGAGGATTTTGCGATGTCTCGGCGCTGCGAACTGACGGCCAAGGGCCCGCTGACGGGCCACAAGGTGAGCCACTCCAACATCAAGACCAAGCGACGTTTCCTGCCGAACCTGTGCAACGTCACCTTCATCTCGGATACCCTCGGCCGCAACGTGCGCCTGCGCGTCTCGACCAACGCGATCAAGAGCGTCGACCACAATGGCGGCCTCGACGCGTTTTTGCTGAAAGCCAAGGCGGAAGTGCTGTCGCCGAGGGCGCTGGACCTGAAGCGCGCGATCCAGAAGAAGAAGGCGGCGGCTGCGCCGGTGGCGAAGGCGGGCTGAGGGTAGTTAGCGTAAGCTAATCTAGCGGTTGAGAGTTTTGGGCGGCCGGGTCGAAAAGACCCGGCCGTTTTTTGCATTTTGGGGCAGTAAATCGTGACCGACCTAAGCCACATTGGACATGCGAATCTCTAAAATTCGCTTCGTTTCCCATGCCTGATAGCCGGACGGATTCATCCAAAACGTATCCCAAGCGTCGTTGAGCAGAGTGCGGATTGGGGCGCTTCGACCCACTCCCGCGGTGTAAAGCCCAATTCCTTCGATCCCTTGCTTCGCACCTGCGACCACAGCAGAAACCAATATACCGGAATAGCACTGAAGGTATTCTGGCGGCGCGCGATAGCCCATAGTCTCAAGAAACTCCTCCCAAGCCGCCTCGATAGCGTCGGCGTCCTTTCGGAACGCCTCGTTTGTCCGCAGCATCTGAAGAAGGGCTCGCATTCTTGCATCATCTGCCGGATGCGTGGTCTCCAACATGAGTGGCGTGTGGAACGGGTCGCCGCCGCGTTTGATGCAAAGATGATAGTGCGACCAAGCGAAGGCGGGGCCAACAGCGAGTAGACCAAAGAGGTCGCAGAAGAACTCTTCCATCCAGTACTTTACCCAGCAGGTTCGCCAGAGTTGAAGCTGGAAAAGGCGTGCTTGTTGATTGAGGAGTCGGTCCGCAGCGTCCATTTCGCTTTGATAATGGCGCACCATACCAAAGAGGGTTTGCTTGTATGCCTTTTCGTAAGGCTCTAACCTCGGTAGATCAAGAGTGCGGTGAAGCGGATGGCAAAGCTCGTGATAGATGTCCGGGAGATGAAGAAGAAACCGACTTTCCATTAGAGGTAAGCAAAGCAGGTTGAAATCAGGGTATATATGAAAGTAGTCTTGCGACATTTGGCTGATTACGGGAGTTATCAGCGGGTATAATATTTCTTTGCACACATCCGTGATGAGGCGGTTTAGAAAGTCATCGTCGGTGCTGGTGCGGTTAAGAGCGAATACCCCGATGCCTTCGACATTGTTCAGATGCTCAACGACACGCTTGAATGCCCGAACGCGTCGAGGAGTTTGGATTTCGACATCGACAACCCGCTCGCCCATTAGAGCATTGAGTTCGGTGACCGCTTGATCGAGCTTATTGAGGCAATTCTGTCGTAAGCCGTCATACTCTCGAGGATACCGTCCTTGAACGATTCCGCGCAGTTGCCTGACACGTTCAAGAGACTGACGAACTGAACCAGCTAGGTATTCTTCAATCATCTACGTCCTCGAAGGCGGCTCGCCACCTCCGAGCGCTCGCTCTCCAATCCCTTTGCCAACGTCTCGAGTAGCTTTTGATCTGAAGAATCCACGCTTCCCGTGAGAAGGCGCTTCCCAAGACGCTCAAAGTTCAAGAGAGGCGCGCCGGTTGATGATCGAAGCAGACTGTCCAGGACTAGCGCTTCGTAAGATTCAGATGACTGGCCATGGTCACTGGCGTCGACGAGCAGTTGCCCGAGACGCGTTTGATCGTGGCCTGGCGCCGTTCCTCCATCTTTCCTGATCCGATCGATCACCGTATCAATCAGTGAAGCAAACACCTCGACATTCGCGTAGACACCATTGAGTAGACTGAGGTCGCTCATCTTGCTACCTCCGCAAAATTGTCGTTGCCAAACTCTACTTCGTCTTCGTTTACGTCTTCAGCCTCATCGTAAAGACTCCGGTCACATAGCTTGATCGAAATCGGAAGCCTCATCGACCCTTCAGGTCGACCCCACGTCAGACAGCTGAGATCAAAAACGTCCTGAAGACATTTCTCCATCGACATAGCACCATCCACACGCTTGATATGGAGCGGGTTTGCGGTACCGGGCATGGCAAAGGGCCTTCCCGTTGTGCAAACAAAACCCTCATTTTCTCCGATGTTAACCCAGCTTCCCACGATCGGATTTTCGACGAGCATCCCGTTACCCTCCCGCGCAGAATTTACGTTAAACATTCGCATCGGAGCTGGAGCCGACTTAGAAATCTCCACTACACTTAGTCGCCAATCATTGGCGATGAAGCCCTCCTGCGCGAGGAGCTTGCAAGCCTCGCGAAAACCTTCGATCTCCGAAGGCCACGCTCGGCCATCCCTGTGGATGACGATTTCTCGTGGCGCGGCTTCGAGGTTCTTCCTTTCCTTTCGGAGAAGGTCCGCCACGTATTGCGCCACCTGATTTTTTAGGAGCTGTTCTTTTTGGCGCGAAGGACTTGTCGAAAAGCGGATGATCCGGCCGCCGTCCGCGATCAATGTAAAGGCTGCCGTGCTATTTTTTACATCGATACCAATGACAACATCTGCATTGAGCTGTGTTTCCAATACAAACGGCCATTTCCCATTTGTAAGGAGAATCTTGTTGATAGCGACGTTACGGATATAGCCGCGAACACGCCTTTCCTCAGTATCTTTGATGGTGTAACAGGTTCCACCGTCACGTCTCTGAGCGACGTAACCTCGCTTCACCATATCGGTATGGATCACGGCGGCCGCGATCTGGAATTTTTGATTGAACTCCTTGACCGTCCAAGCAGCTAGTTGGTCTGCCGAACGTGCGCGGCGCTCGGAGCGATGGACCATTACCAACCCGAAGCCTGGCTGAAGGTTTGCCGCATCCATGGCCGTCCTGATGGCGCGTGATTGTCCGACAAAATTCCAACTGCCGTTGAGATCATCATACACGATCAGCTCAGGATCATAAGCGCCTCCGCTCGGATAGAGAGATTTCATCTGCGCCTTGAGATCAAGCAGAAATTGTGAGCCGCAGCTGTTGTGAATGCTTTTTGGAATGACAAGGTACTGCCGCACAAGTGGGGACTGTTCGAAGAATCCGGCACCGCTATCATCAAGTAGCCGGAGGCGTCGGCGTCCGTAATCTCTCAAAGAGTCGGCATAATTGCCGTCCTTTTTCGGCGCCAGTGTCTTGTGGTTGCCAAAGAGAAGCGTCGGAACGGAAAGCGGCTGACCTTTGGTGTGTCCGGCACGCTCCGCGACCTTCGCCTCCACCCTTCCGATTTTAAGCGATCCTAGGAACATCCGCACGACCCTGTTGATTTGACGGTGCCTATCCGGCGGGTCGATAATCGTGTGCGGCTGGCTTCTGGCACCGGCGGCTCCGTGGGTGTCTTCAACTAAATAGCAAAGCGCAGCGGGAGCCGATCGTTGTTCGGGCCCGTTGGTGCGGTAGTAGATGGCGGCACCATCTGGAGACAGCATCGCAATTGAGGGAGGCACTGGCTTCGCCGATTTCGTGTGAAGATAGTCAACGAGGCTGATAGCCCTACCCTCCAATGGGATTGAAGGATCGCCGACTTTCAGATCGGAAAGCCCCGACACGCTAATTTCATACCAATTATCGCCCATCTTATAAACGCACGAACGACCTTTAAGCTTGTTGATCTCTTCGCGCGTGATCGACGTCGAGAAGGAAGAGTGGGCAACTAACTTACGCCGCAGGTCAACAATAACGCCGAGGCCTCCTTCCTGATGCGGCACGACTCTAAGGGTAAAGCCCTCGAAGAGTTCGAGATCGCCAAGAGCTTTTTCCGGCTTTTTGAAGAAGAACGGTTTGCCCGCTCCCGGTTGCCAAAGCCTCGCGTCGCGAAAGAGCGGATCTTGAACCGAAAATTGCAGGAAACGCATTCGAACAGGATCTAGTTCGGATGAATTGGAGTCGAAAGAGAGATCAAGTATCTCGTTCGTTTCTCGTAGCGTCGCTACTGCTCCGACCAGCATGATCTGATTGGGCGGATCACCGTAGTCCTGCGGCACGAGAACGAAAGTCTCGCCGCCACGCTCATACGTTGTGACAGGCGCCTTCATCTGGAAGCTAAGCCGACGAATAATTTTCTGAATATTGCCGTAGTAGTCCATGCCGTCGCGGCGTAGGCCGACGATCTGAAAAAGTCGATAATTGATTCTAAGGTCTTCAAGACCCGTGATCTTAAAACAGTTTGTTTCAGTGGACATGCACATCCTCCCAACAAAGAGCGCGAAACGGACAGGTTTGACAGGTCTCGGCGTGGACCGCTGGAGTGAAATCGTCCGCGCTTAACTCGCCATGTTTCTTCCCATCGGTCAGACAGGACATCTCGTAGGCGGAACTAATCATGTAATCCTCAGCGTCCTCGATCTGGAGATGGTCGAGGCGATGCTCACGAACCGAGTCGACCAGAAGCTGAGCCTCCAACAATAGGGTGTTTTCTGCGTTACAAGAAAATTCCGCGGGAAAGTCCTTGTGCTTTGTGCGACTGAGCGCAATTGCGTAGACCGCCAGTTGCAACCAGGCGTCATTTTCTCCAAAAGCATGGACTTTCCAGTCAACAATAACTGGCACGTCTTTCTTTCGAAACGCGATCACGTCGGGATAACAGAGGACGGTGACGCCATCCATCAGTTCAAATTGAAGCGGCCTTTGAGCGATTACATACTCGGCCGCCTTCAACGGCTCCCGCACCACATCCATCGCGTAAAGATTTGTGAGCGCATGCTCGATCTCGCCCCAGGCTGTTTCCAATTCTTCGTTAGACGGCGGAGAGCCATACTCCATCGTGAAAAAAAGAGAGAAATCCTCACCTTCGTCGGACACGTTGAGATCGGGATCATTGATGGGATGGCCAAGCGCGTAAGCAAGCTGACAGTCATATAGCTGTCGCGCTCTCGTTTTTGCTTCACGCAGAATGATGGGGGAGCGCCGATTGATCCCTGGGACGATTGTTTTCGAGATCACGTCATCGACGATTTTGCCGCGCCATGCGCTGATGGTCTGGAGTTTCGAAAGTAGATAGGCGCGCCTGCGAAAAGGCTCCTTGGCCTTGGCGTTAGCCACAATGTTTTTGAAATACCACTGGCGCTGGCATTTTCTAAAACTTTGGCTCGCTGAATAGGACCACCGCATTTAGCGTCCCTTTTTCCGGGAACGGATAAATTGCAAATATTCAACTAGAGCATCTTCCTCCACCTCGGTCACCGGCCCGATGCGACCTACCATCCTGTTTGTGGAAGACTGCGATCCCAACGCATTTGGAACTGGAAAGCCAGCAAGCTCCATTAAGAGTTCGTAGGACACGCCGTAGGCATTAGCTAGTTTATGAAGGTTTTGCGGAGAAGGAGTTTTGATCTTCCCATTTTCGAGCTGACTTAAATATGCATTCGAAATGCCTGTATCACCTTCCACAGCGCGCAGAGTCTTTCCCACCGCATTCCGAGCGGAGGCTAAGAACGAACCGAGTTTTTGCATGGGCTCCATCATTTGCTCAAAATGGCAAGCGTTGCTAAGTTTGTCAAGCAATCGATAATAATTGAATTCGATCAATTAGTTACATCCTCGGATCTTCGAGCGTCATTTGGATCGAAATGATTGGAGGTTGAGTGATTCCTCGTCTGCGATTCGACTTTTCGAGAGATCGAGAAGGGCGTTTTCTACCGCTTCACCTCCTCGACATTCACCCTAAATAGGGAATGTTTACCTACATCATTCTCTCCCCCCGGAGGGGCGTATCATGATCGTCACGGACATTGGGATGCGGTGGACGCAGCAGCGTCGGGCGTGCGGACGTGATGGCAGGGCGGGCTCTTTGAGCACGAAGCCATATCGGCGATGTAACGGTCTCCTCGGTTACATCATTCATGCTCGCGGTATGAGTAGCGCCTAAACGCAACTCCCCCCGCGTCACACCGTCCCTCTCCCCTTGCCACCCCCTCCCCGCGCTGATTTGCTCTGATACATCGAAGCCTCCGCCCCTCACGGCGCCTTCGATCCAAAAACAAGAAGCAAACAAGACCAGGGAGAGACCCCGATGCAATGGCCAGCGCTCGCCGCCGCCGCGATCCTTTCGATCGCCACCACCGCCCACGCCGCCGAGAAGAAATACGGTATCGGCATTTCCGACACCGAGATCAAGCTCGGGCAGACCTCGCCGTTCAGCGGGGCGGCGTCGGCCTATAGCGTGATCGCGAAGGCGCAAGGCGCTTATTTCAGGATGATCAACGACCAAGGCGGCGTCAACGGGCGCAAGATCAATCTGATCACGCTCGACGATGCCTATAGCCCGCCGAAGACGGTGGAGCAGACGCGGAAATTGGTCGAGCAGGAGGAGGTGGCCGCGATCCTCAATCCCTTGGGCACGCCGACCGGGCTTTCGGTGCGCAAATATCTCAACGACAAGAAGGTGCCGCAGCTGTTCGTCGGCGCCGGCGCCACGCTGTGGGGCGATTACGAGCATTTCCCCTGGACCATCGGCTTCCAGCCGTCCTACCAGGCCGAGACCGCGGTCTATGCGAAATATCTGCTGACCAAGATGCCGGACGCCAAGGTGGCGCTGTTCTACCAGAACGACGACGCCGGCAAGGATTACGGCAACGGCTTTAAGAAGGGGCTGGGGCCGGACAACACCGCGAAAATGGTGATCGCGGAGGCGACCTATGAATCGACCGACCCGACCATCGACAGCCAGATCGTGAAGCTGAAATCATCGGGCGCCAACGTGCTGTTCATGCACGCGATCCCGAAGCAGGCGGCGCAGGCGATCAAGAAGATCGGCGAGATCGGCTGGAAGCCGGACATCTTCTTCCTGGCGGCGACCTCGACCTCGGTGTCCTCGGTGCTGAAGCCGGCCGGCTTCGAATATTCCAAAGGCATCATCTCGTCCTACTCGTTCAAGGATCCGAACGATCCGCAGTGGAAGGCGGACCCGGACGTGCAGGACTGGCAGGCCTTCATGAAAGGCTATTTTCCGGAGGGCAATTTGCAGGACCAGCTGATCGTCTATGGCTATGTGGTGGCGGAAGCGACGTTGCAGGTGTTCAAGCAGTGCGGCGATGATCTCACCCATGAGAACATCATGAAGCAGGCGGCGAACCTCGATATCGCGCTGCCGATGCTCTTGCCCGGCATCAGGCTGAAGACCTCGCCGACGGATTACTTCCCGATCGAAGCCATGCGCCTGCAGCGCTTCAACGGCGAGACCTGGGAATTGTTCGGCGATACCATCGGGAACGATTGAGGGCGGCCTCGCTCCGCTCGTCGCTGCGCTTCTCCCCGCAGGCGGGGCGAAGTGAAAAGGGGCTCGCGGCAAAACACGAAATTGTCGAACCGTTTCAACGCGATTCTAGCTGTCCAGTCCTGTCGCGAAAAATATTCCGCTTAACCCGTCGGGCAAATCAGCGCTATCAGCTTGCCCCATCCCACCCCGCCAGAGGGGCGTATCATGATCGTCACGGACGTTGGGGTGGGTTGCGGTGGACGCGGCAGCGTCGGCGCGCGATTGTCGTCGCAGGGCGGGTTTCCCGTGAGCGATGAGCGAGCGCGCAGACGAACGGCGCCCAAGCCCGGCGAAGCCCTTTGGGCGAAGACGGGTGGTCGCGTACGGCAAAACCGTGAGGTCCTGGCACCCGTTGCTGGTGTCAAGTCGGCGGAGGTTTTCGCAAGGCCCGACCGGGTCCGGCAGAACCGTTAATTCGCTGGCGACGGTGACAAGACGAATTCGTCGCCGGGGAGGGCACGGCATAAGCCGTAAAACCATTGCGCAGGGAAGGCCGGGATGCCTCCGCTGAACCTGTACGCTCGTGTGCGGTTCTTCGCACAATTTTGCACACGAGACCGCGGGTGCAGCGTGCACCCGGTCTTCCCTGCGCCCTCTGATTGGAGAGGGTGAATTTACCAGCACAACTCGGGCGCTTCGCGTCGCGACATCGCGAAGCTATGTCTTCCGTCATTGCGAGGAGCACTTGCGACGAAGCAATCCATGGCGCCGCGCAAAGAAAGAATGGATTGCTTCGTCGCTTCGCTCCTCGCAATGACGTGGAGGGAGCTGTGCGCTGATGGCGCTACCGAACGCCTTCCTGCAACAGCTTTTTGAAATCCGCCCGTGCCCGTTGCGCCTCGGTGCGCGCGGTCTCGCTGGCATCGCCGAGGCCGAAATAGCCGTGGATCAAGCCAAAACCCGGATGATACTTCGTAGGCACACCCGCGGCAGCAAGCGCCCTGGCATAGGCCGCGCCCTCGTCGCGCAAGGGGTCGAACCAGGCGGTGGCGACGACGGCCGGTGCGACGCCGGCAAGGCTGTTCGCGCGCAGCGGCGAGACGCGCCAGTCGGCGCCATCGGCTTTGCCCTGGAGATAATGGCCGCAAAACCATTGCATCACCGCGCGGGAGAGGAAATAGCCTTCGGCGTTTTCCTGGCGCGATGGAAAGCGCGCGTTTTCCTTGGCGTCGGCGTAATTGCCTGTCACGTCGGTGACGGGGTAGACCAGCAACTGGCCGGCGAGCTTGATGCCGGCGTCGCGGGCTGCGATCGCAACGCAAGCGGCGAGATTGCCGCCGGCGCTGTCGCCGGCGACGCCAACGCGATGGATGTCGCCGCCGAATTCGGCGATGCGGTCGACGACGTCGCGCAAGGACGCAAAGCCATCCTCGAACGCGCCGGGGAAACGCGTTTCCGGCGGCCGGCGATAATCGACCGAGATCACCACCGCGTTCGCTTCGATCGCCAGCAGCCGCGCCTGCCGGTCATGGGTCTCGAGATCGCCGGCGACCCAGCCGCCGCCATGGTAGAACACGATCGTCGGCGATTTTCCCGTGCCGTTGCGATAGACCCGCGCGGCAATCCTGCCGGCGCCGCCCTTCACTTCGGTATCCACCGCACTTTCGACCGGCGGCGGCGGAATCGCAGCGCGCGCGGCCGCCAGCGCGCGGAGCGAATCGCGCGCGCTCTGCGGCGTCATGACCGCGGGATCGCGCAGCGGCAGCAGCGGAATGATCTTTTCAATGACGGGATCGAGCGGTGCAGTCATGCGGAAAACCCTTCAGTTCGGATGTTTTCGTCATTGCGAGGAGCGCAGCGACGAAGCAATCCATCCTTCCTTTGCTGCGTAATGGATTGCTTCGCGGAGCCTGTCATCGGGCGGCGCTTCGCGCCGACCCGTTGGCTCGCAATGACGAGGAGGCGAGGCCATCACGATCTAATCCAGCTGCTTCGACAATGTCCCCGCCTCGATCGCCGCGATCTGCAATGCGACGACGCGGCTATAGATGCGGGCTTGCGAGTACGCGCCGCCAACGAACCACAGGCCCGGCTGGCCCGTGCGGGTCCACATGTTGCGCAACTCCTGGGTGACCTCATCGAAACCCCAGACCCGGCCGACGCGCGTTGCGACTTCTTGGCCGAACAATTGCCC
>Ga0137415_10002410_pt1 | contig 18629 bp, 12 predicted proteins | sample CZODoug3_1_1_16f_FD_183082 | JGI IMG/M metagenome (GOLD analysis project Ga0137415, IMG submission 183082) | Vadose zone soil fungal communities from Angelo Coast Range Reserve, California, USA - CZODoug3_1_1_16fungal (Hybrid Assembly) | ecosystem: Environmental > Terrestrial > Soil > Vadose...
CGCGACGTGGGGCGAGGTCCGGGCTCGCGTGCCGGCGAGTACATCGAGTGGCTGACCATCGGAGATCAAGCGCAGGCTGTGCTCGATGACGTGGAGCGTATTCGAACCCATCCCCTCGTGCCCAAATCGATTCCCATCTACGGGTTCGTTTATGATGTGCGCTCCGGAAAGCTGATCGAAGTGGAAGCCGCACGAACCATCGGCGCTGCGGCGTAGGTGGGACCTCTCCCCAGATCGGGAATCCTCTGCTTTTCGGAGGATGGTCCAGGCAACCGTCGAAACCTGCTTGATCTCAAACGACGGGAGAGGGGAACGCGTTTGCGGGATTTGGTTAAGCTTGGGGAAAGGAGGTCTGGGAAGGGCTGACGCTTGGCGGGCGTTGGTTGCACGGAGATAGCTGCTTGCAGGTGGGCGACGGTGTCGGCGCGAGCTTCGACCGCACGAAACTCGTCACGCTGCTAGCGAGGTAGTGGAGGGCGGGTCCGGGGTCGTTCCAGTGAAACGGAGTACTGTCCGACCGGGCCCAAGTCTCGAGAAGAGACCACAGACTTACGCCCCGGATGTGGCGTTCGGTCTTCCATGCCCGAAGGTCGTTCGGGGCGAAAACGCAGCGGCGCCCGACTTGGTAGCTGTGGACTTCGTCGACCGGCAGGCCCCGAGCATCGCGATAGGCCATGGAGCAAACGTCCACTCCGCAGCGCTGGGCGAATTCCACATACCACCAGGGGCGCGCGTTGATTTCGATCAGTTTGAACAATCCGTCCCGCTCGTCATGCTTGAATTCGGCGCTGAAGATGCCCCGATACGCAATTTTCTCGAGCAGGCTGTCGAGGAGCACCACAGCCGCCTGCATCTCGCTGAGCGGCACGCTGGCGGTCACAGTGCTATTGCCCAGCTTCGAGGGAAACATGCGCAGCCGTCGCCGGGCGAACAACGCGCGGACCTGGCCGCCGCTGTCCCGAAACCCATCGAGAAAATACCCGCAGTTCGGGGGGCCGGGAATAAATTCCTGCAACATGATCGGGAAATCGAGTTTGTCGACGGCCGCGAGGGCCTCGATCCGGTTCCTGACCATGTAACCCTTGACGCCACGCTTGGACGCGAAGTCCACCGACGAGAGGGGCTTGAGGATCGCTTCCTCGAATTCGAAATGATGTACTGCAAGCTGTTCGCAGGAAGAAACCAGGTACGTCCGTGGATGAGGGACTTGAAAGCCCCGCAACAATTCAGCAAAACGCCACTTATCCACCAGCGTATCCACGGACGCTCCGGGGGTGCTGGAAGGAAAACGGCGAGACAGGGATGCCGGTAGATGGGCTACGGCCCGCAGCCAGTCGTCGGAGCAAGGAAAAAGAACGGCTTCCTCGATTGCGAGCTTTTCGAGCAGCTCCGGCAGATCTGCCGGTTGAGGGTTTGACAGCCCTACTGGCAACGCCCGGTACCAGCGTGAGTGCCGGACAAAGTCCGATCCCGGACCGAGCGCGTAGGCCGGAATTCCAGCCTCTCGTAGTACGTTCAATACGGCTAGAAGCGTGACTCCGCTTCCCACCGCGAGGACCGGCAACGCGGCGCGCAGAGAGCTACCGACTGATTCTTCGAGATCGAAAGTTGTATGCAAGGGATTCAGGCAGGCCGGGGGGAGAACTGGAGGCCGCCAGACTCCAGTCTAGTGGAGAAAGCAGTCGCCGGCTGTGACGTAAGGCACACGAAAGTCATCGGCGAGACGGTCTTTCGTCACCAGGGAGGGAAGTAGGTTAGTCAGTGGCCCAGACAGGTCCGAACGAAGTCTTAGAGACAGCCTCGTTTCAGACGATCCCAGCGGGCTGCCCAGGTCGGTGTTCGGAGATCAGCGCTCCGCCTTCACCAGGATTCGACGCAGGTTTCACGGTTCTTCGGCCGACGCGTTGCTACCCACATTGCACTGCTGCCCCACATGGCACTACCGGCCCAGATTGTCCCGAATCCGTCCGAAGTGCCGGATCCCAACATGGCCGACCCCCACATCGCGGACGAGCCCCACGCTGCCGAGGGAATTGAGGACAGGTTCGCATCATTGGCGTGGGCCAAGGTGATCGCGGCGGTCAAGAACAGGACCAGGAACCTTTTCATCTTCATCCGTATCCGTGCTCCCCTTTAGAGGGTGTGAGAATTGCGTCAAACTGGGGAGCCGCGCCGCCTGGATGCCCACTTGGCAGGCCGAGAAGAAATGGTCATGGAATCAACGAGTTAGATGAACCATGGCCGAATACAAGAAGACAGTTCGTGAAAAAATGGCCGCCACCCGAACCGACAACGTGTCCCGAAGCAGTGGAACTGGTGAAACAGGGAAATCAGGGAAACCAGGGCACCGATGCGGTTACTCGAGAGACCGCACGTAAGTTGTTGTGACCTTGGGGAGGCCAAACACGATCGTAACCAGGGATTCCCGTTTTGGCCGGACAGGTTGGCTCTATTTCAGCCACAATGTTTTCGATGCCTCGCGGGACGACACATCCAACTGGCGCCAAGGTGTTTATCGCCGTCATGGCGCTGGCAGCCTTGGGCTGTTTTTCGTTCGCGCTCACCCATTGGCAGTCGACCGATCCCGTCAAGTTCTCCTGCTACCTGGTGGTAGCGATCTTAGCGTCATCCCTCAAAATCAAGCTGCCCGGCGTGAACGGAACCATGTCGGTGAACTTCCTGTTCATTCTGCTGGGAGTTCTGGAGTTGAGCTTCGCGGAGACGCTGGTCATCGGCTTTGCGGCGGTTATCGTGCAGTGCTACTGGAGGCCGACCAAAAGGCCCGAGACGATCCACGTCCTGTTCAATCTCTCGCAGTTGCCGGTCGGGACCGCGATCTCCTACGGCGTGTACGTGGTAGTGAACCGCTTGCTTCACGGTCCGGTTCCCCTGGCTCTGCTGACGGTGGCCATCACGTACTTTGCCTTCAATACGTTGGCGATGGCCATCATCATCTGGCTGACGGAGAGCAAGCCGATCCTGAAAGTCTGGTCGGAGTGCTACTTCTGGTCGTTTCCCTACTACCTGGTAGGGGCGGCCATCGTTGGTTTGGTGAACTTCCTGAATCGGCACATCGGATGGCAATCGTCGCTACTGGTGCTGCCGCCCGTTTACCTGATGTACCGCTCCTATCGGCTTTACCTGGGCAAGCTCGAAAACGAAAAGCGTCATGCCGAGCAGGTGTCTAGCCTTCATCTTCGAACCATCGAAGCTCTCGCGTTGGCGATTGAAGCCAAGGACCACACCACGCACGAGCACCTGCAGCGGGTGCGGGTCTATGCGATGGAACTCGCCAAAGATCTCGGCTTGAGCGCAGACGAGACGGAAGCGCTGCGGGCCGCCTCGGTTCTACACGACATCGGCAAACTCGCGGTTCCAGAACACATCGTGTCGAAACCTGGCAAGCTGACGCCGGAAGAATTTGAAAAGATGAAAATTCACCCGATCATCGGGGCGGAGATTCTCGAGCAAGTGGAGTTTCCCTATCCGGTGGTCCCCATCGTGCGCTCGCACCACGAGAAATGGGATGGCAGCGGCTACCCGAGCGGCTTGAAGGGGGAAAACATACCGATCGGAGCACGAATCCTGGCTGCGGTGGATTGTCTCGATGCTCTTGCCTCAGACCGGCAATACCGCCGAGCCTTGCCCCTGGATGAAGCCATGGCTCACATAAAAAGCGATGCCGGGAAGAGTTTCGACCCTCGGGTGGTGGAGATCCTTGAAAAACGCTACGTGGAATTGGAAAAGCTGGCTCACGAGCAGCCTTTGAAACTCCCCGCGAAGCTGTCAAAAGACGTGAAAGTCGAACGCGGCCTGGCCCCGGCTGCGGGTTTTGCGGAGCCTGAGAAGCCGATTTCCCACGAGTTCGAACCGCGCCGTGACTATCTTGCTTCGATTGCAGCCGCGCGTCAGGAAGCGCAGGCGCTCTTTGAATTGAGCCATGATCTGGGCACATCCCTCAGCCTTGATGACACCCTCTCGATGCTGTCGGTCCGGTTGAAGCGCCTCGTGCCCTATGACTCCATGGCCGTCTATCTGATGAAAGACGAGTTCATGGTCCCGGTGTTTGTGAGTGGGGACAACTTCCGCCTTTTTTCGTCGTTGAACATTCCGGTGGGGCAGGGGCTCTCGGGCTGGGTTGGACAAAACAACAAGCCGATCCTGAACGGGAATCCGTCGGTGGAGCCTGGTTATCTGAACGATCCCATGAAATACAGCACCCTGCGCTCGGCGCTCGCCGTGCCGCTCGAGGGGGCTTCGAGCGTGGTCGCGGTCATGGCTCTCTATCGCGCGCAGCCCGACGCGTTCACGAAGGACCATTTGCGTATCCTGCTGGCGATTGGTTCGAAGCTGGGCTTCACCATCGAGAATGCTCTGAAGTACCAGGTGGCGGAAGATTCGGCGACCACCGATTACCTCACCGGTCTACCCAATGCGCGATCGCTGTTCGTGCATCTGGATGGGGAAATCGCGCGCTGCCAGCGCTCAAACACGCCGCTCGCCGTGTTTGTCGCCGACCTGGATGGGTTCAAACAGGTCAACGATCGTATGGGACATCTCCAGGGCAACCGGTTGCTCGAAATGTTTGCCGCCTTCCTGAAAGACTCGTGCCGCGAATATGACTACCCGGCAAGAATGGGGGGCGACGAATTCGTCATCGTCGCACCCGGGCTCCAACCGGAGGCGGCCGCGGAGATGGTCGAGCGGGTGGAAGCCATCGTCACCCACATCGGCAAGACTTTCTGCGGCGACGGAAGCCTGTCCGTAAGCATCGGCCAGGCATTCCATCCTGCCGATGGCAGCAACGCGGAGGAACTCCTGTCATCGGCCGATCGCCGTATGTACAGTGAAAAGCAATCGCACCATGCCATGCTCGCGGCGCGCATCGCCGCCGCTGGTTCCTGAGCGGACTGCGCCCTCGAGCACAGCGATTTCGCTTCCACCCGGATAAGCTCAGCGGTGCGCGCCCAGCGAGTTCCAACCTCGGATCCCGTGCATTCACAAACAAAACTTACGCCCTCCCCTCTCCCGCTCGATTCTCCCGGCACGCCCGAGCCGTGGGCTCTCCGATATACTAGCCGTTACCGCCTCGAGCCCTGACCGGCGTCCCTCGAGGTCATATTCCCTACGCCAAAAGACGCGAAGGAATTGGTGGGGCTCAATTTCCGTGAGGCCCTCTTGATGAATTGGTCGGAACAAGTCGTCCTGGTTACGGGTGGTACGGGCTCGTTCGGGAAAGAATTTGTCGAGGTCATGTTGAGGGAGTATCGCCCGAAGAAGCTGGTGATTTTCAGCCGGGATGAGCACAAGCAGCACGACATGCGCGCTTCGGGGTTTGATCACTCCAGCTTGCGTTACTTCATCGGAGATGTACGGGATCCGGCACGGCTGGAGCGGGCCATGGCGCGCGCCACGGTGGTCGTGCACGCAGCAGCGCTGAAGCAGGTATCGGCCTGCGAGTACAACCCCTTTGAGGCGATCCAGACCAACATCATGGGGGCCCGTAATGTCATCGACGCGGCCATCAACCAGGGGGTGGGGAGCATTCTCGCCTTGAGCACCGATAAGGCTGTCAATCCGATCAGCCTGTACGGTGCCACCAAGCTCTGTGCGGAGAAGATGTTTGTCGAAGCCAACGCCTACGCCGGGACCAAGGACACACGTTTCAGCTGCGCGCGTTACGGCAACGTGGTGGGGACGCGGGGCAGTGTGATACCGGTGTTTCTCGAACAGCGGAAGAGCGGCAAGATCACGATTACGGATCCGCGCATGACCCGCTTCTGGATCACGCTCGACCAGAGCGTGAAATTCGTCATCCGCTGCCTGGACGAGATGCATGGGGGAATCCGACCGGGAGAGAAACTGCACCAAGCGCTGGTTTGCGAAGACGAGGCTCGCAGTACCGTGGAGGTGGAGGGCATGTACATCATCCAACCGATCCATCCATGGTGGAAACGCGAGAACTGGGGGAACGCTAAGGCGTTACCCGAAGGCTTTCGCTACGCGAGCGACACCAATGCGACTTGGCTGAGTAACGAGCAATTGCAGGAATTGATCGCTCCGTATGTGCTGACCGAGTCTCCCGTTCCGGCATAGCCAGGCTAGCAATAAAGATATCGGGACTACGACCCGGGTGACTGTTATGCCCAAAAATCAGGAAGTGCTCGCCGTCAATGGGGGGAGCCCCGTCCGCAAGACCCTGCTTCCATACGGCCGCCAGTCGATCGACGAGGATGATATCCAGGCGGTTGTGGATGTGTTGCGGTCGGACTGGCTGACAACTGGTCCCAAGGTCGGCGAGTTCGAAGAAGCGTTTGCCGCCTGGGTGGGCGCGAAATACGCAGTCGCCTTCAGTTCGGGCACCGCTGCCCTGCACGGAGCAGCGTTCGCTGCCGGCTTGAAGCCTGGGGATGAAGCGATCACTTCACCGATGAGCTTTGCGGCGACCGCGAATTGCGTGCTCCACCAGGGGGGGCGGGTCGTGTTCGCGGATGTGTGCTCCGACACGCTGAACCTCGATCCGGAGCGGGTCGTCGAGCGCATCACGCCGCAGACGCGCGCGGTTCTTCCCGTGGATTACGCGGGGCACCCGGCAGATCTGGATTCCATGGTCGCATTGGCCGAGCGTCACGGACTGACGGTTATCGAAGATGCCTGCCACGCGCTGGGTGCAGAATACCGGGGACGACGGACGGGCGGTATTGCGCACATGTCGATCTTCAGTTTCCATCCGGTGAAGCATCTGGCGACCGGCGAGGGTGGGATGGTGACGACGGACCGCGCTGATCTGGCGGAGGCCCTGCGCAAGTTCCGGAATCATGGGATCTCGAGCGATGCTCGGCAACGGCAGACTTCGGGCCAGTGGCACTACGAGATGGTTCTGTTGGGCTTCAATTACCGACTGACGGACAGTGCGTGTGCCCTTGGACTCTCACAGCTGAAAAAGCTCGGGGCGAACCTGGCCCGGCGGCGCGAGATTGCGGCGCGTTACACGTCGGCGTTCCGAGAGGTCGCGGGGATAATTCCTCCAAGCGTGCGCCCGGACGTGAAGCCTGCTTGGCACCTGTATCCGATTCGGGTGGACCGATCCAAGCTCACCGCCGACCGCGGGCACGTGTTTCGGGCACTGCGTGCGGAGAATATCGGCGTGAATGTGCATTACATTCCGATCCATCTGCATCCTTATTATCGTAACCAGTTCGGTTACAAAGGGGGCGAATACCCGGTGGCGGAGGACGCATATGAACAGCTTGTCAGCCTTCCGATGTTTCATGGGATGCGCGAGCAGGATGTCGACGATGTGATTCATGCAGTCAAAAAGGTTATGGTGCACTTTGCCGAGTAGCTTCGTCACTCGACACCCCACCTTTAATCAGAACGCTAAATGGAATACGGAGACCTTCTCGGGGCTGAAATACCAACTTCAGACGGACGAGATGGGTTGTGAGCGTGGGCGTGCTTAAACTCCCAAAGAAAATGCTGGAATTGTCCGAGATCAATTGTCACGTCGAGCAAAAATCGCTCCATGGGGGTTAATGGCGAGGTGTAATGGCATCTGGCAACCTCTTAATTCGCTGTGATGCGAACGTTGTCATCGGGACGGGCCACGTCATGCGTTGTCTGGCGCTAGCTCAATGCTGGCAAGAAGCAGGGGGACGCGTGTCTTTCCTGCTGGGGCCCGGGGGAGCAGAGATTCACGAGCGCCTTTCTTCCCAAGGAGTTGAAGTGCGAACGCTGTCAGTTGCGGTTGGCAGCAGCGAAGATGCGGAGGAGACTGCCAGACTGACAGAGCGATGTGAGGCAGCCTGGCTGGTTCTAGACGGGTCTGATTTCTCAGCTGCTTACCGTCAAATCGTTCGGAGACGATCGGCCAATGTGCTCCTGCTGGATGATCATGGAATATGTGCTCCATACGATTGTGACGTGCTGCTGAATTTCGCTCCCGATGCCTCGGGTCTGTACCCGGGCCGCCAGCCAGACATTCGATGTCTCCTCGGACCGGAGTTCGCTCTGCTGCGGCAGGAGTTTGTGGCTCGTAGCATGAACCGTGCAGAAATCCCCGCTGTGGCGCGCAAGGTGGTGGTCACGTTCGGTGGCAGTGATCCGAACAACGTGACTCTTCGTGTGATGGAAGCGTTGCGGCAAATCGCTGACCCCCGACTGGAAGTCAGGGTCGTAGTCGGCGCCAGCAACCCGCATGGGGCCCTGCTCGATAATGCTGCGCAAGGGTTTCCGTGTGGCCTGAGCCTCCTTAAAGGTGTGAGGAACATGCCCGAACTTATGGCTTGGGCTGAGTTGGGAGTCTCTGCCGGCGGGGGAACTTGCTTTGAAATGGCGTTCATGAAAGTACCCATGTTTCTGATAACGATCGCGAGCAATCACGACCTGACCGTTAAGTCGCTCGTTAGGCGGAACGCGGCGATCGGCCTCGGATGGTTTCATGCGGTGACTCAGGACGAGCTGGCCAGTTCGTTGGCGAATGTCATTGGAAGTCAGGTTCTAAGGCAGGAACTAGCCGACAACGCTGCACGACTAGTAGACGGAATGGGTGCTCACAGGGTCGTGGACGTCCTCGGTACCTGGGACAGAGCGCGTCGCAACTAAAAAGGGGCCCATGCGTCAAGCGTAGATCGAAAGCGGAAGAACGCAGTTTTCAAGTCAGCGCCGATTGCCGGACTGTCAGGCTGTCACATCTCAAAATGCTCCGACGGGTCTGATCAGCCGTTTAGCCTCCTCCGTTTGAGACTTGACGGATGTCACGGTAATCAAATTGCTGCCGGGGCAAACCCCACTGAGGGCCGCGGTGGGGGCGCGACATGTGGCGGTCCCATTCGGTCCGGTTCTCCGACGGGAAACACAAGAGCAAGACGGCGGTACCTGCCTAGTTAACTTGTCGGCCATACCAGCCATGCTAAAGTTCACTCCAAACTATTGCGTACTATTACGCAGCTACGATTTGGAGAGAAAAGCCGGGACGCTGGAGGTGCAATACGAGCACCGGAATAGTTTTCGAACAGCAACGACCTGTACCCGCCGATTCTCGGCTGGTAGTGTCCTCCCCGGAACTCTACATAAGGTCGAAAGCTGTCGTCTCTCGCCTGGTTGCTGGTGAGACGCTGGTCCTGCCGGTGAGAGGCGACATTGGTGACTTGGCCAGCATTTATTCACTCAACGAGACGGCGACCACGATCTGGGAAGCTCTGGAGAAGCCCAGGAGCATCCGGGAAATCTGTGATCTGCTCGAACGCAATTACGAGATCAGCAAGGAAAGGGCGGAAGAGGATACGGTGTCTTTCTTGGGCGAGATGTGTTCGCTGGGTCTGGTAAAGGTTGCGGTCGACCCGGAAAAGGCGATTGAGAGGAAGAACGATGAACGCGCCAGCAAGAGGGTTGGGCCCGTGTAGGCGAGAGCATTTGTTTGATTGTCAGGTCGTCGAGCGGCCGGCAGAAGAGATCCGTCATGGACCTAAAGACGTACGGGGAATTCAGCCGATCCATTCATGAGCACTATTCTGGCCAGCGCGCTCCCCTGAATGTCTCCATCGAAATAACCCGCCGCTGTCCCCTGGAATGCCTGCACTGTTACAACAATCTGGCGATGGCTGATCACGAAGCTGGTAGTCGGGAGCTTAGCAAGGAGGAACACTTCCGGCTTCTGGATGATCTGGCTGACCTCGGCTGCTTCTGGCTCCTCTACACCGGAGGAGAGATCTTCGCTCGCAAGGATTTCCTCGAAATCTATACCTACGCCAAGAGAAAAGGCTTCCTGATTACTCTGTTTACCAACGGAAATCTGGTCAGCGAGAGAATCGCCAGCTACCTCGAGGAGTGGCCTCCCTTTGCTATCGAAATCACCCTCTATGGCCGAACCAAGGAAACCTATGAGGCCTTGACTGGAATTCCCGGGAGCTACGAGCGCTGCCTGCGGGGAGTCGCGCTGCTGCGGGATCGCGGCCTGCCCTTGAAGCTGAAGACTGTTGCGACCACCATAAACAAGCACGAAGTGGTGGCCATGAAGGACTTCGTAGAGCAGGAGTTGCGCCTCGATTTCAAGTTCGATTCGCTCATCAACCCACGCATTGATTGCTCGCAGAGTCCTCTGGCGGTTCGGCTCTCGCCGGAGGAAGTGGTCGTCCTCGACCTGCACTGGCCGAACGTAGCCGCCGAGCACCGGCAAACGGCGGAACGGGAGATGCGGCAGTCCGCAAACTCCGTACCGAGTGACACCGTGTATTCCTGCGGCGGAGGTATGAACTCCTTCGCCATTGATCCCTACGGGCGAATGAGCATTTGCGTGCTTTCCCATCAGGATACCTATGACATCCGCTCGGGGAGCGTAAAGGAGGGCTGGGAACAATTTCTCCTGAAGGTCCGCACCCGGGAACGGAAGCGAATCTCCAAGTGCGAGCAGTGCCGGATTCGCTCGCTGTGCGGCATGTGCCCCGCCAACGGCGAACTGGAGAATGGTGACCCGGAATCACCCGTTGATTTCCTCTGTGAGGTCGCGCATCTGCGGGCGATGGCCCTGGGTTTCGAGGTGCCAGCACACGGGGAGTGCGCTTTTTGCCACGATGGCCTCCACTATCAATCCGTCAAGGATTCGGCGCTGAGAATCGCTGCCCAAGAAATCGATGTCGGGGAATGGACCAGCCCGCAGGCGCTGCTTCCCATCCTGAACAACCAATCCGTGGCTTCCGGTGGAGGTTGTGGTGGATGCGGAGGGCCGGCCCTTCGATGAGGGGGAGATGGATGGAAGAGGAAAACAGACGTCTGGGAAAACAAGCATACGAGCCACCGAGGATTTCAGTCATAAGCTTGCGCCCGGAGGAAGCGGTGCTGGGAGCCTGCAAAAACTCATCGTCCGCGGGGCCAGTCGGCGGGTCGTGCACTGCATTCGGTCAGTGTAATGTCCCGGGATCCTGATACGGAGAAGTTCGAAAACACCACGAGCGTGGAGCTTCAATGTTCGCTGAAACATTAGAAGGCACCGCCAGCGTGCCGTCCATTAGGACGCATCGCTGTTGCGTCCGTATTGGGAACGCGTCGATCGGTCTCAGCGCGAGCTCAGCAGAGGATATCCAACTCGATCGGGAACTGGATGCGTTCAGGACGGGTTCGACCGACTGCGACATCGAGGTAGACGTCGAGTGGGCGGAACACTTGCCAAGACCCTGTGGCAGGAAGCTCTTTGATTCAGGTTCGATATGGACGCTGTACGAGCAGGATTGTAGTTTTGTCTTTGATTTCGCCACGCCCGTCTTGGGCTGCCAACCATACAAGCGGCTCCGCGTTAACGGGGAATTCTCCACCGCACAGTTGCTCCTGAACCGCGAGTGCTTGTCCGTGGCAAAACGGGTTTATCCGCTCGAGTATCCCTTGGACGAATTGCTGGTGACCAACTGGCTGGCAGCAGCGGGAGGAAGGGGAGTCGAGGTTCACGGCTGTGGGCTGGCGGATTCCGGCGGCGGCGGCCAGCTCTTTCTCGGCCATTCGGGTGCGGGAAAGAGCACGACAACCTTGCTATGGAAGTCGCTGCGCCAGGTTCGTGTTCTAAGCGACGATCGAATCATTTTGCACGATCAGGCGAATGAGATCTGGATGCACGGCACCCCGTGGCATGGAGAGGCAGGGTTTGCTTCTCCTGGAAAGGCGAAGATCAACCGAATTTTCGTGCTCGAGCACGGAGATAAAAACGAAATCCTACTGCTGCCTCAAGCTCGAGCAGTAGCCGAACTGTTTGCCCGTTGCTTCCCGCCTTTTTACAGTCACGGTCCGCTGGATTCCACGCTTTCCTTCCTGCACCACATCACGGACCGCGTGCCCTGTTATCTCTATCGCTTCGTTCCCGACGGGAGCGCGGTGGAGGAGATCCTCGATTTCAATGCCTGAAGACAGGGCACATTCGAAGCTCTTTGGCGTCCTCATCCAGTCCTTGCTTTCTCGCGGACTCGGCTTTCGCTTCCAAGCGTGCGGCAGAAGCATGCAACCGGCGATCCAGGATGGCGAAATCCTTCACATAAAGCCGGTCTCGGCCGAAAAACTACGAAAGGGAGAAATCGTGCTGTTCGCCGACCGCGGGCACTACAAGGCCCACCGCTTGATATCGGTCGATCGGGATCAGGGTGTCTTCATTACCCGGGGAGATGCCGGAACGGAAACGGATGGCGCACTGGGAGCAGGTCAAATCCTGGGGAGGGTGGTGGCCAAGGAAGAGAACTCCGGCGGTCGGACGCGTGTGGTTCCGCTTAGCGGCAAGCGCGCTCGGATACGCTTGCTTGCAAGCAGGATGCGGGTCCTCGCCGCCCGGCTTGTGCGTGCTCTTCCCATTCTGCGACGTAGAGGGGAGCGCGGCCGTTTTGCCGGCAGGCCGGTCGTCGGAGCAGGGTCTTCTCTCTTAGTTCTGCTCCTGCTGCTCCTTTGGCCGTCGCTCGGCCTCGCACAGGTTGCGTTTGATAGTGCAACCTCGGTTGGGCAGCATGTAGCTGCCGGGACCACAACCGTCACTGTTCCGCACACCACCGCCGCCGGCAGCAATCTGATTCTGGTCGTTGGCATCTCGATGAATATTACCAACAACACCGGGGCCACGGTCAGCGGGGTGACTTACAACGCCGTTGCCCTCACACAGGCGGGTGCGCACAATGACGGCGGCCTCACTCGCCGCGTGGAGATATGGTATCTGGTTGCCCCTGCCACCGGGCTGAACAATGTGATCGTCACGGTAAACCTGCCCGGCGGAACCGGAGTGCTGGGCGCGGTGGTGGGAGCGGCTACGTTTACCGGTGCCGATCAGACAATACCCATCCGATCATTCCTCTCGGCCGATGCTCCTGCGATTTCTGCAACAGCCGGAAGCCTTGCTTCGCTGAATCTCCCCAGTGCCTACGGCGACATGGTGCTCGATACTCTGGCCACAGGGGGCGACCGAACGGTTACCACCTTTGGCCCCAGCGAGACTGCACAGTGGAATCTCACTTCGACGGCTGCAATCTCGCCCCCCGATGTTCGGGGAACGGGATCCACCCGCGCCGGAGCGCCCAGTGTTCCGCTTTCGGAGCAATTCAGCGCCACCTCCAATTGGTCCGTGGCTGCCGTGTCGATCCAACCGCTGCAAGCCGACCTCGCCGTCAGCGTCATCGGATCATCCGCGTTCTTTCCCAATAACCTTACCTACACCATTTCGGTGACCGACCGTGGGCCTTCGGTGGCCAATGGCGTGACGTTGACCGATACATTGCCGGCTGGTCTCACCTTTGTTTCGGCCACTCCCAGCCAGGGGTCGTGCAGCTTTGCTGCGCCCACCGTGACCTGCAATCTTCTGAACCTTAGTGGCACCGCCACCGTGACCCTGGTGGTGACGCCCGGGGCCATCGGAGGGTATCCGGATACGGCCAGCGTTACCAGTTCTGTGACCGATCTCAACACGGGCAACAATTCCAGCACGGGCACGGCATTTTCCCAGTCGAACGTATGCGCCACGCCTGCCCAGAACGGAGCTGGCGGGACTCTGAACACAGTCCTTAATACCTATTACCCTCCTTCGGCTGCCAGCGTGACGCTGGCTGCGGGAGCGACTTCGGCGACGCTGGGCGTATCAAGAGGGTCAGCCACCCCGATTGCGATCGGTGATCTTCTGCTTTTCATCCAGATGCAGGACGCCGCAATCGATTCGAGCAACACGTCGAGTTATGGGGACGGCGCCACTGGAGCCGGCTCCACCAATCTCAACAACAGTGGGATGTACGAGTTTGTCAGGGCCACGAGCGCCGTCCCCACCGCCGGCGGCGCTCTTACCTTTAGTGCCAGTGGTCCCGGGGGAGGCCTTCTGTTTACCTACACGAAGGCGGCCGCCACTGCCACGCAGGGGCAACGCATATTCCAGGTTGTCCGGGTGCCGCAATACTCCTCTGCCACCCTGGGCTACACGGCGGGCACTCCGGCCGCTACGCCCTGGAACGGGGCGACGGGAGGTATCTTTTCGATCGACGTATCCGGGATTCTGACTTTGAACAATGCCACTGTCAGCGTTGATGGAGTTGGTTTTCGTGGAGGAGCGGCCCTGCAATTGTCTGGCACGGCTGGCCCTACCAATACCGACTATCGGAATACTGCTCCAGCTGCCTACGCGGGTGCAGCCGTCGCGGGAGCCCATGGCGCAAAAGGAGAAGGCATTGCAGGCACACCGCATTGGGTGGAGTCGGGAGTCACCTTTCTCAATACCACTGTCGAGGGCTATCCCAACGGCAGCATGGCCAAGGGAGCCCCGGGAAACGCTGGTGGTGGTGGTACGGATGCAAACCCCACAGCAAATAACCAGAACTCGGGAGGAGCGGGAGGTGGGAACGGTGGAGTTGGCGGCACCGGCGGAAATGCCTGGAATGCCAACCTGAGCAGCGGCGGTCTCGGAGGGGCTGCGTACCCCGCGAGTTTGAGCCAGGTTGTGATGGGCGGGGGCGGCGGTGCGGGGAGCCGGAACAACACCCCCGGCGACAATCGGGCCAGCAGCGGCGCGGCCGGCGGCGGGATCGTGATCATTCGTACGGGGAATCTGAGCGGAACGGCCACGATTTCTGCCAACGGGGCGGCGGCGTATAACGCAACGCTCAATGACGCCGGAGGCGGCGGAGGGGCCGGGGGCAGTGTGATCGTGCTGTCCGCGTCCGGTGGCGAGGGCGGGCTTGCTATCTCAGCCCACGGCGGCAGCGGTGGAAACGCATGGGTCAGTCAGCCGTTCAGCATCGCCGACCGCCACGGCCCGGGTGGCGGAGGTGGCGGTGGTGCCGTATTTGTGTCCGGTCCGGCAGCGAGCATTGATGTGACGGGCGGGGCAAGCGGACTGACGCTAAACCCCGGAGTACCTTATGGCGCCACGGGCGGCGGGTCTGGAATTAGTACCACCAATGCGTCTCTCTCCCTAACGCCAGGAACTCAGTCGGGCGCCGAGTGCACGCCTGACATGACGATCACCAAGAGCCACTCGCCCATCAATTTTGTTCAGGGTTCCACCGGAACCTACACCTTGACGGCGACCAACTCAAGTGTCGGTACGAGCGGCAGCACGACTGCCGCGGTGACCGTGACCGATACTCTGCCCGCCGGGCTTACACCCATATCAGCGACTGGCACGGGATGGGGTCCGGGCGTCAATGCGTGTTCCATCGCCGGCCAGACGGTCACTTGTACCCGCATGAATGCACTCGCCCCGGGCGCAAGCTACCCTCCCATCACGATTACCGTCCTGGTATCTGTCATCGCACCTCCGACCGTGACGAATACCGCAACGGTCGCGGGTGGTGGGGAAGTGAACACCGCCAATGACACGGCTACCGACGTGGCCAACGTTCTTCCCCTGGTCGATGCCGACGTGGCGATCACCAAGACGGCATCGCCCAATCCGGTCAGGCAGGGCAATACCCTCACGTACACCCTGGGCGTCACCAACAACGGACCTGCGATCGCTACCAATGTAACGGTGACGGACACTTTGCCGACCCAAGTTGCCTACGTTTCGGCTATCCCTTCGCAAGGTACCTGTTCCCAGGCAGGCGGAACCGTGACGTGCCCCTTGGGCATTATGGCTAGCGGTGCGACTGCGACCATTACCATTACGGTCACTGCCATTACTCGAGGCTCCGTTACCAACACGGCATCGGTGACTGCCACCCAACTCGATCCTGTGATGGGGAATAACTCCGCATCCAACAGCCCGCCCACGCTGATCGTAAGTCCAACGCGGGTGAAGCTCGAGTCGTTCACGGCAGCGACTACCGGCGTGGGAGTCTCCTTGGCATGGAAGACTGGCGGCGAGGAACGGAACCTGGGATTTAATGTCTATCGCGAAGAGAATGGAAGTCGCGTTCGGCTGAATCCTTCGCTCATTGCCGGGTCGGCATTGCGGATTCGGGATGGCCTGGAGCAGCACGCGGCGAAAACCTATGGTTGGATCGATCGCTCTGCGGACGCGGGTGCGCACTTCTATTGGCTCGAAGATGTGGATTTGCAAGGCACACGGACTCTCCATGGCCCGGTTTCTCCCACCACTGATGTAGTTGCACCGAGCCCGCAGCGCGCCCAACTGATTACGGAACTGAATCGAGGGACTACCGGTCAGAGCCCGGAGTTCTTATCGGGCGCCCCCCGGACCCGGGTAGCACATTCGTCGAATGATAGGCTGGAGCGGCGTGACGTTCAGTTCAAACTGGCCGCACATCCTGCTGTCAAAATGCTGGTGCGGCGGGAAGGATGGTATCGAGTCACGCAGCCGGAACTCAGAGCGGCCGGGTTGGACAACTCCGTGGATCCGAGATTCCTCGAGTTGTTCGCAGAGGGTCGCGAGCAGTCGGTCCGCATCGCCGGAGCGACGGACGGGCCAGGAGGCTTTGGCCCCGAAGGCTCGATCGAATTTTACGCCACAGGCATCGACACTGCTTACTCCGACACCAGGGTCTACTGGTTGGTCGCCGGGGACAAGCCCGGCAAACGGGTCGCCCAACAGCCTGCATCCGAGACCGAAGGCAAGGAGCCGTCAAGCTACCCGTACGTCGTCGAACTAAAACAGCGTACGACCTATTTTGCTGCGCTTCTTAAAACGAACACCGATAACTTCTTTGGCGCCCTGGTTTCCTCCACTCCGGTGGACGAAGTCCTCAACGCCCGTAACATCGCTCCCACCCCAGGTCAGGACATCAGGCTTGCGATCGTCTTGCAGGGCGTGGTCGAAGGGGCTCCTCACGATGTGCGTGTCGGTTGGAATGGCACAACTCTGGGTGAGCTGAATTTCGTGGGACAGGACCAGGGCAAGATCTCTCTCGATGTGCCTCGTGAGCTGGTCCAGGAAGGCGCCAATACCGTTACGTTAACCGCGCAAGCGGGAGACAATGACCTCAGTCTGGTGGATACCATAAAGTTGGAGTATCCCCACACCTACACAGCTGAGTCAGACACCCTGAAGTTCACTGCAGAGGCCGGAGAACACGTAACGATCGACGGTTTTACTCATGCGCCCAAGCGCCTGGTCGATATCACCAGCCCGGCGGATCCGGTAGAACTCACGCCAGATGTCCAAATTAAGGACGGCCAGTTCGAGCTCGAAGTGAGCGTGCCGTGGTCCCGATCCGGAGTGCACTCGCTGCTGGCCGTAGCCGAGGAACAGATAGCCCATCCATTTGAGCTGGTTCGAAACCACCCCTCCCGCTGGCACAGCGCGCAGTCTGGGGACGAGGTCTTGATGATCTCATCCGAACAGTTTGCGAGCGAACTGGCGCCTCTTCGCGAGCTTCGTCGAAGCCAGGGAAAATCTGCGGCGGTAGTCCTGATTGACGACCTGTATGACGAGTTCAACTTCGGGGAACGTAGTCCGGATGTTATTCGTGACCTATTGAAGACTGCCACCGAGAGATGGCAACACAAGCCAAAGTACGTTCTCCTCGTGGGAGACGCTTCCGTTGATCCACGGAACTATCTGGGCTTCGGCTCCTTCGATTTCGTTCCCACCAGGATCATCGTGACCTCCGAGCTTAAGACCGCTTCCGATGACTGGTTCTCGGATTTCGAGAACGCTGGCTTGGGCCAGATTCCCACGGGCCGTCTGCCGGTGCGCACGGCAGAGGAAGCGAAAACCGTGGTGGCGAAGATCCTTGCCTACGAACGAGACAAGGATCGACAAGACAAGGATCGACGGGACAGCGACGTACAAGACAACGATCGCGGAGACTGGATCAATCAGGTTTTGCTGGTTGCCGACCGCAACGACATCCTCGATTTCACGCGAGACACCCAGGCGGTTGAGGCCCTGCTCCCGAAGTCGATGAAGGTGACAGCGGTCCTCGCGAGCAATCTCGATGCCAACACCGCCAGACAAGAGGTCATAGCTGGCATCAACAGCGGGAAGCTGCTGGTGAACTATATCGGGCACGGATCGGTCGAAATATGGTCGGGCGAACACCTGCTCGACAATACGACGGCGTCCGCTTTATCCAATGGCACGCGGCTTCCGGTGTTCCTCGTGATGGACTGTCTCAACGGCTTCTTCCACGATGTCTACACCGAGAGCCTGGCAGAGTCGCTCCTGCTCGCAAAGAACGGAGGGGCGGTCGCGGTCTGGGCTTCTTCGGGATTGACCGAACCCGAGCCCCAGGCCGAGATGGATCAAAATCTCGTGAGGCTACTCTTCGCGAATCCTTCATTGACTTTGGGAGATGCGATCAGGAACGCCAAGTCGAAAATCAGCGACCCGGACGCGCGACGGACATACATTCTGTTTGGTGATCCAATGTTGCGCTTACGCAGGCCGCCCGCCGTTCGGAAGTAAAAGGGCAGGGAATGGCGGCCACGCATCGCAGTTGCTGACATCACATCCCCCCAAAAAGGCTGGAGGGTCTGCGCTACGAACCCGTGCGGCTACACTGGTTCGGTAACTTTTGGGGCGAGTGATCCATCCCCTGAGCGAGATACTACCTGCATTTCAGGCCTGCGCAGGCTCGGCCCCCCTCAAGGCCGCGCTGGGCTCGGTCTGAGGATCCCGGCCGCAGACGAGGTGTTCGCCAGACGCGCGGAGCTCAGCGGCGGCGTGCATCGGTCTGCGGTCAAAACCGTTTGCCAGGCGTTGAAGAACGCGTTGGACCCGATGC
>Ga0137415_10002411_pt1 | contig 18620 bp, 21 predicted proteins | sample CZODoug3_1_1_16f_FD_183082 | JGI IMG/M metagenome (GOLD analysis project Ga0137415, IMG submission 183082) | Vadose zone soil fungal communities from Angelo Coast Range Reserve, California, USA - CZODoug3_1_1_16fungal (Hybrid Assembly) | ecosystem: Environmental > Terrestrial > Soil > Vadose...
TGGTGCCATTGAAACCCCAGCCGTGTCCTCTGATCAAGGCGAGATGTTGAGTCCTCGGATAATACTCCACCTGTGCTAGGAAGTTAGTAGCGTCCATCAAGACCAATACTCCACCAGTCGTCACGAATAATTTGTATGCATAGTATTCCTGAGCTGTCACGTACTCTGTGAAGCCGAGAATCAACACATCATAGTTCCTTGTACCATCCGTTTTGAAGAGGGCCTGAGAAACATTAACTTCGGAGATGAACGAGAGATTTCTTCCAAGTACAATGTCATATTGGTCCCCGGCTGTCGTGGAGATGAGAAATCGCCGTAGTGCGTCGCTCCATCCCCAGCCGTGGACGATGGAGGCATTCAAGAGATTCAGGTCTGTCTTGATGGTTCCGTTCAAGTTTCTGGTTGCGTATTTGCTATAGAAACTGTAGAATGATGAGTAGGCCGTGGTTGTAAAAACTGGTTCGACCGCAGCTATCTTCAACTTCAAGGTCTGATTGTAAGGGTCCGATTGACTCGTCAGACTCGAAGCCAAATACCGGGGGCCTGTCCAGCCCGCACGGGACAGATTAGTAGCCAGCTCACCACTACGAACGGGTTGGAGCTGGCTCGAATTCATGATTGACAAACCAGAGCTGGGGACGCAGAACAAGAGAATCAATGCGAGAGCAGGCAGGGAACTGTACTTCGCCAACAAACCAGCCGGCATCCTCCATTACCTACCCCTAATTTTCTATATTAGCCTACATAGTAGAACGAGCACTATTTTCCTCCACCCTAAGAATACACGAGCCAATCGCTCAATCTCGGTCGACGGCGCCCCATTCCCCCAATCCTCTAGACCCCCTGAAATCCCCTGTAAAACCCCTTGAAAACGGCTAGCCCCTCATGCAAATGTCAATATCCTCTCCTTGGCAAGACAAAAACCATCTGCGTTCGTTAGGTGAGCACGTCAGGAAACAGTCGCTAATCGCATCGCATCCAAGAAAAAAGGGAGAGCATTCAAACAAACTCCCAAGACACAAAACACTGATCCCGGGACGGACGAGCCCCGAGTGCTCCCACTCATCTTCCACCTTCAGAACCCAGACCAGCTCTCCGTGTCCCTTATTTCCACCTCACAATGCACGCACATGCCACACGGATCAAAGAAGAGTAAACCCAGACCTTGTTTCTACTCGGCCATTCATGCTGGAGCTATCTCATCTCCAAACTCACCGGCCGCCAATTCCAAGTCAACCTGCCCGCCTGGCTAGCATTCCTCTCCGGAATACTACCAGACTTCGACATCTACTTCCGACCCATCCTAGCACACCACACCTGGACACATTCAATACTCATCCTACTCCCAATCTCCCTACTACTATCCATCCGCTTCGGACGCCTAGGAATAGCCTTCAGCACCGGCATCCTCAGCCACCTCCTCACCGACTCACTAGTAGGCACAATACCCATCCTCTACCCATTCTCCAACATAGCCATCGGCCTCAACCTAGGCATCCCAAGCATTGCAGACACAACCCTAGAAACAGGCGCGCTCCTAGCAGTCCTACTACTAGCCTACAATAACAAGGACTATCTACAATTAACCCGTCCAAACAAGAAGAGTCTCTGGCTCATCGTCCCATTATACGCATTGATAACAATCAGCGTTCTCTTCGCCGGAGACAACGGCATCAGCCTCGCCAGCTTCGCCTTCAGCCGCAAAGCCCTCACACTCATAACAATAGGCCACGCCATACTCGCAGGACTACTAACCCTCGGCGTATTACAAGGCACCAGAGCTGTAATCTCAACGATCCGCCATCCCAAACCCGCAGAGCCAAACAACCCTACCCCAGCACCTACTCCAAAAACGAAGCCATAATCCCAATCACCTAACTCCATCCTTCACCGTCGAGACCAAGGTTACAACCTCCAAAAATCTATGGCCACGAGCCTTTCGATCGGGCAATAGAGAGCACCTCCCCGGGCGGAATCACACATGAACTGGATAGTGAGAGGGATGAACATACTCAAATCATGGGAGTTCCCACAGAAAGCCTGGATCATAATTCTGGCCCAATCTACCCTGATCCTATTCCTCTTCAGCTGGCTCCTCGCCGAGTATCTCAACAATCCCTTCATGCAACAATACCTCACAAACCTAGCCCCCACAATAGTCCCAATCCTTAGCCTGGCATTCGGAGCAACCGCCGCGATGACGGCCACGACACTCTATCTCAGATTCAGAAAGTTGAAGGATGCAAATGATCGACTCGATACCATCCCACGATCCATACAAGCACGCCGCGCCCCAAGAAAGCGAGCTCCCCAAAAACCGTTGACAACTAAGACCAATGAGCAACAACCCTCCGGTCTTCCGACACCCAAGTTCATCATAACAGAATCCAATCCATCTCCAGTAGTAGAAGAGAAGAGATCGGATAATCCACCATCACAAACACCAACAATAATTCTCGAAGAACCAGAGGTGAAACAGACTCAATGACTACCGATCAATCCTCATCCTCATACATCTACAAGGAAATCCCACTATACGCAAAAACCCTCATTATCGTACAAACCCTCGTAATACTCTTCTTCAGCTTCTGGTTCTACCAAGAATACACCTACAACGCATTCTTCCAATCATGGTTGAACGGATACATTCAAACCAACCAACTATTCCTGTTGACAATGTTCTCGGGACTCACATTCGCAGGGGTAGCAGTCGGAGTCGTCGTGAGAAGTCACCATGCAAAGGCAAACCTTGCCCTAGCAACGGCCTCAAAGGAAGAGGCCACATCGTTAGGCACCACCCCAACAGGCAACTTCCCCGTCGGGACAGAACAACACCTCATAGACATGATACGGAGAAACGCAACTCCCGCATCATCCAGCAGCCAAACACAAACTCAGGCAACGTCTGGGACAAATCCCCCTCCGGGACAGCGAATGCCAACACTGCAACGGAGAGATCCGAACCAGCCAAACACTCCATAAAGGCTACGTACAAAACAGGGCCGCTTGCTCGTCTCGTCTTTGCCCACGACTAGTTTCGGCTAATTGGGTGCCCAGACTCATTCGGATTCTTCTGGAGCTAGGAGGATTGAGAATATCTGAGGCACGCTAGGCATCCTGAGCTCTTCCTCAGTTCTGAAAAAAGTGCCTGCGCTATTGAATACGTTGAAGGGATCCGTCCGACCCTTCAACTCGTCTCTTTCCGTATCAGGTTCCTCTTCCGCATGAGTCTTGGCCGCAGAAAGCCAAGTTGTGAGACCAACGCCCCAAAAACCAATCCTGTAACAATGTAGAACGCGTACTCGCTCAGAAGGACCGCCATCCAGGGAATGTTGCTCTGAACCCAGCCCTGCATGAAGACATTCGACCGATACTCGTTCGCTAGCCATCCATACAACACTACCAAGAGTATCGCCTCAACGACTGACAATATGTGCAATCTAGAAAGTCGATGTCTGGACACGCTTTCTCTCAGTTGGCCGATGTCTATTCCCACAGTCGGCGGAGTAGTCAATCTAGACATCTTATGCTCGACCAACAATCCCTCCAAACGATCAATCGCTGCTTCTATCTCATCATGCTCCTCTACAGACCTACGATTCGACAAACTGTAAGCATAGAACGCAACTCCAATAGTCGTCAATTGAGTTGCGAGGAATATGTAGATCAGGCTGTGCACGACCGTCGAGCCCTGGACGTAGCCCTGCGCCTGGTCTGTCAAGGTCTCGATAGGCCACACCCAGAAAGCAACGCCCATACCAACCAAGGCAACACTGAGGATGTCGAACATCCTCTCCTTGACCTGGCCAGAGCTAAGAGGACGAATCAGCGGGTCCCAACTGTTCTTTGAACGCTTCAAGCCTTCGTCACCGTATTCGTTATCGCATAAGTCCCAGGCTGTGCAGCTGCAGAAACAGTAAAGTTAACCTGGACGTTCAGACACGCTGGAGCCTGGGATCCATCGTATACTCCCGGTCCCGCTACTAATGGAATAGTTATGGGCGGTGTGACCGGCATTGTTACTCCGTTAACAGTCACGTTGAACGATATGTCGGTACTAAGCCCGCCGGTAGGTGTTACTGATACTGCGGGTTGGAATTTCACTGTGATCGGAATGGCGGCAGCGTTGCAAATCCTAACAGTGTAACTCTTTGACTCCCCTGCCCACGCATCAACATTCGCGTTCAAGGGAGTCCAGGTGATTGGTTCATGGACAGCTATATTGACACCTGTTTGGAATGACGTTATTGCATATACTGAGGCCGCGGCCAGTACTACAACTAGCATCGCGAATGGAACCAGGACATGCCGATTGGGGTGCAGGTTAGTTTCCCACCACTCAAAGAAATAATGTGACGGTTAAGCCAGTAGGAAAATGGTATTCGAACGATAAGTTCGAATCAGCGCTTCGACACAACAAAGGGATTGACCGCCTTTTCGGTCCCGACATTACGGAGGATGCGCTCTAGCTCCCTTGCAGCTTCCGCTCCTTTTGAGGTGATCATGTAATACCTGCCTTCAGCACGGTCCACGGACTCGATCAGTCCACGCGTCTGCAAATGTGTAAGGTAACGGCGTGCGGATGAATGGTTAAGGTTCGCCCCGTAAGTCACCCTCGTTATTGACACGGGATTGACACTAGCGATCTTCAGAATATCGTAAAGGATCAGTATGGAATCTCTCTTTCCGTTCACAAAGAGGTCTATTGCCAGCGTTTACAATATAACCATTTCCTAAAACCATAATAGGGATGCAAAAGATAGCAGAAGCAATCATAAGATATCCAATACATGGTGCGATAGACTCCCTATCTTGCGCATTGAGGCCTCGAGAAAGATTTCGGTTATGATGTCGAATCGGACAGACCTGTCCTCAATTCGCGCCGGTGTAAAATTGAGACAATCGAACGCTCCAACATGTCTCGCCGACAGATCCTCGTTAACATCGCGTAGTGGGATTTTACAAGAGATCATTTACATTGGCGAAGGACACTTGACCTGACACTGCCCATTTTCTAAGAGTCTCAAGTGTGCGTATCGTTTTCCAGTTTCTTGTCGCATTTGGGAGAAAAAACAAACCGCAAAAAATTCCATTCCCTCTATCTACGAAGAATACCTTTGGCGGCCGTTCGCAATATGGACCAACGTTTTAGATGACCCATCTTCAGGGTACTTGAAAACAATAGGGTTCATCAGTCATGGCTCTGAAGGGATTATCGTTCTCGGAGTACAGAGGAATTCCTAGAGACGCGAATATTCTCGTCTATTCCAGCTTCTTCAATTGGATGGGCGTCGGACTCTTGTGGGGAACATTACAACTTTTTCTCTTCCAGGAAGGCATATCCTTCGCCACGGCGGGCCTCGTCCTAACTGTCTGGGGTTTGACCTCGGCTGGGACGACTCTGATCTTTGGAGGATTCGCGGACCGCTACGGGAGGAAGAGACTCGTGATCATGGGCGGCTTGGTCGCGAGCCTCACAATCGGGATCTTCGGACTCGTCACAGACATCAGACTCCTCTTCGCAGCAGCCGTCTTGAGCGGGCTAAGCGAGGCCATGTACGCAGTCGCATGGGGAGCACTCCTCGCAGAAAAAGCGGGCAATGCGAAGCGAACAAGCGCCTTCAGCCTCTCTTTCTTTATCTCAACAATTAGTAGCGCAGTTGGAGGCTTCAGCGCCGCCATTCTCGTCCCACTGAGATCAATTTACGGGGTGGATCTAGTAACGGGTACTAGATTCCTCTACGTTGGCGCCGCAATATTGAGTATAATCGGACCAGGGATGATCTTGAGAATCCAAGAGTCACGGTCAACGCTCCCTCCTTCTTCCGGATTCCATATTCACTTCTTGCCAACCAAATCAAGGAGTATTGTGCGGAAGTATGTTTTCGCTAGTATGCTGATAGCCTTGGGCGCAGGGATGGTGATACCCTTGATGACAGGATGGGCCAATCTAAGATTCGGTGTAACCTACGACGTATCCGCACCGATCCTCCAAGGAGTCAACAGTATCGCCATGGGATTGGCGAATCTCCTAGTTCCAAGCCTATCGAGAAAATTTGGGACGGTAAAGACGATCGTTATGACCCAGGGCGCATCGACCGTCTTCCTCTTCTCAATCCCGTTCCTGCCAACTTTTCCAATCGTCGGGGCAGTCTTTGTCGTCCGAAGCATGCTGATGATGATGTCGAACCCAGCGCAGAACTCGTTGTTGATGGGACTCGTCCCTGATGAAGAGCGATCATCCGCCTCAGCCATCTCCGCCTCGTTGTGGAGATTGCCGAACTCGTTCAGCACATTCATCGGTGCTTATCTGATGGGACTGGGATTCCTCGCGCTGCCGTTCTATCTGTGCACGGCATTGTACGTCACTGCAATATCCTACTTCTGGCTCGCTTTCAGACATGTGAGCCTGCCAGAAGAGGAAGCTGGGCTCTTGAAGCAGGAGATCGTAGAATCTGCAGTCCCGATCGCGGCCACAGATGAGATAAGAGGTTAAGAGGAGCAGGGAAGAGAAGCTGAGAGCATGATTCGGGGACTTCATGGATTGTTCTATAGCTCGGAGGCGGCGGTCACACGTACATTCATCCGTGACAAGTTGAAATTGCCCTATTCGGATGTCGGCGATGGCTGGTTGATATTCGATCTCCCAGAAGCTGATTTGGGCGTTCATCCGATCGATAATGAGGGAAAAACAGCAGCTGGGACGCACGACCTGTCGTTCTACTGTGACAGTATCAAGGACACAGTGGCCGAGTTGAAGGCGCGAGGCGTTGCTTTCAAGAATGAGATCGAGGATCATGGATATGGATTCGTCACATACTTCACCATGCCAGGCGGAGTGGAAGTACAGCTCTACGAGCCCAAGTACGTCAAGAAGAGGGCTCGATCAGAGACCCGACCAAAATCCGATAAGCATGCGAGATTGAGGAGCAGTACAAGGAAGCCCAAGATCTCCTCGAAGTAGTATTCACTGACGAACAGCTGGCAACTGCGAAAGTATTCTTACGCAACATCGCCTCCAGACACAGGACTTCTGCAAGGACTGATCCAAGGCTGCCACTAACAAGTTACTCGATGATTTCGTTCGACGTGGACGGGACGATCTTCCGCCAACCATGCCTCCGACAAACAGCACATCTGCTCGGATTTGGGAACAAGTGGGACCGATACGATGCGATGTACAAGAAGGGACGAATCAGTCTTCGAGACAGGTTAGTTTCGCACTACAAATTACTGAATGGAATTTCCCTGGCCGATGTTATAGAAGAGGTTTCAAAAGTCCAGGTCATGAAGAACCTACGAGAAACAGTCCTAAAGCTGCAAGGGCACCAAATCAAAGTTATCCTTCTTACGGACCTTCCTGATTTTGTTTGCCTGTACCTTATCGAGAGGTTTGGTTTCGAAGGCTACGTCGCTTCAAGAGTAGGCGTGAAAGACGGACATATTACCGATGAGATTGAGCCGCTACCAGACAAGAGACTCGGACTAAGAAAGTATAGTGCATGGACGGGCATTCCTCTCTCCAGATGCATCCACGTGGGAGATAGCCTGAATGACGTCCCTGTCTTTCGGATTGTTGGTTATTCTGTCGCGTTAAACGCAAAACCTGCGAAGGTGAAAGCTTTGGCATCCTATCAAATGATAAGTGATGACATGCTTGACGTTTATCGACATCTACAGGCACTAAGCTGAGCGGTGATTGGCACAGAGCGAGACTGAGTGTAATTTCTTAGGGCCGTCAAGCGCTCCACAGCGCCTCTAATCGCTCGACGAGGTCATGCTTCTCCCGTTCGAGCTGGTCCAGCCTCTTTTCAAGATCATGGACGGGTCTTCCTTTCGCTCGCTTCTCGCTCATCTCATGCTGTAGTTTTTCGATTTCTAGGTTGAGATCCGCCATCCTCGCCCTGTATTTCTCTGCTGACAAGCTAGTTCCACCAATGCTTGTCCCGAATATCCCTCTAATAAGAGACTAATGTGTGAAATCAACTTCGTCCCGGACTGGCATAACGGCGCGGGAATGTCCGGGCTAGGCAGCAAACTTAAGAAATTATGCGGACAGCAGGGAGCGACAGGCGAAATCGCTCATTTTGAGCCCTGATTGCCAAAATACGCACATGTTTCCAGGCCCCCGATGTCTCCCTCATGAATTTCCGCTATGTTTAAATGAATAAACCCATTTCCGCAAAATGCTATTCTCGCATTTTGAGCGATTAACGGCAGATCTCCCTTATTTTGAGGCGCAGTAGAAAGTTAAGTTGGAAAAAAGGGGGGGGTAGATTGTAGAGTTTCAAGACGTGAAAGAGACTTTCCGAATACTTCGAACCCAACATATCCTCTCACGTCGTCAGGCTTCCCAAGCCTCCACATCAAACAGTAACCAGTTAAGTGTCTACGGAACCACGAGCAGAGAATTCTGACCCTTTGACGGTAATTCCACACTCTCTCGATCAAAACAAAAGCATGCTTGCATTATCTTGCTAGAAAGTGTCTGAGAGATTTTTGTCCCCTCTTCTCGGGGACTTCTCTAAAAGCGGTCTTCACGTCTTTGAAGAGCCTTCGACTCATCGCGAGCCCTGGAGCATCTCTGGTCCCGCAAGGGAATTGCCCGTTGACCAATAAGAAAGCAGCGGATATACTGTGGTAGCATTCGATATACATCGAGGGCGGACTATTAAATATCACAAGTGCATGACCTTCCTAACGGTAACCCAGAACCATGCAGATTCCGAAAAAGTATAATCTAGTAATAGCATTGCTGTTGATATCGGGTGTGATACTTGCTTGGGGCGCAATGTCCCTCACTGTTCAGAACAACGCCAAGGTAGTAATCCAAGACAAGAATTTTGCACCCGAAATAATTCCTGTCGGTTCAGTCTGCCCAGTCTACGGCGCGTCCGTGTACAGTGTCTCAAATAGCACTATCACAAACTTGTCATGGCCGCAGATAATCGAGCCGGGAACCGTAAGCTTACTCTTCTGTCTCGAAAATGTGGGCGCCTCAACATCGGCGATTTTCACACAAGGCACGGTAAATCCATTACCTTCGCCCGGCACTCTCACAGTTACCCCAGCAGGCAGTGTGCCCATTCTGGCTACCGGTGTAACAGCGATTACGGTGTCACTCACAGCATCGACAGGCGTTCCTGCATCAATCACCGGTACTAATTACTCATTCAGTCTGACGATTGCCTAGGGTTCGTTTTTCGTGCGAGCCCTTGCCGTGCTCTCAGTACTCTTGATTACGCTCGTCACGTCATCAGCCGTCGCCACCAACACACCGCTAAACATTACGAACACTGCTACCGTCCGAGCCTCTGCCGCCTTAAGCTACATTGTCGTAATAGTTATGGAAAATCATCCTCTCAATTACAGCAGTGGCCATTTGGACGGAATCATTGGAAACCCTAGCGCTCCATTCATCAACAGCCTGGCCGTTAATTACAGCCTTACTCGCGATTACTGGGCTGTTGCTGACGGAAGCCTTCCGAACTACATGGCATTAACCAGTGCCAATATGACCGCGGTGAGCAGCGGCTGCACGGCGCCCGGACCAGGTTGCACAACTAGCGTGCCTAACATTGTTGACAGAATTGAATCTTCAGGTAGGACGTGGAAGGCGTACATGGAAGATTATTCGGGAGGCTGCAACGGCATTGGCAGCCCGCTCTACGTGGCCTACCACAATCCGTTCGTATTCTATTCCGACATAAACACAACTGCTAGATGCTCAAGAATTGTCTCTGCAAACCCAGGGCATTCCGGGCCCCCAGATTCTCAGCTCCTAGCCGACCTAAACTCGACAACAACAGCTTCCAATTTCATATGGTTGACACCCAACAATTGCGACAATATGCACGACAGTTCCTCTGGCTGCACCAGCACGAACCTCATTGCTAATGGCGACTCTTATCTTTCACAATTGGTTCCGCGCGTCTTGAACAGCACAATTTTCAGAACGCAGGGAGCAGCACTTTTCATCACTTGGGACGAACCGGGAACAGGATGCGCCTACAATTTATGTCCGGTTCCAGGGATCTGGGCCGGCCCCGTGGTTCGGCGAAGTTACGCGTCTAGCGTGAGATATGATCATAATTCCGTCCTAACAACTCTCGAGAGCATCTGGACTCTCCCAGCATTGACATCGAGTGATAACCTGGCTTTCCCCATGAACGAGTTCTTCCAAGATCATAATCCGATAACTTTCTCTCCCGGTCCCACAATTGGCTGGGGTGGACCAGGAATCAACTCAACCATGCAATATGGAGGTTTTGGAGCAAGAACACCTCCATTGAACTGGCCTGACAGCACCGTGTTCCCGGGGCAGAAGGCAAGCGATTTTGAGCTGGAGGCACAGAATGTTGCTAGACAAGGTTACAATCTGATCCGGTTGAGCATCGCTCCCGCTTGCAACCGTCCAAGCCTCACAACAATATTTGGCGGATACAATGCGACTCAACTAGCGTTGGCTTTGAAAGTCGCGTCATTCTACAATCTCTGGATCGACGTAGACTACCATGCTTACCATGATATGCAGAATAGCACGATCGCGGCTTGCTGGCTAAACTTTTGGAAGCCCATCGTCCAACAATTCACCAACAGCTATCCCAAAATACTTTGGGAGCCATTGAATGAACCCTTAATCCCACCGTTCAATCAGACCGCAGTAGACACTGAATCAGGCTACTATCAACAATGGATCAACCAGGCACGAGCACTAGGAGACACGCATTCAATAATTGTTCAAAATCTTTGCAGTCAAATCTGCACCCTAGGCAACTGGACACTGGCATATCCGACAGTTACCGATCCCCAGAACAGAGTTTACGTCAGCATCCATAGGTCTTTCAGTTATTCTTACTACTGGCAGACATGGGACAACGCAACAGCCGACAGTGAGGCCTTAAGATTCTATAATTTCGAATTGCAAGGCTCGATGAAGACGGGTTGGCCGGTATTGGTTTCGGAGTTCTGGACGGGCAGCCAGACGAACGGGACTACGACGTGTCCAGACCTTGTACAGCTTGGCTCGGCAGGCTATTGCAAGACGCAGCTGGAATGGGTTAACAAATTCGTATACTACATGGACCATAATACACCAGCTAGGATTGGATGGCAGGGATGGACGATCGGCGACTGGACGGACAATTACGGCTGCACGATACTAGGAGCGCTCTCACCAACCGGTTGTCCAGGCAAATCGACAGTTCCAGGTTGGGGATACTCTGGTCTCATCCACCTTCCCTTACCGAGTCCGATCACAACACCCATCGCTGGCAGGGTCGCGACTGGGATAGGAATTGGAAGCAGGGTCGTAGGTCCGGCTTTTACCGGGTTGGTCACGAATACGGTAACTCCGGTTTCGACGCCCTCCGGAAGACGAGGGAAGTCAACACTCAACTAGTTTCAGAGAATATTTTCTCGTGATTGAGCGGATCGGCGACGTCTTTTTTCTGACAACGATCAATTATTCTAGGCTTCTTGTTTTTCCAAGTCTCGGAGAAGTTCTTCGGGCGTGATTTCTGCTGGTGTGTTGGGTTTGCGGAGTACTTTTTTCTCGATTCTTTCAAGTTCCCTAATGTCCATGATAATGGTTGGTTTCTTGGGTTCGGGCTCGGTTTTTGTTTGGGCTATGGCGCCATTGACGAACAAGAGGGTCCCTGCTGCGGCGACACCGATGAGAAGGGAATCTAGTTGTCCGTTGATCAGGAAGGCTAGCATTGGAGCCTTGCCGGAGATCCATACTTGCATCCAGTAGTTGCTCAGGTATTCGTTGCTGATAATCGCTAAGAGGAAGGCTATGACTATGAACTGGACGAGGATGATTAGGTACATGGTTCGGAGGGATCGGTTATTGATGGTGCGAGTTGTCATGACCTGGGCTTTACGTTAGGGGCACTGATTCTCTTTAACAGATCTGTGTAGTCACTACTCTCGCGTGGAGTTCCAATCCTGTCTTTTGATGCGGATTCCGTAATCTTTTTTCTTGACGGTCTGATGGTTTGGGACGCGATCTATGCCAAAGACGAGGCCGATAGAGGGATGGGCTGTGAATAGAGGTCTCCGTATACATTACCTTGACAGTAATCCTGTCGGGAGTCAGGGGCTAACCCCATTGGTCTATGTTCCTGGTGCTCTGAATGCTGCAGATGGGTTGATTCCTGAGATGGAGGCCTTGGCGCCTCGTCGATGCGTCTCAATGGCTTTGAGAGGTCGGGGTAAGAGTGATGCTCCCGTGTCTGGTTATACTTTTGAGGAGAATGTGTCTGATGTGGAGGCGGTGGTGGATAGTCTTCGTCTGGAGGGTTTCTGTTTGATGGGCTGGTCGCTAGGAGTTCCGCATGTTATACGATATGCTGCGCGTCATCTTGACAAGATTGTGGGTCTTATTCTGCTGGATTATCCTGCGAGATATCCGCGGTTTACAAAGGAATGGATGGAGGGGATATTGGCGGACCCGGTTTCTCAAAAGCTAGCGCCGGCTCATGCGGTGAGAGGTATTCAGAAGGATTCGATGGAGATTTCGTTGTGGAATGATTTGGAGAGGATTGATTGTCCTGTGCTCGTCGTTGGTGGGAGTGTAGCGGCTAGCGGCGAAGCGCCTACTGGTTCATTGTTGAAACCGGAGCATATTGAGTTGTATGAAGAGAGTCTTCGTGATGTCCAGATTGTGGTCTTGGAGGGTGCTGGTCACAATGTTTCCCAGCCGAATTTCATGGCGTTTGTCGAGGTCTTGAAGGGTTTCCTCACGGGATTGGATGGGATGAGGGTTTTGGATGGTGGGTATTGATGGAGGATGGGGGTTGTGGGTTTGATAGGGCCCACGGCTGCCGGGAATCAGTGTTTTGTGTCTTGGGAGATTGTTTGAATGTTCTCCCTTTTTTCTTGGAGGGATTGTGTTTCGTTAGTGATTCTTGACATGTTGGCTTAGGGGGATGGGATGGTTCTCGGGTTCTTGAGCGGGAATTATTGACATTTCCGTGAGGGGCTAGCCGTTTTCAAGGGGTTTTCCAGGGGATTTCAGGGGGTCTTTTAACGAGGGGAATGTTGGGTTTCCCCATGGACCGACGAGGTCTCGGTGAAGAAGCGGGTCATTGCTGGGGCTCGAGGGGAGAGCCGTGTTAGTCATGTTATTGTTTCAGTATGCGGGCAATGTTTTCTGTGCGGTTGATTCGGGTATTTCTCCATTGTTGATCCGGCGTAAGGCCAGGTAGAAGCTGAATGCGAAGGCCAAAGTTGGAATTATCGTCAGGAGTTGCACGATCTCGTATTGGTATCGCATTTCTTGAAGGGAAGAGAGATCAAGTGTTATTGAGGAGCGTATTGTAAATCCTTGCAAGACTAGCGCCGTCATCAATATTGTAAGAGTGAGGAAAGTAATGTACGAGATCGATAAGATGATCCGGCCGGTTTTTCGGTGTAGTGCATAGGTCAGGAATACTATGGCGAGTCCGGTTAATGCGGTGGCGATCATGCTGGTTATGTAGAGTATTATGTACGGGTTGACTGTCGAGCTTGTCGTGTTGCCGTAGGTGATCGTGCCATTGGGAACCTGCGAGAGGACTAGTGCGGCTGCGAACAATACCTTTCCGACTACCATTGTCCCAAATGAGACGATAAACAACGATACACTGAGGATTGCATTCCTCGAATGTGCCCGTCCGAAGGTGCCGCGTCCAACAACGATTAGGAGTCCGCCCACGATAGCGACGAGATCGGCGATGGCAGCGAGTAGTCCCAGAAGGAGGTTTATGATCGACGCCGCGATTATTATTGCGATTGCTGTATAGCTTATTGTGAGAATTACGATTCCTGTTTTTGTGTGGCTTGTATCTTGCTTGCTCTTGGCCTCTGCCATTTCACGCAACGTGTCAGTCGACGTATGCGTGTAGGTGGGCTGGTATGGGACAGGCACTGACGCTGGTTGAGTCTGGAAGTTAGTAGGAAGGACTGAAGGAGCAGCTGGAATAGTAGGGCTATTGCTGGCCGAAAGTGGGTATTGTTGAATGTGGGTTGTTATTGGTAGTAAGGCGCCGCATTTCCAGCAGACTGTCAACGTTGGAGGATTGCCGCTCCCGCAATTGGGACAAATGGGTCGATCTGACAATCCTAGTCAACCGATAAGTGTTCTTTATGAACAAAAAGGTTAGCAATAGTTCCTATGATCCGGCTTTCCAGAATGACCCAATCCGAGTACGACAAATGGAGAGAGAGGTCAATACGTGAATACATTGAGGAGAACGTGAAATCGGGAAGATGGAGTGCGAAGGAAGCCGCGACGCTTGCGGAGAAGGAGTTCCAGCAAATCTTGCCAGACGGCCGGGCTACCAGGGACCACTTCTTCTTCACCATTCAAGATGAGGCAACCAAGAGACAGGTTGGCTCGATCTGGTTCCAGGCAAATAGGGACCAGCCTGCGCATCCGTTTTGCTACCTCTGGGATTTGTTGGTGTATGAGGAATATCGTCGTAGGGGCTTTGCGAGCCAAGCAATGCATGAGCTTGAAGTGGAGGGTCGTCGAATGGGCTTGGAGAAGATCAGGTTTAACGTCTTCGCACATAATCTTCCCGCCATAGGACTGTACGAGAAGCTAGGTTACAAATCGACGAACATGTACATGTCGAAGAAGCTGGAAGATGAAACAAATACTTCATATTAGCGAAGTCAGCATTGCTCTACTCATATTTCTCATGGCACTTTCTCCAGCGTTGGCTGTTTTTCTAGTACTATCTACGATGAAGAATTCTGTTTTCAGGAACTGAGAACTCCTTTCTGTCTTTTGGCAGGTTCATAGAACGCACCCAGGGGGGCGAATTATACCTCGGGATAGAATAAGATAGCATAGATTTATGCAGATATCTGTGGCTCAATACGTCTACTGCTTAAGGTGTGCTGTTCTGAGTCAGACTCAGCCCGTCTTGCAGACTGAGCAATCGCAAAAAACGTTCTGGACCAAAAAGAAGAAGCTGGCCGTGGTTCTCGCGGTCATTCTGATAGTCGCAGTAGTTCTACTGCTATTGTTGGGCTTCCGCCCGACCAATCAGGTTTCTTCCTCAATTGTAAACTGTACGAACGGGGCGAATAACTATCCGAGATGCGACTCCTGTCCATCTGGAAAGACACTTGCGAGTAATAATTGTGTTAGCAACTGTACAAACAGTGCGACGAATCCTCCTAGTTGTACCGCGTTCAATCCATGTTCCAATGGTGCCACGAATCCGCCAAGTTGTAACATTTTCAATGCATGTTCGAACGGAGCGAACAATCCGCCGGGTTGCAGTGTATTCAACCCCTGTACTAACGGGGCCACAAATCCACCGGGCTGCAACGTTTTCAATCCGTGTGTAAATGGAGCAACAAATCCACCTGCTTGCACAACGTTTCCTGCTTGCTCGAATGGTGCTACCAATCCGCCTGCTTGCACAATGCTCCCACCCTGCACTAACGGTGCAACGAATCCACCGGCCTGCAATACTCTTCCCGCCTGTACGAACGGCGCCACGAACCCGCCTAGTTGTACGATCTATAATCCCTGTTCGAATGGGGCGACCAATCCACCTACTTGTACCACATTTCCAAACTGTTCGAATGGCGCGACAAATCCACCTACCTGCAGTGAATTTCCACCATGCTCAAATGGAGCAATGAACCCGCCAGCATGTAATGAATTTCCACCCTGTTCTAACGGCGCTACGAACCCACCAACATGTACTGTGATGCCAGCGTGCACGAACGGTGCAACCAACTATCCAGCTTGCACGGTTTTTTCAACCAGTACGAGTCTGGTTTGTAACCCAACAAGTATTATCGCTCAACAACTATCTTCGACGGTTTGTACTGTTACGGTTTCTTCATCAGTGGCAGCTGCGCCTACTGGAATTGTCTCTTTCACGGGATCTTCTGCTTGGTACAATTCGGGATCGTCTTGTGTTCTGATTCCGAATTCGGGGGGATATAGCTCGGCGTGCAAGATAACAGGAGTTAGTGTGAAAAACAATGTTGGGGACCTCGTTCTCACGGGTGTCTATGCGGGTGATGCGTCTCACTTGACGAGTTCAGGACAGACTACAGTGACTGTTACAGATCCTCCTGATAATCATTGTAACAGTCATGATAAGCATGAATTGGGTGAGCACGAATCCCACGAGGATCGAGATTGCCACTTCAGGTCTCATCGTCATGATAACGATCGCGTTAAGGATTTGGACGATCGATCTGACGAGTCAGAGAACGAGTAGTCGACTTTTTCAGAAGTGAGGAGGACTCGCTTTCGAGCGGTTATGGAAGAAGTTAAGGAATTCAGTATTGTCGGCCATCAAAAATGGGGAAGAAGAGTTCTGCTGAGAAGACCCTGGAGAACCCTGAGGGATTTTGAGACGAGCCTGCCGAGGCTCAAGAATTTCTTGTGGAGTTTTTTGTTGAGCCTCCATATTACGCGACGTTAATAGGACGCATCAGCGTTATGATTCAAGAATATTCTTGGCGGCTCTCCTGACAGATCAGTTTTCTGGTCGCCGCTCACCAGGACATTCGTGACAAGAAACTGCACAATGGACACATGGGGGTGAAGATATGGATAGAACAGAAGGTCTACTCGTTTTAGCACTGATAACAATCGTCGCATTGGGAGGATTGTTTGCTGGACGAGTGGTCTATGGAACTGATACTCAGGCGGGTCAGAACCAGATTGTTGTATTGGCGAAGAATCAACCCTTCACCACCGATGCTAATGGAAAGGCGACGCTTACCGTGAACGTGCCCTCGACAAATTTCAAGGATAGTCTGGGAGCCTTGATCGGTAACATGGACACAGGCTCGGCGGACGCGACTCAGGTAACTGTTGCGGTGACCGGGACGTTGCAGGGAAGCTACTGTGCTGACAGTCCAGCGTCATGTGTGATGGTTCCTTTGGGAGGAGGCAATGGACAAACGTCCACATTCACAGGCTTAGGTAATTCGGTCCAGTTCCAGGGAGTGCTTCCTACAATGATGAACATGATAACATTACGCGTCTCGGTCAACTGTGCAACAACCTCGTGTGCTAACGTGGGGATGAGCTATACGCTGCTATTGGTTGGGAAGGGGAACTAGATCGTGAATCTGGTCAGGATCTGGTGGACTCATACGAGAGGCTACTGGGGACGCAACCTACGAATGATACTGGAGGCTACGGTCAACACGGTCGCCTTATTGGCGATCTTCACTTTCTTTCTAGGCTTCTATAACGTGTACAATGCGGTTAGTCTGGGGCTTGCGAATGGTGGAGTGATCTCGATAAATCATGGCGTCGTTATCACCTCGGTGGAATTGAGCCGGATCAATTGGCAGGATCAGAACTCTATCTATTTGACCCAGTCTGGGAAGCATTGGTTTGACATGTTGTATGACGCGTTGAAGGTAATGATACTGGTGGTGTCGACAGTTACATTGTCGAGAGAAGTGGCTTCATCGATCAATCTGAGCAAGATAGAACTTGAAAGTAGGAAGGAGGATTATCTGATGCTATTGCGGGCTACTTTCAAGAAGTCATTGTTGAAGGATCTAGTGGTGTTTCAGAGATTATTCTTGAGCACTGTGGCCATCATCACTGGATTTGTACTAACTAGGTTTCTAGTTATTCCAGTGGCGCAGGTATTGATGGACCCGGGGATTAGTGGATTGTTCACCATTGACCTTCACAACTATTACCTCCTCGTGTTTCCGTTGGCCTTGTGGACGATTGTGGGATTATTGTTCTCCGCCCACTCAGCGAATAAAATGGTCAAAACCACGTTTCAGTAGAGTGCGGCCTGCCTCAAAGCCTCCTTGATTGACAATGCACTTTTTCGGGCCGCTTTGACTAGAACCTCGTACTCTTTGGGGTCGAAGTCTGTCTCGGCAACCTTCCGTTCTATGTTGTTGAATTCCATGTAAGAAGTCATGTCCGTCCGGCATCCTTGATTACAGAAGTTGCAGGAACGGCTTATGATTTTCCGGAAGCCAGGCTTGCCTTTTCAGTAATGACTGTTTTGCTTTTGCGAAGAACTGCCAGAGCGACTAGGGCGGTTACTATTCCATAGACCATGTGAAGGATCAGACTTCCTACGGCGAACATGGTACTGGTCAGGTCGGCTGGTACGAGAAGCCATGTTACCGGGACGTAGACGATGATCCAGATTGCTATGCCTGCGAGCACGCCGACCCAGAGGGCCTTGCGAGTATTGGTGAGAGTGAATATTTTGACTTGTGCTGTTACGCCGATAAAGACTGCTCCGGCGACGAGCCCCACGATGAAATGCATCGTCCAGCCGCCGATGATAGATGCATCGCCGAGACCGAGTTTCTTTGCGATCGTGACATAGAATACTTCTTGACTCATAGTAGCAGAGGCGAGTTCTGCGAAGAGTCCGAGTACGATTGATCCTACGATTCCGCCTAATACTCCGATCTTCACACCTTTCGATACGGAATATGGAGCTCGTTGCATGGCTGAGATCGTGCGTGGTCGTTTTTGGGATTGATATTAAAGGGTCTGAGCTTTGTCTACAAATGTGTCAGTGCGCGAGAGCTGCCTGGTTCTGCAGTTGGAGTTTGGCCTTGTCTCTTGAGTATCGACGAAGGGCGTAAGCAATCAAGCCAAAACC
>Ga0137415_10002412_pt1 | contig 18616 bp, 22 predicted proteins | sample CZODoug3_1_1_16f_FD_183082 | JGI IMG/M metagenome (GOLD analysis project Ga0137415, IMG submission 183082) | Vadose zone soil fungal communities from Angelo Coast Range Reserve, California, USA - CZODoug3_1_1_16fungal (Hybrid Assembly) | ecosystem: Environmental > Terrestrial > Soil > Vadose...
ATGAACTCGGGAAACTTCCAGCAGAACAACGCGTACGATCACGTCTGACAACCAGCAATCCAGCTCCACATCTACATGATTACAATAGAACTATAAACTGGGAACGCCAGCCCGTTTGACAAGGTCAAACATGCCTCGGGTTCCCTGGGCTCCTCTAAACGGCGGAGTATTTCTCATAGTTTTCGGTACCATAATGCTTCTCTCTCTGGTTGGTGTTGGCAACCTCAATCCGTTCACCGGCATCCCGCTGGTGTTCTTGGTGTTCGGGATCTGGCTTATCGTTGCAGCCCTCGCGTTGCCTGGACCTGACGATCGATATGCTCCCCCCAGATCAATGATCCTTGCATGGGGCGGAATGGTCGCTTTCCTCGGAGCCATATGGTACGTCGGCACTATCGCCCTCACCCTTGTCCCAATTGTCCTCCTCGTTGTCTTGGTGGTAGTCGGCATTGGCGCAGTCGGATATGCCTTGACTCGAGCTGAGGCTAAGAAAGCTCACCCTACAGTCGCATAGGCCGTGTACGACTCCAAAGCCCGCTACGTCCGCACCCTCTTCTCCAAGGTTCCCCTAGAATACGACCTGCTACTTGGACTGCTCAGCTTCGGCCAAGACAGAAAATGGCGTGCCTTTGTGGTCGAACAAGCGGAGCCTCTACCTGGCAGCGTGGTACTCGATGTGGCTACTGGCACTGGACTCTTAGCTGCGGATTTTGCGAACGTGATCGCCGATGAGGGCTTGGTGGTTGGTGTCGATCTGACCCTGTCTATGCTCCAGACGGCAAAGGAAAGGCTGAGACAGAAAGGGCTGGCCGGGAGAACCGACTGGGTTTTGGCCCGCGCTGAGAACCTACCGTTTAGAGACGATTGTTTCAGGTCTGCGTCGATCAGCCTGGCGCTTAGAAACGTGTCCGATGCACGATTGACCTTTAGAGAGATGGCTCGCGCAACAGCACCTGGCGGTGTAGTGATCTCTCTCGATTTCGCTCGGCCTCCAAACAGGGCATTTCGACTATTTTACTACGACTACCTCCTTGGACTGTTTCCTATCTTCGGAAGAATTGTCTCCCAAGCTTGGGGAAGAACCCTATCATATCTCGGCCGTTCCATACTGAGGTCTCGAACTGGGACTCAGATCGCCACTCTGATGGTCGAGGAGGGCGTCTTGGACACGAAACCGGTTGCCTTGACAAAAGGAATCGTTTACGCAGTCTATGGAAAGAAGCGGTAGTAGGCAAAAGTCAATGTGAACAAGCTCATCCCAGCAACCGAAGTTGGTCCTCGGGGGATTTATTGTTCGTAACGGGCGTCGTTTCAGCTCGTCAAAGCTGTAGGAGGCAAGGCAGCGACTTCCAAAGACGATCACATAAGTGATCAGTAATCGGTCGAAGTGAACTATACGTGCGAGAACTGCGCCTAGGGTGGTGAACGAGATCATGCAAAGAGGGCAGCGGAAAGTGCCTAAGGCGAGCGTAATCTCGAACGACCCCTGTCTTTGTAGAGCCTCTCTGATGAGACCCGTTAATGTCAAAATGACTTTGAACCTTGCGATGGTCCCGGACTCGTTGCCGGTCCAAGTTCGGATGGAGTCGCCCTACTGGCTCTACCGCGAAAGCTGAATGCCGCGAGTGTTGCCAACGCGAGGAATGAAGCCGATGTCGTGCAGAACACTATTACCGGGTCCAAGCTATAGAGGACACCTCCCAAAAAGGAGCCAGCAACGAACCCTAGGTTTTCCAGCGTCAAGTAAAATCCGTATTGTCCAGCCCTTGACGCGTCCTGCCTGCCGGTTGATAGCATAGAATAGACAACTGGGCTTGGCGCTCGTGCGCCTCCAACGAGGAATACTATTGGAAAGGCCAGAAATAGGTTTCTGACAAACAGAACCCCGAAGAGACCGGCTGCTGACGCTGTTAGTCCTAGGGCTATTGCGCTGCCCTTTCCACGAGAATCCGCTCTTCTTCCTAGAAGGATCCCGAAGACTGTCGCTCCGAGGGACTGTACCGCTCCGAGCAGTTGAATGATTGATGGGTGCAGTCCTACGACATCTTGGAAGTACAGAGGTATGAAGGGTATTGTGATACTGAATGCGAGTGCAGCTCCCACGAGATAGAGGAGGAGCATTCCCTCTCTCCGTGACCTAGGGACTTCCAATTTGGGAGTCTGAGGGTTCTTTCTCAGCGGGGGCTGGGACTTCATGAAAAATAGAATGATGGTGGATACTGTGAAGAAGATGAATGTGAGGAGGAAGATTTGGCGCAGCGAGATTAGGTTGAGCAAAGCGCTTCCAACTATTGGCGAGAAGACTAAACCCAAAGGGAAAGAGGCCCAGGTTATTCCAAAATTTGTAGCTCTCTTAGCTCGGTCGGACGCGCCAGCAATGTAAGCGTAGAAGGCTGGGAGGTTGAAGGCCGAAACTTGGAGGAGGATCACCCCCGGAATCACGTCAAACCAGCTTCTTGCAAAATAGTACATCAGAGGCGGGGGTATGCCCATGGCCCAGCCGATGATTAGAAGGGCTTTCAGCTCGTACTTGTTGGCAAGTATGGCTCCCGGTATCATAGTCAAAGCCACAGCCAAGAATCCAATGGAGAATACCAGGCCGACGTCGCTGGGGGTTGCGTTGAGGTCTTTCAGATACAGTGGCCAGATGTAGTTGTAAAGTCCTAGGCCGAAGGTCCAGAGGAATAGCGATAGGAAGAGGAGCCGTAGGTCTCTAGGAAGGGTCCAAATCAAGGCTAGAAGGTTCAGCCTGTTCGCTGTCAGCAAAGTTCATCGGCCCTTTCTTTCTCAGAGACTTGGGAGTTGAAGGGTAGCGTGGTTTCCTTTCAAGGGATGACTCCCAGTGCGATCAAAATTCCGGATATGAAGAAGTATGAGCCGAATGTTAGGAGGACGATTCCCGCGATTAGGTCCAGGAGCCATCGCGGGACCCGCATGAGATAATCGTATGAGAACGCACACACGACGATCAAGAGGATAATGCTTGCTAGTGCACCAACAAGCGTCCATTCTAGGTTGAAGGCTCCGGCCGCAGCGAGGACCAGGCTCGCTTCGAATCCTTCTGTCATTGTGATGCTGAAAACTGGTAGTGAGTTTCCGACCGAGAACGGTATCTGGCCTTCTGGTGTTCTGACTCCTCCGCTATGCTTGAGGTCTTTCTCAACGACTTCGTCGCTCCATTTTTCCATTTTTGCCCTGAACGATTTGCCTCGGAAGTAGTATTTGACGAATCCTCGGAGAAATCGGTAGGAAAAATATAGAATGATCACTCCAGGTATCAGGTTGATCAGGGCGTCGGAAACCGCCTTCAATACGAGGAAGGCTTGTTCGACTATCAGAAAGGTGACGATCGACCCGAGGCCTCCCAAGACTACGCCCAGCAAAACGTTTCTTCTACCGATCTGCCTTATCGTGGCAAGGGAGAGGATTGCGACTTCGCTACCCTCTACTAAGACAGCTTTGAAGGCTAGGAGGAATGAAGCGATGATTACAACGTCTATTCCAGCCAGGTATTTTCCCATCCCAAATATCGTGAGTTTGTCTCTAGACGTTCTCGGACTAATGCGTGCTCATATCTCTAACGGTGGACTGCCTTGATTCAACATCTCTAGTCGCAATGCCTTCGTTGTTAGACGAGAAACTTAGTTAGTCTTTGGGTTCTACGGATGCCTTGTTCTCGTCCCCTTTCTTGAAGTTTAGAGAGAGGGAGTTGACGCAGTACCGCAGTCCAGTGGGTTGCGGGCCGTCCTCAAAGACGTGGCCTAGATGGCCACCGCATTTCCCGCACAGAATCTCAACTCTTTTCATAAAGAGGCTACGATCCGATTTTTCTTCAACATTCTCTTTTTCCGCTGGAGACCAGAAGCTGGGCCATCCAGTTCCGGAATCAAACTTTGTGTCGGATGAGAAGAGTGGAGTTCCGCATCCTGCGCAGACATACATTCCCTTTTCTTTGTTGTGAAGGTACTTTCCGGTAAAGGGTCGCTCGGTTGCCTTCTTTCTCAAAACCTGGTAAGTTTCGGTGTCTAACTGTTTCTTCCATTCTTCCTCGGATTTTTTCATACTCACTAGAGGGCTATTGCGGTAAATATTCTAATCGCTCTGGGAGGCATCCGTAACGCATCGAGAATTTTGTCCAATTGGCTAGACTTTCCTCATCCTGCATTTGCCTTTGAGAGATGTGGAGGTGGGCTCTGGGATGCGTTTGGAGACTTGCCCCACAAAGGGGTTTGCTAGTTTTTCATCGCCTATACTTGTCTCCGGGCCGTGACCTGGGTAGACGACGGTATCATCATCCAAGCTGAACAGACGATGAGTTATAGAACGCACTAACGTGTCGAGGTCTCCGCCGGGTAGGTCTGTTCGCCCGATGGACTGGTTGAACAATGCATCTCCGGTCAACACATAGCCTCGACCTGCTAGACTAATACTGCCAGGAGAGTGTCCCGGGGTGTGCATCACTTTTACTCTATCCTGACCTATGGTTATCGATTCTCCGTCCGCGAGAAATTGATCCACTTTAGGCGGTGGCGGGACGCTGAAACCCATGAACTCGCGGACACGGCTCTGCATCGACTCGAGCATAGCGAGATCGTCTCGGTGGATCAGAAATGGAATGTTAAGCTCGGCGCGAATGGCATTCACGCCGAGTACATGATCGAAGTGGGTGTGAGTGGCGATGATCTTGCTGGGCTTGACTGCGATGCCGTCGAGGAACCGGAGTATTCTTTCCGGTTCGTCACCTGGATCTATGATCAATGCGGTCGAGTCTGATTGTAGGATGTAGCAGTTGGTTTGTAGGCGCCCAACTACAAGTGTGTGTAGCTTTGCCATTTCGGACTCGGTTGAATGTATTCCGGGAAGAATATGAACTTGGAGTGGTGCTTTATCACGTGCTGGCTGGCAAGGGGGAGTCCAACGACTTGCGGTTGGGTTAGGATTGAGATTCTGTTCTCTGTAGCTTGGACAGCGTGGTTAGATACATATGATGTTGGACAGGCACCGTTAAACGCTCGTTAATTGTTCCAGTAGGGCCTTGTTGCTATGAATTGTAACTTGGCTTCGAGGAGGTCTCGATAGAATTCATCATTGCTCTCATGCATTTTCGACAGGACTCTACCGGCTGTCTGCGGTCCGATTCCATACACTGATTGGGCGATCACGGCTCTCTTCCCGTATGCAATGACAAGATCTGCTGAACGGCGCGCTCTGGTCAAAGCTTTCTGCTCGTTCTCGTCCAGCGGCTGTTTGTCTCGCTTCTTGTGAAGAGTGCTCGCCGCGTAGCCGCTGGACCAGAAGAGGGGTGCTAGAAGTTTGGAGTTGCAATTCTGGCAGAGTGGATGTTCGGGAAGGTCGGCTATAGTAACTTCTGTGGTGAGCTTGCCACAGTCGAAGCACAACAGGTCGATGGCTCGCCCCTCGATCGAAATGCGCAGTCGAGTCATGTTGTCCCCTGCTACGTTCTCCGGTGCAATTAGCTCGGGGATGTCCACGTGTCGGTAGAGGATGTGATAGGCGAGTGGTGTGGGCTTGTCTTTGGACCTGAAGAATCTTAGATCCATCTTTTTCTCTTCGATCTGTTTGAAGATTTTTTTCAAGCCGTCGAAGTCAGAGTGTTCCATCAGTGCTTCCCTTATCGTCTCGTCGTAGATGGGGGTGAGTCGAAATCTCAGCATCAATTCCTTCATTGCATCTCCATACATGAGTCGTCCGCGGCTTAGTGCTCCGAACCTTTCGGCGATATGTTTCATATGGAGTTGCCATGGGAAGTGGCGATGGAGCACTCCGTGGCATGCTCCGCCTAGTACAGGTTCTTCGACCCCGAAGACTTGTTGCAGGAATAGATCTTCCAAGTCCAAGTCGGAGGTGTCAGCGGTCATTTCGAAGAGAATCCTGTAAGCGTCTGACCACCACATTCGGACGAGGCCTTGGCGGCGAAAGAGTTCCTCGATAACTTCTCCGAGGGTGAAGTTGAGTATATCTCCTAGATGGGCGTGAATTATGATGTATCGATCAAAGCCCTCGATTAGGACTCGCTGATCGGTTGGAACTGGTGCACCGGCGGCCTTGTGGGCTTCTATTTCTTCAATCAGCCGTCTGAGCCCGTAGGTCTCGCAAGGCCAGCGCTGGGAGAGGGTTTCAATCGCTATCGACTTGGCCGTGTTTTCCTCAAGCAACTCATCCACAATGGCCCGGTATACGCCAACCTTGGTTGCAAGGGCGCGGGGCACGGGGAGTATCTGGCCGTCCCATCCCGGGATGGCCGCTGTGGGATCAATAATGGGAAGAACGTAGACCTTTCCATCGTCTGTGATCTGTTTGATCTGCCAGACTCGCCCCTTAACGATGAAGTTGAGTCCAGTGCGCGCCTTGGTAATCATGAATTCCTCGCCGAGAATGCCGACGTTTTGTTGGCTGGTGAGATCCACAACTAAGTAACGACGTTCGTCGGGGATCATGCTCAGGTTTTCGAAATAGTAGAATCGAGTCCTCGAGGTACGGTAGAGTGTTGCATCATCTCTCTTGAGGTAACCCATCTTGCGCATGAATTCGATGACCTTGTCAAATGGGCCATCCTCCAGGTCTTGGTATGGGTAGGCTCTGTTGATGATGCTCTTGGCTCGTGAGATCTCAAGGCTCCCGTCCGAGTCCATCAGTACTCCAGCAATCTGATGGGCGAGCACGTCTAATGCTCCAACGTGGATATTGGTATGCTCTAGTCGTCCCTCCTTCGCTAGCTCGATAACTCCAACAGATTCCAAGAGGTCTTCAGTCGAGACGGAAACGAGAACCCCATGTGAGGTTCTCGCGAGGGTGTGACCGGATCGTCCAACTCTTTGCACTAGGCTGCTTACTTGTCTTGGGGACATGTATTGGACGACAAGGTCGACGGATCCAATGTCTATTCCCAACTCCAGAGTGGAAGTGCAGACGAGACCCTTGATCTCTCCAGTCTTGAATGCATCTTCGGCTCGAACCCTTTCTTCTCTCGGTAGTGAGCCGTGATGGACCATTATTTTTCGATCCATCATGTTGAACTTTGATCCGAGCAACTCGGCGTTGACCCGGCTGTTGACGAAGATGAGAGTCGAGTCGTGCGCTTCCACCAGATCATCGACAAGTGTAAGTCGTGCCGCTGCCTCAGGTGTAGTGTAGAGTCGTCGAGCGAGGTCTCGATCCTCTTCTCCCGGCGGCGGATATTCCACCTTGTACCTGGTCGACTTGTTGAGTGGAACCTGTACTATCTTGACAGGCTGATTGCCTCCGAGGAACAGCGCGATCTCTTCGGGGTTGCCGACAGTGGCTGAGAGTCCTACTCTCTGGAAACCGCTGACGCAGATTTCTCTGAGGCGTTCGAGGCCAACAGTCAGTTGAACTCCTCTACGATCGCCTGCCAGCTCGTGAATTTCATCGACTATAACGGATCTCACATGCCGCAGATGTTCCCTCATGCGTCTGCCCGGCAATACAGCTTGGAGGGTTTCGGGTGTTGTGATGAGAAGATCTGGCGGTTTGACTGCCATCCGTCTCCTGTCTTTGGCCGGGGTGTCTCCATGTCGGACCTCGACCGAGAAGCCGAGCTTGCTCGACCATGTTTGGAGTCGCTTGAGGAGGTCTCGGTTTAGCGCTCTGAGCGGTGTGATGTAGACAAGTGAGATGCCTTGTCTGTCATTATTCCGAATCATTCTATCGATTAATGGAAGTAGTGCGGCTTCTGTCTTGCCTGAACCTGTGGGGGCGATTATGAGGACGTTGTCGCCTTGGGCAATCAGTGGGATGGCTTCGACCTGTGGTGGAGTGGGTTTTGAGATTCCTGTCTCGTGGAGTAGCCCTTTCAGTGGGGGGGAGAGGAGAGCGAAGGCTTCCGGAGCCATGGACGCCACTGGGCAGTTGATAGGATTGGAGAGCTCGGAGATAAAGTTCCTAGGCGACCAAAAGTATGGTGTTTTCTAACCTCTATTTCTTTTCGGTTATTTTCTTCAAGAAGTCCTTGTAGTCCGAAGCTTTCATGAGACCAGGCAATTCTTTCTTCAAATCCTCAGGTCTGATTATTGTGATCCATCCTTCTCGGTAGGGGTTCTTGTTGACCAGTTCGGGAGCATCGGAGAGCGTGTTGTTGACCTCGATTACAGTTCCTGAGATGGGGGAGTAGACGTCAGCGACGGCTTTTACTGATTCGACTGTGCCGATGCTCTGCATCTGGCCTACCTTGAGGCCTATTTTTGGAAGGTCGACGTATACGATTTCGTGTAGTGAGTTCTGAGCATAGTCTGTTACTCCTACTCTGCATTTGTCTCCTTCAAGCCGGACCCATTCGTGTTCTTTCGTGTAGTAGACATCTTCTGGAACGTTGTACTCACCTTTCAACCCGGGGTCCTTCAGAATCTATGCGATGGTGCGTTTCGGTATAAAGATTCTAGGAAGGATTATTCTTGATCCGCCATGGACTTCGTCTCTTTTCCTCCGAATCGATAGGGAAGAATTGTAGGGTCGGAGGCTTTCTCTCTCGCGTCTTATTGTCGTATTTGCTTGAGGAGTCCTGAGATTTCCGTCCAGCTCTCGACCCTGAAGACTTGGCGCAGTTCAGGGACGGTTCGGTTCCATGGCCGGCTGTAGAGTATTCCCCACATTTTCGGGTTGCGGGATATTAGGGGCATTAGTTCTGGAGCGTCATCGATGTATACATCATAGTTGAGAAAGATCTTGTCTTTCCAACCTGGCACCCGTACGAATCGCTCATAGAGTATCTTATGTTTGGCGAGCCAGTTCTTGGCCGCGTTAACACTCTCTTTGCTGCGACCAGTAACCACGTCAATCTGTCCCGAACGGGATATCGTTCGGACTTTTTCCGCCAGTCTTGGTTCTGTTGGTGGTATGCTCTCCCAGTCATCCCATGCTTCATCCAGAAACTGGAAGAACTGTTCCCTGCTGATGCCCAGCTTGCGCCAGGCTGCCCATGTATCGAGATCGGCAAGGGTGAAGCTTGTGCCTAGGAATTCGTTGGCGCGTTTGCACCATGCTTCCATTGTCTCAGCAAGGACCCCGTCGAGGTCGACCGCGATTCTCAAGCGCTCGTGTTGGGATCTAGGCAATTGACAATGTCTAGTTTGGGCCGCCGAGAGTCTTTAACCTTGAACGGGGTCCCCCGTTGGTATGCCAAAGGAGATGACTGTTCTAGAGGGAATCAACTCTCTTAGGTCAGTGCGCAAATTCAATCCTGATCAGATCCCTGAGGACAAATTGAAAGTCGTCCTCGAGTGCGCGTCTAAGGCTGCCTCTGGCAGCAATACTCAGCCGTGGGAATTTGTTGTTGTCCGTGACGCGAAGGTGAAAGCCCGTCTCAAAGGACCTATGCTCAGAACATGGCTCGAGAGGCTTGCTGGTACTTCGGGAATGTCTCCTCGGATGAGGGATGTTTATGATGAGGCTACGGAGATGCTTCAGAACACCGAGAAAGTACCTGTCATAGTCTATTGTTGCGTCGACCTAAACCGTGTTGGCAAGAGTGAGGAGGTCAAGTATGCGAGTATCTATCCAGCGGTCCAGAACCTTATGCTGGCAGCCCATGGGTTGGGTCTCGCGACCTGCCTGACCGTTCACGGGTCCACCGCGACCCGTGGAGAACCGGAGGTCAAGAAGATCCTGGGGATCCCGGACCACGTTAAGGTAGCCTGTCTGGTCTATCTTGGATTTCCAGCCGTTAGACTCGGCCGTCCCAAGAGGAAACCTATCGAGGGATTCGTGCACTATGACCGTTGGTAGTTGCATCAACATTCTACTTGGCATCTGCGCCCAGAATGAACCCCGATTGTGAATCTGGGACGCCTCTAGGAACTCTCCCGAAATTCGTTCGGGATTGTCGCGATCTTTCCAATGTTATCCGAGCCCGGATTGCGCCCTGATCGGCTTTCTCGCCCGGAAGCAGTGCCCGACAGGAAATGGTTTCCCGAAAATAGGGGGTCTTAGCGACCGAGTCCCGCGTCGCAAGAGTGGTTGAGGAAAATCACTAATTCTAATTCGAGATCGCCCATTATCAGCCCCGTTCTCGAATCTGGGTGCCCTTCACTACACTGCCCAAGAAATCGTTCTTGACAGGGCGATAAAACCGCACTTTTCGCCACGGCATCTAAGCCCGAACCATGCCCTGAATCGCGAGACTCGCCTGGAATCCCTGCCAGACAGCAAATGACCTCTCCAAAAAAGGGGGGTATTGTTCAACGACTTTACGACGCAAGAGCGGTTGACGCGAAATCTCCGGTTCACCAAATCGCCCATAATCAGCCTTGATCTCTATCGTTCGCTACTAGTCGAAGTCTCTCCGTTCTTGTCGCCCTGGCCGAAAATGGAACCGGTATCCGAGAAGATCGAATTGGTTTCCGTTGATGAGGACCCGAAGAGGGAGCTGTCTGAAGGAACCTGCCAAGACGGCAATGTTGCGTCGGGGCTCGCTACGGTAGTCGCAGACTCTGTTTTCGTCGCAGGTTTGGGTTTCTTTCCTTCCTTAACGAACGCTACTACAATCTTGTATGATTCGTGGCAGCTCTTGCATCGTCCAGCTTGGACTATTCTCTTGAGCTTGAGAGTATGAGTCTTGCACTCTGGACAATCGATGAAACGGCTTCGTGCTATAGGTTCTTCCTGGTTGACGGTCTTCATCTGCGCGATGGCCTCAACCCGTGAATCTCGACATAGCTATTCTGTAACCAGTGCCGAAGACTAATCGTCACCTATTCCCTCTTTGGTATCTAACACGAACTTTTCCCTGTGCTGGTCGATCTGCAGGTTTCGGGTATCAAATGGAAAAAATGGGTAGTCCCGGATTTGGCCCTGCGTGGGTTTTGACACCCTTAAAAGTAACATAGGACAGGAAATCTGAATATCAGGGAAAGGGTTTCGAAGTTGAGCCAGCCGAGCAGCTCGTTTTACGATAGGGCGAAGTCCCAGACCAATCTGCAAGAGAAAATCATGCTCTTAATTCCAGGATTCCATGGATACAAGGAGAGAGAAATACGTCGCGAGTCAGACAAGCTTCTCAGAAACCAGATCTACCAGAAGCTGTCCAGTGCAGAATCACAAGCGAAGGACACCTACAGGTCCCTTGTCAACCAGGGCATCAACGACACGTGGGACGACACGGATCACTTGATGGCCCGGCTCGATCGGGTTGTCGAACGCATCAACCATTCAGAATACGGATATGCCGGCTTCTTCGATGTCACTAAGGTCAAGGAGCCTGACTTGGATAGAATGATGGACTACGACATGCAACTCCTACAAATGACCGATAGCGTAACAACCGCCGTTCAAGGACTCAAGGACTCCGTGGACAATGGGCGCGTCCAAGAAGCGAAAGGAAAGATTTCCGACGCGTTGAAAGCGGTCGACTCTCTTGAAACCGCCTATAACGGACGCAAAGACGTGATCTTGGGAGTCCAGCAATAATGCCACAAGTCATAGAATGGCGAGGCGCAGGCCCAGACGATATCGTCTGGCGATACCCAGTAGAGGAAATCACAAACGCGGCCCAACTGGTCGTTCACGAGTACGAGACAGCGGTCTTCCTAAGAGACGGGAAAGCTTACGATGTCTTCCCACCAGGACGACACACCCTTACAACACTCAACCTACCTCTCATAACCTCAGCATACCGAATATTCTTCGGTGGCAAGACCCCCTTTACCGCCACGGTGATCTACGTCTCCACGAAACAGTTCGCTGGCAAGTGGGGAGCAAAGGCTCAGACAACAGAGCTGGCTCCGCTGATGGTTCACGGGACAGCCTGGCTCCGGATAACAGACTCGAACCTGTTCGTTAACGAGGTTGTTGGAGGGCAGGGCGCCTTTTCCACTCCGCAAGTGGACGATTTCATCCGAGGATTCATCAACGAACGAGTCATCGATGAAATGTCCAAGTATGATCTTCAAACAGCGTTCACCGCGCTTGACAAGGCATCGGTCACTGTAAAGGTCAACATTAACGATGCTCTGAAAAGAATCGGCACCGACCTTGTTGATTTCAAGTTCGAAGGAATCGATACCTCCGACCAGTTCCGAGACAGACTCTTCTGGATTAAGCAGAAGGCAGCCACCTCAGACGTACTCAGGATGGAGACCGCTAAGGACATCGGTTCGAGCCTCGGCTCTTCCTCGGGCGCGGGATTCGGGTCCGGAATGGTGCTCATTCCCCAGGTAATGAACGCGCAGATGCAACCCGCGCCGCAACCTCAGGCCGTGCTCGTCGCGTGTCCCAAGTGCGGAAACGGCGTTCAACAGGGCGCTCGGTTCTGCCCTAACTGTGGAGCGACCATGTTCGTCCCTCCCACCGCACAAGCCATGACGCCTTGTCCCAACTGCGGAAAACCGGTCGCTGCCGGGACCAAATTCTGTCCCGAATGCGGGCAAAAGATGCAATAAGACATCCATTTTCTCGGCTCGCCGCCCAGGCTGACCCCTTGTGATAACTACGGATACGAATTACGCAGCGTCATCTTGTCTCAAGACAAGGGTATAAGAATCGGGCCGACGAAATGATCCTATTCCTGAAAGGTTACTAGAATAGCCATGATAAAGAAGCTAGACGGGCAGTTCGTCGTTCCGGGAGTAAAGCTTGGCGTTGTAGAAGAGTTCATGCCCGGCCGCGGAACAACCGAGGTAGACGGGACAGTCTACTCGGCTGCGACTGGAGTAGCCGCAGTTGACTCCACCCGTCACATAGTTTCGGTAAAAGCCTCAGCAGGACCCCCAGTCGTCCCCGAAGAAGGCTCTACAATCATCGGTCTTGTCGAAAAGGTCCAAGAGAAAATGGCCATCATCAACATCGTCGTAGTTGATGGCCACAAGCTGCAACCGCCATTCACAGGCATGTTGCACATCTCCAACTCCAGTCCGAGATTCGAGCGGTTCATGGGCGATGTCTGCAAACCCAACGATATTATCCGGGGCAAGGTGATCGATGTAAGTCAGCGTATACCTAAACTGACAACTGTCGGGCGGGACATGGGCGTGATCAAAGCCTACTGCTCCCGGTGTGGTGGCGAGCTCGTATTATCCGGAAGAATTCTCCGTTGCACGCTATGTCTAAACGTTGAGAGAAGAAGGTTGGCCGAAGACTTCGGAGCTGGAGGAAACGTGCCAAGTTGAAAGTTAACATCTTGAAAAAATCAAAGGGATTCCTCAAGGTCGAGGTCGAAGGAGAAGGCCATACTTTCGGGCATCTTATGCAAGCCGCGCTCTTGGAAGACAAGACCGTTGACTGGGCAGGCTACGACCTTCCCCACCCACTCTTCACCAGACCCATCATAACACTAAGAATGAAAGGCGAATCCTCCGCAGAGAAAGCATTGGAGCGAGCCGCAAAAAAAGTCCACCAGGATACTGACGAATTCATAGAAAAGTTCAGTGCCGCAGTAACCGCCGAAGCCGAAAGCTAAGCCCGAGGGATCGCCCTTTGCCATCGAAGGGCATCATCTTCGATTTTGATGGCACACTATACGGAGACTGGAGACTCTGGATCTCCCTAATCGAAGAGACACTTCGAGAATTCAATCTCTCGATTACAGCCTACGAAGCTCTCGAACAGGCAAGAAACGAGATCAGAACAGGTGGAGCGAGGGAAACCGTCAAGATAAGTGGAATAGCAGTCTCCCTCGCCAGAGAACAAGGACTTGAACGCGATGAGGAGGTCCGGTCGAGATTTTTCGAGAAGCTAGACGCCAAAATGGATGAGACAGGGCCTGGAAATGATCTCATCATGCTTTTGGAACAGCTAAAGGAGAATGGGATTATCATGGGCATCGTGACCTTTGTCCGAAAGACACGTCTCACACGACGTTTGGACATGTGGAGACTTGCAGACTACTTCCAATGCACAGTCAGCCCTGAGCAAGTTGCGGAATTCAAACCATCGCCGCAACCATACCTCAAAGTTATCGCGGACTTCCACCTCGCGCCGAAAGAGTGCGTTGTGGTCGGAGACGAGCCTGTGGATATGCTGGGCGGAAAACGCGCCGGTACCCGAACAATCGGGCTACCCCAGGGATTCTATTCACGAGAGGAGTTGGAGGAGGCGGGAGCTGACTCGATAATTGCCTCTCTCAACGCGCTACCAGGTATCCTCCTCAAATGACACATTGAATAGCGCAACGATTGTTATTGTTTCAAGGTATTTCTAACTTGAACGATCAGGATATTGGAAGGATTCTGACAAACACCGGACTCGCTCAGTTCGGAGACTCCCTTCTGAACTTCGCCTACTCAGTAGCCCTAACGGAAACCACGGGTCGACCACGAGGAATAAAGGTCCAAGATAGGATCCTTGCAGATGCCGCGGCAAAAGCTGGATTGAGGAAGCGCCTGTCGAGAAGAGTGGGGCGAGGAGATGTAGCTAACAGTTTAGAGGCATTGCTGGGGCACGTGTGGTTGCAGAAGATGATCACCCTTGAGGAGATCGTATCATGTCTCAAGTTAGAAAATCTTGACCCCAGCAAGAGCTTCTCAGTCTTAGCGGATCTAGCTCTGTCGAAGCTTAGAAAACAATCATGACGCGGAAGCTTACCATCAAGAAAGAGATCAGGACACTAGGACTCGACCTATGCAACCCCAGACGTTTGGTGGGTGCGGTCGTGAGGGGTGGCGTTTACCTAGATGGAGTTCTGGTCTTTCCGTCAAATCCCATTCCAGAGAGCAGGTCAATTGCATCTGCGATTCTTGAGACGAGATTTTTTCCGGAGCTTAGGCTGATCATGACGCACGATCCCAAGGCGCGGATCGACCCTGGGGTCATCGAGAAGTGGACCAAGCTGCCAGTAACCCAGATCGACGCAGCGAGAAGAAGAAACCCTGTCGGCTTCAGATCATACCGAGTTGGAGGGAAGGAATTGCAGGTAAAGAGTTCCCTACCGCCCGGGATCGTTCGGGAAGTACTCTCCACGACTTGGACAACTGGAATGCTTCCTGAGTCCTTACGCATAGCCCACTTACTCGCAAGGTCTCGATTTTTCGGGAAAAACACGCGTTTTCAAGCTAACAAATAAATTCGTCGCCGAGGGCTATAGGAGGCGAACGTGTTTTGCAGTTCTGTCCGAAGTGCGGGTCAACGCTTCTACCCGCCAAGAGAGAGAAGAAAGTGTTCATGGCCTGCGGAAAATGCGGCTATACAAGCAACCGCGGCGATAAGCAAGTCAGTAGGCTGGCCCACGAGAGAGAGAAGATCGTCGTCATAGGGCGCGAAGAACAAAAGATACGGACCCTTCCGAAGGCCAAGGCTGAATGCCCGAAGTGTAACAATCACGAGGCGTTCTACTGGCTCGTTCAGACGAGGGCTGGCGACGAGTCCTCGACCCAATTCTTTAGATGTACCAACTGCGGAGCCACATGGCGGGAGAACAGCTAGAGTTGCTAGAAAGCTCAATAGCGGAAACATCGGCCAAGAAGGAAAAGCCGGCAAACCCCATGTTCAAAGCCACCATGAACGACGCTCGTCTATTCCGGAACCTAATCGGAGCAATCTCAAGCCTGATCGAAGAAGCCGACTTCAACGCATCACCCGATGGAATCAAGCTACGATCCATGGACCCGTCCCACATAGCCATGGTCGACTTCGAATGGCCCAAAACAGCCTTCGACACATACGAGTGCACGGCCCCAACCAAACTGCGCCTCAGCGTCTCGAACCTCCTCAAACTATTGAAGAGGACAAAGAGCGATGAATCTATTGAGGTCGTTTATGATGATGCGAACAAGAAGCTAAACATCACCCTCAAAGGCAGCATCGTCAGGAAATTCATAACACCAACCCTCGAACCTTCCACCGAAGAAGTTCCAACGCCAAAAGTCCCTTTCAACGCAAGAGTCAAGATTACAGCGGCAAGCTTGCGAGACATTATTGATGACGCCCAATCGATAAGCGACAACGTCAAGTTCGAAGTAAGCCAGGAAAAATTCGTTGTCAGAGCGGCAGGCGAGCTGACTAGTGCGCTGATAGAACTGGACAAGGGAAGCGATGCTATCCTAGAACTGGACGTGAAGGAACCGGCGAAGGCAACCTACAACCTCAACTATCTCGGAGAGATAATACGAGCAGGCTCAGGAGCCTCAGAAGTCGCATCTCTTGAGTTCTCAACCAACATGCCGATCAAAGTCGAGTTCGAAATGCCCCAGCAAGGAAGGCTTCTTTATTATCTCGCCCCAAGAATAGAAGCCGAATAAGAAGAACCTGATGTTAACAAGGGCTGACCTGGCCAAATACCCCTTCCTCAACGAAGCCTCAGACTACATCAAAGAACTAGGAATCTCCATCGAAGACATCGCAACACCCGACTTCAGCCCAGTACTAGAGAGAGCAGAAAAACGGCTAGAAGAAGCTCTCTCAAAAGGAAGAGTCTCAAACGAGTTCGAAAACGAAAACGCTGAAATCCTCTCGTTCCCAGTCTCTAACCTCATCCTCAGCCTCACAGGTGAGGAGAGAGCGCAGAGACGATTCGCGCTTGCAGAAGCCAAGAGAGCCTACGAACTGCTCCGACAGGAAAACCCAGAGAAACTTGAGTACATCGCACGAACGACCTTCGGCTGGAAGCTAAAGAAAATAGATGCTCAGCCCGGAAAGAGATTCTACGATTTCGCCATCTCACTCGCCGACTACCTGAGAAACTCGGTTCATCTCAAAGAGCCGCGATGGAAACTGCCCAACAGAATTCTCGACCACGGCCAGGTCTATGCGACCCGAGAAGAACTGGCCCGTCTGCTCGAAGAAGAAGTCAGGACAAGAATAGTGGACCGGACAGGAAAGCTTCCCGGTGAAGTACCGAAGCTCTTGCTGCCGAAAGTCGAGCGGACCCGAGGACTCATCACCAAATGGCTGGGCATCCCATCCCACTACGAACTTCCACAAGTACCCACGCCAGAGGCAATGCCTCCATGTGTCAGACATCTCATAGACAATCTTGCAGAAGGGAAAAATGTGCAACATATGGGCCGATTTACCCTCGCATCATTCCTTGTCAATATTGGAGCCGGAGAAGAGGAGATCGTCAAGACATTCAAGCCTGCCAGCGACTTTTCAGAGAGAATGACCAGATACCAAGTCGAGCACATCGCCGGAAAGCGAGGCGGAAGAACAAAGTATACCTGCCCAATGTGCACGACCCTCAAGACGCACGGAGTCTGCTACAAACCGGACGATATCTGCAACACGATACGAAACCCTCTGAGCTACTACAAGCAAAAGGCTAGAGAATTGACCGGAAGGAGACCGAAACGTGAACCCAGCTGAACAAGCTGTCAGACAGAAGTTCCAACAATACTACCTCGACCCCAAAAAACAACTGGACCCACCCCGGAACCCAGCGGAGAGAGAATACGGGTTCCTTCTCTTCAACGGAAAGTTCATGGTTAGACACCGCTCTTTCAAAGACCCTGGATCACTTCTCAGAGCTGTCAGAGATCTCGTCCCATTGCATGTCTACTTCTCCACCGCCTACTATCGCGAACCCACGGCACCGATGGAAGAGAAAGGATGGACAGGCGCCGATCTGGTCTTCGATATTGACGCGGACCATCTCAACACACCATGCAAACCGGACCACGACAGCTGGAAATGCAAAGCCTGCGGCACAGCAGGAAAAGGAGGAGCTCCAAAGCTCTGCCCAAAATGCAAGAATGACCGAATGGAGGAGCAGACATGGCTCTGTGATAGATGCCTCCAAGAAGCGAAGGAGGAAACCGCAAAGCTACTCGAGATGCTTTACACAGATCTCGGAATAGACCATGAAGACACGAAACTATTCTTCTCAGGACACCGGGGCTACCATGTTCACGTTTACTCGAAACAGACCTCACAGCTCGGAGAAGAAGAACGCAGAGAAATCGCAGACTATCTCCTAGCTCAGGGATTGGATCCACAACTCCACGAACTAGAAGAGACTACTGTCGGCGGGACAAGGGTAGCCGAAGGCCCACAACTGGGTCAGCCAGGTTGGAGAGGACGAATCGTTGCTGGAATCTATGATATTCTCGGAAGCGAGATTGACCAGATAGGCTTGACCTCGACCCAGGTCAGCGCCCTGAAGTCCTGGAACAGGGAAGACCTGCTCAGGAAACCATTCTGGAGTTCCGTGAAAGGTGTCGGAATGTCCACATGGAAGACCCTGGTGGCAAGGGCCGTCGAGAAAAAATCGGCAAGGATAGACTCGGTCGTGACAACGGATATTCACAGACTAATCAGAATGCCTGGAACCCTCAACGGCCACACCGGATTGTTGGCGATGAAAGTTCCCGAAGAAAGGCTCGATGAGTTCGACCCGTTCACAGAACCTGTTGCGTTCCAGGGGGCGATGAAGGTCAAGGTCAAAGAGTCACCAAGCTTCAGACTAGGAGAAGAACGGTTCGGCCCATATCGCGACGAAATCGTCGAGTTGCCCTCTGCCGCCGGCATGCTCCTTCTCTGCAAGCACCGAGCAGAACCCACCGCCTAAAACCACTATCAAGATATTATTAGCCCGTCAATGAGCTAGCCCCTTCCTACAAAGAGATGCTGCGCTACGACCACTATCTACGATGAGACCATTGAAGCATGGCGACGAGAGTTCCACAGCCCCGACCTACAAGAGCTCAGGCCCGAG
>Ga0137415_10002414_pt1 | contig 18609 bp, 11 predicted proteins | sample CZODoug3_1_1_16f_FD_183082 | JGI IMG/M metagenome (GOLD analysis project Ga0137415, IMG submission 183082) | Vadose zone soil fungal communities from Angelo Coast Range Reserve, California, USA - CZODoug3_1_1_16fungal (Hybrid Assembly) | ecosystem: Environmental > Terrestrial > Soil > Vadose...
GGCGTAACGGTTTGGTTGTGGATCATCTCGCTCATTTTATTCTTTTGGCCGCAGGGCATCGCCGTGATTGAGCTCGCCCAACGCTATCCGGGCGAGGGCGGCGTTTATCTATGGGCCAAGGAAGTTTTTGGCGACTTCCACGGTTTTCTCTCCGGCTGGTGCTACTGGACCAACAACATGATGTACGTGCCGACCATCATGCTTTATTTCGTCGGTGTGTTCGTGTTTGTTCTGGGAGCCGGGCACGAATCGCTCGCGGACAACAAGTCCTTCGCGTTGACCGCCTCTCTGCTTTTGCTGTTCCTGCTGGTGGTGCTGAACGTTCTTGGTCTCGGTGTCGGAAAGTGGCTCAACAATCTGGGTGCGATCGGAACGTTTGTCGCTGCCATCGTCCTCATCGGTTTGGGAATTGTGATTTGGATGCGCTTCGGCACCACCGTGACGGCGGCCGATTTTCGGATTCCCGCGAATTCCCGTTTTGTTCTGAATTCCTTCGGTGTGATTTGTTTCGGTCTGGTGGGCTTGGAACTCGCTTCGGTCATGGGCGATGAAATCGCTAACCCTCAAAAAACTCTTCCTGGCGCCGTAGCCTGGGGAGGCCTGCTATCCGGTTTGCTTTACATCGGGGCGACGCTGACGCTGCTCATCGCCGTGAGCAAGAGCGACATCAGCGTGCTGCAAGGCATTGTGCAGGCCGTCGGCCACATGGCCAGCCGCGTTGGCGTCAGTTGGATCGTCGCGCCTTTCGCATTTCTATTGAGCATTTCCATCGCGGGAATCGGCTCCGCCTGGCTTGGCGGTTCAGCGCGAATCCCGTTTGTTGCCGGCCTCGATTCCTATATGCCTGCATGGCTTGGCAAAATCCACCCGAAATACGCCACACCGTACGCCGCGCTGACCGTCCACGCCGCCGTATCGCTGATTCTCGTGGTCATCAATTTCTCTTTTACCGGTGCGGGAGTCCAAGAAACATTTCAGAAGTTGCTGTCCCTCGCCGTGGTTCTTCAATTGATCCCGTTTCTTTATATGTTTGGCGCGCTGTTGAAAATCGCTGCCAGCGCTACTTTTGTAAAGGGGCGTTACGGAAAAACAACTCTTCTCCTCGCCGGCTTTAGCGGATTCACCACCACCGGTTTAGGAATCGCCTTGGCATTTTTCCCGGCGCAACAAATCAAGTCGCTCCGCTCTTACGAAATCTGGATGTTCGGCGGCACATTGTTTTTCGTCGGCCTAGCAGCATTTTTCTTTTTTGTCTATGGCAGACGCAAAGCCGCGCGGAAATTGGCCGCGGCAGCGGCGCCCGCACCAGTATTGTGAATTGAATTTGGGAGGCAGTTATGTCCAGTAGTGTGAAGACGATCGTTCGAGCCTATCAAAACTACATTAACGGCCAATGGGTCAAAAGTTCTTCTGGAGAAACGTTCCCTGTCTATGATCCCTCCACCGAAGAAGTGATCGCGCAAGTTGCATCGGGCACTGCGGCAGATGTCGATGGCGCCGTGAAAGCCGCGCGGGCTGCATTCGATTCCGGACCGTGGCGTCAAACCAGCGCCGCTGATCGCGGCCGCCTTCTCTACAAACTGGCTGAAAAAATTCGCGCCAACGCCGCACCTCTTGCCGAACTGGAATGCCGTAATTCCGGCAAGCCCATTGTGGAAGCAGAATACGACATCGCCGACGCCGCAACCTGTTTCGAATACTACGCCGGCCTCGCCAACAAAGTTCTCGGGCACGTCAATCCCGTTCCCGCTAACGCGCTGAGTTTTACTTTGCGTGAACCCGTCGGCGTCGCTGGACAAATTATTCCCTGGAACTATCCGCTGGTGATGGCTTCATGGAAGCTCGCTCCTGCGATCGCCGCGGGCTGCACCTGCGTCCTCAAGCCTGCCGAGCAGACCCCGCTCACTATGATGGAAGTCGCCAGCTGGTTCGAAGAACTCGGCCTGCCGCCCGGTGTCATCAACATTGTCAACGGCTTTGGCGAGACCGCGGGGGCGGCACTCGTCGCGCATCCCGGCGTCGACAAAATCGCCTTCACCGGCAGCGCCGCTGTCGGGAAAATTATCGTCAAGAGCGCCGCGGACACCCTCAAGCGTGTCACTCTCGAGCTCGGTGGCAAGTCTCCCAACATTTTCTTCGATGGCGCCGATTGGGAAGCCGCCGTTGACGGCGCACTCTTCGGCGTGTTTATCAATCAAGGCGAAGTCTGCTCCGCCGGCAGCCGCATCCTCGTCGAAAAGAAAATCTATTCGAAATTCGTCGACGCCATGACGGAGAAGGCCAAGCGCATTAAGCTTGGTGCTCCGCTCGATCGCGAAACCAAGATGGGTCCGCTGGTCAGCAAAGAGCAATACGACCGCGTCAGCTCTTATCTCGAACTCGGCAAGAAAGAAGCCAAAGTTGCCACCGGCGGCGGACGCCCCAAGCAATTTGGCAAGGGCTTCTATGTCGAGCCGACCATTTTCTACGACGTCGATAACAACGCACGCATTTCTCGCGAAGAAATCTTCGGCCCCGTCGCTTCTGTGATTCCCTTCGAAGGCGAAGCCGACGCCATTCGCATCGCCAACGACACGCCTTACGGCCTCGCGGCGGCCGTCTGGACACGCGACATCTATAAAGCCTTCCGCGTCGTGAAATCTCTTCGCGCTGGCATCGTCTGGGTCAATCACATGCAACCGACGTACGTCGAAGCACCCTGGGGTGGTTACAAGCAGTCCGGTTTTGGCCGCGAGCTGGGTCCCTGGGGCCTCGAAGAATATCTCGAAACCAAGCAGGTGTTCGTCAATCTCGATGAAACGCCGATCGGCTGGTACTAGATTTTGTAGCGTCCGCCCGCCGCAGCCAAGCGGACCGCTGCTCATTAAACGGAGAGATTCTGATGAAAACCATACAGATTCGCACCGAAATCCCCGGACCAAAGTCGCGCGCCTTAATGGCTCGCCGCGAAGCCGCCATTCCCCGCGGCCCTTCAAACGCCACGCCTGTTTTCGCCGCGCGTGCCGAAGGCGCCACCATTGAGGACGTCGACGGCAATCGCTATCTCGATTTTGCTGGCGGCATTGGCTGCCTCAATGTCGGCCACCGCTCTCCTCGCGTCCTCACGGCCATCCGCGAGCAGCTCGAAAAGCACTTGCATCTATGCTTCGCCGTCACTCCCTATGAAGGCTACGTCGCTGTCGCGGAAAAACTCAACGCCCTCGCGCCCGGTAACTTCCCGAAGAAGACCATCCTCGTGAACTCCGGCGCCGAAGCCATCGAAAATTCTATCAAGATCGCCCGCGCCTACACCAAGCGTCCCGCCGTCATTTGTTTCGAGGACGCCTTCCACGGCCGCACGCTTCTAACCATGTCGCTGACCAGCAAGACGCATCCCTATAAAGCCGGCTTCGAACCTTTCGCCAGCGACATCTACCGCATTCCTTTCGCTTATCCTTATCGCGGAGAAAAAGGCGCTACGGCCGAAACTTTCGCGCATCATCTCGAAGATGCCTTCAAGCGCTCCGTAGCCCCCGAATCCGTTGCCGCGGTGATTGCCGAGCCCGTCCTTGGCGAAGGCGGCTTCATCATTCCTCCGCGCGATTATTTCAAGCTCCTGCAAAATATCTGCCGCAAGCACGGCATTCTCTTCATCGCCGACGAAGTGCAATCCGGCTTCGCCCGCACCGGTAAATGGTTCGCCTCCGAACATTTCGGCATCGAGCCCGATTTGATCACTATGGCCAAGTCGCTCGGCGGTGGCATGCCCATCGCCGCGGTCACCGGCCGCGCCGAAATTATGGATGCCCCCGGCGTGGGTTCTCTTGGCGGCACCTACTGCGGTCACCCGCTTTCCTGCGCCGCCGCCCTCGCCGCCATCGAAACCATCGAGAAAGACGCCCTGCTCGCGCGTTCCACGGCTATTGGTAAGCATTTTGAGCAGCGTGCTCAAGCTTGGCAGAAAAAATGGTCCTTGATCGGTGACGTTCGCGGCCTCGGCGGCATGTGCGCCATGGAATTAGTGCGTGACGCGCAAACCCGCGAGCCGGCCGACACCGAAACCAAAGCCATCGCCAAATACTGCTACCAGCACGGCCTCATTACTATCACCGCCGGAACTTTCAACAATGTGATTCGCATCCTCGTCCCGCTGGTCATCACCGACGAGCAGCTCGACGAAGGCCTGGCCGTCATCGAGGCCGCGCTCGCCTCCGTTGCCGAACACAAGGAACCGGCGCTTACTCACGCTTAATGGAACAGGTATTCTTGCCTGTCCTCACAAAAGAATCTGGAGTCCCGTTATGCAAAATACGGCCACAAAAGTTGAAAGCCCAGCGTCAGAACTCAAAGACCCCCGTCTTTTCCGCGAAGTTTGTTACATAGACGGCCAATGGGTTCAAGCTGCGTCAGGCCAGACGCAGAACGTAGACAACCCCGCCACCGGCAGAATCATCGGCACTGTTCCAAAATTGTCCGGCGCCGAAACCCGCCAAGCCATCGAAGCCGCCAACCGCGCCTTCCCCGCATGGAGCAAGCGCACCGCTAAGGAGCGCGCCGCCGTTCTCCGCCGCTGGTTCGACCTCATGATGGAAAATCACGACGATCTCGCCCGCCTCATGACCCTCGAGCAGGGCAAGCCTCTCAGCGAATCAAAAGGTGAAGTTGCCTACGCCGCCGCCTTCCTCGAATGGTTCGGCGAAGAAGCCAAGCGCATCTATGGCGACACCATTCCTCAGCATCAAGCCGACAAACGCATCGTGGTCATCAAGCAGCCCATTGGAGTCGTCGCGTGCATCACGCCGTGGAATTTTCCTTTGGCCATGATCACTCGCAAGGCCGGCCCCGCGCTCGGAGCCGGTTGCACTGTCGTCATCAAGCCGGCCTCTCAGACTCCATTCTCGGCATTGGCTCTGGCGGAGCTGGCCGAGCGCGCGGGAGTCCCCAAAGGCGTCCTAAATATCGTCACCGGTTCTGCGAAAGAAATCGGCGCCGAACTCACTTCCAATCCCATCGTGCGCAAGCTCTCGTTCACCGGCTCGACGGAGATCGGCAAAGTCCTCATGGCCCAGTGCGCCGGAACGGTCAAGAAGCTTTCCCTCGAACTCGGCGGCAACGCGCCCTTCATTGTTTTTGAAGACGCTGATCTGGATGCCGCCGTCGAAGGCGCCATCGCCTCCAAGTATCGCAATTCCGGCCAGACCTGTGTCTGCACCAACCGCGTCCTTGTTCAAGACAGCGTCTACGACGTTTTCGCCGCGAAACTCGCCGCCGCCGTCAAAACGCTCAAGCCCGCTCCCGGTCTCGAAGCCGGAGCCAACCAGGGCCCGCTCATTGACGATGCTGCCGTCCAAAAAGTCGAAAGCCACATCCGCGACGCGCAATCCAAAGGAGCAAAAGTCCTCGTCGGCGGCCATCGCCACGCCCTCGGCGGCCGCTTCTTCGAGCCGACTGTGCTCACCGATGTCACTCCCCAGATGGCCGTTGCCCGCGAAGAAACTTTCGGCCCCGTCGCACCCCTTTTTCGGTTCAAGACCGAAGCCGAAGCCATCGCCCTCGCCAACGACACCGAGTTCGGCCTAGCGGCCTATTTCTACGGACGCGACATCGCCCGCGTCTGGCGCGTCGCCGAAGCCCTCGAATACGGTATCGTCGGCATCAATAGCGGCCTTATCTCGACGGAAGTCGCTCCCTTCGGCGGCGTAAAAGAGTCCGGCCTCGGCCGCGAGGGGTCTAAGTACGGCATCGACGAATTTGTGGAAATCAAATATATGTGCTTCGGCGGCATCACCGCCTAACGCACCAAACCGCAAGCGGCTCGGCCCATATTCGTCGGACAGTTTCCGATTATCCGCATACGGGATATACTTTTTACAATGTATGAATTCAATAAAGTGGAAGAAGAACCCGAACCTCAGGCTTCCGGCAGTCGCTTCGGGCCACCGCGCAAACACACTGGCGCAGGCCTTCTGGACCCGGCACAATACTCGCCTATTCGTCCAAGGTGTTTTGGATGTTCGCAGCCGTTGATGGTCGCTGAAATCAGTCGGCACATCTTGAGTTGTGACAAGGTTTCGGCTCAGGATTTGGCACGGTTCAAAACTGCGCAAGACGAGTTCAAGGCGAATCCAAGCCGCGCCCAAGAAGTCGTTGAGGCGTTTTTGAATCGCATTCGGCTAAATCGTTGTTTTGATCTGGGAGACCAGTCTCTGTAGCTGATGTCAAAGGCCGGGCCGCGTCTGAATCCTGTATAACCGAATGTCTACATGAAGCGGAAATGAGTCAAGTGCTTGTCACCAACCGAGCTAGTAAAATACCCCAGCCCTGTCCCGCCTACGCCATCCCCGCCAGCACGCTCCGCATATAAGCAAAGCTCTCGATAACTCCCGGCATCGGATCGTCGGCATGAATCTCATATTCCAGGTCCACGGAGCCTTTGTACTTGATCGCGCCAAGCGCTTCAAAAATCTTCTTCACCGGCATGATGCCCTCTCCCACCGCCACCTGGCTCTCTTTGTCTTGGAAGCTCGTGAGGTCCTTCATGTGTATGTTAAACAGCCGCGCGCCAACCTCGCGGATCGCTTGAACCACGTCCGTGCCCGCGCGAACCGTATGCCCGACATCGATGCAGCATCCCATGCGCGGATCCATTCCCCTTACCGCCTTCAATACATCCAACGGTGAATGCCACAACTTGTCTTCCGGCCCGTGATTGTGGATCGCGATTCGGATATCGTACTCCTTCACGAATTTCTCAATTCGCGGCAAAGTTTCCGGTGCGGGGTCGCCCGCCACAATCACGCTGATTCCCGCCCGTTTGCAGTATTCAAACTTGCTCCGGATATCCGCATCTTCATCTTTCGGGAAATAAATCGTCCCGGCGGCGTGCAGCTTGATCCCCGCAGCCGCATAGTCCGCCAGCGCAATCTGCTCCTCCTGCGCGTCCATCGGAAGATGGTCCTTGACGTCCTTGGCATTCAGCGCCAGCACATTGAGTTGCTTCAGAAAGCCGATCATCTGCGCCCGGCTGAAGTTGCGGAACGTGTAGCTCGCCACTCCCCGCCGAATCGGCAATCCTTCCTCAGCCGGTGGGCGCGTTGCGCCCGCTGCAGAGAATTTGTCCGAAGCAGCCAACGCCGCCGCAGCCATTGCGCCAGAGCGAATGAAATCGCGGCGGGGGAAATTAGACATGCGGCGCCCAGCCCTTCTCGTACTCCCGCCCCCACATCTTCATCGCTTCCGCATCGCCCTGGATCCGCCCATCTTTCGTGTCCAGTTGCAATTCCCGGTTCACTTCCCACGCGATGTTGGAAAGCTGCAGCATCGTAACCGCAACATTGCCTTCAGACACTGGAGCGTTCAGCTTCTCGCCCTTTCGGATTCCCGCGATGAAGTTCGCGAAGTGCCTGTCCGTCATGGAATCGGCTCCCCGCAGGTCGGCGGATGAAGTGGTGCTGCCGGCCTTGAACTCGTTCGTCTTTTTCCCTTTTAGATCGTAGACTTCGTAGCCATCGCGATCCACAACCACCGTTCCGGTCGTTCCCAGGATGGCCGACCCGCGGTCGCGGCCATAACATTTCATTCCCTGGCAGCACGTGCCTTCCCAGGTGAGCATTTTGTCTTCGTACACGAAGCTCGTCACCAGCGTGTCATAAAACTGCCAGTCGTCTTTGAAGTGGTATCGGCCGCCCGTCGCGGCGACCCGCTTCGGATAGTCCACGCCCAGCGCCCAGCGGCAGACATCCACTTCGTGCGTTCCATTATTGAGCGTTTCGCCGGTGCCATAATTTCTGAACCAGTGCCAATTGTAAGGATGCACGTTGTCCCGATACGGACGCCGTGGCGCCGGGCCCTGCCACAAGTCCCAATCCAGTTGCGCCGGCACGGGCGCTTCTTTGCCGGTGCCGATGGACTTTCTCACATTGCTGTACCAGGCTTTCGCGAGGTACGCCCTGCCGATGATCCCTCCATGAATCTTTTCCACGATCTCCATGCTGTGCGGAGATGAGCGCTGCTGGTTTCCCATTTGCACCAGCTTTCCATTCTTCTGCTGCGCGTCCACCAGCATCGCTCCCTCGGCAGGATTGTGGCTGCAGGGCTTTTCCACGTAGACGTGCTTGCCCGCCTGCAACCCCGCGATGGCCATCGGTGCATGCCAATGGTCTGGAGTGGCAATGGTGATCGCGTCCACATCCTTCAGCTCGAGAATCGCGCGAAAGTCTTTCTCCGCGGCAGGAGCCTCGCCCATCTCACGCTCCGTGGCATCGGCGAATTTTTTCAGGATATTGCCGTCCACATCGCAGACATGCGAAATGCGCGCGGCGCTCTTGTTCGCCTTCAGCGACGACAGATGCGCGTACCCGCGCCCATTCAGCCCGATCACCGCAAAGTTGAGCCGGTCGTTGGCGCCCACGATTCGCGCATAACTCTCCGCCGTATTTCCGACCGCCAGCCCCGCCGCGCCCACTGCCAGTGCATCCAGAAACTCACGCCGAGTAACCATTTGTTTTTCCCTTCTAGAGGTGTCATTGAGGCTCTAACCCAACCCCCGAACTCCCATCGGTTTGTACTGCTTGCCAGCAACCCCAGCATACGCGGACAATCGTCAAGGCGCCCGTATCAGCAATTTTTCGCCGCGGACGCGTAGGCCATTCATCCCTACACGCACTCTAGGAAATTGTCCCAGCTTCCTGCAATTCCTTTTTCATCCCAGCCCAACTCTGTCGCGTCGATTCTTCCGGTGTGCCGCCGCCACGCCAGTGGGTCTCCAGGCTAACGGCGAAATGATAGCCGTCGCGTTTCAGCGCCTTGAACTGCCCGACCCAATCGATGATGCCCCCGCCCATCGCCGCCCATTGGTAGCCGCTCCCGTCCGGCTTTCTTGCCGCATCCTTGCAATGGCAGTGGCCAATGCGCTCCTTTGGCAGAAGATTATATCCATCCGGGTAGGGCTTCTCGTCTCGCTCCGCCGCGTTTCCCGGATCCCAGTTGAGCATCAAGTTGGAAGAAGTAACCGCGGCAAGCACCTTGGCGGCTTCCGCGGCAGTTGCGGTATTGCAGCCAGGCTCATTCTCAAGAACCAGGATCACGCCTTTCTTAGCCGCCCTTTCCGTGGCGTCACGTAGTTTTTCATTCATGGACGTGCGATGTGGTGCCTGGTCGTCGAGCCGCCAGAAATCGAAACAGCGAACCCGCTCGGTTTGGAACACTTTTGCTAGCTCGATGCTTCTTTCAAGTACTTCATCCTGCTGTTCAAACGTGAAGTCGGCGTTGAATTGATCGCGCTTTGGACTGAACTTCGATTTGGGCGCGCCCGGCCAGTCCACTTTGAATAGCGGGCTGGCGATATCCGTCACCCGCAATTGGTATTTTTCAAGGATACGGCGAGCTTCTTCAATTTCTTTCGCATCCAGTTTCAGCAGGTTCTTGTTCCACATTCCGCGCAGTTCGATCCATCCCATTCCAAATTCCTTCGAAGCTATTTCGCACGCGCGGCCGAAGTCCTGAGTGATCTCGTCATTGATAACCGCAATCCGGAATGGTGATTTCACGGAAAATGGGCCAACCACAGTTGCAGCCGCTATTGCGCCCATCCCCAGAAGAAATTCACGGCGCGGCACCAGGTTTTGCATACGGGCTTTCCTTCTCCGTTTGGCGATCTTCGCGCATCCGTTCGCTCGCCCGATGGTTGCTTGCATCTATTCCATTGCGCGGTAACTGCAAATCGATTTTGAATGCGCAGCCAGTTCCTCGTAAAAGGTGTTCAGCTAGAACGTCAACTTGGCTCCCAACTGAACGGAGCGGTTGCCTCCGTTGCCTGCAATGGTGTTGGTTATATAGCCGAAAGTGCTGGATGTATTTGTGCTAAAGCCCTGCCCCGGCTTATCGAATTGAGGCGTATTGGTGACGCTGAAGGCTTCGGCGCGAAACTCCATGTTCATGCGCTCTCTAATCGGAAAACGGCGAAATACCGACGCGTCCAGATTGAATAAGCTCGGTCCACTGAAGGCCCGGCGGGGCATATTACCCAAAACACCGACTGCAGTCTGGCAAAATGGCCCTCTGCATTGCCCGCCATTGCTAGGCGTCACATCGAACCAGGGCTGATTAGAACCGATGCCGTGCAGTATCTTGAGCGAGCCGACCAAGTCCGGCACTTGCGTATCCCCCGGCGCGTTCAGAACTGAACCGCCAGTAATATTCAGGGGCAAGCCGCTCATGACCGTAAGGATCGTGCTGACCTGCCAACCGCCGAGGAACATGCTTCCCACGCCGGACTTCAACAGGGGTTTTCCCTTCCCAAAGGGAAGTTCATAAATCAAGCTCTGCACGAATGTATGTCTTCGGTCAAAAGCCAGCGGCGCATAATTGCTGCGAATGCTGCCGATATAATTCTGCAGCCCGCCGACCGTGCTGTTGATTGTGTTGGAGCCTTCATTCACATACCCAAGCGCCTTGCTGAAGGTATAGGCCGTGGTCATCAGGAAGCCGCCTGAGAGCTTGCGGTCCAACTTTGCCTGAAGCGCATTGTAGTTCGAGCTGGTTCCCAGGAACTTGAGCGCGACGTTCCCAGTCAGCGGGTGGAGGGGGGTGAAGAGAGGCCGGTTGGCGTTGGTCGCGGTGGGACTTGGAAGAGTAGCGGCATTTAGATTGTAAACGGTCGGCAAATCTACACCATGATTGCCCACATACGCCGCTTCCAGGACAAATTTCCCTGGCAAGGCGTGCTGCACGGCCAAATTCCAGGATTCAGTGTAAGGTTCGCGGAAATTCAGGTTTACAACCGTATAGTTTTGAGTCAGGAGACTCGTAGTGCCGACTTTGCCCACCACAGGAATGATGGCGGTCCCGGGGGGCACGACCAGCGGTGTAGGGAATCCGCTTGCCATGGAGATGGGATTGTGGGACGCGTCTGCTGACTGGGTGAAACTAGAACCATTCAGCGAAGGAAACGCGTTGTTTTGCAGCACAGGGAAGTCAAATGCGTAATCGTTGTCCGGGTATGGGAAGTAGCTTATGGCAAATCCCCCACGCACGACCGTAGTCTCTGTCAGCCGATAAGCAATGCCGATCCTGGGCGCGAAGTCCTTGTAATGAGTCGTTCTGCCCAAATCCGATGGGTTGCCGCCGATTCCAGCAATCACAAGGTTGTTCGTGGTTGGGTCGTAGTTGGAAAAGCGTCCCGGCCCGCTTGGCGTGAAGGGCGGATAGAACTCCCAGCGGAGGCCCAGGTCCAGGGTCAACTTCCTAAACACCTGCCACCTGTCCGCGGCATACGTGAACAGCTCGTTCCCGCGAAAAGCCTTTGCGTTTATCGGCACGTCCCGGCCTACCGAATTGGGCATGTCGAGCAAAAAGCTGGCGACGGCATTCGCCTGAGAACTCGTTACTGGCTGGGTGGCGGCGTTCAGGCTCGTGACATTATTGGTGAACCTTAAAACTCCGCGAGGATTCTGGTCCTGCCATTGCGCTAGATCGTCACGCAGGCGGTGGTAATCCACTCCCCACTTGAAGGTGTGATTTCCGCGCGTCTTGGTCCAGTTATTGGCAACATTTAAGTTCGTCTCTCCGCGGATCCAAGGCAAGCTTGCTGAATAGCCCGCCAAACAGTCGGAGGCGGAGTTGGGGACGATGTTAGGAAGGTTGATGCACGGCATTCCGCTGGTGTTGGTGGTTCCGAGGTTTGCTCCAGGAATGTCCAGGCCGATTTCGTCCTTAACCGTCTGACCGCGGTCGGTGTTGTTCGCCACATTCCGATAGTGGTCAACGCCAGCGCGGATCTCCGTGATCAAGGTCGGTGAAAAGACATGATAGTAGTTTACAGCCACGTCCCAGTAACGCTGCTTGCCAGTCCCCGAAAAAGCCCCATTGGAAGGCCCACCCACCACCCCAAAGATCGGCGCCTGGCTAAGGCTCTGGTCCGAAAAACTGAAGCGTCCAAAGAGACGGTTGGTCACGCTGATATTGTGATCGATCTTTACGTCAAAGGAAGTCGTATCCTTGATGAATTTTGTTGTCCCCTGGAAATTGTTTGACGAAATAAGGCAGCCGGGACCAGTGGGATTGCTGGGATCGCCCGTGCACCCCGGTGGGAGGACGTTGGGGAGCGGAATTTTTGCGAGGATGGCAGTAGCAATGGGACTGATCCTTGTTGGATCGATGACATTCGGCACGCCATTGAAGGCAAACGGCATTCGACCGGTCCCGTCCGGATTGCCCGTCGCTGGGTCGTAGATCGGAATCAATGTGCCGCTCTTATTTGTCGCCTGACTAAAATCCCCACTGCGAAAGGACGCGGGGGGCACAGCGCCATTGAAAAACTGCCCCTGGTGATCATTGATACGGAGGAAATCACCGAAGAAGAAGGTCTTGTTCCTGATGATGGGCCCGCCAACGTTGGCGCCATAATAGTTGTACACGCTCGGCGCCTTCGGTGCGACAGTCTGGAAGAAAGACTTGGCCGCGAGTGCGCTAATGCGGTTGATCTCATATGCGCCGCCGTGAAAGTCGTTCGTACCTGATTTAAGGATGACATTTGTTACTGCCCCATTGGCTCTTCCCAATTCAGCGTCATAATTGCTCGTCGTTACATCCACGGTCTGAATCGCTTCGATAGGGGGAATGTAAATTGACAGCAAACCAGTTCGTTCGTTGTCGTTCAAACCTTCAAATTGCAGATTGTTTGCCAGACCCGATTGCCCGTTCACCTCGGTCCGCAGACTATCTTGGGCGTTGAAGAAGGAGGAATGCTCGCGGTGTGCGCGTGTCGTGCCCGGAACCAGGTTCAGCAGTCCCTGGAAGTTTCGATTGAACCCCAGAGGCAGTTCTTCGGCTTGCCTCTCTCCAATCTTTTGTCCAATGTCTGCGCGATCTGTTTGCAGAATGGGGAGCTCGGAAGTAACCACTACTGTTTCCTGCGCCGCGCCCGGCTGCAAGACAAGGTTTATGCGCGTGTCCGTGTTAACAATAACATCCACGCCTGAGTGGACTGCCTTCTTGAATCCCTGTCTTTCCGCCGCGACTTCATATTGGCCCGGAGCGAGGTCGGGTATTTCATAGTTACCGCTCTCGTTGGTCGTGACTGAGTGAATGACACCGGTCTTCATTTCGGTGATCGTAATCTTCGCGCCCGCCACAACGCCTCCGCTCTCATCTGTTACCGTCCCGAGAAGCGTTGCATTGACCGCCTGCCCCATGACTGGCGGAGAAAATACCAGTGGCGATATCGCGAGCAATACGGCCATGCCCATTCGCCACGGCTTGAACAGACCTGCCATAGCGGGTGCCGCAAATTTCTTGGCATCCATCGCACGAGATCTTTTCCAGCTTTGTATCCAAGGGGAAAACGAACGAATCAGTTTTTTCATGACATCACCCCACTCGATTCGAAAAGACTCCAGCCCCGGTTCGAACAAAAACTAACGAATGCTTGGAACTAGTTCCACACCCTAACCGAGCAGAAACCACCTGTCAAGTCAGAATCTTCGTCAAACGAATACCTTGCATCGGTTTTCTGGCTTCTTGCCATGCAGCGGATACCCTTGCTTGTTCGCTGTTGACCGCACCCATTCCCATTTTGTTGTGCTAGACTTGCCCGGAGAAAGGATCGACCTAGTTCGGACGACAAAGTGACAAAGCCCCTGTTTGCCATGGAAGTAGTTCCAAAGAAAACCACGATTCGCGAGGTTGCCCGGGCCGCTTCCGTTGGCATTGGAACAATCTCGCGCGTGCTGAATTCCAGTTCTCAGGTCAGCCGGGAAACGCGTGCGCGCGTGCTTGAGGCCATCCGGCGTCTCGGATTCCGCCCTAATGCGCAAGCACGCCGGATTCTCAAGCGGCGCACGGAAATGGTTTGCTTCCTCCTGAGCAACCGCGATTTTCTCCACCCCTTTCATGCGCGCATCCTGCAAGGCGTGGAATCCTATGCCACCAGCTTGAAACAACACGTGCTCTTCGCAGCGCTGCATTATTCCCCGAGAACCCCTCCCGATCGGATCGACCTGCCTCCCGTTCTTCAAGAGCATGGCCTGATTGACGGACTCATTCTGGCAGGAACGATTTATCCGAATCTGCTTCGCAGGATCGAATCCATCCACATGCCCTTCGTGGCCTTCAGCAACAATGTGGTTGGGATGGGCGACGAGCAGCCATTCGACCAGGTGGGCTTTGACGACTTTAATGGCACCCTCAATGCCACGCGGTACCTCATCGGCATGGGTCACCGCCATATTGTTTTCGCGGCAGACATCTCCTCCCCCTGGCTTCGCCGCCGGTTCGAAGGCTACCGGCAAGGAATGCGCGAAAAAAAACTAAGACCCGTTTTGATCAAGGCTCGGGATGCTCAGAGCTTTGTGGATTTTGGCCAAAAGAGCGGCGCGCAAATCCTGTCCCGGCGCCCACGGCCCACTGCTGCCGTGGCCGGCAACGATGAAATCGCCTACGGACTTTGGCGCTCGCTGCGCCGCCACTCCATCAAAGTGCCGGACGACATCAGCCTGGTGGGTTTCGACGACCGCGAAGAGGCCCTGCTGATGGACCCGCCTCTCTCGACCGTCCGCGTCCACAAAGAAGAGATCGGCGAAACCTGCATGAAAATGCTTCTCGAGCGCCTGCATCATCCTCGCATGACCTTCAGCCAGCGCATCCTGCCCACCGAATTTGTGATCCGCGGCACCGTCCGCCACTTATAAGCTTCACATCACTACCAAGAAAGAATATGCGTTGTCTCCCGCATTCTTGTTCTACGCTGGAAGCATGTTCTCGTATCGATTCCTTGCATCCGTCCGGAGGGTACAGCCCGTGAGAAGGACTCTTGTGGCCGTTGCGATTTTGTTTTTGGGTGTTGCCCTGGCCGTGGCGCAACAGAAAAACATTGACGACGAAGGAGGCCGTGTTCTTGCGTTTGAAAACGCCTGGAATCACGCCCTGGAGGCCAAAGACGCGAAGGCTCTGGACATGATCCTCGCCAACACCTTTGTCTCCATCGATATCGACGGCAGCGTTTCCTCCAAGGGCGAGTTTCTCGCCAGTATTAAGGCGCCTGACTATCAACCGTCCCAGGCCGTCACCGAGCAAAGCAACGTGCAAGTCTACGGAAATGCCGCGGTAGTGGTCGGTACGTTTCGTGTGAAGGGCACGGAAAAAGGGAAGCCTTACGTCCACCGCGAACGCTTCGTGGACACCTGGATCAAGCTCAACGGCACCTGGCAATGCGTGGCCACCACCGGCACGCTGATCACCGCGAAGCTCGGAGCGAATTAAATCCGTTCAGCAATCCTACGAAACCGTTTCGTAGCCCTGCCTTCAGGCCGTGCGCTCTTCCTCGCGTAGAGGCGAGGCTTGCCCCGCCCGCTCCTGCATTTGTAGGGGCCGCTTTCCGAAGCGGGCGCCTTTCGGTTTCGTAGGGGTACGATATGAAAAAGAAAAGAATAATGCTGGCCGCGGTCCTTTGTTTGATCATCCTGGTGATCGCGTTTTTCCGCTGGGAGCTTCACCTCGTCGCGGACGATGCTCGAGAAGACGTCTTGTTATGGAATTCACGGGAAGCCTATCTCTTTGTCGGGTGGGGTCGCAGCGGCTATCGCTTCACCTGCGCCGAATATCTCTTTTCGCATATCCCGGCATACTTCGGAATTCCCCGTACCGTCGACGACAATCGTCTTTCCATGCAAGTTTTCCGGATTACCCCGACCGCGATCGAGCGGCACGTGGCGGACCCGTACCAGATGTACCGTGGATTTCTCGTGTATGTCCCTCGCGGAAATACCATTTACGCATACGATGGCGGCGCGATGCTCTGGAAGTGGGCAGGAACTGACTTTGAGACGCTCACTGTGAAAGAACAACAAAAACTTACTATCGATCCGAGTCTGTTCTCTTCTCAGGAAGATTATACTGACGTCGACGGATGGTCTCTACGGCGTTCGCTGACCCGCTTGCCGCCTGAATTCAAAATCGAACTACAAGGCAAACCAGTGACTTTCTTCACCAAACAAAACAACCCGGGGAAAGAGCTGTCGCTTGAGCTACGACTTCCCGGCGGCACTTCCCAAAAGCTCTTGCACGTGAAGCACAATTTTCATCTCGTCAGCAAGTCCGAATACGATTACATGCTTAAGAAGCCTTGATGACCGGCATCTTGCCCTTTTGTGGCACAGCCATTCCTGGGACGGGTGGCACGGGATAACGAATCCCGAATCTTTCAAACTCCCTTCCGATCCAATGAGGAAGCTTTCGCTTACTCACAAATCAAAGCAACACGGAGGGTGCCCCAGGTTCGCCCTTTGAACCTGGGGCTTGAGGCTGCTTTTGACTTTGCCCTTTCTCCCTTGTCTCGCATCCACAGAAGCCATTCACTCGCCCTAATAGCCGTTCAACCCCCAATTTCGACTTTTCACTGTAAAATACTTAACATCTTCATTAAGGTGTGCTATTCTCTCCCGTGTTTGCCAAGCCCCATCCTCGCCGACCCCTTGCCTCTTTCCTTCCCCTGACCGCTACTTCCGATTCCCCATTTCCCCTTCATCTCCCCACCGACCACCGTTCTCTGATCACTGCCCACTATTCCCGTAAGTCCTTACCCCTCAATTCTTTTGCCCCCACCCCCTAAGCCTATACGCTTCAATCCCTTTCAAAAACAGTGGGCAGGGGCCCCTCCCACCTTCCGATGCCAAGTCGTCACTTTCGCCCCAACACTTCGCCCCCATAAGTCCTTTAGACGCAACACTTACAGAAAACGCGGGGGTGGCCCGGTTATGGATCGACGCTGGAGTATCCCCAGCACTCCCTGGGGAGCTGAAATGCAAGCCAGGCGAAGCGCCCGGACTACTTATTAATGTCGTCCTTGGCTTCAAGGCGCTTCAGCAACGGTTGCAGAAAGGGCTTGGTCTGGTCGGGTGCTCCGCTGATGGCCTGCGTCATTTCCTTGGCGGCCGTCGGGAAATCCCCAGCGTTCGACGAAACCCGGGCGAGCGCCAGATGGCTGATCCAATGATTCGCATCCTTCTTCGGAACTTGCGGATACAGTTCAAAAGCGCGCTTGGCGTTCCCCGACCGTTGTAGGCCGCGAGCATAGGAATACAGTTGAATCGCGCTGGCTTTATCGAACGCCTTGGAAAGCACTTTGGCGGATTCTTCCTTTTTTCCCATGGCGTCCAGGATGCGCGACTTGGTCTCCAGATTTTCAAACCGCTCTTCATTCTGGATCGAGGTGTCTTCCCACTTCAGCGCTTCTTCCAGGTTGTAATTGTTGTCCAGGCACCACTGCGCCGCCTCGTCGTATCCGCCCCACGTGAATCCGCCGACGCTCCGCAGTTCGTTCTTGACGCTCTTCAGCACCACCGCTTTCACGTCCACGGAAACGCGGAAGGGAACCGCCAGTTTTTCCCAGCGTAGCGTCGCCAGCGCGGAATCCGGCTTCACGTCATCGAAAACGTACGTCAGCACTTCAAACGCTTCCGCCGCGTGCGGTTTGACGCTCACGCGCAGCGCATCTTCTTTCTCGTCGTAGCTGAAGCTGCCCCACGAAGTCGAGTTCTTCGAAAATATGATCGTCCACTGATCTTTGTCCGGGAGCGTGTGCAGCCCATACGTCCCCGCCGCCAGCGGCTTCCCTTCGATGGAAACATCATCGGTAAACCCAATTGTCGTGTTTTCGTTCGCGCCCGCGCGCCACACTTTTCCAAGCGGCACCGTCTTGCCCCATATCTCCCGCCCGCCCACTTCCGGCCGGTGATACGTAATGATGATGTCCGTCAACCCAATCCGCTGCGAAACCGTCCCGCGCTGGCTGACGCGCGGAATGTTCAGCTCCGTCGGCTGGCTTCCGTTCTTAAACTGCGCGCTAGCATTCCCCGCCAAAACGCCCAGCCCCATCACAAGACCCAAAGCACACTTCCACACGTTGCACATAATTACACCTTCTCCTCTCCACGAAAGACAACGATGCGAATTTCTTCCTTCTCCCACGTAGACCACCCCAATGCCGATAGACGCCCTCTCCGGCAAGGGGTGAGCAGAAATCCAAGTCATGGAATGGGTGAATCAGGCGGTTTCAGGCTAAAATGTTTCTCAAGCGTGGGGCCCGTAGCTCAGCGGTTAGAGCAGCGGACTCATAAACTGCGACCCGGCACGTCAAATAAACGAGATAGCTGAAAACTCAAGAGTTTAACTCCCCTTCACAGTCCATCACTGCCTATCATTTCTGATCCTACAACGCAAAAAGAACGCAAACCGATCTTGCTGTTGTTTCTCCTCAACGCTCAAGGTGGCTGCGTGGTGATCGTCCTTGGTACAGCGGCTTCTTGAACTGAGATTTCATCGGTGAGAACCGTTTGAGCCTTCTCAATTGAGACTGAACCGATTCGATAGGGAACCGAGGTTATTACTTAGCGGGTTTCTTTGATGGGCACGGGCGTTACGCGGCTCAGAGCGGCATATTTGCTTGCCAATTCCTTGTTGCCGAGTCTGCCGTAAATTTGCTCTAGCAAGGCGTAAATCTGCAGGTCAAGAATTACGCCTCTCGTGTCGCGCAGGGTCGCCGCTCTCTCGCCATCGGCTCTAGCATCCTCATAGTTCTTCATGCTCAAATTCACTTTGGCGCGTTCGTACCAAACCGCCCGGACGTTTGGGGTC
>Ga0137415_10002416_pt1 | contig 18589 bp, 11 predicted proteins | sample CZODoug3_1_1_16f_FD_183082 | JGI IMG/M metagenome (GOLD analysis project Ga0137415, IMG submission 183082) | Vadose zone soil fungal communities from Angelo Coast Range Reserve, California, USA - CZODoug3_1_1_16fungal (Hybrid Assembly) | ecosystem: Environmental > Terrestrial > Soil > Vadose...
TCTTAAATGTCTTCATGGCCTCAATTCATTTCGTTTCCGCAGCCAGCAGCGGCGTTAGTACGGACATATCGGGAACAGCCTCAAGCGTTTTGGTGAAGGCAATTATTTTTTCCGTTTTGGACTTGGGCCATTCGGCAAATTCGGCGCATCCCCGGAATTTCGTCGCGGCCTCGTCAAAGCTCATGGGGTTTGCTGGACTGCCCTTCGCAAAATCCGCGCGGCCCGTGATTACGCTCCCGTTTCTCAAGTGGACTTTCAGAATCGATTCCATTTTGTCAAAGCCCGCGCTTTCGGCTTCGGGGTCCACATAGAAATTAATTTTTCCGATCATCTCCTGAACGTCAGAGCGCTGCAGCACCGTCTCCGAAAATTGGCCCAGACCTGCTTTGCGCTCGAGCAGTAGGATCGCCAGGCAAAATTCCATGCTGAATTTTGCCTCCAACCCCGTTTTTGGGTGATGATGAAGTAGAGTGGTGGTCATGTTGTGATTCGCCCCGATATCCACCCTTTCCACCTGCGCCGCTTGAATGTCGCGCGTCTCGATCAGCCGCGCCAGCTCGGTCATCGCCGGGTGTGTGAGCGAGCCGGAAGGGTACGGCTTCAACGAAACGCCCGGCGAAGCGAACGTCCAAGGGGTTCCCAATCGATCCATGATCGCAGAGGGATCGTAGGAACCGCCGCTCGCATGGAAGAAACCTCGATCCGCCTCCAAAATCTGCTCCGCGGCCGTCCATCCCAGTGCCACCAGTTCTGCGGAAACCAGCCCGCTTTCCGCCGCATGCCCCGCCTGGAACGGCTTGGTCATGGTGCCAAAATTCTCGCGCAGCCCGCCAGATTGGCTGGCCGCCAGCCCAAACGTATTAAGTGTTTTTGGCAGATCGAATTTCAGCAGCGTGGCGCAAGCCGCTGCGGAACCAAACGGCCCGCACGTGCCCGTGCTGTGGAATCCATCCTGATAGTGCCGCGGCGCAATAGCCTCCGCGATTTTGCATTCCACTTCTACGCCCACGTGATACGCCAGCATCCATTCTTTTCCGCTTATGGCGCGTTGTTCCGCAAGCGCGAATATCGCAGGCAATACGGGAACCGTGGGATGCACGAGCAGCCCGTAGACGCGGTCCTTCGCCGCCGCCAGCTGCGTATCGTCGAAGTCGTCCGCATGAATGGAAATCCCGTTTACCAGTGCCCCGAGACGCGCCGAGGTTTTTTGCGCAGTACCGATGATCGTCGCTTTTCCGTGGCACGAGTCGCTTTGCGCCGCATATTTCCGCGAGATCGCCCCGGTTTCCGCGCGCGAGCCGGCCAGCGCCAAGCCCAGCCCATCCAGGATGGATTTTTTGCCCAGCTCGATCACCTCAGCAGGAATGTCCTGGTATCTAGTTTGCGTCACGAAGGTGCCGACATAATTTGTAAGTCCCGGAGTTTTGGGAAAATCATTCGGCCCTGGTATCCGCGCCGCCTCCGAGGAATCTGCAAACGCCGTCGCCGCGATCAAGCCGAGTGACGTCTTGCCGAATTCACGCCGTCGCATTCTTAACCCTGACCAAACGCATTTTACGGCTCAATTTCATACGCGCGCACTTCCGCCTCTTTGTTTTCGTGATGCGGCACCGCCAGGTAGTAGCGATTCAATTCCGGCACCAGAATGCCGGTTTTTGCGCGAAAGCTCCCAGGAATTCTTGCCAGCAGCACGTAGTGGTCGGCATCTTTCTGCTCGAACACATCCACAAATTGATCCCCCGCCAGGTAAAGCCGCTTGTGTTGCGCGTCATAACTCATGTCGTCCACGAATTCCACAGCCGGCAGATCGGCAATCAATTTTCCATTGTCGGAGTTGAGCACAACTAGCTTCCCCGGTTTTCGCGTCACCACGAACAACCGGCGATTCGCTTCGTCCAGCGCCATTGCGACGTTCGCAGTGTCGCCTGCTGGCAGCGTCCAGGTAGCCGCCAGCGCAGGCTTGTTACGGTCCATCACCCCGACCGCATTTTTGCCCGTGATATTCAGGAACATCCGCGGACCGGATTTCTCCAGCACAATTGCTTCCACATGGTTCGAATCGATCTTGATATCGCGCAGTTTCTTCGACTTGTTCGTATCGATCACGCTGATCAGCGAATACGGGGTGTGCGCCTCTCGGCCCCCGTTCACCACATAAAGATAATTTGTCTCGGCGTCGTAGGCGATGGAATCCGCATCAATCGAAACCTTGATCTCGCCAATCGGCTTGTAGCTTTCGCTGTCGTATACTTTCACTGCGGACGCATCGCCTTCCACAATGAACAGTTTCTTCAAGTCTTTGCGAAACAGGATGGCATGCGGCGCTTTCGTATCTTCGATCGTGTGAATCAACGTGTTCGAGTTTGTGTCCAGCACTTGCACTTTGTCATTCTCTTCCGCGGTCAGGAAAAGGCGGTGCCCGTCAACATCTGGCGCAAAGTGATCAAAATCCCCGTCCTTCAGTCCCGGCAGCGGAATCGCCGCAACCTGTTTCAACGGGGCCTTCTCTTGCCCCTGGATACCGGCGGATACCACGCCACACACCATCGCGACAAAAAACACGCCTCGCAGTACTTTCATGCTTTTCTCTCCTGCATTGGACTCGGAGCGGCGAACTTCGGCGCTTGCGGATTGTCACTCTATCCTAATTAAGCCGCCGTAATTGTTCAGCTAAACAGAAATTAATCTTCATTTAAGTTGCCTTCGCTGTGGATGAATTATGCTGGCTCGTGCTAGGCAGCGCCGGAGGTCTGTTGCACCAATGTCCGCTGTGGAAATTCTCGGGGAGAGAAAATGAAGAAACGCTCTTTAGTTATGCTGGCGATGTTCGCCGTAGGCGGACTGAGTGCCAAAGGCCAGGGCACTGCGCCCCTGAAGCTCGTCCAGAAATATGAGATGCCCTCGGAAGTAAAAGGGCACTTTGATCATTTCGCGATTGATGTGAAAGGAGGCCGCCTCTTCGCCACGCCGGAGGCGTACAAAGCGGTACTGGTTTTTGATTTGAAGACTGGAAAGATGGTTCACACCATCGGCGGAATCCAAAAGCCACACGCCATTCTCTACCGCCACGATAGGAACCGTTTGTACGTGACCGACGGTGAAGCCGGCGACGTAAAGATTTTCGACAGCACCACGTATAAGCCCGTCGGCAGCGTGAAACTCCTCGAGGACGCCGATTCGATTGGCTTCGATCCCGCCACCCAGTTTCTTTATGTCGATAACGGCGGCGGCGATGTGCACCAAACCTACTCGATGCTTAGCGTCGTGGATACCACAGCTGAGAAAAAGGTCGCCGACATCAAGATTGACGGAGAGACCATCGAAGCCATGGCACTAGAAAAGTCCAGTCCGCGGATTTACGTCAACAATCGCACTAAGAACCAGGTCGAGGTGATCGACCGCGAAAAGCGCCAGGTCATTGCCGGTTGGCCCGTTACCAAGGGCAAGATCAATGTCGCCATCGCGCTCGACGAAGCGAATCATCTCTTGTTTGTGGCCTGCCGCAGCGGAGAAATTGTCGTCATCGACACGCAAACAGGGAAAGAGGTCACCGCTTTGCCAATCACCAAGGGAGTGGACGACCTCGTTTATGATGCCGCCAGCAAGCGCATTTACGCGGCGTGCGATGGCGCCGCCGACGTATATGTGCAGACTGACGCGGACAATTACAAACTCCTCGGAAAAGTTGCCACCGGGCCGGTCGGCAAAACGGCTTTGCTCGTTCCTGAACTGAAGCGTTATTTCGTGGCCGTCCCGCAACACGGAACAACGAACTCCGAAGTTTTGGTTTTCGAAGTCCAGTAACCGGTTTGCTTTTGGTACCAAGGCGGGCCCTGGTGCGCGAACTGTCGAGAATAAGGCGCGCAGGCTGGGCCCGCCGCCCGAATTTCTGCATGGTGCAGAACTTCATTTGCAACCAAGAAAAGCTTTGATTACCGGAGGGACTCTTGAAATCCTGGAAATTCAATTGGCTGCTGTGCGCCTGCGCTTTGCTCGCTGCGACAGTTGCGTTTGCGCAAACGCCTGCAGTTGTTGCCATTCGCGCCGGGTGCTTGTTTGACAGCAAGTCCGGCAAGATCGCCGAAAATCAGATCATTTTGATCGCAGGAGAAACAATAGCGGCCGTCGGGCCGGCGGAGAGCGTACAAATCCCCGCGGGCGCCACGCTGATCGATCTCAGCAATGCTACGGTGCTGCCTGGACTGATTGACGGCCACACGCATGTTTTTGGTTTTGGGCTCGATGGCGTCAGGCCGGGAGGACCACCTTTCGCCAGCCCCATCAACGACACTCGTGAGTACCGCACTCTGCTTGCTTTGTCGAATGCGCAAAAAGATCTGCGCGCCGGATTCACTACGCTCCGCGATCTCATGAGTCACGGAGGCGGCTACGCCGATGTTGACATCAAGCGGGCCATCAATCGCGGATTTTTCCAAGGACCGCGCATGCAGGTTTCTACCATGGGACTCGTTGCGACAGGAGCCGGAATATTGGGATCCCCCGAGGTAAATCTGCCACGAAATTATCAGACTGTGGATGGGCCATGGGCGGCGCGCCAGGCGGTGCGCGAGCAAATTCACTATGGCGCGGACTGGATCAAGTTTCATTCCACGGCAGATTACGATTTCGAGCCGGATGGAAAATTGTTTAGCGAGCCGACGTTCACAAGAGAGGAAGTCACAGCGATTGTGGACGAGGCTCATCGCCACGGCAAAAAAGCTGCCTGCCATGCCTTTGGCGGCGAAGGCTTGCGGAATTGCATTGAGGCAGGAGTTGACAGCATCGAGCACGCGATTGAATTGGACGAGACAACTGCCGAAGTGATGAAGAAAAAAGGCATCTATCTGGAATTGACGGCGTATCACTACTCGCTTTCGGAGTACACGAACAAGGACGCCATGCTGACGGGCGGAAAACACAGTTTGCAAGCAATGCGCGAGCAAAGCGGGCGCCTGGCGATTTCACGCGGCGTCAAGATTTCATTCGGCTCGGGTGTCGGCCCGTTCCCGCACGGCACACAGGCCGCAGAGTTTGCCTACCTCGTGAAATATGGCATGACTCCTGCGCAGGCTATCCAGACGGCGACCACGGTGGCAGCCGAAATGATGGGATGGCAGCAGCAGATCGGTTCGATCGAAAAAGGGAAGTACGCAGACATTATCGCCGTGACTGCTAACCCTTTGAAGGACATCACCGAGCTAGAACGGGTAAAATTTGTGATGAAGGGCGGACAAGTCATCCGGAACGACGTAAAATGAGACTCGGATGGCTGGGAGACCTAGCCCGGAATTCCCACTCCCGGCTCATGAATCTCTCCGGCAGTTGTGCATCGAGTGAAATTAGCCCGAGAGCTGATCCAGAAGAAGAACGTATGCGTATTCTGCTGGTTGAAGACGAGAAGAAGGTCGCGAGCTTCATTGCCCGAGCGTTACGAGAAAACACTTATGCCGTGGACACGGCGGAGACTGGCGAGAAAGCTCTCGAACTTGCAACCGACATCACCTACGACGCCATCCTCCTCGATGTGCGCTTGCCGGGACTGAGCGGGCTTCAAGTCTGCGCCGAAATGCGCCAACAGGGAGTGGAAGTGCCCATCTTGATGCTTACCGCGCGAGGCTTGGTAGAGCAGCGCGTGGAAGGCTTGGACGCGGGAGCGGACGACTATCTCACCAAACCGTTTGCCCTGGCGGAACTTCTGGCGCGGGTGCGCGCGCTGGTGCGGCGCGGACTGCACAGCGGAAACGCAAAACTCAAATACGCGGATCTCGATCTTGACCGCCATCGCCGCCGGGCCACCCGCGGGAAAGAGACCATCCGGCTGACTTCCAAGGAATTTGCGCTCCTCGAGCTTTTTCTGCTACGCGCCCCGGAACTAGTCACGCGCAGTGAAATCGTCGAGCACGTGTGGGATTGCCATTTCGACAGCGAAACGAACCTCGTCGAAGTGTATGTCAACCGATTGCGCCAGAAAATTGACCAGAATCACGGAGCAAAACTGATTCACACCGTCCGCGGAGTGGGCTACCGACTGGGACAGCAAGAATGATCAAAGCCTGCTCGTTGCGCTCCCGCATGATGGTGCTGTTCTGCAGCATCGTCGGGATCTTGCTAGCTGGCTCCTACCTGGCTTTCTACGGCCTTCTCATTCACGAGGTTTCTGCGCAATTCAAGCGCCAGCTTCTCGAGACCGCGCAGCCGATCATCTCGGATATTGTTTCCGAACCAAACGCGCAGGACGTCAACCGCCTGGACATTGCCGGCGATTACTTTGAACTGCTCGATCCGCAGGGACACGTGCTGCAGCGTTCCAACAATCTGCCGGCGCCGCTCAATCTGCGTGGACTGAGCCCGGATGTTTCGCATCCGGCTTTCGGGATTGGCGCGCTCGCCGACGGCGAAACGGTGCGAATCGGGCTCATTCCATTTCAGCAAGCAGGCGAGCGGCGCGTGCTCGCTGTGGCCATTCCGACGTTCGGTTCCAATCGCGTGCTCGACAGCTTTGGAAAAGTTGCACTGCTTCTGTTTCCGCTCAGTTTACTGCTCACGGCGGTGATTTCGGCTTTTTACGTGGGCAAAAGTCTTGCACCGATTTCCGCGCTCACCCGGCACGCCGCGCTGATGTCCAGGCGAGTCACCAACCGCCAGGGATTTTGGACGCCGCTCCCGGTGACCTCACCTCACGATGAGCTTGGCCGGCTTGCAACGACGTTCAATCATCTTTTGCAGGGAGTGGATTCCGCGCTAAAACAATTGCGCCAATTTGTGACCGATGCTTCGCACGAACTGCGCACCCCGCTGGCGGTGCTGCACGGCGAAACAGAATTGGTGCTCTCCAAGCCGCGGAGCGCCGAAGAATACCGCGACACGCTTAGCATGTTCGATGACGAGTTCAAGAAGCTGACGCGAATCGTGGAGGGATTATTCACGCTTTCGATGGCCGACGCTGGGCAGCTCCATCTGGAGAGCGAGCCCCTCTACATTAATGAAGTGCTGGAAGAGGCTTGCGCGCTGGTGACATCGCGTGCGCGTGCCAGCAGCATTTCGATCGTGCGTGACTTGGGCATGGAAATTCCCTACACCGGCGATGAGGCGTTTCTGCGCCAGCTGTTTTTGATTTTTCTGGATAACGCGATTAAGTACTCTCCCGGCAGCACAAAGATTCACGTCGCCTTGGAGCAGCAGAACGGAACAATTCGAGTGCGCTTCGAGGATCAGGGAATTGGGATTGCGAAAGAGCATCTTCCGCTCATCTTCGAGAGGTTCTATCGCGCGTCGCCCTCGAACAACGGGGAAGTGCACAGTGGAGGGCTGGGTCTGGCGATCGCGCAAGCCATCGTGCGCGCGCAAGGCGGCTCCATCGAGTGCGAAAGCAGACTCGGCGCTGGATCGATTTTCACCATCATTTTGCCTCCGTGCTCATCCGCTGAAATGCTTGGGAGCACACCTAAACAGAAATTAATTCTAGGTTAAGGCACTCCTTCGGGGTATGAACTAGGCTCGGCCACAAGCGTGGAGGTGAACCGGTGTTCTCTCGAAGAATTTCTGCATCGTATTCGTTTGGCCGCACGACCACTGTCCTCTTGATTCTCACTATTCTGTTTTCCGTTCCCGCGGGTGCGCAAGTGGCAGGCGGAGCGCTCTATGGCACAATCACGGATCCGTCGGAGAAGTATATTCCGCAGGCGCAGGTGACGATCACCAATGTCGCGACGGGCATCACCACCACGGCCATCACCAACTCCGACGGTTTTTACACCGCCCCAAACCTGCTCCCTGGGGAATACCAAGTCACTGTTTCCGCCAAGGGATTCAATACCGAGACCCGCACGGGGATCAACATCACCGTAGGTTCGCAGCAAGCGTTCAATTTGCAGCTTCAAGTCGGCAGCGCATCGAGAACCGTTGTCGAGGTGACGACGGAAGCGCCGGCGGTGCAACTGGCCAGTTCCGACATAAGTGCCACAGTCAACGCCACAACTGTGCGCGAGCTGCCGCTCAACGGTCGCAGCTGGACGGACCTCGCGGCTCTGCAGCCGGGCGTCGAAACGATTCAGACCCAACCGACTTTCGCGACCGGCTCGGATCGCGGCAATCGCGGATTTGGGCAGCAACTGAGCATTTCCGGGGCACGTCCACAACAGAATAACTACCGACTGGATGGCATCAGCCTCAACGATTATGCGAATGGCGCTCCGGGCAGCGTTCTGGGCGGAAACCTCGGCGTGGACGCCATCCAGGAGTTCTCGGTCCTGACGAGCAACTATTCCGCCGAGTACGGGAAAACCTCGGGAGGAGTGGTCAACGCCGTGACACGCTCAGGAACGAACACTTTCCATGGAAGCGTGTATGAGTTTTTGCGGAACAGTTCGCTGGACGCGGCAAATTTCTTTGAAGCCGGACAGCGATCACCCTTCAAACGAAATCAGTTTGGAGGCGACCTTGGAGGGCCGCTGGACAAGAGCCGCACGTTCTTTTTTGGGGACTATGAAGGCATCCGGCAGTCGAAGGGCATCGCCAACTTCCTTTTTGTGCCTTCCGCGGCTGCGCGAGCGGGGACGTTGTGCTCGAATCCCGCAGGAGCGGATCCAGCAAACCCCTGCACGACAACTCAGGTCCCTGTTGATCCGATCGTGAAGAAGTACCTGGCCCTGTATCCCGCGCCTTCACCGACAAGACTTCTCGGAAACGGAGATACCGGAAACGTCACATTCTCCGGGCAGCAGGTAATCAACGAGAACTTCGTGACGGCGCGCATCGACCATAAGTTCTCCGGCAAAGACGCGGTGTTCGGCACCTATCTCTTCGACCGGACTCCGTACAGCTCTCCCGACTCCTTCGGCAACGTTTTGCTGAATACGCTGTCGTCGAGGCAGATCGTGGCCGCGGAAGAGACTCACGGCTTCACACAGACCTTCGTGAATGCGGCGCGTTTTGGTTTCAACCACGAGTACGTCAACAACGATTCGAGCGCCAAGGCGATTAACCCGTCAGCGGCCGATACCTCGCTGGGAGCTTTTACCGGCCGTAACGCGTCCGTTGTGAACGTCAACGGAGCCCTTACGTCCATGACGGGAGGCGTTGGCGGACTGCCGACATATTTGTACGATTGGAATTCCTATCAGGGGTATGACGACGCTTTCTGGACCAAGGGCGCGCATTCGATCAAGTTTGGTGTGGCCGTCGAGCGCATGCTGCTGCAGGCTACGGCGCTCACTGATCCGAACGGGATCTGGACGTTTAAGAACCTGCAAGATTTTCTAACCAATGTTCCCAGCAAATTTGCAGGGGGAATCGTCAGTTCCCTCACGCCACGGAATATTCGGCAGACTTTGTTTGGCGCTTATGTGCAGGATGACTGGCGTTGTAAGCCGAACCTGACCCTGAATCTCGGCCTGCGTTACGAGATGACGACGGTACCGACGGAAACGAGCGGAAAGTTCGTGAATCTCCGCAAGCTGCCCGACACACAGCCGGTCTGCGGGGTGGCTGTCGCTGGCTGCGCGAGTACGGGGGCGTTGTTCTCGAACCCGACGCATCATAACTTTGAGCCGCGGGTTGGATTTGCCTGGGACCCATTGCGCAATGGGCGGATGGCAGTGCGAGGCGGAGTCGGCTTGTTCGATGTTCTCCCCCTGCCTTACCAGTTCATCCTGCTGGAGACGCAGGCGACTCCCTTCTTTCAATACACCTCCGTCAACAATCCTAACCCCGGCGATTTTCCCGCGGGCCTGCCGTCGCCCCCGCCTGCAAACAAACTGCGTTCTACGTACATCGATTCCAATCCAAATCGTAATTACGTGATGCAGTGGAACCTCAACGTCCAGTACCAGCTGACCTCCAGCCTGGCAGCGATGGTCGCCTACGTAGGGTCGCGTGGCGTTCACCAACCCTTCCGCGTAGACGAAGCGGACCTGGTCATTCCGACGAAGAGTTCAGCCGGATATCTATGGCCGAAAGTGGATGCGTTCGGCAACGTCTTTTCCGTGCAGTGCAATGCGGTCGATGCCAATGGCCCCGCCGACCCGGCGCAGTGTGCTCCGCCCAATACCATTAACCCGGCTTTCGGCTCCGTGCGCGGAATGTTTTATCAAGGGCGCTCGTACTTCAATGCCCTCGAATTGCAATTGGCCAAACGCTTGAGCCACGGCTTCCAGGTGCAGGGCACGTACACCTGGGGAAAGAGCATGGACACCAACTCGGCGACACTGGCAGGAGACGCCTTCGGGAACTCGATCTCCAGTCTAAATTGGTTCGATATGAAATTGACCCGCGGGCTCTCCGATTTCAACGTGGGGCGTACCCTGGTCATCAACGGTACTTGGGAACTTCCTTCCGCAAAGTCTCTTTCTGGACCGGTCCGCTGGCTGACGGATGGCTGGGAGCTTGGACTGATCTTCACCGCCAGTGACGGAGTGCCCTTCACTCCCACATGGGGCACGGGTGGCGACCCCGCTGGCACACTGAGCAGCGACGATTTTGCGTACCCAGACCGGTTGGGCGGACGCGGATGTAAGAACCTAACGAATCCAGGTGTTCCGAGCAACTACGTTAAGACGCAGTGCTTCTCCATCCCGAGTGCCCCGGACATGAACTTTTGGAACCAGAACTGCGACGCATTTCCCCCGACGGCTCAGCCGACTCCCAGCGCGACGAACCCAAACCCGCCCCCAGTCCCCGCTGTGTTCCCGCAGTGCTTCAACCTGCGTGGCAACGCAGGTCGAAATATTTTGATCGGGCCGGGAATTACGAACCTGGACTTTTCGGTGTTTAAGAACTTCCGCGTAAAGAAGATATCGGAAAACTTTAACGCACAATTTCGCGTGGAGATGTTCAACATTCTGAACCATGCCAACTTTGCCCCTCCAGGGCCGGGCGACGGCAATACCGACATTTTCGACGCAACGGGATCCTCTCTAGCGCCGAGCGGCGGCGGTACTGCCGGTGCCTTGGTGAGAACGACCATACCGGAGCGGGAGATCCAGTTCGCGATTAAAGTCATTTTCTAGCGTTCCAGGCCCCAGGCGCGGCGCAGCAAGGAAGGGGATCCGTCCTCGGACGGCGAATCCCGTGCATTGTTATCGGCCTGCGACCCGGCCGGGACATCCAGGAACATAACATAATGGGTCCAAAGCAAAAAAAAGCGCTTCCGGGGCTGCTGATTACAGCGGCTGCCATGGGTTTAGGCGTGCGAGCACAGTTTAGTGTGTGGGCTGCCGGGGCGGGAGTGAAGGAGGCCGGAGCTCGGCCGACGGTTTCCGTGCAGGAGACCACGGAGCAGGGAAGGACGGGGGCGGGGCTGGACTATGAAGTGTATCGGAGGCGGATCGAGCCGATTTTTCTGAAGAAGAGGGAAGGCGGGGCGAGATGTTACGATTGCCACTCCATATTGACGACGCGGCTGCGGCTGGAGCGATTGTCGGAGGCAAGTTCTTCCTGGAGCGAGGAACAATCGCGACGGAACTTTGCAGTGGTGTCCGAGTTAGTTAAGCCCGACGACTCGATGAAGAGCCGGCTGCTGTTGCATCCGCTGGCTGCGGAAGCCGGCGGGGATGCATCGCACACGGGAGGGAAATTCTGGGAGTCCAGGGACGACCCGGAATGGCAGATGGTGGCCGACTGGGTGCGCGGCGGCTCAGCGGGGTCTGCGACCGCCCAGCCGGCAGCTTCCGAAAGCAAGACTAACCAGAGTTCCTATTTATTCTTCAAAACGAATATCGAACCGATTTTTTTAAGAGAGCGGCCAGGGCACGCGCGCTGCTACGGGTGCCACAGTTTGTCGAACCGTGTTTTTCATTTGGAAACGCTGCCGGCGGGACGAACGGAGTGGACCGAGGAGGAATCACGGCTGAATTTCGAGAGCGCGATGCAGCAGATTGCCCCGGGTGATCCGCATGCGAGCAGCCTGTTGTTGCATCCGCTGGCGCCGGAAGCCGGAGGAGATGCGTTTCACTCGGGAGGCCGGCAGTTTGCAACGCAGGCGGATTCGGATTGGCTGACGATGGCGGAGTGGGTGCGTGGACTTGGCGCGGGAGAAGCAAAGGCGGCAGCGGGCGCGACGGCGTGGATTTACGTGACGAACAGCGCGGGAAATACGGTTGATGTGATTGAAGCCGACACGAACAAGGTTCGGCAAACGATCCGGGGGATCGAGTTGCCGCACGGCGTGTCGTTTTCGCCGGATGGGGCGCGAGTGTATGTGAGCAACGAAGCGGAGTCCGTGCTGGATGTGGTGGAGCGGAAAAGCGGGGAGATATTGGGGAAAATTTCGTTGAGCGGGCGGCCGAACAACATAGCTGTCACGAAGGATGGCGGGCAAGTACTGGTGGGAATCCGGAGCGATCCGGGAATGGTGGATGTGATCGATGCGGTTTCGCTGGCGCGCGTCAAGAGTATTTCCGTGGACGGCAGTGCGCACAATGTTTTTGTGACACCGGACGGAAATTACGCGGTGAGCGGATCGATCGAGAACAAAGCGGCAACGGTTATCGATTTGAAAAGGGAGCAGGCGGCTTGGGAGGTGAAGTTCGACAGCGGAGTGCGGCCGATGGCGTTTGAGAGAAATGCGGACGGCTCGACGGCGCGGATGTTTGTGCAGCTTTCAGGCTTCAACGGATTCGCAGTAGTGGATTTCGCGAAGCAGGCGGAGGTGGCGAGGATCAAGTTGCCCGAGGAGCCTGGGGGATTCGGAGTCGCCGAAGGACGAACGGGAACGCCATCGCACGGCATCGGAGTCGCGCCGGACGGGAAATCATTGTGGGTGAACAGCACGATTGCGAACGCGGTCTTTGCGTATTCTTTGCCCGAACTGCAGTTGATCGGTCATGTGCCGTTGCCAGAAGTGCATCCGGTGGGGCACGCGGCGACGGGTTCGGTGCCGGAATGGATCACGTTTACGCCAGACAGCAAGAGGATCTACATTTCAAATTCGGGAGCAGGGTCGGTGTCAGCAATCGATATGATGACCCTAAGAATTGTGGCGGTAATTCCCGTCGGAGAGGTGCCGAAGCGGATCAATACGCTGGTGAGCCACTAAGGCAGTTGCTCCGTCTTCATGGCAAAACATGGCGCAGAAGGGACGAGTGTTGGACAGGGGCCGTGAAGGATAATATCCTAGCGAAAATCGAAGCGGTTCATTGCCCGGTACACAATCAGAACGCTAAGGCAGTCTTGAAGGAAACTACGGACGGGGAGTTAAACTACGAAATGCAGGCTGCTGCGGTGCACTCATTGAAGAAGTGAAGAGGTTTCTCATCTCGCAATCGTAACGCGGTTCTATCTCACGCAGATGTAGGCTGAGAGGGCCGCGCATATTATTATGTACTGGCTTCGCACACGGTCGCATCCGAATTTAGATTGAAAGCAGGTAAAGGAGGGAGCTACATTCTACTTCTTCGGGTCCCATAATTCCTGGAAAAGCTTCACCGTCGCTGGCCCATGTCCGGCGTATAATGCCGCGTCGCGGATTATGCCGAATCGCCTCATGTCGTCAACACCGTTCCCCTACATTTCCTGTCTTTCCGGGCACACTGATGCTTGATTAAGTCGGCATAATCCCACCCACTTCTCTGGACGGTCTTACAGGCCGAAAGGAGAGAATTCACATGCAAATACATTCGGGTAGGAATTCGTCTGTTGACGAGCGGCCCGCTGTACACTCCTACACCTCGACTCCACAGATGTGAAGTCCCAGTACGTCAAATGTCTGGTTACAAGATGGGATGCCTGCTTCATTTCTTCGTCCCGCGTCGAATGTGTCGATCTTGCGATGGAGTGCTCATCTAAGCACATGTATACATTTGCACAGTTGCCAATTTTCTTTTCCCACATAATTCCTTTGGGGGCTACTAGCAAATGTCTGATCTACGTACTCTCCTTCTGATCGACAAAAACCCCGCTCATGCGGAAGCCTTTCGAGAGTCGCTACTCAAAGCCAATGATGGCCCATTCGAGAGTGAATGGCTTCAGACGCTCTCTAAAAGCATGGAAAGACTGCGCGAGAAAACAATATGGGCGATCTTCGCGAATCTGTCCCTACCCGATAGCCAAGGTCTCGACACGATCGATAAGCTCCTGCAGGCGGCGCCGGGTGTACCGATCTTAGTCATAGGTGGCATTGAGGACGAAGACCTTTGCACGGAGGCCTTGCGGCACGGAGCGAAGGACTACTTGCTAGAAGGTCATATCGATAGGTACTCGTTTGACCGTGCCATACGCAACATGGCAGAGCGCAAGACGGCGGAAGAAGTATTGTTCACAGAAAAGGAACGCGCCTCAGTGACGCTCAACTCCATCGGAGACGCTGTACTCAGCACCGACATCCTGGGAAACGTCACCTACCTTAATGTTGTAGCGGAAAAGATGACCGGTTGGCGCCGCGAAGAAGCCACCGGCAAACCCCTCGCCGAAGTCTTCCGAATTATTGACGGCTCCACGCGCAAGACCGCACGAGACCCCATAGAGATGGCCGTCGAGCAAAATAGGACGGTGGGCCTGACTGTGAATTGCGTCCTCATCCGCCGGGACGGATTTGAATCCGCCATTGAAGATTCCGCCGCGCCGATCCACGACCGGACAGGCCGCGTCACCGGAGCGGTGATTGTTTTCCATGATGTGAGCGCGGCGCGGGCCATGTCGGTCCAAATGACGCACTCCGCGCAGCACGATGTTGTCACAAATTTGCCGAATCGACTGCTGCTCAACGACCGAATCACTCAGTCGATTTCGCTAGCCCGCCGGCAGAAAAAACATCTCGCTGTAGTCTTTCTGGATCTGGATCGCTTCAAATGCATCAACGATTCGCTGGGACATGCCATCGGCGACGAGCTTCTTCAGTCCGTTTCAAAACGATTACTGGCTAGCGTGCGCGCTTCCGACACGGTCAGCCGCCAGGGCGGAGATGAATTCGTGATCCTGCTTTCGGAGATCGCCAATCCGGAAGACGCAGCCACGAGTGCGAAAAAGATACTTCTTTCGCTCAGCGCACCTCACTACATCGGGGGACAAGACCTGCATATCGATGGCAGCATCGGTATAAGCGTCTACCCGGAAGACGGAGAAGATGCCGAAACGATAATTAAGAGTGCGGACACGGCGATGTATCACGCCAAGGAAAGCGGGCGCAACAATTTCCAGTTCTTCAAGGCGGATATGAATGTGAAGGCTGTGGAGCGGCAATCTGTCGAAGGCAGCCTGCGCCGTGCTCTCGAGCGACAAGAGTTCTTGTTGCACTATCAGCCGAAGGTAAATCTCGACACGGGTGAGATCACAGGAGTCGAGGCGTTGATACGCTGGCAGCAGCCTGATCGAGGACTCGTCCTTCCCTCCCAGTTCGTCCCCATCGCCGAAGATTGTGGCCTAATTATCCAGATCGGCCATTGGGTACTGCGCGAAGCATGCCGGCAAGCGCGCGCCTGGCAGAACGCGGGACTGCCGCCTTTGCCGATTGCCGTCAACGTTTCCGCCGTCGAGTTCCGCGAAAAGGGTTTTGTCCAAGGTGTCCGGGCGATACTTTCGGAAACTGGCTTGGAAGCGCGATATCTGGAACTCGAGCTCACCGAAGGCGTACTTATGGAGGATGCCGAATCCACGGCTTCCGTACTTCAAGAGCTCAAAAGAATGGGGGTACACCTTGCCGTGGATGACTTCGGCACCGGCTATTCCAGCCTCAGCTATCTTCGGCAGTTTCCCATTGACGTCTTGAAAATAGACCAGTCCTTTGTCCACCAGATCACTGCCGATCCCGATGTCTCTTCAATCGTGAGCGCCATAATTCACATGGGAAAAAGCCTCAACCACGTCGTGATTGCCGAGGGCATCGAAACCCAAGAACAGAGGGCCTACCTTCAGACCCAGCGGTGTGCGGAAGGACAAGGGTTCCTCTTCAGTCGGCCCCTGGGCGCCGCACAATTTGCCCATTTACTTGAGATGACCATAAGAGACACTGTCGTCCACTGAGGGGTCGGACCTCGTTGTACCCGTGGTGGTCCGAGTGAACACCCGAAAATTCGCGACCGAGCTTCTCCATATCGGCCAAGGGATGTTCCTGCCGAAGGGCAAGATCAGGTATTTCATGAACTCAGTATTTAATTACACTAATCGAACGGTACAACTACATGGCAGATCGACTGCAGCGTTAGGGTTCGTTCAGCCGCAAATGAGCGATTTTGCGGCCAAAAATCATTTTGTACCCGATAAACGCCGTATCGGAAAGGTGGGCAATGGAACGAACTCGCCCTGTGACGCGTCGAATCGTCCCCTGAGGTCCGATTGCCGGAAAGAAAGGAAAGCACAGACAGCCAGCATACTACTGTCGTTTATGCCACCACTCGCGAAGGGACTGGCAGCGTCCCCCTGAATCCAACGAGATCAGAAAGATGCCATCCAGTTTCGTTTCCAGGCCAGGTGGCACGCGGACAAAGGACGCCCACCACCTGGCGATGCCATGCTCCGCAGTGACTGCGAGGATCTCATAATCAAACTGGATTTTTTCTTGAGTTTTCGCTACGCCGGCCCAATATTCGTAGATCGCGGCCCGACCATGCATGGGTTCGTCGAAGGGCGTCACTTGATAAGTGACGTCGTCTGCGTAGAGCGAGGCGGCGGCCTCGGGGTCACGGCTGGTCCATGCGCTTCCATAAGAGGCCAGCCAATTATTGAAGGTTTCTCGATCCATATCTGTTTTTTGTAGACTACTACACCTCTACGGGAGCAATGCGGTTCGCTTCGGAACTACTTGACTGGTAAACGCGGGTACCGGGAAAGTGGTTACTGGGCTCCGGTTCCCGTGTTATGAGGAGTTGGTACTGGGATCAATTTACGCGGGATTATGCCGACTTAATTAAGCATCGCTGGGCCTCGACAGTCAGCTATTGAGAGAAAACGGGATTGGCGACGAGGCTCAATTCGGCATAATTTGGAAGGCGGCATTATGCCGGCATCGGCATAACGCGTAGTGGTTGTTCGCATAGGCGAATATTTTGAGATTCCGAGACACAAACTGCCGGAATAACTCAACCCAATTTTTCAAATCGCTCTCGCGGTCAACGATGGTTTTATCCCAAATGTTCGTTTGCTCCTCGATACGCTTACGGTCTCCTAGAAGCTGCCTTCCCATCCCGCCGCAGTGAAGGCCGAAGTGCCGAGAAGAATTCCAGTTCCAGGCATAGAATACGGGCGAGGGGTCTTTAACTGATCTGCGGGTTCCGCCGCCTCCTCCAGCTTCTCCATCGGGAAGAGAGTTGGGTTGCGAATCGGTTCCACTTTTGGACGTTTTTGTGCCACGGTTCGGAGAGCCTAGCACCACACCATTTGCATGGCAAACGCGCTGTCCGGCCTGCATTTATGGCGCGCCCAATTCTTGCATGCTTTCGGCGAAGAGCGGTGACCCGCGAAGTGCTATCCTGACGTTTGATTGATGTCCGATCTGTACGGTAGAGGGCCGGGCAGAACGTCACGGCAGGCACCGCATACACTGTTCAGCCAATATTCGTCAGCCATTCGCCTGTCCTAAGGGCAGAAAGACTTGGATTTTACGCCGCGGTACACTGAATTAGTTCTAGGCCGTGCGCCCGTACCTCAGTTGGATAAAGCGTCCGCGTTCTAACAAAGAAGTCAAAACTTCTAAGTGCTTTGCTGAGCGTCGTTTGCAGGTTCTCTCTCCCGAAATCTCGCTCTCAGTTGTACCGGAGTTGTACTGAGGCCTGTTTTCGGTACACGGCATTCGGTTACCGAAACGGGTCCGCACGCGCTGACCAATTGTTCTTGGAAGATTCGCTCCCCGTTTGCCGCGTTTGACCTGGATGCAGGGGATGGATCGTATGAGATTCCTCAATTGCAACCGCGCCCCGGTCCTGATGCACCGTCAAAATACTGACGTCGTTTAGGCTGTGTGCGGGCGCTGAGAGGCTTAGACAACTGATCGACGATTGCGAAGTCCTTTAGCGCCAAATAGATATGCGCATAGCTCAATAAGCATGAGCACGGAAAGAATCTGGAATGACAATTGCTAGAAAGGGGAGAGGACTTAGCCGCGCAGCTGAGTAGGCCGCGTGGAAATTAGAACGGAAACGAAAGGCTGAAACGGGCTGCAATTATGAATTCGAATCGAAGGAAAAGGATCGGGTTCAGACGGAGAGAAGTGATCAGAACGGCTTCGCTGGCGGTAGTCCGGACGGCCAAGATGTCTGCGTGAAGGGCCAGACCTCGGCAACCGTCCGATCAAGCGGGAAGAGATACAGTAAAGCATGAACCGCTTCCAGATTTCAACATACGATCCAGATAACTCCAAGGAGTGGGAGGGAGAAGGCGGGTCGGCAAAGCAAGTCACCATTGAAGAGTTCCCAGTTTTCACAAAGGATCGCAGGAGTATCGATGCGGCTTAAACCAGGTGGGGTCCGAGAATTGCATTGGCATGGAATGGCCGCCGAGTGGGTGTTCGTGATCACCGTGAAACCGCGCACGACCGTAGCCAATCCCAATGGGGAATATCATCGTTCACCGCTGCACCAGCCCGGCTCACCGGCTCGGTCTCTTAGATATGACAGACTACGAGCAAATTCGCCCTGGCAGCCTTGGCGTGACTCCGCTCCCG
>Ga0137415_10002417_pt1 | contig 18588 bp, 19 predicted proteins | sample CZODoug3_1_1_16f_FD_183082 | JGI IMG/M metagenome (GOLD analysis project Ga0137415, IMG submission 183082) | Vadose zone soil fungal communities from Angelo Coast Range Reserve, California, USA - CZODoug3_1_1_16fungal (Hybrid Assembly) | ecosystem: Environmental > Terrestrial > Soil > Vadose...
CGCACCATCCTTTTTTTGTTTCTCTTGTCTTTCGAGCGATTCGCCTGTCCTAGCATCGCCACCAACCAAGGCCTGCCATATACGACGCTCCTAATGCTTTTGGCGCGACCGGATACGCGCGCTTCAGCAATCCGATCAGATGCTACGGTGGATAGCGCTCATGCAATCATTGGGGCGCCGTTGAATATTCGTGCTGCAGCGTCACGCAATGCATCCCCACCTCCACGATGCGAATGCCAAGTACACGCGAGCCCAAGAGCCGCCACGCGTCCGCTGTCCATCACTCGCTGCACCGCGGCGGTGACTGCGGAAAGCGTTGGGCCGCCGCTCGCGGGGAAGAGCAAACCAGGTATCTCCTCGGGGTCGACCACGTCCACGTCGAGATGCAAGTAAATGGGGCCATCTGGGAGACGCTCGGCAACGACTTCATCGACGCGGCAGCGCTTGATTCGAGACTGTGCAAGGTACTCCACCTCGGGCGGATCGAGGTCGCGCGCATCCACGAGCAGCACGCGTTCTTCGGGCGTCGTGCGTAGACCCAAGGGTTCCGATAGATATTGACGCCCATAGCCAACGAGCATTCGCAAGGGCATTCCCCCAATGTATCCGGAGGTGCTGGTCTCCAACGTCTGAACGTCGCCGTGGCCGTCGAACCATACGATGGCGGGATCGATTCCTTTGCGCTGTAGACCGGCGACCGTCCCTAGCGACGTCAAGCAGTCGCCCGACATTACGATCGTCAGGCGGGTTTCGCGTGCGACGGCATCGGCAACCTGATCATAGAGCGCAGCGAGCCGGTTCCATTCGTTCGCAGCTGGAAGCTCGGGCAGGACGACATGGGCTGCCGCGATCGGCCAGTCGAAGTCGAGCAGCGCATCGTCGAGATGATAAGGCACGAGAATATCCGCCGTGCGGACGGGTAACGGAGTGGTCATGAGCATATCATACCCTGTCGGGTTGGCGCGTGGCTGCACGCGTGGTGCCCGCTCGGGCAGGATGTGCCAGGCTACGCGAAGGGATGGCGTTGCGCCCGCGCCACCGAACGTTTCGGCCGCCGCATTTCACCGGCGCCATCCTCGCATCGCTCATCGCCAGCGGCACCCTTTTGCTCTCGCGCGGATTGCACGAGACGTTCGTGTCCACGCGGGCCCGTGCACGCCGTCGGATGGCTCTTCACGAGTGACGAAGGAAAGGGATTCGGGCACCTTGGGAGCTACGGCTCGCTGCTCGTACCCTGCTCGTGCACTCCCGATCCGTAGCGGCAGTGCAGACGCCAAGAGGCATAAGAACGAAATGGCGGCCGGACGGAGACTCCGCGCGGTGCACCGGGCGACTCCCAGCGGCCTTTGGCGTAGCTGTCGAGGAGAATGCGCATATTTCTGTCTCCCATGGCGGGCTGTCCGTTGACAAACGTGTGACGCGCATAATAATTAACCAATCGACCGGTTAATTTAAACGGTGTGAAGGCCCAGCGAGGAGGATTCTATGACCGACCCGAGGGAAAACTGAGGAGAGTTCCCATGCAAACCATGTCGGCGAATGGCAGTGGAGCGTGGAGGTTGTTGGCGGCCGGGCTGTCTGCAGCCACGGCGCTCATAGCGAGCTGCGGAGGAAACGACTCTTCCGCTACACCCAGTAGCAGCGCAAACGCTCTGCCGTCCGTCCAGCACCTGACAGCCACGTGTGGGTCTTTGAATGGCCAGACGCTCGGTGAGGTCACGGTAACCGCGACGCAGCGCCATGAAGCCGTCGCGAATGTTGGCGATGCCGGCTTTTGCAAGGTCTCCGGCACCAGGGCGCCGTATCTGGACATTGAAGTGGATGTGCCCGACAACTGGTCCGGCCGTCTTTTCCACCAGGGTGGGGGCGGATTCGACGGCACCATTCCGACGGCCATCACGACCGACTCGTCGGGTGCAATTGCGGCGCTGAACCCGATGCTTGCAGTAAAAGACGGAGTGTACACGGCGTCAAACGGCGGGAATCGCGCTTCAGTTCCATCCGAAGCAGCTCCGGGAGTATGGGCAAGTGGAACAGCAGATGGCCAGGCGTCGGCCACTGATTACGACTATGCCGCATTGGGGACCACCATCACCTTTGCCAAAGCTGTGACCAATGTGTTCTTCGGGGCTGCGCCCAAGTACACCTATTTCAACGGATGTTCCAACGGCGGCCGAAACGCCTACATCGTCGCTCAGCGCTGGCCGGATCAATATGACGGCATTGTCGCCGGCTGCGAAACCGAAAACATGACCACGTTCGTGATGGCGGCGCTCAATGTCGCCAGTACGCTTGGGACCCCGGGCGCCCTCACCGCGGCGCAGTATCAGGCGGCATACGCCTCCGCCGTCGCTGCATGCGATGTGCAGGATGGCGTGACCGATGGCTACCTCGCCAATCCTGCGAGTTGCAATTATGATCCAGCATTGCTGCAATGTGGATTATCGACGGCAAATAGCGATCCCACCCTGTGCTTGTCAGCGGCGCAGGTAAAAACGCTCAAGGGGCTTCTGTCTCCTCTGAGTTTGCCCGATGGGACGCTTCTCTATTCGGGCTATCACTGGACGGATTTTTCCAAGTCCATCCCGACCCGCGGATATGCAGGCCTGGGTGGCGGCTTCGCTCTTCTTGCGACGGGCAATCCTGCCTGGCTGACGCCCACACGACAGGCGGCATTCGATCTTCAAACCGACTATCCGCTCATCGGCTATGGTTTGCAGACGTCAGGGGCGGATCACGATAGGGCGGCCATCGCCTCCTACGTTGCTTCCGGCAAGAAGCTCATCTCCTGGCACGACAACGGCGACACCCTCCTTTCCGCGGCCGATCACTATCGCAATGACCAGATGATGATCCAATTGGCGGAGGGAGACGGCGTCACCGATCCATCGGCCAGCACGCGCTTCTTTCTGGTCCCCGGCAACCAGCACGGTGCCGGCGCGCAGCTCAATCAAATTGACTGGGTAAGTGCCATTGTCAGCTGGGTCGAGGACGGAACGGCGCCCACACAGCTGACGTATACCTTCACTCAATCTGGCGCTACGACGTCGAGAAGCCTGCCGGTATGTCTGTATCCGCAGTACCCAAGATACAAGGGCAGTGGGGACGTGAGCGCAGCGGCGAGCTACACCTGTAGCAATTAGCCCGCAGATAAACGAGCCCGCCGGAGCAATCGCGAACGATGTAGGCTGCGCTCGCTTTCGATGCGCCTCGGGCTCCGCGTGATGCGCGTGGAGATCGCGGCGCGCTATTTTCGAATGTACGAGAGCGTAACCAGGCCGTTGCGGAACCTGGTGGTGTCGGTGAGCTCGAGCTTCAGCCGGCTGATGTCCATGCCCTCGAAGAGATGACGGCCGCTCCCGACGGCGAAGGGAAAGACGGTGAAGTTGAATTCGTCGATGAGATCGTGCTGGAGCAAGGTGCGATCGAGCTGGGTGACCCCGTACTTGATGATGTGCTTGCCGGGTTGCTTCTTGAGCTTCGCGACGGCTTCGACCACGTTCCCCTCGATGCGGGTGGCGTTCCAGGTGGTCTCGCGCAAGGTGGTCGAGGCCACGTATTTCGGGAAGCGATTGAGGGTGTCGTAGTACTCCCCCGTTCGGCTCGGAGACATCACCGCGAACATTTCATAGGTCACGCGGCCAAACAGGAACGCGTCGCACTCGGAGAGCTTCGCCAGCGCGGCCTTTTGGTTTTCCTCGTCCCAAAGGGCGAGGGCCCAATTCTGCGGATTTTCCACCACACCATCGAGCGACACGAACGACGATACAATGAGCTTTCTCATGATGATTTCTCCATGTTGGCGTTTTCACCACGAGGACGAACGGCGGCCGTTCGAACCGGACACCGTTTTTCTCAATCTTCGAGCAGCGCGATCTTTCGCTGGTACGCGCCGCGCTCGGCCGGGCTCCGGCTTAGAGCCATCGCGCGCTCGTACAGCGCGCGCGCCTCGGTGGGACGTCCCGCGCGCCGCTCGATGTCGGCCAGCGATGCCCAGAAGAAGTGATACCCGGAGAGCTTCTCGTCGCTCGCCACCGCCTGGAGTGCGCGCCGGCCTTCGTCGAGCCCGCGCAGCTCTGCGACGGCGAGCGCCCGGTTCATCGCGACGATGGGGCCCGGCGTCTCGGCCAGAAGCTCGTCGTAGAGCGCGACGATGCGCGCCCAATTCGTCTCCTGCACCGACGGCGCGATGGTGTGCTCGCAGGCGATGCCCGCCTCCAGGTGCCACCGCGTGAGCCGATGGCCGGCCGACGCCCCCGCGAGGTGCATCACACCGCGTTCGGTGAGCGCGCGATCCCACTGCGCGCGATCCTGCGCCGCGAGCGGGACCAGGATGCCCGCGTCGTCTAGACGCGTGGAGAGGCGCGCGGCGTTGAAGCAAAAAAGGGCGCCGAGCGCGTGCGCGGAGGCGTGGTCGGTGGCGGGCGACGCGAGCAAGAGCTCCGCCAGGCGAATGGCGTCGGAGCACATGACCGGGTGGAGCGGATTCTCGGCGTCGCTGCCGTGATAGCCCTCGCTGAAGAGCAAATACAGAGCGTGGAGAACGGAGGGCTGCCGCGCGCAGACGTCGCGCGGATCGCTCACATCGTGCAGGTGCCCGAGCCCTTGGAGCCGCGCGCGCCCTCGGTGCAGGCGGCGGTCGATGGTCGCGGTATCCATGAGAAAAGCACGCGCGATCTCGGCGGGTGACAAGCCGCAGAGCAGCCGAAGAATCAAGGTGATGTGCGTCTCGGGCGAGAGCGCTTCGTCGCAGATGGAGAACATCATCGCGAGCTGGTTCGCCGCGTCTTCTGCCGGCGAGAGCGCGGAGGCGACCGCGCCCGGCAAGGTCCACTCGGACTCGAGCTCCGGCAGCCGCGCCAGGCGTCGGTCGCGGCGGATGATGTCGATCGCGCGATTTTTGGCCGCCTGGAGGATCCACGCCTTGGGATCACGCGGGGCGCCGAATCGCCATGCATCCATCGCGCGGAGCAGGGCGTCTTGCACCACGTCTTCCGCGAGCGAGAGGTTCGATGGGCCCAAGAGCCGGGTCAGCGCTGCGACCAGGTGGGCAGACTCTCGGCGAAAGAGATCCTCGACCAGCCCGGTCGTGTCTGCGTCGGCCACGGGCGCCTCAGCGCTCTAGCTCGAGAATGGGCCGCACCTCGACAAAGCCATCGAACTCGTAGATCGGGCAATCGCGCGCCAGCACCGCGGCCTCGTCCAGGGACGCGGCCTCGATGGTCAGGCTGCCAGTGACCAGATCTTTGGACTCGGCGAACGGGCCATCGGTGATGATGCGCTCGGCGCCGCGCACGATCTTGCCTCGGTTCTCGAGCGGCTGGCTCACGTGGTGGCGTCCAGCCTTCATGAAGGTCGCGACCCATGCGTGCCACTTGTTCAGATGCTCCTGCATCTCGGTCGGGGATAGGCCGGGGGTGACGAAGGCGCCGCCGTGGAAGATGAAGGTGAATTTGGCCATGTTTGACTCCTGTACTCACAGGACGAACGGCGCCACTGGAACCGGACATGCGGGGCTCGTTTTTCTAACAAATATGCCGTTCCTTCGAAGGAGCTCACCGACCCGCGAAGTACTATGATCCGCGCTTTCGTGACGCTGCCTTAATTGGTAGAATTTGCAATTCAGCGCTAATTTTCGCGGCGGTTTCGACCACCGCCGGCACGATGCCACTTCGTACTTCGTGGCGGGTGAATCGCGCGCTCGACGTGGAGGTGGCCAGTGCGGCAACGACATGGCCCGCGGAGTCGTACACGGGCGCGGAGGCCGAAATGAGCCCGAGTTCCAGTTCCTGATCCACGATGGACCATCCACGTTCGCGAACCTGTTTCAGGATGCCTCGGAGCGCCGCCTCTGTCGTGACGGTGTTCGGCGTGAGTTGCGCGAACGAGGTGCTCGCCAGCGCGCGCGAAAGGTGAGGCTCGGGCGTGAATGCGAGCAGTACGCGCCCCATCGACGTGGCATACGCGGGTACGCGCGTTCCCACCGAGACGGTGATGCTCATGATCCTCCGGATCGCGACGCGCGCGACGTAGACGACGTCGGATCCGTCCAACGCGGCGAGTGATGCCGATTCTTGCGTGCGCTCCGAAAGGGCTCGCAGGTGAGGTGCGCCAAGTCGATGAGGGCGTGCGACTCGGTATAGTGCCGCCCGATGCTCAGCACGCGCGGGGTGAGTGCCCACCGCCCGCCGTCGCCGGTTACGTAACCCAAGCGCTGCAAGGTGAGCAGGATCCGCCGGACCGCCGGACGCGAGAGCCCGGTCGCGGTGGCGACCTCGCCCAAAGTCGGATTCCGATGTTCGGCGTCGAAGGCCGTGAGGACCGCAAATCCGCGCTCGATGCTCTGGATGAAGTCACGTTCGGTCGCTTCCAACATGAAATTCGGCGCTTTCTTGCCGGACGAACTTGACGTTCGTCGGGCCGTTGTCACAGTACGAATATGTTCGCGTAGCGTTCATTATGTACGCATTGCGTACAATGACAAGCTCGATCGGGAAAAGGAGTCGTTCATGAGCACAGAGCAGACTGAGACGGTTCGACCGACGGCGACCATGACCGGCCGCGCGGCCACGCGAGCGTTCCGAGAGGGCGGCGCTCATGAGGGAACTGGGCGCGCTTCGGCCGCGCGCGTGAGTGCCCTCGCGCGGGACGTGCTCGCTCGAATCCATGAGGTGATCCGCGAGCACGACGTGACGTATCCCGAATACCAAGCCGTCAAGCAGTGGCTCATCGAAGTCGGAGAGGCCGGAGAGTGGCCGCTTTTTCTCGACGTGTTCGCTGAATCGGTCGTCGAACAAGTGCACAACGCGCGGCGCGAAGGCACCAAAGGCAGCATCCTGGGCCCGTATTACCTGCCCGGTCAGAGAGCCCTCCCTGCGCGCTGTACCTTGCCGATGCGCGCCGACGAGCCAGGGCTCCCGTTGATCGTCGAAGGCCAGGTTCGCGGCCTCGATGGCGAACCCATTGCGGGCGCAGTGCTCGACCTGTGGCAGGCCGATGCGCATGGCTACTATTCCGGATTCGTACCCGAGATCCCCGATGGAAACCTCCGCGGTGTGATCACGACCGGTGCGGATGGACGCTTCGAAATCCGCACCATCCAGCCCGCGCCCTACGAGATCCCGAAAGACGGCCCGACCGGCAAGCTCCTCTCGGCTGCCGAGTGGCACGCGTGGCGACCGGCGCATTTGCACCTCATCGTTCGCGGGCGAGGATATCGGAATATCATCACGCAATTGTATTTCGAAGGAGGCTCTTGGCTCGACGATGACGTCGCGAGCGCGACCAAGCCGGAGCTGGTTCTTGCCCCCAAGCCCGATGCCTGGGGCGTGCAGCGTGTCACCTACGACTTCGTATTGGATCCTGCGTGATGCGCCATCTGCAGATCGACGACGTCAGCACCGTGATCCTCGACGTACCGCTGCGACGGCCGCACCGGTTTGCTCGAGCGAGCATGGCGACGCAGGCTCTGCTCCTCGTTTCCGTGCGCACCAAAGACGGCGTGGTCGGCGTTGGCGAGGGCGTGGTGCCGGGCGGGCCCTGGTGGGGTGGTGAGTCGGTGGAGACCATGCAGATCATCATCGAGCGGTACCTCGTCCCGATCCTGATCGGGCGGCGCGTGGACGACATCGCCGCATTGCAACGGGATTTCACCGACGCGGTGGCGGCCAACCTTCATGCAAAAGCGGCCGTCGAGATCGCGCTGCACGACGCGTGGGCGCGAAGTCTCGGCGTACCGGTCCACACGCTGCTCGGGGGTACGGTCCGCACGTCCATTCCGGTGACTTGGGCCCTCGGTACCGAGCCCGCCTCGGTCGCAATCGACGAAGCGCGGAGCAAACTCGAGACCGGCGGACATAAGAGCTTCAAGCTGAAGATGGGGGCGCAGAATCCCTCCGATGACGTGAAACGCATCTGCGCGATCGCCGAGAAGCTCGCCGGCGTCGCCAGCGTTCGGGTCGACGTCAACGCGCGGTGGGATCTGCTCACGTCCTTGTCCGAGCTGCCCAAGCTCGCGGGTGCCGGGGTCGATCTCGTCGAGCAGCCCGTTGCGGCCGCGGAGCTCGAGGCCATGGCGGAAGTCCGGCGCGCGCTGAGCATCCCGCTGATGGCCGACGAGAGCCTGCTTACGCCGTCCGACGCGCTGCGCTTGGTGAGGCTGCGCGCCGCGGACGTGTTCTCCTTGAAGACCACGAAGTCGGGCGGTCTGCGGCAAACCAAGGAGATCGCCGCGGTGGCCGCCGCCGCCGGAATTCCGTGCCATGCTGGCACGTCGATCGAAGGTCCTATCGGCACGGCGGCCTCGCTCCATCTGGCGTGCGCGACACCCGCGGTCACCTGGGGGAGTGAGCTGTTCGGGCCATTGCTCTTTTCCGAGGAGCTTCTCACGACGCCCTTGCGCTACGCCCATGGCGAATTGCACCTGCCGACGGGGCCCGGGCTCGGCGTCGAACTGAACGCGGACGCCGTCCGCAAGTGGACGAGGCGCTGACCCATGTTGTTCATGGTGCAAATGGAAGTATCGCTCCCTCGGGATCTCGACCCCGGCGAGCGTCAACGCCTGCTGAGCGCCGAGAAGGCCATCGCGCTCGATCTGCAGCGTGCGGGCACGTGGGTACATCTGTGGCGCGTGGTCGGTAAATACGGCAACGTGAGCATCTTCGACGTGGCCTCCGGCGACGAGCTGCACGGCATTCTGTGGAACCTGCCGCTGTTCCCGTTCATGCGTGTCGAGGTAACGGCCTTGGCAGAACATCCATCTGCGCTGCCTTCGGCTTGAGCAAATTACATCACACTATCTTCATTCGAGATCAATAGCGCACTATATGTAGCTGTTGTCCTTTCGAACCAGCAAAAAACATCCGAACGGGAGAACTCCCATGCTCGACAAGATCGCACTGGAAGAACACTTCGGAGCCACGGAACCCAACATCATTCGCCAGTCCGAGGAGCACTTCACGCCGCAGGCGTGGCCGGATAAACGCAAGCAGCTCCTCGACCTTCGAGACGAGCGATTGCGGCTCATGGACCAAGCGGGCATCGGCTTCTCGGTGCTCTCGCTTTTGGCTCCCGGCATTCAAGCCCTCTACCAGCGCGATCAGGCGATCGACTGGGCGCGACGGCTCAACGATTTTGCAGCCGACCAAGTCGCGCGGCGCCCCGATCGTTTCGCCGCCTTCGCCGCGCTCCCCCTGCAGGATCCCGAGGTGGCCGCGGTCGAACTGCGCCGGGCGGTGACGGAGCTCGGGATGAAAGGCGCATTGGTCAACGGCTTTTCCCAAGTCGGCGACGCGGACACCATCGCGTACCTCGACGAGCCGCAGTACAGGGCTTTCTGGGCCACCGTCTCCGAGCTCGATGTCCCCGTGTACCTGCACCCGCGTGATCCCTTGACCCGCGATAGCCGCGCCTGTGATGGGCATCCCTGGTTGCTCGGTTCTGCGTGGGCATTCTCCATCGAGACCGGGACCCATGCGCTGAGGCTCATGGGCAGTGGCCTTTTCGACGCCTACCCGAAGGTGCAGATCATCTTGGGCCATTTCGGGGAACTGCTTCCGTTCAACATCTGGCGAACCGACCACCGCCTCGGCGTCGCGCCCCGCGGTATCAAGTCTCGAAAACCGTTTAGCCATTACCTGTGCAACAACTTCTACCTGACCACCAGTGGCAACTTCCGCACCCCCGCGCTGCACAACGTGCTCGCAGAAGTCGGCGCGGATCGCGTGATGTTCGCCTCGGATTACCCATTCGAGTCCATGCTGGAAGCTTCGGAGTGGTTCGACCGCGTCGGGCTGAATGCCACCGACCATGCGAAGATCGCGAGCGGAAACGCTCGCAAATTGCTGAAGCTCTGACCGCGAACTCGTTCGCCCCACCGTCCACGAGATCGGCAGCGCCCATGATGCCTCCGGCGAGCAGCGACATTTACGGAACGACCGAGATACGCGACACCATTCGGCACGGGCCGATGAGCCGCTTTCAGCTCGCCGCCGTCGCGATCTGTAGTTTTCTCAACATGATCGACGGATTCGACGTATTGGTCATGGCGTTCGGCTCGTCCTCGGTGGCGGCGGAATGGCGGCTCTCGGGGCGTCAGCTCGGTGTCCTGCTCAGCGCCGGTTTGTTCGGCATGACAGCAGGCTCGCTGTTTTTGGCCCCGTGGGCCGATCGCTTCGGGCGGCGCGCGATGGTCCTGGTTGGTCTCACGACGTGCAGCGTCGGCATGTTGCTCTCGGCGTTCGCGCGCAACCCGATCGAGCTATCGGCGCTCCGCGTCGTCACCGGGATCGGCATCGGCGGCATGCTCGCGAGCATGAACGTGATCACCGCCGAGTACGCGTCGGATCGGTGGCGCAGCGCGGCGGTGAGCTTGCAAGCGACCGGATATCCCGTCGGCGCGACGTTGGGGGGAAGTATCGCGGCGCTATTGATTACGCACTATGGCTGGCGCTCCCTCTTCGTCTTCGGGGCTTTCGTCTCGGCGTCGATGATCCCTGTCGTGCTCTGGCGCCTCCCGGAGTCGCTCGATTTTCTGCTCGATAAACGGCCGCACAATGCACATGCGAAGTTGAATGCGCTTCTGCGGGGAATGAACCGCCCCGAGGTTCCCGCCTTGCCGGCCCGTGAGCTCGAGACGCGTGGTGGCGACCTGGCGAAACCCGGCGGGTCTGCGCTGCGGAGGCTCTTCGCGAAGGGCGCGGTGGGCTCCAGTATGCTCATCGCGCTGTCTTTCTTCTTGCAGATGTTCACCCTTTATTTCGTCCTCAGCTGGACGCCGAAGTTGCTCGTGACCGCAGGGCTATCGAGGGAGCAGGGGATCTCGGGTGGGGTGCTGCTCAATGTGGGTGGTATCGTCGGCGGGACACTCTTTAGCTATCTATCGGGGCGCTTCGGGTCCCAACACTTGACATCGAGCGCGATGCTGCTCGCGGCCGTGACGTTGGGGTTTTGCGGCTTCTTCGCGCGGGATCTCTCGTTGGCGTACTTCTTCGCGGTGACTGTCGGTGCTTTCAACTTCGCGGCCATGGTGGGCCTCTTTTCAATGACGCCAGGATTGTACCCCGCGTCGATCCGCGCAACCGGCATGGGCTGGGCGCTCGGGATGGGGCGCGTGGGTGCGATCTTATCGCCACTCATCACGGGGATCTTGGTCGACTGTGGTTGGGTGGGAGCGAAGCTCTACTATGCCTTCGCGATTCCCGTGATCGGCGCCGCCATCGCAATGCGCGCGATTCGTACGTGAGCGGTGGTTTTTCTCCGCCCCATATCCGGAATATCGAGGATTTGGATATGGGAATACGCCGGCCAAGCAGCTCGAGCAAGCGTTTTCGCATTTTGTCGTGGATCGCGCGAGGGTGAGCGGCGCGAACGGGCGGCCGTTCACGCGACCGGCGTTCCCTCGGGCCCGAGGCGAGCCCGCCACCCGACGGGCCTGCCCCTGAGAAAGGCATGGCCGCATATCCCCGCAATCGAGAGCAGAAAGATCATGGGGAACAGCAAACCTCCTTCGATGCTGGGCGCGTCACCCACCATCCATGTCGGCCCGTGCTGCGCGACGCGAAAGAGCGAATGATCCTGTGCGGGATTGTTCACCACGCTCAGACCGACGAGAAGGGTCTGCGCCCAGTCCCAGGCTGCGTGGAAGCCAATCCCGAGCCACAGCGAACCGGAAAGCACGCGCATCAGCGCAAACAGCGTATTTATGGCGATCGCAGATACAATGTACTCCACGCCGAAGCCGCCATTGAGCATGTGGATCGCTGCGAAGAAGACGCCGGTGAGGAGCGTCGCGGCCCAAAGGGGAATCTCCTCGCCCAGGTTCTGCAGGAAGTATCCGCGGAAGAGGAGCTCTTCGATGAAGCCCACGGCAAGAGATATGGCGAGGCCGGCGACCAAATAGGCGGCGAATGTCGTTGCGTCCGTTCTCCCAACCTCGATCCACCGAGCGGCGAGCTCGATGCCGACGACCACGAGGAGCAACGCTGTACCCAAGACGCCCCCCAGGAAAAAGAGCCGTGCGCCTTTCGCGGGCGGCGGCAAGGCCATTCCCGCCCAAGGCCGGAGATCGACACGACGTCGAAGCACCATCGTCGCGCCGAGATATGCACTTATCTCGAGGACCGCCGCGAGGGTCATCGCGACCGGGCGAGATGCCCCGGCAGCGTGCATCCCGAGCTTCGCGACCTCTCGGAGAATGCCACAAATGGCATACACCACGAACGCCAGCGCGAGACGAAAGCCAAGCCGGAGGCGCCGCTCATGTGTGAAAAATAGCGAATTCATCATGTTCATCTCCGGGATAGGGCCATGGTGGGAACGATTCCTACCCGACAAATCGACCGCGGGCGACTCGGGGTTGCGCAAGATCCAGCACCTCGAAACGTTCCTCCTGGAACTCGGCGGCGACTTCACGTTCGTGGGACGTCAGCGCCGGCTTCGCGTCGGCGACGCCTGGTACAGGGTGGCGAGTGCGCAGCTCGGCTTCGCCGCGGTGCCTTAAGCATCCGCGACCATTTACGGCACACCATCGCCGTAGAGCGGGAGGCCGCGACACTCTTGAACGCCGCGAGAGCCGCCGACTCGCATCGAGCAGCAGGGACACCGACATTGAGGCGATCCTCTGGTGGACGCTGCTTGTATCGTCGTTCCCATGCACCGATCTCCAAGCGTCAGGCGCCCTCCCTTCTCTCCCTTTATTTTCGTGTTGCTCGTGAATTGCGCGGAAACCCCCGCGCCCCATCCGAGTCAACAACCCATCCCCTCTGCGCCAATATCCGCCGCAAGCCAAGATGCGGGCGTCGCATCGACGGACGAGACCTGTGACAGCGACGCCGACTGCAAGATGGTCCCGATCGGCTGTTCCAACGGAAGCGTGTGCCCCGCATTTGGCTGGATCGCTGTGAGCGCCGCGCATGCCACCGCATATCAGACCGCGCATACGTGCCCCGAGACGCCGACATGCCCGGTCTCGCACATGGTTTGGCGTTACAAGCCGCGCTGCGGCGCCACGACGAAGAGGTGCGAACTTTATCTTCCCGAGTCGTAGCTTCGGCCACCACGCCACCAAATTCCGCAACCTTCGGCAGCCTCCCCATTTACGACCGCGCGCCCTTGCTTATCCGCTCCCTCGAATCGCGCCCCGGACCCGGCTCACCAGCGCGACCAGGGCAGCCGGCGCATGGGCGGCGCAGACGCTGAGCGGTGCGAGGACGAGAAGGAGATACTGCGGCCACTTCACCGGCCACACGAGCAGGAACGCGCATCCGACGAGCGCGACCCACGCCCAGACCGGCCGCCGCTTGGCCGCGAGCGGTGCCCCGATGGCGGCGAGCGGCAGGAGGACGAGCGAGATCAGCTCAAACGGGAACACCTCGCTGAACGATATGATCGGCTCCGACCTCAACATCCAGCTCGCCTGAGAGTACCAGGGCAATCCTGCCTTCTTCACGTCCTCGCCGTGGCCGTATGCGAAATGGAAGCCGACCGACGAGCCGGCGCGGCCGATCGGGTCGTGCCACAGGTACGGATCGAACGCGATGAACGCCACCATCGAGGTGGCGGCCAGTGCCGCCCAGAGGAGCGGCCGTCGTGGAAACGCGAGGATCGCGAGCGGCGCCAGCGCCAGCGCCCCGACGGCGCCATACGTGTATTTCCCTGCCGCGGCCGCGCCGAGGAGCGCGAATGCGAGCACCGCGACGGCGATGTCGGGAGCCGGACGGCGTGCGCCGGTGGGCAGACGCGTCGCACGCTCGAAGAGGAACAGCGCCAGCAAGAAGAACAGGCCCGGGATGCCCTCGAGGTACGCCTGCGACGTGTACTTCGCGTGGTGGGGCTCGACGGCAAGGAGCAGGCCGGCGAGCGGGTGCACGAGCGCCGTGATCGCCACCTGCGCGATGCCCGCCACAGCCGACGTCCAGCGGCCCGCAAGGAACGCTGGCCGCGCGGGCTCGGGCATCGGTTTGTATGCCTTGATGTTCTTCAAGTCGGGTTCGGGCGCACCGGTCGCCTTCACGGCGACGCCGTAGGCGATCTTGACCAGCGGCGGGTGCTCGTTGTTCTCTTTGAGGTCGAGTATCTCGCCCCACCGGCCCGGTTCCATTCGTTCGGCGTAGCGATACGCCGCATTGAGATACGGCATCTCGTCGTAGTCGGGCTGCAGGCTGTCGATGGCACGCGCGCGCTGCCAGGTCGCGATCCCGGTCACGCCAATGACGGCAGCGAGCGTGAGAAGTCGAGATCCGCCCTTCACGGACGCCATGATATCGGAAGGTCGCCCATGGCGCCAGACGATGACGTGGACGATCCTTTCGAACCGTCCAGGACCGCCCTCGGGCCGCTCATCACAATCTACTTGAACGAGATGATTCGCAGATACATCGTTTGCACATCATGCGAATAACGACTCGCGGCGCAACGTTCGCCTTCGTAGCCTTCTCGCTCACGGGACTCAGCGGCTGCAAAATACTCACGCTTTCGCCGCCCCAAGACGCGGCGTTCTTACATTTGCATTCGCTGTCGGAATGCGCGAGCCTGGCGCCGCGAAACCTCGACAGCGGGACCGCCGCGGAGGTGCACGAGCAAGCGCCCGCCCATTTCTAATTCGACATTCTCCACGAAATCCAAGTTCATGAGCTCTTTTCGGTTCGCCCGGAAGAATCGTGCGGACGCGAGGCGCTGCTCCATGGACGTGAGCGAGCGCGCGAGCATCGGCTGCGCGTCACCCCAGAGAAACCGCACGTAATTGCCCTCGGAAACGACGAGCCGAACTTCGTGCAGTGGAATGAACCAACAGCGCGCGCCGTCGCGGACGAAGATCCGATGCGGAACGCCCCCGTAGCGGGCTTTCGGCAAGAGCTCGTGGCGCTCGTCGGATGGCTGCCACTCGGCTCGGGCTAAAGCCATCTCGAGGCGCTCCGGCTCGATGGGTTTGAGCAGGTAATCGAGCGCATTGACTTCGAATGCACGCACGGCATGCTGCTCGTACGCGGTGGTAAAGATGACATGCGGCATGTGATGGATGCGCGCGAGCACGTCGAAGCCGCTGCCATCAGGCATTTCGATATCCAAGAAAACCAGCTCCGGCGACAGCGCATCGATCTGCGCTCGAGCCTCTTCGACGTAGCGGGCCTCGCCCACGATATCGATCGCTGGAATGCGTTCGAGGAGACGCCGCAGCTCGCGCCGGGCGAGCGGCTCGTCGTCGACGATGAGGGCTCTCATGCCGCCTCCTGGGGAATGCGGAGCCGCGCGGTGGCACAATCCGGCTTCGAGAGATCGAGCTCGATGTTCGCGTCCGCCCCGAGCAAGAGCCGCAATCGCTCCCTCGCATTCGAAAGTCCGATGCCGCTCGCATTCGCCTCTTCATCCGCGGTGTTCGACGAGGCGCGCGCGCCTACCGGACGAGGATTGTCGACGCGAACGAAGAGCGCGCCATCGGCAATGCGCGCAGATACGCCCAGTGTGCCCCCGTTGGGCAGCCGCGCAATTCCATGCTTGATGGCATTTTCGACGACCGTCTGCAAAAGCATCGCCGGAATGAGCGCCTGGCCCGCGTCCTCCGCGACATCACGCTGGACGGTGAGCCTATCGCCGAGGCGCAGCGTTTCCAGCGCCAAATAATCGTCCACGATGGCAAACTCGCGCGCGAGCGGGACGAACTCTTCGTCGTGCGCGCGAAGCGCGTATCGAAGGGTCCGCGAGAGCTCGGTCACCGCGGTGCGCGCGCGGTCGGGATCGTCGGCGATGAGCGAGCGTATGCCGTTCATCGAGTTGAACAAGAAATGGGGGTTCAACTGCGACTTCAGGGCACGGAGCTCCGCTGCCTGAAGCGCTTTTTCCAATCGAAGCTCGCGCATCGCCGCTTCATGCTGCTTGCGAAATAGCGTCACGGCAAAATAGGCCGCCGTCCACCCGAAAAAGACGAAGAACGACCACAGCAGGTTCGCCAAAAAGTACAGCGCCAAACGGGTATGGTGCTCTCTAGGATCCTGCAAACCAAGGAATCCGTTGAACACGCCCCCGGCGAGCGCCAGCACGGACACTGCACGAATGGTGCGGCCGGCGAAAGCACGCGGGCTCAGTGCGAGCCACCCCCGGTTTCTCACGAACCGGTAGAACACGTGCGAAAGACCCATACTTACGGCGCATGACGCGACCACGCCGGGGAGCTCTCTACGGAGCCCGCCGTCTCGCTCGAGCAGGCCGAAGGTGGCGAGCCCGAGCAAAAAACCCCAACCCGCCAATTGGCCAATCCAATATGCGCGGGTCGACCTCCCTTTGCTCGCTAACGGCATAACCATACGAAACATCTCGAATTCTGCACCTGGGAACGCTTGAGTGTTCCCGTCCGTTTCGATCGATTGCGCCGACAACGTGCGTCGAATGTCCCGAGCTTGCGCGAAGTGCAGGATGTACCGGCAGCGCTCGTGAGTCAATGGCTCGCAAGAACCCGAGATCGAGCGGGTGGCCATGCGCCATGGCTCGCGTGATGAACGGTCTCCTGGGCCGGACGAACGGTCACGCGATGGTGAAAGCAACGTCGGCGCGATGCTCGCGTGCCTTCTTCGACCATTCGACGGGCGCGCGAGACCATTCATCACAATCTCCGAGATCCAAAAGAACGCCCAGGCTACATCCCGACCATTCCAAACGCATTTTTCGAACGGACTGCAAACAAACGTTCAGGGAGACAGCAAGTGACATCGAGCGCCGTAAATTCCACGCATCCGAAATTCGATCTTACGAATCTGCTCGAGTCGATTCGATGCGAAGCAGGGATTCCAGCGCTCGGCGGCGCCGTATGGTACGGAGACGAGCTCGTTGCCATGGGGGCAACGGGAGTTCGGAGGCGAGGACATACGGCGCGCGTCACCGTGAACGATAAATGGCATTTGGGCTCGAATACCATGGCGATGACGGCGACGCTCGTTGGCATCTGCGCGGATCGCGGGCTCGTTCGTCTGGACGATACTCTGGGTTCGCTGTTCGCGGGCGAAAGCATCGATCCGGGTTACGCAGACGTCACGCTCGAAGGCCTACTGCAGCACGTCGGGGGAATGCCGCCCGCTCCGTCGCCGGCCACGATGGCGCGCATGGGAAGCCATGGCAACGCCACCGATGCCCGCGCCGAGCTCGCGCGCACACTCCTCGCAGAGTCACCCGCGCGGTTTCTTGGCGCGCACAACCATTCGAGGGCGGGCTATATCGTCGCCGCGGCGGCCCTCGAGAGGGCGAGCGGCGATTCGTGGGAACGACTCCTTTGCACCAATCTGTTCGCGCCGCTCGGTATGACGGCATCGGGCTTCGGCGCGCCCGGTGCCCCTCATTTGCTCGACCAACCCTGCGGACATTACGCGACGGGAAAATACTTTGCCCCCGCGTACCCGGGCTCGCACGTGGAGTCAGTGTGGGGTTATCCGGCGGCGGACGAATATTTGGTATTCGTTCCCCCCGGCCCCGAGGCCGACGATCCCCCGGCATTCGGCCCCGCGAGCACGGTGCACGCCTCGCTGGAGGATTGGGGAAAGTTCCTCCATGTGCATCTCCGCGCAGCTCGTCACGAGCCGACGCTGGTCTCGCGAGAGACGATGCGTCGGTTGCAGGGGCCACGCTCGGAAAGCGGGTACGCGTGCGGATGGAGCATCACAGTCGAACCGTGGGCGAATGGGATCGTATTGGGACATGGCGGCTCGAATGGATTGTGGTTCTCCACCGCCTGGATCTTACCAGGCAGAAATCTCGTCATGGCCGTGGTAGCCAACGCCGCCAACGGCGGTGCCAGCAAGGCCATCGAAAATGCTTTTGCGAAGTTGGTCAATATCTACGTCGGGTGAGGCGCCGCACGCCGATGACACGAAACCACCTCCCTTTGGCTCTGCGCGAGGGGCCAAACCGTCCATTCGCGAAGCGAACGGAACCTGTCGAGCTCGGCGCTCAGGCTTCTCCGAAGACTTGTGCGGAATGCGCGGCACATACCGAAAAAATTGCGGTAAAGGTCCTTGGGTCATTCAGCGGGACTTGACGCCGTGCACGGTCGTTGTTGGGCTGCCCTCTCAAGAACACCGGGTATTTTACCGTGATATCCGTTTCCGAAAGGCCTGCCGCGTGCAAATTCGGCCGCGGGCATGCCCAGTGCAATTCGTGCACGACTGAATGATCGCTTTGCAATACTGGTTCATGGATGCTGCACTGCTCGCGCTCGCCATTTCCCTGGTGATGCTCGTCGCGCGGATACCTTGGCGGAAGCGCGCTTTCGGAAGGGCCGAAAGGTATTTCCTAAAAAGAGGTCCGGCGACTATGGATCATCGACGATGACCGGTCGCAGAATGCTTTTGGCCTGCCAATGAGCCGCAACATGCTCATCGAGACACCGGGTGGATTCGACTACACCGCACGCGATTGCCAATCGACCACGTCGGCGAGGCCGGCGTTCAACAGCTCGACCAACTTCGCGCGCATCGGCTCGGACAGCTCGTTCTTCGTCGGGTACACGAGGGCGCGTCACTTCTTGCCGTGGGCCTGCGCGAGCTGTCCCACGAGCTTCGCCCAATCCATGTCGATGGCGCCGTAGACGGCACCCGCCTCCGGCAG
>Ga0137415_10002418_pt1 | contig 18578 bp, 16 predicted proteins | sample CZODoug3_1_1_16f_FD_183082 | JGI IMG/M metagenome (GOLD analysis project Ga0137415, IMG submission 183082) | Vadose zone soil fungal communities from Angelo Coast Range Reserve, California, USA - CZODoug3_1_1_16fungal (Hybrid Assembly) | ecosystem: Environmental > Terrestrial > Soil > Vadose...
CCGCAAAACACCAAGCCCACCACGCTGTTGCGAACCCGGGAAGGCGCATATTCGGACGTCAGCGCGAGAGCGATAGGCAGCGCCCCGCCTAGTCCCAACCCGGTCGCAAGCCGAAGAACCGTTAGTACAAGAGTCGAATGTGTTAAAGGCGTAGTCAACGTGAAGGCCGCGAAAACAAGTACGGCGACCAACATGGCGGGTTTGCGGCCGTACCGATCTCCGATCGCCCCGAATGCCAGGGCTCCCAGCAAACTTCCAAACAAGCCGGCTCCGAACACCAGCCCAAATACTGCGGGTGAAATGTGCCAAGCTGCTGCGATCGCGGGAGCAACGAAAGCGATGGATTGTGTGGCGAAGCCATCAACCATGGTCACCAGCGCACATAACAAGACGATTATTCGCTGACGCCCTCCAAAGGGGCGCTGATCCACGATTCCTTCAAGATCAAGTCCCTTAGATCGCATACGCACTCCACCTCGGTGTCACTTGCCTTGAGGGGTTTGCCAAGGGCGCGCGGCGGTGACAGGGAAAGTGCCGACTGACTTGCCGCCGCCTCATTCTTTCCTCCGCGTTACGGCCAGTTTGGTTACCGGCTGTTGTTTGGCAGCGTAGGTAGGGCGATGACGCCGTGGAGTCAATAATTAGATGCTTTGAATACGAAAATTGTACTTCATCTATGCATGGAGTATTGCAACTATATTTTACGATTTTTATTGTTTCATATCATTCGGTCTCTCTTCAATACTTAATGACACAGTGCGATACAATTTGATACTTTCCCTTGCGCGCAAGCAGCGGGATACTTTCTTCCAATTGCAAGATCGCTGGAACAGCGACTGCCGCTCAGGGAGCCGGGAATGGACAATCACGCGTTATTGGAAGCGACAAGAGCCGACCTTGGCTCACCGACCATCCAGACGGTTCTTATCGTCGACGATGACGAAGATATTCGCACGCTGGCAACGGAGCCGCTTGTCAAGGCCGGCTATCGGGTGCTTACGGCATGCGATGGCTCGGGAATGTTCGCCGTCCTCAATAACCAACCTGTTGACCTGATCGTTCTGGATCTCAATCTGCCCGGCGAAGACGGTCTCGCTCTCTGCCGGAATAGTCGCGGCGCTCGCAATATTCCGGTGATCATGCTGACTGCGAGAAGCGAAGCGATCGACCGAGTCATTGGTCTTGAAGTAGGCGCGGATGACTATATCACAAAACCCTTCGAGCCGCGAGAACTTGTGGCCCGGGTCCGCAGCGTCATGCGTCGTTCTTATCAACCTCTAAGTCCGCCCGAGGCGCCGCCGCCCAAGAAGGCGAAATTTCAAGGCTGGACCCTGGATTTCTCCAACCGCAGACTCACGGACGAGAAAGGGCGCGTGATGATCCTGTCGGGCAATGAATACAGCTTGCTAAAATTCTTTGTCGAGCGCGCCAACCAGGTTCTCACTCGAGAGCAGCTTCTTACCCTTGCGCCACATCCTGTGCTCACTGATGGTGCCGCGCAGCGCGTGGCGGATTTGCAAATCAGCCGGCTGCGCCAAAAATTGCATGACAATGCGCGCGCCTCTCAACTGATCATGACGGTTCGCGGCCAGGGATATGTTCTGGCTGCAGAAGTGACTTTCGAATGAAATTGCAGCGCTATTTTGGCTCCATGGCCGGGCGTCTCTTCGTTTTCCTGCTGATCGGAGTGGTGAGCTCCGCAAGCCTAGCCCTGGTCTTGGCCGACGTTCGCCGCTACTCCGACATCCAACGGATCAACCTGGAGCGCATTGCTGACCGCGTGCAGGATTACGTTTCTTTTCTCAACGGAACGCCGACAGCACTTCGGGAGAAGGTGGTCTCCCAGGGCATTCTGGGGCTCCGGCCGCCGGTCGGCACGGAAAAGGTATTAGAAGGGGATGACAGGCTTACCAAATTGCTGGTTTCCCGGATCGGCCCTTCCAGCCGGGCGCAAAAAGCCCAGGCGTCCACCTGCATTCAACCCTCGGTCAAATCGTTTTATGCCCAGCTCAATTGCTGGGTGATTTCCGTTCCCCTGGCGGACCATAGCAAACTCGCTCTCATAACGCTGAGTCCCAGGTCGGATACCTTCGATCTGCCGCGCCCGGATGCTGTGTTTCTTTCAATTCTTACGCTGGCGGTCGGGATATTGGCATTCTTTGCGGCGCGCATGGCCGCCGCCCCGCTGGGCGATCTCTCGCGCGCAGCCCAGGCTCTGGGCGGGGATCTTGATCGATCCCCCTTGACGGAGCGCGGCCCCAATGAAGTGCGCGACGCAATTCACGCCTTCAATGCCATGCAAGCCAAATTGCGCGAGCATATGGTGGAACGCACGCGAATCTTGGCGTCCATAACGCACGATCTGCAAACCCCCCTTACCCGCCTGCGCTTGCGGTTGGAGAAAGTCGAGGACACTGCTCTTCGCAGCCGGCTGATCGATGACTTCGCGGGAATGCAGATTTTGATTCGCCAGGGTCTGGATTTTTGCCGTGGCAATCTAATCGAAGAGCCATTCGCCCTCCTTGTCTTGGATTCGCTTCTTGAGAGCGTGGTCGAAGACGCAACGGAGGGAGGCTACCCCGTAACATTATTGCAGCGTTGCGGCTATGATGTCGAGGCACGCCCCAATTCGTTACAGCGCTGCCTGGCAAATTTGATTGACAATGCGCTCCATCATGGCGGGTCGGCCCAGGTCTCTGCCGTCATGGAAGACGGTAAAATTAATGTTCGCGTTCGTGACTTCGGGCCCGGCATACCACCGGAAAAGCTGGAAGAAGTCTTCGAACCCTTTGTTCGCCTCGAGACCAGTCAACCCAGAGCCGGTGGCGTAGGATTGGGACTGACCATAGCGCGAGCTTTGGCGGAGAGTAGTGATGCGAAACTTACACTTCGCAATCATCCCCAGGGCGGCCTAGAGGCCTGTCTGACTTTGGACCGCCGACTTACCCGTAGCTGTCCGGTTCAAAAGGGCGAGTCCGTTCTCGAAAGCGAAATGAACACCGTTTCGTGAAGTGCCCCGCGGCGGCGTTGCAGGGACATCCTTCGCGAGATGTTGAGATGGCATATTGGTTGCGCTTGGACCAAACTGATCTTCGGTGGTGAACCCTATCATCCGACCGCAAGCGACAACGGCGATCCACAGCGCCAGAGACAGTCCGGCGGCCAGCTTTGCCCTGAAGGGCGGCGGCGAATCCTTGTCCCAGAAGGCGACGTCCGGATAGGTAAGACGGTGGAATACCACCATGTTTACGCCAGCCAGCACTATGAGGACCATCTTGAGCTGGAACGGCAGATCGACGATATATTTTGCCGCGGCCGAAATGAACATCAGCGAACCCGCGATTACCGCGACCAGAAAGCTGCCCCAGATCCAAGGAAGAACGTCTTTCGCAATCGCCGTGATGGAGCGCTCTTTCCAGGACAGTCCCAATATCCGCAAATCAAGCACAGCGATCGAACCAACCACCAGAGCGATCGCGATGACGTGGATCGTTTCAATTGTGGGAAATAGCCAGGTCGATTGGCTGATGGTCTGCGCCAGAGGGGTGGCCTGAAGCCATTTGGAGACGGAGAGGATGGTCAAAGTCGGCCCCACTAGCTGGTCATGAAATAGGCTATGAGCCGGCCGCAAACTGCAATCGCAAGCCACAAGCCAAGAGATATCAGCGCGAGCAACCGGGCAGGAATCCGGCTCGCTCGATTCTCGTCCCAGAATTCCGCGTTCCTGTTTATCGAATATTGAAAACTCAAGGTGATGGCGATCGCGCAAGCAAGAAGCGCCATCTTTGTCCAGAACACGAAATTGAGCAGATCGCGCTTCGGTTCTCCGATGATCAGGACGCTCCCGCTCACTGCCATCATGACGAGCGCGCTCCAAAGCCAAGGCGTAAAGCGCCTTGCCATGCCAGCGATCGAAACGCGCGTCGAACCGACACCGAGAAGTCGGAAATCGAGAAGGACGACGGACGACAGGACAATGCTGAGACAGAGAATATGAATTATCTGGCCGAGCGGAATGACCCAGCCCGCGTTCTGAATAATCGAACTCAGCGAAGTTGTTTCAAGCCACGCGCTGAATGATTGCAGCATTGCCCTATTCTCTGACTTGCTTGGCGGACGTGCAATAGCGCGGAGAGTCAAAGGATAATAGTGTTAAATTGCTTCGTATTGTTTCGTTGCAACCCACTTCGCTACAAAATGAAATATGTTGCACCCAAGTCTCCGACCATGACCATCTCAAGGCCTATTGCAAAGATTCAAAGTCAGCGGTCTGCGGTTGCGAGTGAAGATGCTGAATGTCAGACGCAACATGAAGCAAATCCATCTACATTCTCTCTTGAAATCAAGGGGGTGTAAGGGGCTTGCATACTCCGTTATAGGACTCGCGTTGCTGACAGTGATCATTGCATTCATCCAAAACGCGCTCACGACAAATCATCTCATGAAAGTGACACCGGACGCCGCGATTGGAAATCCAAAGCTCATGGAATTCGCGGAAAAACGAGGCGCGCCCCTGTTTCGAACGCATTGCGCGAGCTGCCATGGAGAGGACGGCAAAGGAAACACAATTTTTGGGGTACCAAATCTGACAGACCGGGATTGGCTTTACGGCACTGGCCGCGTCAGCGATATTGAAAAGGTGCTTTTCTACGGCATCCGCTCGCACAATCCCCGGGGATGGAATTTGGCCGTGATGCCGGCTTTTGCTCGTCCCGTACCATCGGTAACGGAGCGCATTCCACCGATGACGCCTGGCGAGACCCGCGCTGTGATCGCATACCTCCTTAAGCTGGAAAACAGGCCCGCAGGCGGCACATTGGCGGCGGCGGGCGACATGATCTTCCATGGAAATGGTGGATGCTATGACTGCCACACGGCGGATGCTAAAGGCGATTCCGCCATCGGAGCCCCCGATCTGACTGACGGCATCTGGCTCTATGGAGATGGAAGCCCCGCCGCAATGTTCGAGTCCATTGCTTACGGGCGTCAAGGTATTTGCCCTGCCTGGACCGGCAAACTGTCTCTGCCGGCTATCAGGGAGATTTCCATTTTCGTCTATTCGCTTTCTCAAAATGTAGGGCGAAAAAAATGACCGATATCAGCGTGAACCGGTGGCTTATAAATACCAGAAAGTTGCTCGATATGGGGCGTGTCAGCACGGCACGATCCCTCGCCCTGATGGCATTCGCCGCGCTGATAGGCTTGATCCTGGCGGGTTACGCGCTGTTCACGGCGCACAGCACAACCACCTTTTTTGTCCCCGGGGAAGACGTCGCCCTGGTCAATCAACAGCCGATTACCCGGGCAGATTATTATACCCAGATTCAAACAGATTATGGCGTGGACTTTCCCAACGCCAGCCGGGAGCAGCGCGAGAAGGTGCTGAGCGACATGATGCGCGAGGAACTCTTTGTGCAGCGGGGCAAGGAGCTTGATGTTGCCGAAACAGACCCTGACGTTCGGACCGCCATGGTGAATGCTGTCGAGCAAATGGCGGCTGCTGACGTGATGACTGCGCAGCCAGATCAATCCAGGCTCCTCGCATATTACAATGCACACACAGACCGGTATGCCGAGGAGGGCATAATGACGGTCCAGGACCTGGTCTTCACGAAAGCTCTGGATGCAAATCAGGCTATCGCTGCGATCCGGGCCGGTTCACCGATGGACGCAACATTGGCGCGCTTCAATGGTCGCGATTCCGGGAAAGTGAATGGTGAGGATTTTTACTTTGCAGCCAAAATACATCTGGGAGACAAGTTGTTCGAACTTGCCAGATCCTTGTCCACTGGCGGCATAGGAGGTCCGATTAGCCTCGCTGATGGCTTCCACATACTTGTTATGGCCAGGAACACGCCGCCCAAGCCGCGGGATTTTCGAACCGTGCAGCCGCAGGTGCTGGATGATTATCGAAATGAGGAAATCAAACGCATCATGGTTCAGTACAACGCATTCCTCAAAAAGCGCGCCAACGTCCTGATCGCCGGAGACATGCAATGAGGTTGGTAGTCCGTCTCGCGGCTGCCGTCATCCTGGTCATGTTTGGGATTGTGGGGCAGGCCCAAGGCCATACGCTCAGCGAATCAAACTCGCTATGGGAGATACGGGGAAAAGACATCGACATGGTGATGACCATCCCGGTGCGCGAGCTGCAGCGCTTGGGCAAGAGCGGAGAAATACCGGCTGACGGCGTCATCATCAAATACCTTTCTGACCGAATTTACCCTTTGGCGGGCGGCGAGCGCTGCAGCCTGCTTCCTCCGGTTGAGCCGCTTTCGGCCACGCCCGGCTTCCGCAAATATGATTTCACGTTCCGTTGTCCGGGCCAAAAGCAGCTGCAGATCAAATTTGCGGCGTTTTTCGATCTCGTCTCCAGCCATACGGATTTTGCAGAAATCCAGGATGCTTCAACCGGGGAACTGGCTCAACATCTCATCACCGACGCCAACCACACGGTGGAAATTTCGGCCGACGCCCAGAATCAGCTGAACACCGCCAGTTTCTGGGAGTTCATTGAAATGGGCACCATGCACATCTTCACCGGCGTGGATCACATGTCATTCCTGCTGGGGCTTGTTTTGATCTCTCGGCGGTTACGGGACCTGATTTTTGTTGTCTCCGGATTCACCATTGGCCACAGCCTGACACTTGCACTTGCGGTTACAGGCGTCATTCGCCCGCAGCCGGAATATATTGACGCCTTGGTGGCCCTGACCATCGCGCTTATCGGTGCTGAGAATCTGGCCACGCAGACACATAGACCCGCACCTTTTGCCATCGCCATGGGCGGCGCGCTGATGTTGATGGCCGCCGCGAATTGGCTGGGATTCGGCGGCCTGCCCAGTCTGTTATTGCTGGGTGCGGGGTTATTCACCAGCAACTATCTGATGATCTCGGGTCAACTGAAAGATGCTGGTCGTTTGCGGATGGTGGTTACTCTGGTCTTCGGCCTCATCCACGGATTCGGCTTTGCATCGAATCTCATTCAGATGCAGTTACCGACGCATCGTCTGGCGGAGCTTCTGGTGGGTTTCAATCTGGGTGTGGAAATTGGACAGCTTACCATCGTGCTTGGAGTCACTCTTCTGGTGCTCCTGCTTAGACGCCTGAAATTTGTCCTGCCCAGGCCAATCGTCGTCGATATGGCGTCTGCCTTTCTGGTGGGCATCGGCGCTTTCTGGTTCGTGACCAGGACCTATGGCTGAAAAGAAGCCGAGTGGACCGGGGGTAGATGGCCAAGGTTCAGTGTGGTCCTTGCGGCTCCGGGGTTCGTTGCCGTCTCGACGATGCGCAGTGATGATCGCTGCCCGGACCGTTATTTGTCGCCCGGCGCATTGGGATCAACGCCGCGGTTGTTCTCTTCGCAGACGAATTCCATGATCTGCCAGTCGGACTTGCGGTCGTAGGAATGGGTGACCTCCCAGGGCTTGGTAAAGGCATCCAGATCATCGATGGTCATGTGGTCTTCGAGCTTGTCTGGCCCAATAAGCCGGATGCGCTCGACGATGTGCATCTTGTCGCTGTGCATCGCGCCTGAGGCGTCGAAAACCGTGTCACCGCGCAGACCCACCGTGTCCGCCACCAGGGTGTCCCCCTCCCAGTGGCCGACGGTGTCACCCATGAAAGTGGGATTCAGATTGTCGGCCGGGGGATGCTTGGCGCCGTTGGTCGGGATGCGGCGGACGCCGCCGATCTCGAACAGCATCAGGACCCGGTTGGGCTCGACTGAAAACTCGATGGGGAATGGTGTGGACATGGTTCTCGGCATGCCGGGCGGCAGGCAGCGGGCTGTAGGATCGACCAGGACCTTGCCATCGCGGCTACTGACCAAGAGCGCTTGGTAGCGCGCCGCCCAGTCGGGCTTGTAAGGCGGGATCATGCGTTGGAATCTGCCGCCTGGCGCCCCCGGCGGACGGCCCGGCGGGCCGCCTTGTGGCCCCGCTCTCTCACCGCCGGCGCCCGGGGGGGCACCCCCCGGCGCTTCACCACCCTGTGGTGCGCCGATCCCACGGTCCAGCCCGGCGGTCCACGGTCCGAGGGCGACCAGATACCATCAAAATCCGACTTCGCCGCAAGGGCCGGACAAACTGCCGCAACCATCACCGCGCTCGCAGCCAATACCGCCAAATATCGCTCCATGACATCCTCCGCATGATAGCCGGCGAGACAGTTCCGCGCCGGCGGGTCAATTGTTCACTCACTTACTTAATCCAAGTCCTGCCGAGCTTGCTGAAAGCTGCTGCAGAGGCGTGTAGTCAATACCGGAGTCGCACACCGACGGTGAAGTAGCGGCCGATCAGATCGTCACCCGCCACGGCGCCATTGCCAAAGCCCGGTATTCCCGAGAAGACAATACTGGGTGCGAGCCGTGGCTGCGCGTCGAATACGTTCTGTATGTTGAAGAAGACATCAGCCGTGTGGCTGTCAATCTCCGCGAGATAGTTCAGCGTCAAGTCGCTGATCGTGTAGGACGGCAAGTTCGGATCGGCAAAATACTGCCCGGGCGTGCCAGACCGTTTCTCGGGGCCGGAATAGCGTGCCGACCAGCCTATCCGGACGGGCCCGATATCGTAGTCGGCCATCAAAGTAGCCCTGCTGGAGGCCAACGGCGAGACGCCGGAGCCACCCACGGTGCCGGCGGTATTTGTTGTGCTCGCTCCCGGGAAGTTTATCGTGTCCAGTGTCGGCTGATAGCTGTAGAGCAGCCGGAAATTCAGCATGCCGGGCAACTCCTCAGCGATCTCGGCCAGATCGATATTGTAGCTCGCCTCCACGTCCACGCCCCTGGTCCAGGTCTTGGCAGTGTTGAAGCTTTCACTATAGACGGTAGTGGGAAAATTGGCCGCGGTGCTGTTGCTGAACGGTAGCGGCCGGACGATCAGTTGGGAGCAGAGGGTCGATGCCCATTGCACGGCCTCGCACTGCTGCAGAATCGTCGCGTTATTGCCCGCCAGGCTGGTGATCCCATTGTTCATGGCGATGTTGTAGTAGTCCACCGACATTTTGAATCGCGGCAGCCAGGATGGCGAATAGATCACCCCCGCCGTCGTCGTTTGCGAAACCTCGGGCAAAAGGTTCGGATTGCTTTGGGTGATGATGCTCACCACCCGGGTGACGCCGGTGTGAGGGTCGTTCAGGCCCTGGACGATCGTGCTCTGCCCGGCCGACAAATCGTAGAGGGTGGGGGCGCGAATGTCGCGGGATTCGGTGGCGCGGATTCGGATGTCGTCCACCGGCTGATAATCCAGGCCGACTTTCCAGGTCCAGACGCTGCCGCTGGTGCTGTAGCGGGTGTAGCGGGCCGCGGCGTTGATCTCGAGCGACTTGGCTAAGTCCATGTCCTTGGCCAGCGGAATCACGGTTTCGCCGCTGACTTCCCAGACGTTGTTGGAGGCCTTGGTCGGCGCGACGGTTGCGTAGGCGAAGTTGGCACCGGGTGGCGGCGTCGGCACATCGCGCAGGCCGGTGAAGCTGACCGGAGCCAGCGGGTTGGCAGTGGTAGTTTCAACCAGGCTCTGCAGCCTGTACTCGGCATTCAGCGCCACCGACACCGGTCCAGCCCAATCGCTGATGGGAGAACCCGCGATGCTGCCGACCAGGTCATCGAACTGGTTGACCGCCTTCCACTGGGTGGTCTGGAATATGAAGGACTCGGCCGCCGCGGACTCGTTGCCGACCCCGAAAACGTTGAGCGGAGCGCACCCGGGGTAGAGAGAGGCGGACGAGGTCGTGCCGACAAAGCAGATCGGGCCGCTCGGTCCGGACACGGCGTCAACCGCTGCCAGGAAATTGGGCACATTAATGTTGTTGGTCAGCGACTGGTGGAATATTGCCGAACCGTGGGTGTAACTCGCCTGCCAATTATAGTCGCCGAAGACGCGGCCAGTCAGCCCCGCTGTTAAGCTCCCAGCGTTGGAGAACTGGTTCTGCTGGGACAGCAGCTGCAGATCCCGCGGGAATATGCCCGCGGTAAAGCTCGCGGCCTTGGCCGTGGTCAGGGCCGACTGGGCCGAAGTTGGCAGGAACGGGTTGCCGCTGAAGAAGGTCACGGTCTGCGACGGCCAGTTGGAGGCGCGTTGGCTGTTCTTCGTCCAACTGTCGGTGACCTGCACATAGCCGCTGATGTCGGCGGTAAATTCGTGGTCGAACCGCCCATAGATCTGGTTCTCGTCCTGCGGAACGGTCAATGGTTCGTTGTTGTAGTAGGCCGCATCGCCTCCGGAAACGACGGTGGCGCTGGCAGTGGCTGCCCCCGGGGTATAGGGGCCGAGCTGGCCATTTGCCAGACACTGCTGGCCGGCGAAGGGCCCGGTCAGCACATAGCCGCCGAAGGCGGTCCTCGGGAGTGCCGCGTTGCTGGTCAGGGTATAGGGGTTCGAGATCGTACCTGCGCCGGTGTACACTGTGTGCGACGCGCTGTAGCTGCGCTGGGGGTTAAGCAGCCCGCCCTCCTGGAAGTGCTCATAGCTGCCCTCCAGGTGGCCCAAGCCGACCACATCGGTGCCGGCTGCGATACCGTACCGCACGGATCCCGCATCGCCATGGCCGGATTCTCCCATCGAGGCGCTGACCTTCACGCCGTTGAAGGACGTGTCCATGATGAAGTTGACCACGCCGGTCACACCGTCCGAGCCATACACCGCCGAGGCGCCGCCCGTGACCACGTCGACTCGCTTCAGCAGCATCTCCGGGATGGAGTTGACGTCGACCTGGCCGTTGAAGTTGGTCGGCGCCATCCGTAGGCCATTCATCAGGATCAGGGTGCGGTTGATGCCGAAGTCGCGGAGGTTCAGATAATTGCCCGCCACGCCGCTGCCGTTGGAACCGCTCGCAGCCAATGTCGAGCCGTCAAATACCGGCAGCTTGTTCAGGGCGTCGGGGACGGTGCTGGGAGACAGCTCCTGCAGCTGCTCCGCCGGGACGATCGTCTGCGGGTTGGGCGCGGCGTAGCCATTGACGATGACGCGCGAGCCGGTCACCACGACGACTTCCACATCCGGTGTCGGCGCCGCCGGCGCCGCGGCATCCTGTGCGTACGCCGCCGACGCAAGCGCCAGCAAGCTCACCCCTCCGCAAAGCGCCATAATTAATTTCATTTTGTTTCTCCCCCTAATTTCATTTTGTTTCTCCCTGGGCTTGTTTCTACCCAAGGATTTAAATCGACTGCCGCCCCCCGGTGCTCTCTCACACCACTTCTATTGTGATCCGCCGACGCCCGCTCTCAGCGCGGCACGTAGGCGAGCGATCCGTCGGAGTTGCGCCGCCAAGATTTGAAGAAGTTCCACTCGAGCTGGGCCTCGCCCACCGCCTGGCCGTGGGGCATGTCGGTGACCCAGACCCAACTGAATATCGGTTTGCCGTCAGCGCTCAGATAGTCGTAGCGCTCTAAGCGGCCCTTAGGATAACCGATTTCTGGACCAGTCTGGCTGAACTTCCCGCCGGGCAGGAGCACTTCGTAGGGCGGAGCGTACGCGCTCTGGAACAGCTGGGTCCGGTCGGGCGTCGTCACGCCGTCGTAGGTCTTCATGGTCTCGATGACATTGCGCAGTACACCTTTGGCGGGGATTAGGCCGTCGTTGGTCGACTGGCGGTCCTGCGAGCCGTAGACGACGATCATGGGCAGGCGAAGGCCCTTGGCCTCGTTGTCGGCGATCCGCTGTGTCACCGCTGGTTCGAAGTCGCCGAGGCCGCTGTTGGGCGACACCGCAGCGAACAACTGGGGATGGGTGACGCCCTCGACGAAGGTCATGCCACTGCCGATCGAAAAGCCCTGCAGATAGACGCGGCCGCGGTCGATGCCATAATTCGCCGCCATCTCGTCGATCACCTGGCCGATCGCCCGGGATCCATTGGTTTCGGGCGCGTCGAAGTCCCAGGCGTTGCCCTGGCCGTTCAGATATACCGTGATAAAGCCTTCCTTCTCACCAACTTCGTGCATCTTGACCTGGCTGAGATACATCCAGGCGGGGTAACCGCCGCCGTGCAGGCTGATCACCAGTGGCAGCGACTGGCCCTTGGCGTAGCTCGACGGAGTTTTGACCCAGTAGAGGTAATCTTGGTCGCCGACCTTGGTGTGACGTTCCTCGAACGCCTGATGTACCTCCGGCAGCGTCATCATCGGCCCGAGTTCGCCGTTGGGCGCATTGCTCCAGCGGGCGATGTGGCTGAAGAACCGCCAGATCGCGGCGGTCATCGCCGGATCGTACTGGGCGCCAGCGGGCGCCGCCGTGATGCGTACCTGCTGCTCGGCGTTACGCGGGTTCGTATAGACCGCGGTATGAAAGCCATCGATCGTCTGGGTCTGGTCCGCGGATGCCACGCCGTCGCTGTGCTTCCAGTAATCAACCAGTCTTGCCTGGCCGGGCGGGCCGGACGTGAACAACCAAGCCGAAACCGGTACATCTTTCTTCAATGGCCGGTATTTCGGCAGGTTGGTCTTGAGGCCAAGCTGGTCTTGGAACTCACCTTGGGAGATCTCCCCGCCGCGGGCGAAGGATGCCGGATAGACGATGGCGTTCAGGGTCGCGACCGCGGCTACCAGCCCAGGGTGATTCATAGTGAACTCCTGGGCGACCCGGGCGCCGGCGCCTGAGCCGGTGAAGTACTGCCAAGGCTGCCAGGAGCCAATGCGGACCATTCCCGGACGGCCGCCGGCACGGGGCGCCGGCCCGCCTTCGCCGTCAGCGGGCCTAGCGGGCGGAGGCCCGCCGCCTTCACCCCTGCGCGGGCCCGGCCGCGCCTCGCCTGGCGCCGCCTCCACCATGATCTGCGTAAGCGTGCCGTCAAATACTGCCTTGAGGTATTGATCCTCGTCATTGGCAAAGGGCGACCAGGTCCCATTCGCTGCCTCGGGAAAAACCACCACGAAGCCGTTGTCCTCGGCCAGCTTGATCCAACCAGAAGACTGCGCGAACTGCTCGGCCGTCTGGCCGTCGTCGTGCAGAGCATAGACTACTTGGTTGTAGCCGTTGTGATTTGCCTTGGAGGAGACGTAATAGGCGTAGCTGCGCATCCTCGCGTGCATGCCTCCACCGACGCTGAACTGCACGCGCTTGAGCGCCTGCGTCTGCGCCTGCGCCGTTCCGGCCATCGCCGTTGCGCCCAAGGTCAAGACCGCCAGTACCAAGGCGACGCATTTTATCGCCATCATCAAAATTCTCATGTTCGCTCCCTGCGCAGTATTCATGTCGCGTCTCTTAGTATTGGCCTGCGGCCTGCGGTCCGGCCGCGCCCCTTGGGCCGCGGCCGATGGCGACTCCATTGACCGAGACGGAGACCAAGGAGCCGCCGATCGCGCCACTCTTTAGCGGGTGGACGACGACAGTCGCTTTGTCGCCCGGCTTGAGCGACTGACGGGTCCAACCCTCTCGCGCCAAGGCGTTCAGGGCGCCGCCTTCGATTGACCACTCCACAACACTGCCGGTTTTCGGATCGATAACCAGCAGCTGTATCCAGCTGTGCGGGTTGGTGTACTGGAAGTCCTTCACAGTGCCTTCCACCGACACCGTCTTCTGGTTGTCGAACATGGCGAAGGAATGGTGGGCGAACGCTGGCGCCGCGGCGAGCGAAACCCACACCCCTGCCAGAGCCACGACTGATTTTGAAACGCGCATCCTCGGCCTCTCCTGTGCAATCCGCGCGGCTTGATCCGTCGCGCTGTCCCCGTCTTTGGGCAAAAGCCCGTAATTATTTATTGGACCGAGTAAATAAATTTGACAATAATAGTCAAGACAAAACGTAATAAATTCAATCGTTTTATTGTTTCTATACTTTATCGATACGCATCATTATTGGTCTCTATATTGCGAAATTTATCCAATATTCCAATTGCCGACACATTTCGACATACAGGCGAGGCGCATCATTAGGGAGCAATGGCGACGGCCATCTCGCGCTTGATCAGCCGCCGCGCGAAACGAAGAGAACCATCGACATCACGTCGAAACGTATCGAATATGTCGTTCAAACGCAGATGTGTCGGCTGTTCTGGAGCGGTCTGTTCAAACGTCATTTGAACAGCAACCGTCACAACCTCTTCTTTCGATATTTTCTCGACCCGCAAATTTGACCAAACGTGACGCGTTTTCCGTGGGCCGGCCTCAAAGCGCCGATAGCAATCCGCGGCAATCTCTTCGTGCCCACGCAGGTCGACTCCGCCGACCGTCAAAATACCATCGGGAAGAAACAGGGCCGCCAGACCATTTCCATCTGCTCGATCGGCGTGCCACGCAAACCCCGTCAGAAGATTCTGCACCTCGAGTATAATCGCGGCGTCCATGTCATCCTGCCTTAGTATCCCATGTAGACTTGGTCGTCCCGATTTCTTACAAGCCAATCCAGTGAGTTGATCGCCCAAGCATGGGGCAGCCCAAACGTGATTGCGAGCATCCTAAAATTTACCCAGTGCAGTAGGGATGCATAATTGCGCATATTTTTCTACATGCATGCATATTTATAGCGTATACGGACACATTGGTGCATTATTGGTGCAAACCGTAAGGATCCAATGATCATTCTGAATCATTTCTATCTGCGCCTCCTTCACGCGTTACAATCTGATGGCCGGTCCACTCATGCCTACCTTGCGGAGCGAGTTCGACTGTCGCCATGCCGATTTCTGGCTGATATTGCTGCCGACCAGGAATTGACGTGCGATTAAATGGCCGCTGTCCGGCAATGACTGTCCTATTCCTGATTGCGGCAGGAGCCGCGGAGGCACAATCCTCGGGTAGCGGCTCCGGCATCGAGACAGTTGTCGTAACTGCCGAGTGCGCCCAACTGCTGGGCGCGGCCGAAACCTCCAGCCAGGGTCCGCTTTTGGTGGACATTGCGAATGCCACATGAATCCAAGGTGTGATTCCGGTTGGACTAAATGGGCAAAAAGAGAAATAATTTCAGCGTTATAAAAAGCTGATGGTGCCCAGGGGGTGGCACAGCCAAACCCACCTCAGAACCGAACTACCGCCCCATCTGGGAATCCAGCCTACCTTTGTGATCCGCGGTGTGGCCTGCATCGAGCCAGTCGCTCGGGATTTGGTCGGAGAGAGAGGATTCAAACCTCCGGCCCCTACGTCCCGAACGTGGTGCTCTACCAGGTTGAGCTACTCTCCGGCCGATCACCCGGGCGATTTGTACCGGGCAAGGCGGGGGGTTTTTGTTTCAGATGTAGCGCTTCGCTTTCGGCCAGACGTCTTTCATCGGCAGTCTCAGGCCGCGTTCGATCCAGATCGGCTGATGCGTTTCATACGGCATGGCATAGGGGCTCTCGATCCAGCCGGCGAACTCGACGGAGCGGAACAGTTTCAGGCGCTGTTCGCGCGTGCCGCCGATCTCGATCACCACACTGCCGTCGTGACCGCGTGGCCCCCAGATCCAGTAATTGTTGTGACCGCTGATGGCCGGCGGCAAACCTAGCCTCGAGCCATAGATGTCGATGGCGGCGGCCTCGCCATAATTGCCGCCGGCAAACACCGCCTTGGCGCGATCCTGCGGAGGCAGTGACCAATAGACCTTGGCGATCTTCGCCGCCATTTCCGGCCAGCCATGCATGTCGGCAAAACCCTGCGGCAGACTTGATTGCTTCAGGTGTTCTGTCGCAATCGCCGATGGCGTCATTCCGAGAGCCGTCGAATAACGGATGAAAGCCTCCTCGGACATCATTGGGATGGCAAGCGGTGCAATGACAGCACCGGAGGCGGCGACCGCCGCCACAGCAGCACCGCGCGCGTAGCCGTTCGCCATCCAGTTCTCGACGGAAATCGCGCCAATGGCTAGAAGCACCGGATAGATCGGCGTCAGGTAATAGGCCTTGCCGTGACTGCTGACGAAGAACGCGAACAACAGCACATAGGCGATGGGCACAGCGCGGAACACCGCGAAAGCGGGCCGACGCACTCCGGACCACAATCCCGAGAGCCAAACCGGTGCCGCCAAGGGACCAATAAGGAGCAGCTGCTGGATGAAGAAAGCCAGCGGCGACAGCTCGATATTCTTGCCGCTGGCACCTGCCTTGCCCAATTCGATGAAGGGCCAGCCATGGGCCTGCTGCCACAGGATATTAGGAAGCACGATCACAAGCGCCAGTACCGCGCCCGCATAGACCCAAGGTCTCAGCAAGGATGCGCGCAGCGACGTCGCCAGCAGGCCGATGGCCAGTGCGACCACGTAAAACGCGATCATATACTTGCTGAGCAGGCTGAAACCGACCACGGCGCCGAAGGCCAACCACCAGCGCTCGTCCTTCGTCTATTCCTGGCGCACCAAGATCCAAGCGCAGGCGAGCCAGCTGATCGGTTGGAAAATGTCGGTGACGAAGATCATGCCGATGGCGAGAAACTGCGGTGCCAGCGCCGTGCACAGCCCGGCGAGCCATTGGGCGAAGCGCCCACCACCGGCCAAGCGGACAAATTCGGCCGTCATCACCACCGTGGCCGACAATGCCAGCGCCGGCACCAACCGGAAGCCGGTCAACCAGTCTCCCGACAAGGCGTAGGACCACGCCGCCAACATCGGCACCAGCGGCGGCTGATCGACATAACCCCAGGCGAGACGCTGGCCGCAAACGATGAAGTACAGCTCGTCACGGTTGATGCCGTAGCCGGCATTGAAGAGAAGGTGGAGCAGGAGGGTAATCCCGCCCAGCACCAATGATGGACGCAGCCATCGCTGTAAATGAACGGGCATCTGTATCCCCTCGTGCACGCGCGCACCCCAAAGTAGGGTTGGGCCGCCACCGGCGGAAGACCTCTCGGCCCGATAGATAGATGATTTGGGGATAAAATGGTCGGAGAGAGAGGATTCGAACCTCCGGCCCTCACGTCCCGAACGTGAAGAAGCTAAGGCGGGCCTGACATTCGCCGGGCTTGCTTCTTTCCGTTGGTTGAACGGCAAGTAACGGGCGAGGAACGGACCTAAGCCGTTGGGCGGAAAGGCGCCAGAAGGGGTCATTCGCCACCACCCGAACCAGTGAGGGATGGTAGGTGTGGGCGGCTGAGGCGTTGTCAATTCGGGCCGTTGCATCCAGCTGATGCCTTTGTACATTCTGTGATCCGGCAATCACAGGGTCGGCCTGACGACAACCTTGGCGGGAATGGGAAAAGAGCCGCTGTGACCGGGCAGCTAAACCGTCTGCGAAAGTCGACATTGTATGTGGTCTTGGGAAGTCGGTTCAAAAATTACATAGAGAAGGAGGGATAATGCTGAAACTTCTGAAGCGGAGGATGGCGGTGAAATCTATGATCATCGGCGCCGCCCTGGCATTGCCGGGCATAGCCGTTGCCGCCAAGGCTCCCGCCGCTCGCTATTCGGTCAAGACCATCGGCGACATCGTGCAACTACACGACAATAAGACCGACTCAACGGTCTCGGTGCTGACTGGCACCAGCAACGCCTATGAGTTCGTGGTTCACGGCAAGAACGTGATCAGCATGAACATCCCCTCGACCACCGCTCTGCGCAACAACCCCGGCTTGAACGGCGTACCCTTCCTGGGCCCGTTCGCCAACCGGCTGGACGAGATGGCTTTCTATGCCAACGGCAAGAAGTACAGTTTCGATCCGGGGCTCGGCAATGTCCGTTCTCCCATCCCTCAACAGGGCTTTCTGAACGGCACGCATGACTGGAAGCTGGTCACTGCCAAGGCCGACGCCAATAGCGCCACTGTGGTCAGCAGGCTCGACTTCTACCGCAATCCCGACTGGATGAAGCAGTTTCCCTTCGCCCAGACCTATACCATGACCATCAGGTTGAAGGATGGAGCACTGGAAGTGAACACCAGGATTGACAATCTCAGCACCCAGCCCCTGCCGGTGTCGATCGGCTACCACCCTTATTTCGCCTTGCCCGAGACCGACCGCAATCACTGGTCGCTCGACTTCGGCGCCGAGACTCACTGGATAGAATCCGACGCCCACCTGCCGACCGGCGAGAAGGAAACCGCCGACACGTTCTTTGGCGGCGATCACCACGATGTTCCGCTCAGCCGCTTCGCCGACAAACGGTTCGACGAGGTGTTCAGCGATCTCGACCGTGACGCGCAAGGCCGCGCCAGCGTCGTCATCAAGGGCGACACGACCTCTATCAAGGTGACCGCTGGCCCCAAGATCCGGACCTTCCTCCTTTACTCGGAAATTTTGACGCCTCCTGGCTCCGCTGCGGCTGGTGTCCGTAACGGAGCCGCAGCGCCCACGGCGCCCCGCCCGGCCCCTCCCCCTACTGTCGCCTATGACGGCCCGGTCGTTCCGCTGACCGCCCCGAACGACGTGCCTCGAAATACGCGCGGCTTTATCGCCATCGAACCCATGGCCGGCATCACAGACTCGATGAACATGGCCCAGAAGGGCCAATATAACGAGTTGCAATATATCGCTCCGGGCGGCTCGTGGAACGAGAGCATTTGGATCAGCCCCAGCGGCTACTAGGTTCTTATGTACCGCAAAGCGCCTAAGTGTGTCGGGGCTGGATGCGGTTTGGCGCCGACACTAAAGGCGAGCTCCAAGTTTATCAGGCTGTTTTGATTGCTAAAACGCCAAAGGCTCCTACCGCAGCGATCAAAGCCGCCGCGAGAAATAAAGTTGGAT